>SKEY01001806.1_pt1 | contig 25595 bp, 21 predicted proteins | sample 4843871 | NCBI WGS metagenome assembly SKEY01 (sample SAMN11008797, study PRJNA524170) | human gut metagenome | biome: Human fecal sample; material: Feces; isolation source: fecal sample from pouch patient p36 | host: Homo sapiens | place: Israel: Tel-Aviv | collected 2016-12-04 | reverse complement strand
GGGGGCCCTTCGCTGTGGCGAGGCGTGCCGCCGGCCGTGAGGCCGACGGAACCGGCTAGTTCAGGAAGTCTTCGAGGATCTCCTGCTCGGCTTCCTCTTCGGTCAGACCCAGGGTCATGAGCTTCGTGATCTGGTCGCCGGCGATCTTGCCGATGGCGGCCTCGTGCACCAGCAGGGCGTCCTCGTGGGCGGCCTCGATGCCGGGGATGGCGGTCACCTTCGCCGTGCCCATGAGGATTGCGTCGCACTGCACGTGGCCGCGGCACTGCGCCTCGCCGATGACCAGCGGGTTGAAGATCTGCTTGGAGTTGTCCTGCGCCACCGAGCGCGAGATTACCTGCACGCTGGAATCGTCGCCCTTGAGCTCCACCTTCATGTTCGAGGTGGCCACCTGGTCGTCGTGGGTCAGCAGCTTCTCGGTCAGCACCAGCTTCGCGCCCGCGCCCAGCTCGGCGTTCGTGTCGCGCACGGTGGACGACACGCCGCGCAGCTGCGTGAGCTCCATCTCGCAGCTGGAATTCTCGTCCATGATCACGTTGGTCACGGGGTTGAGGATGCGCTCGCCGGTGCCGGTGCCTTCACCGTAGTGCTTCTCCACGTACTTCACGTGGCTGTTCTTGCCGCAGTAGAACGTGTGGATGCCGTCGTGCTCGGAGGCCTGGTGGCTCTCGTTGTGGATGCCGCAGCCGGCGATGATGGTCACGTCGCAGTCGTCTTCGATGTAGAACGTGTTGTACACGACGTCCTTCAGGCCCGACTGCGTGACGATGACGGGGATGTACACCGTCTCGCCCTTCGTGCCCGCCTTGATGCGGATGTCGATGCCGGGGTTGTCCGTCTTCGTGGCGATCTCGATGTTCGCCGAGGAGTGGCGCTCGACGAGCTCGCCGTCCTTACGGATGTTAAACGCGCCTTTCGGCATGCCGTGTATGTTGGCGATCTCGGCGAGCAGGCTCTCGTCGATGGGGGAAAGATCAACAGCCATGATGGCCTCCTTCTGGGTTCAAAGCGGCGGCTTCGTGCAGCTGCCGCGTGCGTGAAAGCGAACGAATGTTTCACGTGAAACATTCGCAGCGCGGCGTGGGCGGGTTAGCAGGTGGTGGCGATCTCCGTGAGGTGCAGCTCGGTGGGGGTGCTCAGCTGGCAGCCGGGGATGCCCTTCGCCACGAAGCCCAGCTTCGGCATGAGCTCCTCGGGCGTGCCCGTCTCGGCAACCTTGCCGTCGCGCAGAAGCACGATCTCGTCGGCCAGCTGGATGATGCGCTCCTGGTGCGAGATGATCACGATGGAGCGGCCGTCGCGCGCCTCGTGGATGTCGCGGAACGTCTCGGTCAGGCGGTCGAAGCTCCACAGGTCGATGCCCGCCTCGGGCTCGTCGTAGATGGCCAGCTTCGGGTCGCGCGCGAGGATGGTGGCGATCTCGATGCGCTTCACCTCGCCGCCGGACAGGTTCTTGTCCACCTCGCGCGTGAGGTAGCTGGCCGAGCACAGGCCCACCTTCGCCAGGTACTCGTTGCACGCGAGCATCGGCAGCTTCTTGCCGGCCGCGATGTCCAGCAGCTTCTTCACCTTCATGCCCTTGAAGCGTGCGGGCTGTTGGAAACCGTAGCCGATGCCCTTCTTGGCGCGCTCGGAGATGGACAGGTCGGTAATGTCCTCGCCGTCCAGCAGGATCTGGCCGCTCGTCGCGCGCTCGACGCCCATGATGAGCTTGGCCAGCGTCGACTTGCCCCCGCCGTTCGGGCCGGTGATAACCGTGAAGCGGCCGTCGGGGATGGTGAGCGACAGATCGTCGATGATGCGCTTCGTTTCCTTCGATCCGTCCGCAAGCGGCACCTCGAAGGTGAGGTTCTTGAGTTCCAGCATAACAGCAGCTCTCCGTATTCTTCTCGTCTATTTGATACTGTATTACTATCATTATTGCGGCGCTCGGTCAAGCGCGGCCGCATGCTCGGCGACAGGCGCGTCCGCCTCGGCCGTCAACGGCCGGGACGACCCCCGGATCCAATCGCTTCGCACGCACTCGGTTCCAACCGCTTATTCTAGCTCAAGCGCGAGGACGTGTGCTTCGGAAGTGCGATTTTCAGGGCTTGCCAGGCAAAGGCCGGGCGTGCGAGCATCCGGCAGGGGTTCGGGTGGCGATAATGCATCGAATTCGGAACTCTCAGGGCTGCGTTGCGGAGAGCCCGAGGGGTTCCTTTCGACGGAATACCTGGTCGCAAAATGCGCGACACCATAGCAGGGCCGCTATTCGCGCTTTCGGCCCCCGCGCGTATTCCGAATTCGATGCATTGTTGCCATTCCGGCCTCGGTCCGTGATCGCCGTGACGCGCTGTCGCGGTTGCGTGCGAAAGGGGCTGGGCGCGAGGCGGCCCCGGCGTCTGCGTCGGGGCCGCGGTCGAAGCGCTCTGTTTACGTCGCGGGCCTACTCGTTCAGCAGGTCGATCACCGCGAGGCCGGCATCGGACGCCTCGATGATGTCCTTGCTGCCGAACACGCACACGGCGTCCATCGCGACGGCTTCGGCGATGGGCCCGGCCAGCGCGCGCAGCGCAGCGGCGTCCGCGTCGATCATCTGGGCGCGCGTGGCGGCACGGCTCTCGGGCGTGCGTCCGCCGAAGAAGTCGCCGTCCTGGCGCCGCACGAGGGCGCGCGCCTTGAGCGGGGTGTCGAACCCGGCCACGGTGCTCACCACGTAGCCTTCCATCGCCTCGGCGGCGGGGTCGAACTTGGCCAACCACTCGGAAGCCCTGGCGAAGCGGGCCAGCGTGTCGTCGAGGTGCGGGTCGCGATACGAGTAGAAGCGCAGATTGCCGGTGCGCGCCGTCTGGAAGCCCGCCCCGTACGCGCCGCCCTTCACGCGCACCTCGTTCCACAGGTAGTCGTAGGAAAGCGCCCGCGCGGCCACCTGCCAGGCGCCCGTGTAGCCCGCGTCGAAGGCGCGGCGGTCGAAGCCCTGGGCCGCATAGCACACGTCGGTGGGCACGATGAACGCCTCGTTGAGCGCCACGGGGTCGGGCGCGATCAAGCGCACGCCGTCTTCGGGGCGCGTGCGGCCGAGCGCGGCGCCTGCGGCCAGGAAGCGTTCGTAGTCGTCGTCCGTGCCGGTGAAGCTCAGCGTCAGAGCGTCGTCGGCGAACAGACGCACGGCGAGGTCGGCCAGGCGTGCGGACACCTCTTCGGCGCGCTCGTCGAACGAGGCCAGCAGCTGCTTGAGGAAGCGGTAGAACCCGACGCCGCCCAGCTGCTCGCGCACCACGCCGGCCGGCAGGTAGTACGAAGCCAAGTGCGCCATAGCGCTAGCATGCCCCGCGTTCGCGAAGCCCTGCTCCATGCCGATGCGGCGCTGCTGCAGCACGTCCTTGATCTTGCCCGTGTCGGAGAAGTCGGTCTCCAGCATGATCTCGCGGGGCAGCTCGGCCAGCTCGCGGACGTTCTCGGTCAGAGCGCTCGAGCTGACGACGAACTTCGGAGCCAGGGCAGCGGGGTCGGTCTCGCTCTCGTAGATCTCGGCGAAGAACGTGAGGTTGCCCAGCTTGCCGTTGACGAGCGTGTCCAGCTCGGAGGCGGTATGTCGTGCGGTTCCCAGCTTGCCCAGCACGAGGCCCAGAACGGCCACGTAAGGTAGTTCGTCGAACGCGACGCGGTCGAGGTCGAAGTAGCGGTAGGCGTAGGCGATGCCGTGCGTCGGCACGTCGTGGCGCAGCGTAGGAACGGGCGCGCCCTCCACTAGGCCGTACGCGGGCTCCTCGGGAGCGTCCTTTATGTCGGCTACCGACAGGCGCGGCAGCACGGCCAAAGCTTCGGGCGAGTCGGGCTCCTCCTGCAAGCGGCGCAGCGCGGCCTCCTCGTCGGCCACGCGAACGTAGTCCTCGGGAGTCATGGCGGCTTCGACGGCGGCCAGGCGTTCCTCCTCGTAGGCGTCCTCGTCGCCGTCGACTGGCACGATCTCCACCTCGGCCATATGGTCGCTGTCCAGGAACGCCTCGCGGATCAGCCGCTCGAAATACCCCTCGTCCAGCGCTTTGCGCAGAAACGCGAAGTCGTCCTCGTACTTGAGGTAGGACGTGGCCGCATCGTCGTCGTACAGCCAGCCCGCCAGCGAGCTCATCGCCAGCGCCACGCCGTCGGGCATGCCGTACTCGCGCTCGCGCATGACGAACTCGGCGCGCGACAGCGACGCCTCCACGAGCGCGCGGTCGAGCCCTCCGTCGGCCAGCTTGCGCAGCGTTTTCTCCACGACCGGGCGGAAACGCTCGGCACCGCCTTCCTCCAGTCCGCGCAGCTGGATGACCGCGAACGGCTGCAGCAGCGAGTCGGCGAAGAACGCCGTAGCGTCGGCCGCCAGCCCCGCGTCCAGCAGGGCGCGCTTGAGCGGCGCCTCGTTCGAGCCTGCGATGGCGTCGATGAGGATGTCCACGGCCGTCATGCGCGTGCGCTCGCACGCGTTGCCGATGACGTAGCCCAGCCCGGCGCACGCGTTCTCGGGCGCGGTAGCCATGTTCCTCTTCACGCCCAGCGCGCGTACGGGCGCCTGCTCGCGCAGCTCGTGGGGGCCGAGAGGCGCGCCCTCGGAGCCGATGCCCGTCGCGGCCGCCTGCTCGTCGGCGACGGGGGACAGATAGCGTTCGTCGAGGAAGGCCAGCATGCCGTCCAGGTCGAGATCGCCGTACAACGTGAGGTAGCTGTTGTCCAGGCGGTAGTGGCGGCGGTGCTCCTCCAGGAACTGCTCGTAGGTGAGGTCGGGGATGGCGCGCGGCGTGCCGCCCGACTCGAAGCGGTAGGCCGTGTCGGGGAACAGCGCCGCCTGCAGCTCGTCGTACAGCACCGAATTCGGATCGGACAGCGCGCCCTTCATCTCGTTGTACACCACGCCGTTCAGCACGAGGCGCGCAGACCCGTCGGCGGCTTCCGTGGCGGCCACGGCGTCGCCTGCAACGGAGTCGCCCGCTTCGGCTTCCGTGTCGCCGCCCAGCTCGTAGTGCCAGCCCTCCTGTTCGAAGATGGCGCGTTTACGGTAGATGGCCGGGTGCAGCACCGCGTCGAGGTACACGTCGGCGAGGTTCAGCAAGTCCTGGTCGTTCGTGCTGGCCACCGGATACATCGTCTTGTCGGGGAAGGTCATGGCGTTCAGGAACGTCTGCATCGAGCTTTTCAGCAGGTCGACGAACGGCTCCTTGACGGGAAACTTGTCCGAGCCGCACAGCACCGAGTGCTCCAGGATGTGGAACACGCCCGTGTCGTCGGCGGGCGGCGTCTTGAACGCGATGGAGAACGCCTTGTTGTTGTCGTCGTTTCGCAGGTACAGCAGCTGCGCGCCGCTCTTGTCGTGGTCGAGCACGTACGCCGTGCCGTCGATCTCGGGAAGTTCTTCGCGCGTGCGCACGGTGAATCCGTGCAGCTTCTGCTCGGGAGCAAGGTCCATGCAATGCCGCCTTTCCGGATGAGCTCGATACCGATAATCGGCCGTCGAGCGCGAGTTCGTGTGTCGACGTCTATGATAGCGCGAACAGGTCGCATCGTCGTCAGGGTTCGCCGACGATCCGGAGAATCGTTGCACACCGGTTAAGCCCAAGGCGCTCATGCGGGGCGAGAGGCCCGCCCAAGCAGGCAGGCCTCTCGAAGGGGAGGGGGCGATTGTCCGATGCCGCTAGGCTGCGGAGGCCTCCGCAGCGGCGCTTCGACCCGCGATGCGACCGAGCGTCATCGCGCTGAGTACCGTGGCTCCGGCGGCGCAGTTCCACTCGCATACCACGCCGGCGGCGTACAGGCCGGGGATCGGTTCGGTCAGCGAGCCGCTGGAAGCCAAGGCGAGCCTGAGGGCCTGAGCCTGCTCGTTCGTCTTGAAGCCACCGACGGTGACCGAGGTGCTCACAGCGATAGGAGCTGCGTAGAAGGGGCCGGTCATGGGCACCATCTTGTCGGCGGGAGTTCCGCAGTCCTCGTCCTTGCCCGCTTCGCAGAAGCCGTTATAGCGCTCGACGGTGGCCTTCGCCTTCGCGCCGTCGAGGCCCACCATGCCGGCGACTTCCTCTACGGTGTCGGCGGTGGCCCATTTCAGCGGGTACGTGGCCTGCATGGCGTCCAGCTCGGGCGTGGTTCCCAGCAACGCGATGACCGGCGATCCCTGCTCGTTCTGCTTGCGCACGATGGCGCGGTGCCCGTTGGGGTTTTCGTAGGGGGTCGATTCGTCGAAGAAGCGTTGGCCTTCGGCATCGAGCCAGAGCCCCGGCAGGCGCATCCCGTAGTTGATGTTGACGATGCTGCCCGATTCAAGGCCTGCCAACGAGCTCATCAGCGGCATGTCCGAGACGCGCGTGGTGTAGGCGCCCAGCTCCATGGCCATGACCAGGCCGTCGCCCGTGGCTCCGGGGTTCGAGCCCGGCAGCAGGTTGGCGCATTCGGAGTTCATCTGACCGATCATGGCCGTGCTTCCGGCGAAGCTGCCTGTTGCCATGACCACGCCTTTGTTCGCCTTGATGCGCACGGGGTTCTTCTTCTGAACCGCCTCCACGCCGATGACGCGTCCGTCGGCGTCGGCGACCAGCTTCGTTGCCGAGGTGTCGGTGAGCGTGCCCACGCCGGCTTTTTCGGCCGTCTCGGCGAGCACGCGCACCATCTCGGCGCCCTTGCCATCGACATGGTGGATGACCGGCAGTTCGGTGTACCCGAACAGCGGCCCTACTTCCTTCAGGAAAGGCACGCCCATCTCCTGCAGCCAATCGATCGTCTCTCCGCTCTTGTCGGCCAGCACGCGCGCGATGGCGGGATCCTTCGGTCCGTACCATTCGGGATGACGCGTGAACCAGCGGTACACGTCGTCGGCGTCGGCGTCGATGCCCTGCTCTTTCGCCAGTTTGGTGCCCCAGCCGCCCAAGATGCCGTCGCTCAGCGCGGAGTCGCCTCCGACGGCGCTGGCCTTCTCGAGCAGCAGCACGCTCGCACCCGCGTTCGCGGCTTCGATGGCGGCCGCGAGTCCGGCCCCGCCTGCTCCCACCACCACGACATCGGCTTCCTGATCCCACTCCTGCGAATCGCTCGAGGACGTCGGTGCGCTGCATCCGGCCAAGAACGAGGACGCCGCAACGCCCATAGTCCCGGCGAGCGCCGCTCCTACGAATCCCCTTCGCGTCATGCGCTTTCCATCGCTCATGATCCCACTCCCTTTCATGATGTTGTCGATTGTTCCTCCCTTTCGGCTTGCGCCTGGCGAAAAGGGTACGCGGCCATCGATTTAACTGTCAATATCTGGAAAATTGATAGTTATCTGAGGCTTTCCCGAAGTGCGAAAAGCGGGGAAGCCCCGAAGAAATACCAGTTCAAACCTCTTGCCACCGTTGTCCGTTCCCTTGTTGGCATTCGAACGAGAAGCACGTATCATGAACTATCAAAATCTATCAAATCGAGGAGGGGCGATCTGGTGGAGACGAAGACGGCCGCCATGTCCGATGCGACGGTGCGGCAGATGATCTCGCTTTTGAAGGATCCGGTGTTCTGCGGCCTGCGCGTGTTGGCGGACGAGCGTCCGCTGACGCGCGAAGAGTTCGAAATGCTTGCCATGCCGGAGGGCGTCTCGCGCGAGCAGGCGTGGGACATCCTCAACGCGCTGCGGCGCCAGACGGCCGTCGAACTGCCGTTTCGCGATGGGGAAGGGCGGCGCGGTTGGTACTATCCCACGCGCTCGATCGTGGCGAACCTCGACGATATCGACAAGCGCTGCCATGCAGGGTCGTGGCTCGATTTGGCCGTGCGTTCGCGCAACGCCACGTACTTTCTGGTAGAGGCGCACGTGGACGAGGCCGTTGCGACGCTGAAAGAGGACGGTTTGTCCATCGGTTACGAGAAGGCGCGCGAGGTGCTGCTTTCCGAGCGCGACCCGGAAACCTCGGAAGAGCGCCTCCTTTTGAACTGGCATCGAACCGCCTGGCATCTTGAGGAGCTTGCCGGAAGGCCTTGCACGCCCGAGATCGTCCTCGAGGTGTACGAACGGGTTTCGCGCGGCGTGGAGCGCCAGGTCACCCGTTCGTCGCGACAGGGTTCCCGCTTGTGGAAGCGCAAGCCGCTCGATCGCTCTGCGGCGCTCGCGCTCGTGTCGAAGATCATCGAGGAGAACAGCGAAACGTATGCCGAGCATCCGCTGTTGCTGGCCTTGGGCGTCCGCCACCTGTTCATGAGCGTGCACCCGCTGCCGGATTGGAACGGCGCCGTGTGCTCGCTCATGATGAAGCTGTTGTTCAGGAAGACGGAACGGCCCGTGTTGGCGTACGTGCCCATCGTGAAGCCTATGGGCGCCTGGGAAAGCGGCATCCTTCGCCCGCCCGCCGTCATGTCGCTGGTGAAAGACGCCGCTGTCCTCGTTGACGGCGAGGTCGACTACACCATCCACATCGACGTGGCGACGGGTTTGGTGCGCAAGAAGCTGGACGAGGTCGAAGCGGAGCTCAAACGCATGCTCAAACGTGATGAGGCGTTCGTGCGCGCGCTGCGAAACGACGTAGACGTCAATCATCGGCAGCGCTCCGTGCTGCAGATGGCCCTCAGCAATCCTGAGGCGGTGTTTCGCATCGAGTCGCATCAGAAAACCCACAAGGTCGCTTACGCCACGGCGCGTGCCGACCTGTACGGTCTCGTCGACCTTGGGTTTTTGAAGTGCGTCCGCACGAAGCGCGCCTTTGAGTTCCCCGTGACCCCCGGCCTTCGCCAGCTGTTGACGCGCTCTTGACGTGCATTCGCAAAGAAAGCGCCCGGTCATGAAAAAGCCTCCCATTTCTCATGTCCGAGAAATGGGAGGCGGTTCGATCGCGCGGGGGCGGCGAGGTTCTCGTTGTCAGATCACGGCCGTCCCGGGGCCGCCCTTGTCGTAGCGGTGGCAGGCCACGCAATGATCGGGCTTCACCTCGACCAAAGGAGGCATGACCTCGTCGCAGCCGTTCACCTTCGCGAAGCAGCGGCTGGCGAAGCGGCAGCCCGGCGGCGGGTCGATGGGCGAGGGCACGTCGCCTTCCAGGATGATGCGCTCCTTCTTGGCGGCGGGGTCGACCGACGGGATGGCCGACAGCAGCGCCTGCGTGTACGGCGACAGCGGATCGGCGTACAGCGCCTTCTTGGGGGCGATCTCCATCATCTTGCCCAGATACATGACGCCTACACGGTCGGACACGTGCTTCACCACGTTCAGGCCGTGGGCGATGAACAGGTACGTCAGGCCGAACTGCTCTTTCAGCTCGTCCAGCAGGTTCAACACCTGCGCTTGGATGGACACGTCCAATGCCGACACCGGCTCGTCGCACACGATGAGCTTCGGGTTCACGGCCAGGGCGCGCGCGATGCCCACGCGCTGGCGCTGGCCGCCCGAGAACTCGTGGGGGTAGCGGTTGCGCATGTAGTTCGCCAGGCCCACGCGCTCTAACAGCTCGTTCACGCGATCCTCCACCTGGTCTTTCGGCAGTATGTTGTTCGTGATGATGGGCTCGGCGATGATGTCGCCGATGCGCATGCGCGGGTTGAGCGACGCGTAGGGATCCTGGAAGATCAGCTGGATGTCTTTGCAGTACTGCTTGCGCTCGGCCGGCTTCATCGCCGTCAGCTCTTTGCCGTCGAAGACGATTTTGCCCGACGTGGGCTTCAGCAGGTTCACCAGCATCTTGCCTACGGTGGTTTTGCCGCAGCCCGATTCGCCCACCAGGCCGAACGCCTCTCCCTTGCGGATTTGGAAGCTCACGTCGTCCACGGCCTGCACGTAGGAGGTCGCCTTGCCGAAGAAGTTCGTGTCTGCAGCGAAACGCTTCGTGAGGTGCTGGACGTCGAGCAGGATGTCCAGCTCGACCGCGCCCGCTTGCGCGGACGCGGTCGCGTTGCTCGCGGTGTTCTCGCTCATCGGCTCGCCTCCTCTTCCTTCTCGATCTCCTCGATCTCCGCCTCGCGCAGATCTTCGGCAGCCAACAGCGCCTCGGCGGTCTCCACCTCGCGCGCCGCTTCGACGTCGGCCAGCGCCTCGGCCTCGGCTCGGGCGATGGCTTCCTCGCTCTTCACTTCGCCGTCGGCGCTCTCGTACAGGAAGCAGCGCACCTTATGGCCGTCGACGTCCACAAGCTCGGGAACCTTCGTGCGGCAGATGTCCATGCAGGAGTCGCAGCGGTCTGAGAAATGGCAGCCCGGCGGCATCTCCAACGGGTTCGGCACCATGCCCTTGATCATGTACAGGCGCTTCGAATCGTCGTCCTCCAGGCGGGGGATGGACTTCAGCAGGCCCAGCGTGTAGGGGTGCATCGGGTGGTCGAACAGCGTGCGGACCTCGGCTTCCTCCACCACCTGGCCGCAGTACATGACCACCACGCGGTCGGCCGTCTCCGACACCACGCCCAGGTCGTGCGTGATCAGCAGCACGGCCATGCCCGTGTCGTCGCGCAGGCGGCGCAGAAGATCGAGGATTTGCGCCTGGATGGTCACGTCGAGGGCCGTCGTCGGCTCGTCGGCGATGAGCAGCTTCGGGTTGCAGGCCAGCGCCATGGCGATCATCACGCGCTGGCGCATGCCGCCCGACATCTGGTGCGGGTAGTCGTTGATGCGTGCCTCGGGGCTGGGGATGCCCACCTTGCGCAACAGGTCGACGGCACGGTCCTTCGCCTCGGCCTTCGACACCTTCTCGTGGGTGCGGATGGCCTCCACGATCTGGTTGCCCACGCGGTACACCGGGTTGAGCGAGGTCATGGGCTCCTGGAAGATCATCGCCATGTCGTTGCCGCGCAGTTCGCGGTACTGCTTCTCGGACAGGGTTGCGAGGTCCTTGCCTTCGAACTCCAGGGAGCCGCCGGCCACGTGTCCCGGCTCGGCCAAAAGACCCATGATGGAGAGGCTGGTCACGGACTTGCCGGAACCCGACTCGCCCACGATCGCCAGGATCTCGCCTTGGTCCACGTCGAAGCTCACGTCTTCGACGGCGCGGACGATGCCCTTCTTGACGGGGAACTCCGTTGAGAGGTTCTTCACCGAAAGAAGCACGGGATCACCTCTTCCTTGCTTTGGGGTCGAGACCGTCGCGCACGCCGTCGCCCAGGAGGTTGAACGCGAGCACGGTCAGCGTGATGGCCAGGCCGGGGAATATCATGAGCCAAGGCGCGCGGAACAGCTCGTTGCGCCCGCGGCCCAGCATGTCGCCCCATTCGGCGGCAGGCGGCTGCACGCCCAAGCCGAGGAAGCCGAGGGCGGCTGCGTCGAGGATGGCCGTGGAGATGCCCAGCGTGGCGCGGACGATGATGGACGGCAGCACGTTGGGAAGCACGTGCTTGAACACGATCTTGAAGTTGGAATCGCCGATGACGCGCGCGGCGGCCACGTAGTCGTTCTCCTTGATGGAGAGGATCTCCGAGCGCACGATGCGGGCGTACTCGGGAATGGCGACCAGGCCGATGGCCACGACCGCCTTCTCGATGCCGGGCCCGAGCGCCGCCATGATGGCGATGGCCAGAAGGATGGAGGGGATGGCCAGCATCATGTCCATGATGCGCATGATGACGGTGTCCCACTTGCCGCCCTTGTAGCCGGCGATGGAGCCAAGGATGACGCCCACGGTGAGCGAGATGGCCACGGCGGCCAGGCCCACGGTCAGCGTGATCTGCGTGCCCACGAGCACGCGGCAGAAGATGTCGCGGCCTTGGATGTCGGTGCCGAACCAGTGCTGCGCCGAGGGCCCCAGCAGCGATTCGCCGAGGTTCTGCGCGTACGGGTCGTAGGGCAGGATGCCGGGAGCCAGCTTCGTGACGATGGCGATGGCGGCCAGGATCAGGATGAAGATGCCGCTGACGAGCGACGCCTTGTTGGACACGATGCCCGCGAACACGTCTTTCCAGATGCTCTCGTGCTTCTCCTTGACCGGTTGGCCGTTCAGCAGCGCGGCATCGCCGGCCGGCTCCGTGGCGAGCAGCTTGTTCTTCGCCATGCGGATCACCCCTCTTCCTTCGCGCCGTACTTGATGCGGGGATCGAGGTAGGCGTACACGATGTCGACGACGAGGTTCATGATGACGAAGATGACCGCCACCAGAAGCACGATGCCCTGGACGACGGGGAAGTCGCTCTTCAGCACGCAGTCGACGGCGAACTTGCCGATGCCGGGCCATGCGAACACCGTCTCGGTGAGCAGCGCGCCGCCCAAGAGGCTTCCGAACTGCAGGCCGATGACCGTGGACACGGGCAGCATGGCGTTGCGCAGCGCGTGCTTGATGTTGACGGAGCCCTTCGACAGGCCTTTGGCGCGCGCGGTGCGGATGTAGTCGGCGTTCAGCGTCTCCAGCATGCTGGAGCGCGTCATGCGCGTGATGATGGCCATGGAGTACAGCGACAGCGCCAACGTGGGCAGGATGAGGTGCACCAGCACGTCGGCGAGGCCGGCCCAGTTGCCCTGCATGATGGTGTCGAGAATGAAGAATCCGGTTCCTCCCGACGGTTGCAGGAGGGGGGACACGCGGCCGCTCGACGGCAGCCAGTGCAGGATGCCCGAGAACAGCAGGATAAGCAGGATGCCCGACCAGAAGATGGGCATCGATACGCCGACGAGCGCGATGAGCATGCTCACGTTGTCGGCCGCCTTGTTCTTCTTCACTGCCGCCAGCACGCCCAAGGCCACGCCGACGATCGACGCCACGATGATGGCGCAGATGGCCAGCTCGGCGGTGGCGGGGAAACGCGCCGCGATCTCAGCCGTGACCGGCTGGTGGGTGTAGTACGACGTGCCCAGATTGCCTTGGAGCGCGCCGACGATGAAGTTGATGTACTGCAGCCAGATGGGATCGTCCAGCCCGTTGTCGGCGCGCCATGCCGCCATCGCCTCGGTCGTTGCGTGCTCGCCCAGAACCACCGGAGCCGGGTCCGGGGCCAACACGCGTGTGATGAGAAAGATGATGACTGTCACACCCAGCAAAACGGGAATCACCATGAGGATTCGTTTGAGGATGTATTTGAGCAACTGCTGCTCCTTTCTTTACCGGGATCCGTCCGGGCGGCGTGTCGGCGCCGAGCGAACAGGAATGAAGCCGGAGGCAGTGCCTTCGGCTTCGAGCGCGCGTCCGGTTTCGCCCGAACGTGCAGTCGTGGATCGAAAAAGATCGCATGACAGTGTAGCGCACTTGCTCTCGTTTGACGGCAAGAACGCCATGCCGAGCGGTAATAGAACCCAAAAAAGGGGCCGCTCGACGCCGAGCGGCCCCGTCCGCGCGAAGCGAGAGGCTTACGCTTCCTTGGACACGCCCTTGAAGAAGGCGACGCCCGTCGGATGGTAGTAGAAGTCCTTGACCTTCGGGTTGATGCCCAGCAGGTTCTTGGAGTGGGAGATCAGCACCCACGGCTGCTTCTCGGCAACCATTTCCTCGCACTTGAGGTAGATGGCGTCGCGTTCATCGCCGTCGGGCGTGTCGACGCCCTGAGCGATGAGGGCCTTGTACTCGTCGTCCTGGAAGTGCGCCACGTTCATGGACCAGTTCGTGTCGGCCAAGAGGTTCATGAAGTTGTCCGGATCGCCGTTGTCGCCCGTCCAGCCATAGAAGCAGATATCGTAGGGATCGGTCTGCACCTTGGTCTTGTAGGTGGTCCAGTCGTACTCGGTGATGCTCACGTCGACGCCTACCTCGGACAGGTAACCTTGGATCATGTTGGCCAGCTGGCTGCCGCCCTTCTGGTTGTAGGGGCGCGCGGTGGTGTACGTGATGCACTGCAGCGAGGTGATGCCCTTGTCGGCCAGGGTCTTCTTGGCGGCCTCGGGGTCGTACGCCGTCTGCTTGACATCCTTGGCGTACGGAGCCATCCAGGTGGGCATGACCGAGTTGGCAACGGTGGCGTAATCGCCGTAGATGGCCTGCACCATCTCTTCGACGTTGATGGCCTGGGCGACGGCCTTGCGCACTTCCTGATCGGTGCACTGGCCGGTCTCGGTGTTGAACGCCATGTAGTTGATGGTCATGCCGTCCTCGGAGAACAGCTCGAAGCCGTTGCTGGTCACCTGGTCGGCCGACGAGGGGTCGACGCTCGAGATGATGTCGCACTCGCCGTTCATGAGCGAGGTCAGGCGCGTGTTGCCCTCGGCGATGATCTTGAACACGAGGTTCTTGACCTTCGGGGCTTCTCCCCAGTACTCGTCGTTAGCCACGAGGGTGACCGAAGCGCCCTTCGTCCAGTCGACGAACTTGTAGGGACCCGTGCCCTTGGGCTCGGCGATGGGCTGGCCGGGGGTAGCGGCATCGATTGCCGCAGGGGACACGATGGGGGAGGCCAGCGCCATGGCCAGGTTCTTCAGGAACGGGGTGGACGCGGCGCGCAGGGTGATCTTCACGGTGGTGGGATCGACGGCCTCGACGGTTTCGACGCCGTTGCCCGCCTCCTTCTCGCCGAACACGAACGACGCGTAGGGCATGTCGGAGTTGCGGTTGGGCTCGAGCTGGCGCTCGATGGACTTCTTCACGGCTTCCGCGTTGAACTCGGCGCCGTCGTGGAACTTGACGCCTTCGCGCAGCTTGATGGTGTACACCTTGCCGTCGTCCGAGATCTCGGGCAGATCGACTGCCAGGCACGGGGCGACCTTCGCATCCTTGGCGCCGTACTGGTACAGGCCCTCGTGGATGTTGCAGCTGACCACTGCGGACTCGCCGTCGTCGAAGTACGCCGGGTCGAGCGCGCGCGGATCGGCCGTAAGGCTGTACGTGATGGCGTCGGCCGCGCCGCCGCCCGTCGTGTCGCCGCCGCTCGCAGCCGGCGCGCTCGTGTCGCCGCCGCTGCAGCCCGCCATGCTCACCAGGCCGAAACCTGCGGCAGACACGCCGAGCAGCTCGACGAACTGGCGTCTGCTGAACGTGTTCTTGCTTTCTTCCATTTGTCGTTCTCCTTCCCTCGCACCCCGCGTCGAACGGGGCCCTCCAGCGAGTCGTGCGACTTTGCTGACGCTTTCGCGCATGCTAGCAAAAAAGCGTATCAACATACTCTAGTGCAATAAAGCACTGTGCACCAGGTAATTTACCCCATGGAAACAAATATCGGCCGTCTGCGGCGCGAAAAACCGCCCAAAGGCGCCTGCGGCAGCGCAACAGGCGGGCGCGAGCGGCACGATTATCGGCGCATTCGGGCCAAAATCGCGTTTTGCATTTCGCTGCGCGGCGCGCTATACTGGCGGGCGTACCCGGAAACCGAGCATGAAAGGCTCCCCTTTGCAACCTGTCGCCAACATCGTTTGCGCTGCCAGCGTCCTCGCGACGCCGGGTATCGGCGCATGGTGGTGGAGCAGAACGCATTAATCCCGGGTCCCCTGGCTTCTGTTCACGCACACATACTTGTCAGAAGAGCCCTCGGAGATCCGGGGGCTCTTTTCGTGCGAGCTGCACGAACCGAAGCCGACTGCGAACATCCGCGGCGGGCAAGCCGCGGGACCGACCGATTGGAAAGGAAACGACCATGACCGAACAAGCACCGCATCGTCTGTACCTGCGCGAAGACCAGATCCCGACGCAGTGGTACAACCTGCGGGCCGACATGCCGGAGAAGCCGGAGCCCATCCGGCTGCCGAACGGCCAGGTCGCGGCACCTGAGGATCTGGCACCTGTGTTCTGCGACGAGCTGGTGCGCCAGGAGCTGGACGACGACACGGCCTACGTCGACATCCCCGAACCGGTGTTGGAGATGTACCGCATCTACCGCCCGTCGCCCTTGTGCCGCGCGTACAACCTGGAGAAGGCCCTCGGCACGCCCGCCAAGATCTACTACAAGTTCGAAGGCAACAACACGTCCGGCTCGCACAAGCTGAACTCTGCCATCGCCCAGGCTTATTACGCGAAGGCTCAGGATCTCGACGGCATCACCACCGAGACGGGTGCGGGCCAGTGGGGCACGGCGCTCGCCGAGGCGTCGGCGCATTTCGGGCTCAATCTGGACGTGTTCATGGTGAAGTGCTCCTACGAGCAGAAGCCGTTCCGCCGCAACATCATGGAGACGTTCGATGCGCACGTGACGCCCTCGCCGTCCGATACCACCGAGATCGGCCGCAAGATGCTCGCCGAGCATCCCGACTCCTCGGGCTCGCTGGGCACGGCCATCTCCGAGGCCGTGGAACGCGCGCTCAACATTCCCGGCAACAAGGGCCGCTACACGCTGGGGTCGGTGCTCAACCAGGTGGTGCTGCACCAGTCGGTCATCGGCTTGGAGAGCTACGCTGCCTTCGAGGAGCTGGGCGAGTACCCCGACGTGGTCATCGGCTGCGCGGGCGGCGGCTCGAACCTCGGCGGCCTCATCGCGCCGTTCATGCGCGACAAGATCAAAGGCGTCCGTCCCGACACGCGCTTCGTCGCCGTCGAGCCGGCCAGCTGCCCGAGCCTCACGCGCGGGCGCTACGCCTACGACTTCGCCGACACGGGCCGCACCTGCCCGCTCGCGAAGATGTACACGCTGGGCAACGGCTTCCTGCCCAGCCCCGACCATGCTGGCGGCCTGCGCTACCACGGCATGAGTCCCATCGTGTCGAAGCTCAAGCACGACGGCTACCTGGACGCCGTGGCCGTGAAGCAGACCGACGTGTTCGCGGCGGCCGTGGAGTTCGCGCGGCTCGAGACCATCCTGCCGGCTCCCGAGAGCGCCCACGCCATCTTCCAGGCCGTGGAGGAGGCCAAGCGCTGCGCCGAGACGGGCGAGGAGAAGACGATCCTCTTCGGCCTCACGGGCACGGGCTACTTCGACATGAAGGCCTACGACGCGTACAACCGCGGCGAGATGAGCGACCATGTCCCCACCGACGAGGAGCTGGAGGCGGGCTTCGCCAGCATCCCGCACATCGAGGGCGTGCAGTAGGCCGCTCGCGCATTCCCGCTTCGCGCCGCCCCGCCGCAGGTTCCCGCGGCGGGGCGGCGCGTGCGTCGGGGGCGCATGCGCCCAGCTCGATGGATATTATTTGGACGGGGGCATCCGCCTGGATTATCATCTATAATCGCATTGACGTGAAAGGATGAACCGTGGCTGCAGGCGACCCCAAGTTTTCCCATATAACCGTGACGCCCGATGACGAGGACGATGTCGTCATCCAGGCGGGCGCGCGCCCGGCGCGAACCGCGGCCCCGACGCCGGTCCCGGCTCCGGCTCCGACGGCACCTAGCGCCGACGACGCCGTCGTCGAGCCCGACGACGCTGCGAGCGGGGAGCCCGAGGCGGTCGAGGAGCGGGAGGAGCCGTCCGCCGAAGACGAGGGCTACCAGGGGACGACCTTGGACGACCTCGAGGCCGCTCCCATGCCCATCGCCCAGAAGATCGTGCTCGCGCTCGGCGCGGTGGCCGTGATCGCCGTCGTCGCGTGGTACCTGTTCTTGCGCTAGCCAGCACCTCCGTTCCACCTGTCAGGAAGGCTCTACGATGCCCAAACATGCTCCCAACGTACCCAAAGGCACCCCCTCCGACCGCTCCGACGAGCGCATCGGCCTCACCGAGGCGTTCTCCCCGGTGGGCGACGGCGCGCACGCGGGCGGCTTCAGCTACCGCGGCGACAACGAGGACGAGTACCCCGACGCCATCGAGGCCCTCGAGCCGGTGGACGCGCCGCCCCTGCTGTTCGGCGACGAGGCCGTCCCGGTCGAGCCCGAAGAGCCCCAGGGCCGCCACGGCAAGAAGAAGAAGGAAAAGAAGCAGAAGCAGCAGATCCCCGCTTACCAGCGCAAATCCCGCCGCATGCGGCGCGTGCTCATCGCCATCGTCGTGCTGCTCGTCCTGCTGATCGGCGCGCTGGGCTACTTCGCGTGGCAGTGGTTCGAGGAGAGCCAGCTGATCGCCTCGCAGCAGACCCAGGAGCAGCAGAGCTCCCAGGAGGTCGGGTCCATGCAGACCGACGAGACGAAGGACGCCACCACCGCCACCGCCAAGAAGACCGACGTGCCCGACCTGGCCGCCGTGCTCGGCATGACGAAGGACGAGGCCATCACGGCGCTCAAGCACGGCGCCACCGAGACCACCTCGAAGGAGGTGAACGAGGAGGGCAACCCGGTCAAGACGAACGTGACGGTGGCCCTCACCGACGAGCCGGCCGACACGCGCTCCGGAACGCCGACGGTGTACCTCGGCCTGAACGAGGACGGCGCGGTCGTGCAGGCGGGGTATTCCGCCGCCACCGCCTCGCTCGGCTACGGCTCGCTCAGCTTCGTCGACGCGGTGAAGAACGAGCACCTCATCGAGAAGACGCTGCAGGAAGCCGGCGTCGACGTGCCCGAGGGTTCCGCGGAGCTGCCGGCCGACAAGACCGCGTACTCCGAGTACGCGAGCGACGGCACGACGCTCGTCAAGGAGTCGTACTCGTTCTCCGGAACGGTCGACCTGGACGGCGCGGCGCACGAATGGTCGGCGGTGCTGCTGTACAACTACTCCACCGCGAACACGTCCGGCAACCTCGCCGACACCATCCGCATCGTCTACGTCTACATCAACGCGTAAGGTTCGCCCCCTCCACGGAGGGGGCGTTTTTTTCTCATGGCGCGGCGGAGGGCTCGGGATCCGTGCGTCCTTCTCCGCGCCGGTTCGCGCGCCGCGCGCTGCGCGGATCGGCGCGCGGCGCGCGTTCCCGCCCGCCAGCCCTCTTCGCGCCATGAAACCCGCACGTCTCCTGCCGCCGCCCCGAGGGAACGGCGCTTTTCGCCCATTGACCTTCTCGAACGTTGCGGGTAGAGTTGACCGCGAAGCAATAACCGACGAAAGAGGGGCACCTATGATCGATCGGGGCACGTGCAAGACCATGCTGCGCGAGAGCGCGCGACTCATGCTGGAGCATGCCGAGCGCTTAAGCGACATCGACTCCCGGTTCGGCGACGGCGACCACGGCATCACCGTTACGAAGATCGCCAAGCTCGTGAACGAGCGCATCGAGGCGTGGGACGACGCCTCCATCAAGGACTTCCTCGACGATCTGGGCATGGACGTCATGGCCGTGCGCGGCGGCTCCGCGGGCCCGCTGTACGGCACGCTCATCGGCGGCCTGGGCGCCCAGCTCGGCGACGACGAGAACGAGCTTTCCGCCGACGCCGTGCGCCGCATGTTCGCCGGCTGCCTGGCCGAGATGCAGGATATCACCACGGCGCAGGTGGGCGACAAGACCATGATGGACGCCCTGATCCCCGCCGTGAAGGCCGCGCAGGCGTGCGCCGCCCCGGACGACGGCCCCGTCGACGTGCTCATGGCCGCGGCCGAGGCCGCGGAGGAGGGCGCCCGGGCATCCGAGGGCTTCGCTTCCAAGTTCGGCCGCGCGCGCAGCTACGGCGATCGGACCATCGGAACGCCCGATGCGGGAGCCGTGTCCACCTCGCTGTTCTTGCGCGGGCTGGCGAACGGCGCCTCGCTGCCGCGCTCGTAGGGAACCCGGCCTGCCGCATCGCGCGGCGGGCCTTTCTTTTCCGGCTGTCAAACGACTGAGGAGGAGCACCATGCAGATGAAGAAGTTCATCAACGACCCCGACAACCTCACCGCGGAGCTGCTCGAGGGCCTGGCCCTGGCCAACCCCGACATTCTCGAGCTGGGCGAGGACAACATGGTCATCAACAAGAAGCTGGCCGAGGCCGACCGCGTGACCATCGTGACGCAGGGCGGCAGCGGCCACGAGCCGGCCATCGAGGGCTTCGTGGGCGAGGGCATGGTGGACATCGACGTGGTGGGCGACATCTTCGCCGCGCCCGGCCCGCAGGCCTGCGTCGACGCCATCAAGCTGGCCGACAAGGGCAAGGGCGTGCTCTACATCGTGCTCAACCACGCCGGCGACATGCTGACGGGCAACATGACCATGAAGCAGTGCAAGAAGCAGGGCCTCAACGTGGTCAAGGTGGTCACGCAGGAGGACGTGTCGAACGCCCCGCGCGAGAACGCCGACGACCGCCGCGGCCTCGTGGGCTGCATCCCCACCTACAAGATCGCCGGCGCCGCGGCCGCCGAGGGCAGAAGCCTCGAGGAGGTGGCGGCCGTCGCACAGCGCTTCGCCGACAACATGGCGACGCTGGCCGTGGCCGTGCGCGGCGCCACGCATCCGCAGACGGGCACGCTGCTGGCAGAGCTCGGCGACGACGAGATGGAAATCGGCATGGGCCAGCACGGCGAGGAGGGCGGCGGCCGCCAGCCCCTGAAGTCTGCCGACGAGACGGCCGCCATTATGGTGAACGCGCTCGTGAAGGACATCGGCATCGAGCCGGGCGAGCGGGTCATGCTCATCATCAACGGCTCGGGCGCCACCACGCTCATGGAGCAGCTCATCGTGTACCGCGCCGCGGTCAAGGAGCTGGCGAAGCAGGACATCGAAGTGGTGGCGAACTTCGTGGGCGAGATGCTGACCGTGCAGGAGCAGGCCGGGTTCCAGATGTTCATGGCGCGCATGGACGACGAGCTGCTGCGCCTATGGAACGCCCCCTGCACCACGCCGTACCTGAAGAAGTAGGGGAGGCCCATGCTCGTATCTTTGAGAACCGTCCTCGCCTGGGCGGAAGAGAACGACTGCGCGGCCGCCGCCTTCGACACGCCGAACCTCGAGCTTTTGCTCGCGGCCATCGGCGCGGCCGAGGAACGCGACGAGCCGGTCATCATCCAGCACGCGCAGCTGCACGAGGAGGAGACGTCCATCGACGTGATCGGCCCCATCATGGTGGCGCGCGCCGAGGCCTCGCGCGTTCCCGTGTGCGTGATGCTCGACCACGGCGAGGATATCGACTACGTGCGCCGCGCCCTCGACCTGGGGTTCTCGGCCATCATGATCGACGGCTCGCAGCTTCCCTACGAGGAGAACGTGGCGTTGACGCTGGGCGCGGTGGAGCTGGCCCACGAGTACGGCGCCGACGTGGAGGCCGAGATCGGCTTCACCACGGGCCACGAAGGGCTCGAGAACGCCGACGACGACCGGGAGAACGTGTACACCGACCCCGACGAGGCCGCGCGCTTCGTGGCCGACACGGGCATCGACGCCCTCGCGGCCAGCGTGGGCACGGTGCACGGCTTCTACCGGGCCGAGCCGAACCTCGATTTCAAGCTGATCGAGGAGCTGCGCATCCGCTGCGGCGTGCCGCTCGTCATGCACGGGGGCAGCGGCCTGTCGTGCGAGGACACGCGGGCGGCCATCCGTGCCGGCATCCGCAAGATCAACTACTTCAGCTACATGAGCAACGCGGGCGTGCGCGCCGTCGAGGCGCTCATCGCCGAAGAGCACCCGAAGTACTTCCACGCCCTGGCCAACGCGGCGACCGCCGCCATGCAGGCCGACGCGGAAGCCGCCATGGACATGTTCAGTATGGTTCCGTCGGCCTGACGGCCGTCGGAACCAGCCGACGCTGCGGCTGGCTGTGGCACTCGATCTTCGCGCGATCCCGGATACTCGCGTACCAAAGTACGCTTCGCCTCTGCGATCCCACGAATCTCGGGCACCGCAGCCAGCCTCGCTGACTTACTACGCCAACCTGGAGACGAGAGGAGATCGGTATGACCGCAACCTATATGCACATCGGCATCCCCATCACGGAGAAGAAGCCGAACATGATCTACAACGAGGCCATGAAGTTCTGGGTGTCGAACGTCGACGACTACGACTACAAGGTGGAGTACCTCAAGTTCGAGGAGGGCACGCCCTTCCCCGAAGAGCTGCATCGTCGCTGGCACGTGGCCTACGCGGTGGACGATCTGGACCGGTACGTCGACGATGCCGACCGCGTCATCTGCGACCCCATGGACGCGGGTCCCGGTGTGCGTCTGGCCTTCGTCGAGAAGGACGGCGCCGTGATCGAGCTCTACGAGGACAAGAACTAGCGATTGGCGGTTGAGCGCGGCCCCGAAGACGGGGCCGCCGCTTTTCCGGATCGGCTTGACGGCGAAACCCCCGATCCGCGGCAGGAATCGATCGGTTTGGTAATCCCGCAGATTCGCTTTGTTTTACGCTTTGAACATGCGACCTGGAAAAACGCCTTCGATCACGCTCGGCAGACCCGAAACGCCGCGGCCGGATCCTCTCCAAGATTACCAAACCGGTCGATTATTGCCGTTCGACGACGTTCCCGCTTCCTGGCTGATTCTTACTCGGCCTTTTCGACCTGGCGGATCAGCTGGACGCGCTCGGGGGTGATGGTGGGGATGCGCACGAACATGAGATACAGCAAAAACGCGCTGACGCATCCGAGGATAGCCCAGACGAGGGGCTTCTGCACGAACCAGGCGGACAGGCCCATGAGCGTGAACGACACGGCCAGGATGCGCACCTTCGTGCCGAGCGGGATGCCTCCGGCTTCTTTGAACGCGGCGACGTAGGTGCGGTACACCCGGGTCGAGATGATCCAGGCGTGGCAGCGCGGCGAGGATTTCGCGAACAGGAACGTCGCGAGCAGCAGCAGCGGGGTGGTGGGCAGCACGGGCACGAACACGCCGATGCAGCCGATGATGCAGGCCGTCCAAGCGCCGGCGAGCATGAGGTAACGAACGATGCGATTCATGACGTCCTTTCCGTCGCGTAAGGCGGTACAGGCTGCAGCCAGTATACCGAAGAGGCTCGCATCGCGATCGTGCGATCGTCGGAACATGGGAAATTAACGGGTTTTGCCCACCTTGCTGAAGATGCGGATCCAAAACCCGGACGAAAAACCCTCATGATTTTCTTGCATCTTAAAAATCCCGTGCTACAATAAGCAAGTTGTTTGTTCAAGCGAGGGGAGACCCTCCACCTGGTTCGGCGCTTTGGCTGCTGATGGGTCGCTCGAATACCGGCTACAAAGCCTGAATACGAATGCGAAACCCGTATGCTCCCAAAGCTACGGGTTTTTATTATGGCGCGGAAGCGCGATGGATTGGGAGGTGAGCGCGATAGCTGCTCAGGAGCCTCGGCTCAACGAAGAGATCACGGTTCGCGAATGCCGTTTGATCGGCTTCGATGGCGAACAGATGGGTATTTACGTGACGGCGGAAGCCCAGCGGGTGGCCGACAACCAGGGGCTCGACCTCGTGGAAATCGCGCCGAACGCGGAACCGCCCGTGTGCCGCATCATGGATTACGGCAAGTTCAAGTACGACCAGGCCATCAAGGCCAAGCAGGCTCGCAAGAACCAGAGCAAGGTCGAAACGAAGGAAATGAAGTTCCGGCCGAAGATCGACGTGGGCGACTACACGACGAAGAAGAAGCACGTCATGCGCTTCCTCGAAGCCGGCAACAAGGTGAAGATCACCATCATGTTCCGCGGTCGCGAAATGGCGCACCCGGAGCTGGGTCTCACCATCCTGGAGCGTCTGGCCGACGACCTGAAGGACGAAGCGGTCATCGAGAACCAGCCCAAGATGGAAGGCCGCAACATGCACATGCTCATCGCCCCGCTGCCTGCGGCAGTCGCGGCGAAGAAAAAGAAAGAGAACGAGAAGAAAGAAGAAGGGAACGACCATGCCTAAGATGAAGACTCATCGCGGCACCGCGAAGCGATTCCGCGTTACCGGTTCCGGCAAGATCATGCGCTCGAAGGCGTTCAAGAGCCACATCATGACGAAGAAGAGCCAGAAGCGCAAGCGCAACTTCCGCCATGAAACCGAAGTGGCCACGGCTGACCAGAAGGTCATCGCCCGTAACCTCGGCCTCCGCTAATCGAAAAGGAACAGTGATAGAACATGCCTCGTGTCAAGCGCGCAGTCAGCGCCCATAAGAAGCGTCGTACCGTCCTCAATCGCGCCAAGGGCTACTACGGTGCGAAGTCCCGTTCTTACCGTGCCGCGAAGGAGCAGGTGCAGCATTCGCTCCAGTACATGTACCGCGACCGCCGCAACAAGAAGCGCGAGATCCGCCGTCTGTGGATCACCCGCATCAACGCGGCCGCCCGCATCAACGGTATGAGCTACTCGGTGCTCATGAACGGCCTCAAGAAGGCAGGCGTGCAGCTGGACCGCAAGGTGCTGTCCGACATGGCCATCAACGATCCCGCGGCGTTCACCGCCATCACCGAGGTCGCCAAGAAGGCTCTGTAGGCTTCGCGTCTATGCAAAAACAGCGCCCCGTCGGATAAGCCGGCGGGGCGCTTTCGTTAGGGGAGGATTTTCCTGCCGGCTTTCCTGCTACGACTCGATGGCTCCGAGGACTTCTTCGTCGTTATGCCATTCGTCCGTGCCGATGAGAGTGTGGGCGAGATACGCCTCGGCTGCATCTCGGGCGCTTCCTGCTTGGTTGGACACTACTTCGATATCGGCTGCTTGCAGCGCTTCCACGGCGTCGCGCTCGATGATGCCGGTGATGACCGCCGTCACATCGAGCTCGCGCAGCACCGCGGCGATGCGGGCAGGGGTCTGATGAGGGTTCGGCATGTTCTGGCACTCGACGATGATGCCCCGTTCGATCCTATAGCAGGTGAAGCTTGCGCAATGTCCGAAATAGGGAGATACGGCCAGTCCTTCGCTCGCCACCGCTATTCTCATGTGATTCCTTTCGTCGCTTCGTGGAAATAACGATACCGCGCTTGGCCGATTGTGTATCCGCTCTTTCGCTCAACGGGGATAAATAGTAAGCTGAACGACATGGATACCGAACCTCTGCAGAGCATCGACGTTGCGATCGTGGGAGCCGGCGTTGCCGGCGCGACGACGGCGCGTGCATTGGCGCGCTGGCGTCTGAACGTCGTGGTGCTTGAGGCAGGCAACGATGTGGCCTGCGGCGCGACGCGAGCGAACTCTGGCATCGTGCATGCCGGCTACGACCCTTTGCCTGGAACGCTCAAGGCTCGCTTCAACGCGGCCGGGTCCAAGCTGTTTCCGCAATGGGCCGACGAGCTGGGATTCTCCTACGTCCGCAACGGCTCGCTCGTGCTCGCGTTCTCCGATGAGGAGCTGGCCAGCATACGGCGCCTCGTGGCGCGCGCGGCGGAGAACGGCGTGGAAGGCGTGCGCGAGCTGGACGCCGCCGAAGTGCGCGCGCTCGAACCGCATGCGAGCCCGCACGTGCGCGGCGGCCTGCTGGCCGAGACGGGCGCCATTTGCGACCCGTACGAGGTTGCCCTGTTCTCGGCAGAGCAGGCGGCGCTGCACGGCACGGCGTTCCGCTTCAACGAGCGCGTCGTGTCCGTCGAGCGCCTGGCCGCGGGCTCGCCCTCGTCCGCGCGCTATCTGCTGTCCACCTCGACAGGCGCGCGGTACGCGGCGCGCGCGGTGGTGAACGCCGCCGGCGTGTTCGCCGACGAGCTGAACAATGCCGTGAGCGCGCATCGCCTGCGCATCGCGGCGCGGCGCGGCGAGTACTGCCTGTACGATTCCGAGTACGGCCCGCTGTTCTCGCATACCGTGTTTCAGGCGCCGTCGTCAGCGGGCAAGGGCGTGCTCGTGACGCCCACCGTGCACGGCAACCTGCTGGTGGGGCCGAACGCCGTGGAGCAGGCGAGCAAGACCGACCTGTCCACGAGCGCGGAGGGGCTGCGCTTCGTGCTGGACGCCGCGAAGAAGACGTGGCCCGACGCCGGCGCGCGCGGCATGATCGCGAACTTCGCAGGGCTGCGCGCCTCGAACGCCGACGGCGACGACTTCGTCATCGGCGAACCGGACGACGCGCCCGGGTTCTTCAACATCGCCTGCTTCGACTCGCCGGGGCTCACCTCGGCTCCGGCCGTAGC
>SKEY01001803.1_pt1 | contig 25601 bp, 22 predicted proteins | sample 4843871 | NCBI WGS metagenome assembly SKEY01 (sample SAMN11008797, study PRJNA524170) | human gut metagenome | biome: Human fecal sample; material: Feces; isolation source: fecal sample from pouch patient p36 | host: Homo sapiens | place: Israel: Tel-Aviv | collected 2016-12-04 | reverse complement strand
ATAATATTGGATATTATAACAAGTATAATAAATAAAATCGTCGCTTCTAAAACTGCCATTTTGTCACCTCCAAGGTTTTATACTTAATAAGTATAGCAAAAATATGTATAAATAACAGTCTTTTTTAATAAAATTGTGTTAATATTAAATGTTTGTTAACAAACTTACACTATTGTTCGTTTAAATATAGGCTCTTACATGTTACTCTATAATTAGGGGAATTCTGGAAGAGAAAGTAGGTAAATAACATGTTAGAATTAAAAAATGTCACAAAGTCTTATGGCTCACGTGACTTGCTTTTTCAAGCATTAAAAGGTGTATCATTAACGGTCGATAAGGGGGAGTTTGTTGGGATTATGGGCCCTTCTGGTAGCGGTAAATCAACGTTATTAAATTTAATCGGGACGATTGATAAACCTACAACCGGTCAAGTCTTACTTGATGGGGAAAACCCTTCTGAATTGAATCAAGATGACCTAGCAAAATTTAGACGTAATGAATTAGGATTTGTGTTTCAGGGGTTTAACTTAATGCCTACATTGACAGTCGGAGAAAATATTGTTTTGCCACTGACGTTGGATGGTGAAAATGTTGAATTGATGACAAATGCTCTAAATGATATGGCACAAATTTTAGGGATAGAACAATTGCTCGATAAAAGAATTAGCCAAATATCAGGAGGTCAAGCTCAACGCGTGGCTATTGCAAGAGCGATGATTCATGAACCAAAGTTGTTGCTAGCCGATGAACCTACTGGAAATCTAGATACCAAGGCGTCTAAGGAGGTCATGAGGTTACTCTCCAACTTAAACCAACGATTACATTCTACTATTTTAATGGTGACACATGACGCGTTTGCAGCTAGCTATTGTCAAAAAATTATGTTTATTAAAGATGGTGAACTTATACAAGAAATTCAACGACATGCTTCTCAGAGTGAATTTTATGATGATATTTTAGTGTGTTTGAAACAGTTAGACGGTGAAGCAGATGACTTTTAATGAATTTATATTCAAGCATACTATACGTAATAAATCATTGTATTTAGCTTATCTTCTTAGCACGCTGACGACAGTGATGACCTTTTTCACCTTTTCAACTTTTGCACATCATCCTATGTTAAGTCATGAGAATATGAGTCAGGTTGTAATAGTAGGAATGAATGTTTCATCTTTGATTATTTTTGTGTTTTCCTTTTTTTATGTTTTGTATTCGATGGATATATTTTTGCAATCGAGAAAAAAAGAATTTGGTTTGTTACTAATTCAGGGTATGTCGCCGAAGCAACTAAGAAAAATGGTATTTGGCGAAAATACGCTTGTTGGGTTTGTAGCGACAATAGGTGGGATATTATTAGGATTAATTTTTTCTCAATTACTCCTTTTTTTAAGTAAATCGATATTAGGTATTGAGTTACCATTTTATTTTCCTATGTATTCGATTATCATCACCTTTATTGCCTTTACTTTGTTGTTTTTTTCTATTTCTTTATTTATTCAATTAAAAATACCAAAAATGGATATTCAAGCACTTCTACAAAGTGATGAGAATGGTAAAGGTGAGCTAAAAGTGTCACCATTCAAGTCATTATTAGCTGTCTTGTTAATTGGTGGTGGGTATACAATTGCTCTTACTGTTAAAGGAATACAAGTATTTTTTTCGATGATACCAGTTATTTTAGTTGTTATAGTCGGAACGCATTTTTTATTTAATCAACTTAGTATCCTAGTGATTTCGCGATTGAAAAAAAATAAACACCGGTTTTGGAATAAAACCAATATGCTGGTCTACTCTGATTTAGGATTTCGGATGAAAGATAACGCACGTTCCTTTTTCTTGGTGTCAGTTATTACCACTGTAGCATTTGCCGCGATTGGTTCTTTGACAGGGTTTAAAGAGATGACTTATTCCTCAGTTGACGCGATGACCTATGATTTTTATCTGACTGATATTGATGGTAAAAAACAAGAATTAGCCAAAAATCTGGATGTGATGCAACGTGAGATTGATAATGAAAATTTAGACATGATGGAATTACGGATGAAGCTAGTAAACGTCCCATCTAATGAACACCATAACGGATATCGAGTTATTAGTCACCACACATATCAAGAATTGGCACAATTTATTGGCAATAAAGCATTGCCAGATGACAGTAAAACATATCGTGTTGAAACCAAACATGAAGATATGAGTAGTAATTATCAAAAGGGATACTTAAAACAATTACCAGTCCCTAACCAAGCTAGTCTATCTGTGGAGTCAATACAAGTAAAAAAAGAAGTCATTCCAGGATTTCAAAATGTCTATGTTGTACCGAAAGAAGTATATAGAGCCTTTATTGATCAATACGGTGAGCAACAAGAAATTGGTTGGTTAGCCGATAATAAAACACGCGACAAACAAGTGCATGTGGCAAGTCGGTTAGCGGATATACAAGGGCTAAAAAGTAAGGCACTTATTATGCAATCAATCACAGATATCTATACTCCCGTCTTATTTGTTGGGTTTTTTATAGGTGCTATCTTTTTTGTTTCTGCGGGTAGTTTTTTATATTTTAGATTGTATAGTGATATGTCTGTGGATACGGAAAAATTTCGAATGGTTTATCAGTTAGGGATTAGTCGAAAAGACATGAAACGCATGGTATATCGGCAAGTGGCCATCTTGTTTTTCACACCAATTATTGTTTCATCTATTCATGGAATTGTTGCACTTAAATCAATGTACGCCATGTTTGGACAAGGACTACAAATTACAGCCTTTTGGGTTATAGGCATATTTTTAATTATCCAAATTAGCTATTATCTAATTGCTAGAGCATTTTATTTTAAAAAATTATATAAAGAAGTCACTGTAGATTAAAACTATCCCAGAAGCCATCATGGTTTTCTGGGATAGTTTTTTTATTTATATGAATCCATAATACTATCAATACTTGAGATAGTCGCATATCTAAAGCCGTTTTTTTCTAATGCGACCACTCCTTTTATTGTAGTACCTCCCGGAGAAGTAACCCCATCCTTTAACTCGCCAGGATGTTTTTTAGACTCTGATAAGAGATTAGCAGCACCGCTCACCATGTTAGCAACCACCTCATAGGCCAGTTCGCGATTCATGCCATGAAGAACAGCTGCATCTCCTAGAGCTTCCATGAAGACATCAACAAATGCAGGCCCACACCCAGCTAATGTACCAAAAATATTGATGTTATCTGCGGTAATTTCTTTCACCATACCTAAAATAGCAAGTGATTGATGAATCATCTCTTTTTGGGCGTCAGTGATTGAGTCAGTATAAACAATACCCGTGATGCCTTGATTGATTTGTACAGGTGTATTCGGAATGGCCTGAGCCACAGGATATTCTTCACCCAAAGCGACTTGCATCTCAGAAACAGGCACGCCTGCAGATACTGACACAATAGGAATACTCGATTTTAAAAAGTTTTTTAACTCATGAATCACCGGCAAAATAATAGGTGTCTTAACGGCTAAAAAAATAATATCTACCTGATTAAAGTCAGCTACACTATCTGTTAATTTAAAGGGAATCGTTTTTTGTAACTTTGCTGCCGTATTACTACGACCACCCTTAACTAAAATATCCTCTGGTTTAATTTCGTTTGATTGAACCCATCCTTTTATCATGGCACTACCCATATGACCAGCACCGAAAATACCTATTTTCATATTATCCCATCTTTCTTTAACATATTTAATTAAGTATAGAACGTAAAATTATTTGTGACAACTAATTTTATAGTATATCACTTTATGATATACTATAAAGACATTTAAACTAAAGGAGTGGGTTGAGTGGAGTTAATTATACAAGACGTAGTGAAAAAGTTTGATGATAAAGTGATTTTAGATGAAGCGAGTTTTCAATTTGAAAAAGGCAAAATATATGGATTATTAGGTCGAAATGGAGCGGGTAAAACGACACTTTTTAATTGTATATCAAAAGATTTATCCATTGACTCAGGGACGATTCAGTTGAAAGAGGACATGACAGAGCATGATTTTTCTGATCTAGAAGTTGGGTTAGTTCATGCGACTCCAACAGTGCCAGATTTTATGACAGGTTATGAATTTATCAAATTTTTTATCGATATGAATAAGGAAAAAATGTTAAACGTTCGAACGCCAGATGAGTACTTGGCAAAAGTCGGTATTAAAAAAGAGGATCGTCATCGTTTATTAAAAGACTATTCACATGGTATGAAAAATAAAGTACAAATGATTGCAACCATGATGGTGCAACCACCTATCTTGTTACTTGATGAGCCATTGACGAGTTTTGATGTGGTTGCAGCTCACGAAATGAAAGAATTGATTTTATCCATAAAAAAAGACTCTGTTGTGATTTTCTCGACTCATATTTTACAGTTAGCTCAAGACTTATGTGATGAGATTGTGGTATTACATAACGGGAAACTAACAGGATTTGATCCTAGTAAAATTCATACAAACAGTTTTGAAGCAGACATTGTTGCTTTATTATCTGATGAGGTCAGTGAGAAGCAAGAAGTTGTAGCTGAAGTATTAGGTGAGTCTAATGATGAATAATGTTAAATAAACTCTCAAGGAATATATGTCACTTCAGTTATTTAAAGGAACTACCTTTATAAATGGTTTGGTATATTTTATTGGTAGAATTCCTTTCATCGGTAAAATCGTCCCAGTTGGAATGGTCTACGCAGATTATCCATTGAAAAAAGTATTCACATATATCAAATTCGCTATATCCCTAGCAATCAAAGTTATAATAGGAATCATTCCGTTTGTCGTTAGTTCGTTTTTAGCGACTATTGTGTTTGATAAGCAATCGTTAACAAGTTTTGATATTTGGCTAGTTGTTTTTGGTTTTTATCTGCCAATATTTGCTTCCTTGTTTAGTATTCCTGATAAAAAAGATGTGTTATTTATCATTAATTTTCGGATTAATAAATCTTCTCATTTGAAAAGAATGAATTTACTCGTTATTTGTATGGATGTGTTCATCGCAACAATTGTGTTAATTTTTCTGAGTATGATGAACCATCTACCAGTAGTATTAGCGACATTATTTGGTAGTAGTCTTTATCTATTTAGTCAATTATTATGGTCTTTGATAGATTTACCTTTGACTATTCAAAAGCATCCATGGGTAAAGAAAGTTGCGATTTTAGTAGGAATGCTTGGTTTGGTTAGTGTCCTTATGTTAACAAAGTTAGCATCCTTGATGCATTTTTTATTTTCTAATCCATTGGTAATAATAGGACTGATTATGTTTAACTTTCTAGCTAGTTGGTTAATAGTCAAAAGTTATTTGTCTTATCCTCGTTTTACGTTAGTTGCCGAAAAGAAAGTAAGTTCTTCAATGTATGTATTTGAAGCAGATGATAAAGAGTTAAAAAACAAAACCACAAACTTTACCGAAGGCGTTGGCTTAACGAAAAAAATGAGTATTGATGAACAGGCGAATTTCGATGATTTGTCAGGAAATGCCTACTTAAATGCGTTATTTTTTAGTCGGTTTAAAAAAGGGCTCAGTCGAGGAATGTGGATTAAGGTTATTAGCATCAGCGTGCTAGGGCTCGCTTTAATGATAGTTAGTCTATTTTTTCCATTAATGTCTGATGTGAGCGAATTAGAATCATTTATGTACCGACTTGTTCCTTCGCTTTTCTTCATTTTATATTTAACATCAGTTGGAAAAAGTGTGGTTCAAAGTTTATTTATGAATTGTGATATGTCAATGTTGAGTTTTCCTTTTTATCGAACCAAAGAAGCCATTATAAGTGGATTTTTTGCTAGACTTAAGAAAATCCTCTTGTATAACAGTCTGGTCAATGGTGTGTTATTATTTTGGTTAATCGTTTTTAATTTAGTCGTTGTCGGGCTTAACTCACTCTATCTGATTGGACTTGTGTTGTTTGTGATGATTAGTCTGACGTTACTTTTTTCGTTTCACGAATTATTTGTTTATTATATCCTTCAACCCTTTACAAGTGATTTTCAAGTAATCAATCCCATTTATAAAGTAGTGAACGGTGTCTTTTATTTATTTGCCTATATGAATTTACAATTAAAAACCACAGGACTTTACTATGCATTAGGCTTGTCTATTGTGTCGTTATTGTATGTTGCTATTGGGCTAATTGTGATAAAAAAAGTCGCACCCAAAACGTTTAAATTAAAAAATTAAATGTTTGTACTTGTTTTATATTTATAAAGGTGTTATAAATATAACTGTAGATAAATAAAAGATAATTGTTGAGAAAGACACCGATATGTGCGGGCTATCTAACAGGGAGGAAAACATAATTGAGAGTTTTCCAGATAAGTGCACGTGTTGACCACTTTCGAAAGTCGAGTTGAAACTTGACCGGTCGTACCGTTAACACGCTCGAGGAGACATAGATTTATGTCTTAAATATTAGGTGGAACCACGATGATTCGTCCTAGTAGGTCAATATGACTTACTAGGGCTTTTTTTATTTAAAAAATTAAAAGGAGACGATAGTATGATTAAGATTACTTTTCCAGATGGCGCTGTCAAAGAATTTGAGAGTGGCTCATCAACATTAGATATTGCAAAAAGCATCAGCAATTCTCTAGCAAAAAAAGCCTTAGCAGGTAAATTAAATGGCGAGTTGATTGATTTAGAGCGACCAATCGAAGTGGATGGATCAATTGAAATCGTGACACCAGACCATGAAGACGCGTTAGGAATTTTACGCCACTCAACAGCTCACTTGATGGCAAACGCGATGAAACGTTTATACCCAAATATTCATTTTGGTGTTGGACCAGCAATTGAAAATGGGTTTTACTATGACACTGATAATGGTGAAGAGGTTATCTCTGAAGAAAACTTAGAAGCAATTGAAAAAGAGATGATGGCGATTGTAAAAGAAAATAACCCAATCGTGCGTAAAGAAATTTCTCGTGCCGATGCTTTAGAGTTGTTTAAGGAAGATCCATATAAAGTGGAATTAATTACTGACCTACCAGAAGATGAAGTGATTACTGTTTATGAGCAAGGTGACTTTGTAGATTTATGTCGCGGGGTACATGTGCCATCTACAGGACGTATTCAAGTCTTCAAATTATTATCTGTTGCTGGAGCATACTGGAGAGGGAACTCTGATAACCATATGATGCAACGTGTTTACGGAACAGCATTCTTTGATAAAAAAGCATTAAAAGAATACATCAAAATGCGTGAAGAAGCGAAAGAACGTGACCATAGAAAACTTGGTAAAGAATTAGACTTATTTATGTTAAGTCCTGAAGTTGGTTCTGGTTTACCATTCTGGTTACCAAAAGGTGCGACAATTCGCCGTACAATCGAACGCTACATTACGGATAAAGAAATCAGCTTAGGGTACCAACACGTTTACACACCAATTATGGCAAACGTTGAATTTTACAAAACTTCTGGTCACTGGGATCATTACCATGAAGACATGTTCCCACCAATGGACATGGGTGATGGCGAAATGTTAGTATTACGTCCAATGAACTGTCCACATCATATGATGGTTTATAAAAATGATGTTCATAGTTACCGTGAACTACCAATTCGTATCGCTGAACTTGGTATGATGCATCGTTATGAAAAATCAGGTGCGTTATCAGGTTTACAACGTGTGCGTGAAATGACATTAAATGATGGTCATACATTTGTTCGTCCAGATCAAATCAAAGATGAATTCAAACGTACATTAGAATTAATGGTTGCCGTGTATGAAGATTTTAACATTACTGATTATCGTTTCCGTTTAAGTTACAGAGACCCAGAAAACACTGAAAAATACTTTAATGATGATGAAATGTGGGAAAAAGCTCAAACAATGCTGAAAGAAGCCATTGATGAATTAGGGTTAGAATACTTTGAAGCAGAAGGCGAAGCAGCATTCTATGGCCCTAAACTTGACGTGCAAGTAAAAACTGCCTTAGGTATGGAAGAAACATTATCAACTATCCAATTAGACTTCTTATTACCTGAACGTTTTGATTTAACTTATGTTGGAAAAGATGGCGAAAACACTCATCGTCCAGTCGTTATCCACCGTGGTATCGTGTCAACAATGGAACGTTTTGTGGCTTACTTAACTGAAGTGTATAAAGGAGCTTTCCCAACTTGGTTAGCACCAATTCAAGGAACAATCATTCCAGTTAACTTAGACTTACATAGTGACTATGCCTTTGAAATCAAAGAGCAATTAAATAGTTTAGGCTTACGTTTTGAAGTGGACGATCGTAATGAAAAAATGGGTTACAAGATTCGTGAATCTCAAACTCAAAAAATTCCATATCAAATTGTTGTGGGAGATAAAGAGTTAGACAACGGTGAAGTAAATGTCCGTAAATACGGAAGTAAAGAAACTGAGACAGTGAAATTACCATTATTTGTTGAATCAGTGGTTGCTGAAGTGAAAAACTACAGTAAATAGTACAAAAAAAGACCAAGTCGATTGTGGCTTGGTCTTTTGCTTATTTCAGTGCATTTTCTAAATCATTAATCAAATCGTCACAATCCTCAATACCGCAAGATAGACGAATTAACGTTGAGGTAACACCCATTTTGATGCGTTCTTCTTCAGGCATACAGGCATGTGACATGGTCCAAGGATAAGATAAAATCGACTCAACACCGCCAAGACTAACAGCCACAATAGGGATTTGACATTTATTAAAGAAATCAGCGACTTTATCTTCACAACTTAACTCAAAACTTAAAACAGCACCACCAGATTGTGTTTGTGATTGATGAATGTCTGATTGAGGATGAGTTGCTAGTCCAGGGTAATAGACAGATTTTATTTCATCGTGATTTGATAGAAATTCTGCGATTTTAGCTGCATTTTTAACGGATTGTTCCATGCGAAGACCCATTGTTTTAACCCCTCTAAGTAATAACCACGCATCTTCAACGCTTAAAATACTTCCTAATGCTTTTTGATGTTTTTTGAGCGTCGAGTAAAGTTCTTCATCATTTGTCGCAATGAGTCCGGCTAAAATGTCACTATGCCCATTAATAAATTTTGTGGCACTGTGAATGACAATATCGACACCCAAATCGAGTGGTTGTTGGTGAATAGGTGTCATAAATGTGTTGTCACAGGCAGTTAAAATGTCGTGTTTTTTTGCCAAATGACAAACAGCTTTTAAGTCTGTAATTGTTAACAATGGGTTCGATGGTGTCTCCAAATAAAATAACTTGGTATTTGGTTGGATGGCATTTTCCCATGCCGAAACATCGGATTCATCAACGAACGTATGTTTTACGCCAAAACGTGTTAAAAATTCCGTCACAATCTGATAAGTGCCACCATAAATGTTTTTTCCTAAAATTAAGTGATCTCCTTGAGATAACATAAATAAAACAGAATTAATAGCTGCCATACCCGAAGAAAAGGCTAAACCGAATTTGGCACACTCAAGAGATGCGATGCATTCTTCAACAGCTGTGATGGTTGGGTTACCGAACCGAGTGTAGTTGTATCCAGTATGATGGAAGACATCATCTTGATGGAACGTGGATGTTTGGTATTTTGGAATAGAGGCTGCTCCAGTTTCTTTGTCGATCACGGAATAACCATGTAATAGTGTTGTATTAATGTTCATAAAATCCCCTCCAATTTTATATAAGTTAAGTCTATTGTGTTAATACCTTGAACGTAACATCTTAATGTATGCGCTGTCAATTAAATCTTAAGTAAAATTTCGTATTAAAAAACGTTCATATGAATAAAATTTCAAATAAATCGTCATTTTTGAGAGTAAATTTTTTAAAATGATAGATAATTTGTGTATAATGACAACTATAAATTAGGAATGGAGGATGATTATGTCAAAATTGCCAAAGCCAATTGGCCCTTACTCAGTGTTTCGTGAAGCAGGAGATTTAGTTTTTGTTTCCGGGCAAATCCCAATTGATATTGAGACAGGAGATATTGTATCAGATACAATTGAAGGTCAGGCAAAACAAGTGATGGAAAACATCAAATTGATATTAGATGAAGTTGGAGTGGACTTTAACGCGATTGTAAAAACAACTTGTTTCTTACAAGACTTAGAGCATTTCAATACATTTAATGATATTTATGGGAGTTATTTTACAGACAAAACACCTGCAAGGTCAGCTTTTCAAGTTGCAAAATTACCAAAAGGTGCCTTACTAGAAGTAGAGTTTATTATTCATAAGTAAAGAGCAGAAGCACTTATTTGCATTGTTTATTAAAAAGACGAAATCAGTGTAGACTGATAAAAAGGAGATGATATTTATGATAGATGTTCCATTTTTTTCACAGTTTTTAAAAGTGAGTAATTTTTATACGTTGATTGCTATTGTATTGTTAGGTGCGGCAATCATGTGCTTAAGAATACTCAAGGACAAGAAAGTTAGTTTTTCAAAACGCATGATTATCGCTTTGATCATCGGTCTTGTATTAGGAATTGGGTTTGATGCAGTAAGTAGTAAAAATGGGATTTATATTGATCATGCTAGGGGAGAAATCTCAGTATGGTATGGGTTAATAGGATCTGGATTTTTAAAACTTGTTCAATTACTTGCCGTTCCTGTTGTATTTTTATCTATTATTAAAGTGGTAGTGGATGTGCAAGGAGACCGGATTAAAAGTTTGACTACTAGAACGTTTATTACATTATTAAGTACTACTGCTATTTCTGCTATTGTGGGGATTTTAGTGGTTAAGTTGTTCAATCTTAATGCTATTAGTTTTGCCGGAGATTTAACTAAACAAAAATCTGAATTTATTAATAATATTGCCGCACAAAGCTTTCCAGAATTTTTCTTAAATTTAATTCCAAATAATATCACAAGTGTTATGGGAGATAACGGAAGTATTGTATCAGTCGTCATTATTGCGGCAATGTTTGCCACAGCCATTCGCTTTTTGAAGGTTAAAAAACCGACTGAAGTGGCACCATTTATTACATTTTTAGGTTCATTACGTGTGACAGTAAATTCTGTTTTAACTAATGTGATTAAGTTAATGCCATATGGTGTTGTGGCTCTTGTAAGTAACACAATCATTACAAATGGTGTGCAATCTGTTATTAGCATGTTAGGATTTATCGCGGCTCTTTATACGGGCGTTATTATTATGTTGCTTGTTTATGTGGTGATCCTTATATTCATGGGTGTTAATCCAGTAACGTTTTATAAAAAAGCATTTACCACTTTATTATTTGCCTTTTCATCTCGTTCAAGTGTAGGTACATTACCTTATACCTTACAGACACTTGAAAATGATATGGGGGTATCAGGTGAAACATCAAACTTTGTGGCAACACTTGGAACAACAATTGGGATGAACGGTTGTGCGGGTGTATTCCCTGCAATGTTAGGAACACTTGTGGCTGCTGCAGCGGGTGCGACAATGGACTTCTCATTCTTTGTATTAGTTGTTGTTGTCGTAACAGTTGGGTCTATCGGAATTGCCGGTGTACCAGGAACGGCTACTGTTGCCGCAACGGTTACATTAAATGGATTAGGGTACGGTTCAGCTATTTCAAGTATCGGAGCTGTATTTGGAATTGATCCAATAATTGATATGGGACGTACCATGTTAAATGTATGTGGTAGTATGGTATCTGCGGTAGTCGTAGATAAATGGGAAGGCACGTTTGATAAAGATAAATTCAACACACCAGGAACAACAACTGAAATTAATGAAGAATAAAAAGAAGAGGCGAATGTCGTCTCTTTTTTTGTTTTACCTAAATTCGTCATGGAATTAGTGAATCACTTAAAGTTTTATGATAAACTAAGTGAGCAAGTTGAATGAAGGAGATAATAAATGACACAATTACATTATGTAGTAGAAGATAAAAAGGGGAGAATCGATAAAGTCTTGGCAGACATCTATCCAGACTATTCTCGTTCGCAAATCCAAAGCTGGTTAAAAGAAGAAGCAGTCAGTGTAAATGGTGAAATCGTCAAAGCAAATTATAAAGTGAAAAACCAAGATAATATTGATATTCAAGTACCTGAACCTAAAGAATTAACGTTAGAAGCACAAGATATTCCGCTTGAGATTGTATATGAAGATGACGATGTGATAGTCGTGAATAAACCTCAAGGCATGGTCGTGCATCCATCTATGGGGCATCCAAGTGGAACGCTTGTTAATGCGTTATTATTTCATGCTGACTCACTCTCAAGTATAAACGACGTGATTCGTCCAGGGATTGTACACCGTATTGATAAAGATACATCTGGGTTATTAATGGTCGCAAAAAATGATGCAGCTCATGTTGCCTTACAAGATGAACTAAGAGAAAGAAAAACATTGAGAAAATATGTGGCGTTAGTTCATGGTGTCATTCCACATGAAAAAGGAAAAATAGATGCACCGATTGGACGAAGTAAAGATAATCGTCAAAAACAAGCGATTATTTCTGATGGTAAAGAAGCCGTGACGCATTTTACTGTGTTAGAAAGATTTTTAGATTATACGTTGATTGAGTGTGTACTTGAAACAGGACGAACACATCAAATTCGTGTTCACATGGATTACATTGGCTACCCAATCGTAGGAGATCCATTATATGGACCGAAGAAAACGATAAAAGGAAACGGGCAGTTCTTACACGCTAAAACATTAGCCTTTACTCATCCGACAACAGGAGAGCTCATGACCTTTGATTCTGAGTTACCAGAAATATTTAAACAAACATTAAAGGAAATCGAAAATAATGATTGATATTTACATATGAGTGCGTTATACTCAGTACAATAAAACAGAACAGTCCTTTAAGAGTAGTCCAGAGAGGCTAAGAAGGAGCGTGTAATATGTATTGATAAGGGTCATTGTATCCTTATATCACTATGATTAAACACAACCCTCTTATTCTTTGATGGATGAGAGGGTTTTTTGTTTAAAAAATTTAGGGGGAACTTTAATGACTGAAAAAGTAGTAGTGGATGACATGACAATGAAACGAGCATTGACACGTATTACTTATGAAATTATTGAACGACACAAAGGCATTGATGATATCGTGTTGATTGGGATCAAAACACGCGGCATTTATCTGGCTAATCGAATTGCTGAGAGATTAAAACAATTAGAAGGAAAAGACATTCCTGTTGGTGAGCTAGATATTACATTATACAGAGATGATAATCATGTCAATGAACACGACACACCTGAAGTACATGCATCAAATATTCCCTTTTCAATAGAAGATAAAGAAGTCATTTTAGTCGATGACGTTATTTTTACAGGTAGAACGATTCGTGCAGCACTAGATGCTATCATGGATATTGGTCGTCCTGAAAAGATTTCATTAGCCGTATTAGTTGATAGAGGACATAGAGAATTACCAATTCGAGCTGATTACGTTGGCAAAAATATTCCAACATCAAAAACAGAACAAATTATTGTATCTGTGGAAGAATATGATGGTAAAGATGAGATCAAAATTAAACAACTTAATTAAATAAGCTTTTTAATCGAGTACAGAGAGACTAGGAAAAGCAATAACAATTGGTGGAAAAAGTCAAACACCAACTTGTTTTCGCGCGCCTCGTTTCTAAAACTGAAACGAGGATTTTTTATTATAAAGGAGACTGTCAAATGAAAGAAAACTATAGAAACCCAGATGTTGTATTGGACATACATGATAAGCCGAAAGGAATTAAGTGGCTAGGACTTAGCTTGCAACATTTGTTTACGATGTTTGGTGCCACAGTACTAGTGCCAATATTAGTCGGCATTAACCCAGGAATTGCCCTGTTTAGTTCAGGACTTGGAACGATTGTGTATCTCATCGTAACAAAAGGAAAAATACCAGCTTACTTAGGAAGTAGTTTTGCGTTTATCGCTGCTATGCAAATGTTAATGAAAGATGATGGTTATCCGGCAGTTGCCTTGGGAGCTATCACAACGGGGATTGTCTACTTAATTGTTTCAGCAATTGTGAAACGAGCAGGATCAGCTTGGTTAGATAAATTGCTTCCAGCGATTGTGGTTGGACCAGTTGTCATGGTAATCGGACTTGGATTAGCTGGAAATGCAGCAAATCAAGCGATGTATGCAGTAGGAGCAAATGGCGAACAAGTTTACAGTGTGAAATACATTGCAGTTGCCTTGATTACGATGTCACTAACAATTTTCTTTAACATGTATCTTAAAGGCTTTATGGGACTTATTCCAATATTACTAGGAATTGTGTGTGGTTACTTTATCGCACTTGCAGTTGGGATTGTCGATGTTGAGCCAATTAGACAAGCAGCATGGTTTGCTTTACCTGACTTTCAAGCGCCGTTTGTGACTTACACACCGAAATTTTACTTAACCGCGATTGTGACAATGGCACCTATCGCGTTTGTGACGATGACAGAACACATTGGACACTTAATGGTATTAAACAAATTAACCAAACGAGATTTCTTTAAAGAGCCGGGATTAGATAAAACACTTAAGGGTGACGGATTAGCTCAAATCGTCGCTGGTTTAGTTGGCGGTCCTCCTGTTACAAGTTACGGAGAGAATATTGGCGTACTAGCGATTACTCGCGTCCATAGTATGTTTGTCATCGGTGGAGCAGCAGCTCTAGCAATGGGATTAAGTTTTGTCGGAAAATTAACCGCGATTATTCAAAGTATTCCTAACCCTGTTATTGCGGGAATTAGTTTTATCCTATTCGGAGTGATTGCTTCAAGCGGATTGAAAATCTTGATTGATAATAAAATTGATTTTAACTTAAAACGCAACTTGTTGATTGCCTCAGTTATCTTAGTAGTGGGAATCGGCGGATTAACATTCCAAGTTGGAGCAGTAGCAGTTTCTGGTATGGCTCTAGCAACATTGTTTGGAATTATACTGAACTTGATTTTACCTGAAAAAGCGAAAAGCGAATTAGAATAAAAAGGAGAGGCTCAAATGATTATTACATCGGAGAGAATTAGTTTAAAACATTTACTAACTGCAGAATCATTAAGTGATCAAGAAGTGATGGGATTAATTAAACGTGCACAGCAGTTTAAACACGGAGAAAAATCTCAATTACCAAATCAACAATATTTTGTTGCTAATCTATTCTTTGAAAACAGCACAAGAACACATAAGAGTTTTGAAGTCGCAGAGAAAAAAATGGGCATCGATGTAATAGAATTTGATGCAAAAACAAGTTCAGTATCAAAAGGCGAATCGTTATATGACACTGTGTTGACGATGTCAGCAATCGGTGTGCATGCGTGTGTGATTCGTCACTGGGAAGAAGATTATTACAATGAATTAATTCAAAGTAAAACAATCACGACATCCATCATCAATGGAGGAGACGGTAGTGGTAATCACCCAACACAGTGTCTACTTGACTTATTGACTATATATGAAGAATTCGGACATTTTGACAATTTAAATATTGCAATCTGTGGCGATTTAACGCATTCTCGTGTGGCCAACTCAAACATGAAGATGTTAAAACGTCTGGGAGCCAATCTTTATTTCTGTGGACCAGAAGAATGGTACAACAAGAAATATGAAGCATACGGGACTTACTTACCAATAGATGACGTATTAGATAAAGTAGACGTGATGATGATGTTACGTGTGCAACACGAGCGTCACGATGAAGGGGAAATTTTTTCAAAAGAAGAGTATCACCAACAACATGGTTTAACAAATAAACGTGCAACAAAAATGAAAGAAAAAGCGATTATCATGCACCCCGCTCCGGTCAATCGTGATGTCGAGCTCGCTGATGAGTTAGTCGAAGGGTATCAATCACGCATCACGCAACAGATGACCAATGGTGTATTTATGAGAATGGCAATATTAGAAGCCATTTTACAAGGAAAATCTTAGGAGGATGAACATGAAAACATTAATTAAAAATGGCCGAGTGGTTACAAGTAGAAATCAGTTAATTCCTGTCGATGTATGGATTGAAGAAGGGAAAATCAAAGGGATTGGTCAGTTTACTGAAACAGCAGAGAGTTTTGAACAAGTTATTGATGCAAAAAACGGATTGATAACACCAGGATTAGTGGATGTTCATGTGCATTTTAGAGAGCCTGGATTTGAATACAAAGAAACAATCGAAACAGGTAGTCGTTCAGCGGCTAAAGGTGGGTTTACCACAGTGTGTGCCATGCCAAACCTTAACCCAGTGCCAGATACACCAAAGCGTTTGACGGACATGTATCAACGAATCGAAAAAGATAGCGTGGTAAACATCTTACAATATGCACCTATTACAAAAGAATTAAACACAGAAAAGTTAGTTGACTTTGCTGGATTAAAAAAAGCTGGTGCATTTGCTTTTACAAATGATGGTGTGGGTGTGCAAACTGCTGGAGTCATGTACGAAGCAATGAAAGAAGCAGCAGCACTTGATATGGCGATTGTGGCCCACACTGAAGATGAGAGTTTATTATTTGGTGGCGTGATGCATTTAGGTGAGAAATCAAAAGAGTTAGGCTTACCTGGTATTATGAGTGCGACTGAATCATCACAAATTGCTAGGGACGTGTTATTAGCAAAAGAAACAGGCGTTCATTATCATGTCTGTCATGTTTCAACCAAAGAAAGTGTTGAAGTCATCAGACAAGCAAAAAAACATGGTATTCATGTGACGTGTGAAGTGTGTCCGCATCATTTAATCATGACAGATTGTGATATCACACATGATCATGGTTACTTTAAAATGAATCCGCCACTAAGAGCGACTGATGATCAACAAGCATTAATCGATGGATTACTGGATGGAACGATTGATTGTATCGCTACAGACCATGCACCACATGGACACGAAGAAAAAAATCAAAGTATGATTGATTCACCATTTGGAATCGTGGGAAGTGAAACAGCCTTTGCTTTAATGTACACGCACTTTGTTAAAACAAATCGTTTTACACTAGAGCAAGTTGTGTATTGGATGACAGAAGCACCATCAAAACTATTTAATTTAGAAACAGGCTCATTAAACATTGGGGCAGATGCGGATATTGCCATCTTTGACTTAGATGAAGAAGTGGTCATACCTGAAGAGTTTGTTTCAAAATCACATAATACGCCATTTAGTGGAGAAAAAGTTGTTGGAGACACATTATATACCTTTGTAAAAGGGAAATTGGTTTGGAATAAAAAGGAGGCGTAAGTAAATGAAGCGATTGTTAATCTTAGAAGATGGAACGTGTTATGAAGGAGAAGGATTTGGTGCGCCAAATTCTGCTACTGGTGAGTTAGTATTTACAACAGGAATGAGTGGATACCAAGAGATGATGACGGATCCAAGTTTTAAAGGGCAAATATTATTATTCACTTATCCAACAATTGGAAATTATGGAATAAATCGTGATGATTTTGAATCTATGTCTCCAGCTTGTTCTGCTGTTGTGGTCAGAGATGTCGCTAGAGTAGCATCAAACTGGCGCTCACAAGCAACGTTAGATGAATTCTTGAAACGAAAAGGTGTTCCAGGAATCAGCGGGATTGACACTCGTGCGTTAACGAAAAAAATTCGTGAAAAAGGGGCAATGAAGGCAAGCATTATAGATGTTGTGTCTGACATAAACCATGCTTACGACCAATTACGAGCGACTGTTTTACCGTCAACACAAGTCCAAGCTGTTTCAACTACAAAACCTTATAGCATTCCAGGAACTGGCGCAAACGTGGTGATTATTGATTTTGGTATGAAGCAAAGTATATTAAGAGAATTAATCAAACGCGATTGTCATATTACAGTTGTTCCTTATGACACAACCGCAAAAGAGATTTTATCTTATCGACCTGATGGCGTGATGCTATCAAATGGACCAGGAAATCCAAAAGATTTACCACTCGCGTTAAAAACGATTTTAAAAATCCAAGGGGTTGTCCCAATTTTTGGTATTTGTCTAGGACATCAGTTATTAAGTTTAGCGAATGGGGCTGATACTTATAAAATGCGTTTTGGACATCGTGGCGGAAATCATGCTGTCAGAGAGATTGCCTCTGACTCAGTGTACTTCACCTCTCAAAATCACGGGTATGCCGTGTCACTTGATAGTTTAGATACAACAGAATTAATGTTAACTCACGTTGATATTAATGACGGGTCAGTTGAAGGGGTTAAACATAAAAATCATCCAGCCTTTTCAGTGCAATTTCATCCGGATGCTGCACCTGGGCCACATGATGCTGAATCGATTTTTGACGAGTTTATTGAATTAATGGAAAACTGGGGGAATAAACATGCCTAAAAGAGACGATATAAAAAAAATATTAGTGATTGGTTCAGGACCAATTATCATCGGACAAGCAGCTGAATTTGACTATGCTGGTACACAAGCATGTTTAGCCTTAAAAGAAGAAGGTTATGAGGTAGTATTAATCAACTCAAACCCAGCGACAATTATGACAGACAAAGACATTGCTGATAAAGTGTATATCGAGCCTATCACGTTAGAATTTGTCACAAAGGTATTAAGAAAAGAACGCCCAGATGCCATCCTTCCAACACTTGGTGGTCAAACAGGATTAAACATGGCGATTGAGTTAAATGACAAAGGAATTTTAGAGGAATTAGGGATTGAACTATTAGGAACTAAAATCAGCGCCATCGACCAAGCAGAAGATAGAGATTTATTTAAACAACTAATGGAAGAGTTAAACGAGCCAATCCCAGAAAGTGTGATTGTTCATACGGTAGAAGAAGCGGTAGAATTTGGTAAAAAAATAGGCTACCCTCTTATTGTTCGTCCAGCGTTTACGTTAGGTGGAACAGGTGGGGGAATGTGTGATGATGAAGAGTCATTAATTGCGATTACAAAAAATGGTATCAGCCTTTCTCCTGTTGACCAATGTTTAATCGAAAAAAGTATTGCTGGCTACAAAGAAATCGAATTTGAAGTGATGCGAGATAAAAATAATCAAGCGATTGTGGTGTGTCACATGGAAAACTTTGACCCAGTGGGAATTCATACGGGAGACTCAATCGTATTTGCCCCTTGCCAAACATTATCTGATGTTGAAGTTCAGCTATTAAGAGATGCGTCACTAAAAATTATTAAAGCCCTTGAAATTGAAGGGGGATGTAACGTTCAGTTAGCCTTAAACCCAGATAGTTATGACTATTATGTCATTGAGGTAAATCCTCGAGTGAGTCGCTCATCAGCGTTAGCAAGTAAAGCAACAGGATTCCCGATTGCAAAAATTGCCGCGAAAATAGCGGTCGGTTTAACACTTGATGAAATGAAAAATCCAGTAACACAAACAACGTATGCGATGTTTGAACCAGCATTAGATTACGTGGTATCAAAAATTCCACGTTGGGCATTTGATAAGTTTGAACACGGAGATAGATTATTAAGTACCCAAATGAAAGCAACCGGAGAAGTGATGGCGTTAGGTCGTACGATTGAAGAGTCATTATTAAAAGCGGTGAGATCTTTAGAGATTGGGTTACATCATATTGACTCAGAAGAATCAAAAGATCTGTCAGATGATGAGTTAATTAAACAAATGGTCGAAGCAAAAGATGACCGTTTATTCAGAGTAGCAGAAGGTATTAGACGAGGCATGACGATTCAAGACATTGCTCAGTTTACAAAAATTGATATCTTCTTCTTAGATAAAATCAAACGAATCATTGAATTAGAAGATGCATTATCCAACAATCCAAACGATATCGAAGTATTAAAAGAAGCGAAACGTTATGGTATTGCAGATGTTGTGATTGCCAGATTATGGAATATGACAGCAGAAGACGTAAAAAATATTAGAACTGAGCACAAAATTTTACCAGTTTATAAAATGGTGGACACATGTGCTGGAGAATTTGCTTCCGAAACACCATATTTCTATAGTACTTACGAAGAAGAAAACGAAAGCGAAAAAACAGATAAAGAATCAGTGATTGTCCTTGGTTCTGGTCCAATCCGTATCGGTCAAGGGGTAGAATTTGATTATGCGACCGTTCATTCGGTCAAAGCCATTCAAGAACAAGGCTATGAAGCGATTATTATCAATAGCAATCCAGAAACCGTATCAACTGACTTCTCAATTTCAGATAAACTATACTTTGAGCCATTAACATTAGAAGATGTGCTTAACATCGTAGAGTTAGAACAACCTAAAGGCGTTATCGTTCAGTTTGGTGGTCAAACAGCGATTAACTTAGCAGAAGGATTAACAAAACACGGTATTCCAATTATTGGAACAACCTTAGAAGATTTAGATAGAGCAGAAAATCGTGATAAGTTTGAACAAGCGTTACAAGAGTTAGGCATTCCACAACCTGAAGGAGCAACGGCGACTAATGAAGCTGACGCGATAAAAATTGCGGAAAGAATTGGCTATCCTGTATTAGTTAGACCAAGTTATGTTTTAGGAGGTCGTGCGATGGAGATTGTCTGGAGCACAAAAGACTTAAAACGTTACATGGTTGAAGCCGTAAAAGCATCACCAGAGCATCCAATTTTAATCGACCGATATGTTGTTGGAACAGAGTGTGAAGTTGATGCAATTTGTGATGGAGAAGATGTATTAATACCTGGTATAATGGAACATATAGAGCGTGCGGGTGTCCATTCAGGAGATTCGATGGCAGTCTATCCACCTCAAACAATAAGCCAACCAGTGATTGATAAAATTGTTGATTACACACAAAAATTAGCTAAAGGGTTGAACTGTAAAGGCATCATGAATATCCAGTTTATCGCACAAGGAGAAGACGTCTTCGTGATTGAAGTCAATCCCCGTGCTAGCCGAACAGTTCCTTTCTTAAGTAAAGTAACAGATATCCCAATGGCCAAACTTGCGACACAATTAATTTTAGGTCATACATTGAAAGAGTTTGGTTATGAACCAGGATTATATAAAGAAAGCCCAATGGTTCATGTGAAAGCACCAGTATTCTCATTTGCAAAACTTCATGAAGTGGATACACAATTAGGGCCAGAAATGAAATCAACTGGTGAAGTCATGGGAACAGATCGTACAATGGAAAAAGCTCTTTACAAAGCATTTGAAGCAAGTGGCATGCATTTACCTGATTATGGTAATGTCTTGTTTACTATCTCGGATGATTGCAAAGAAGAAGCTCTAGCGTTAGCCAAACGATTCTCAGATATTGGGTATGGCATGTTAGCAACTGAAGGAACAAGTAAGTACTTAACAGATCATGGATTAATTGTCGAAACAGTCGCAAAAATAGCAGATACTAAAAATTATAACGTGATTGACTGCATTAAAACAGGACGAGTAAATTTAGTTATTAATACGACAGGTAATAGTGAAAAAGAAGCATCAGATGGCTTTAGAATAAGACGTTTTTCTGTTGAAAATGGTGTGCCGCTTATGACGTCCCTTGATACGGCAGAAGCGATACTTAAAGTATTAGAAGCTAGAAGCTTTACAGCATTATCATTATAAAAAAGGAGATTGAATATGAAACAAGAGATGATGGAGATTGTCAATCAAGTTGAATTAGCACCACGTATATTCGAAATGACGTTAAGAGGAGACTTAACGCAAGAGATGGTAACACCAGGTCAATTTATTCATATTCGTGTTCCGAGAGAAGATTTACTCTTAAGACGCCCAATAAGTTTGGCAGAAGTAAATCATGACGATAAAACGTGCAAAATCATTTACCGTGTTGAAGGCGATGGGACAAAAGCGTTTAGTGAGTCTCAAGTTGGCGATAAACTAGATTGTTTAGGACCTTTAGGTAATGGATTTGATATTGAGATGGTAGAAAAAGATGATGTTGTTTATGTAATAGGTGGAGGAATTGGTGTCCCTCCTCTTTATGAGTTAGGACGTAGACTAAAAGAAAAGGGTGCAACTATCTATTTCTTAAATGGTTTTGCGTCAAAAGATGTGATGTATTATGAAGAAGAATTTAGTGCATTAGGTCAGTTACACATTGCAACAGATGATGGCTCATATGGTGTAAAGGGTCATGTTGGGATGTTGATTGATGAAGTTAAACCTGTAACGGGTGAACCTAAAGCAATTTTTGCTTGTGGTGCACCAGGGTTACTAAGAGCTGTTGAAACGACTTTTATAGATCACCCTCATGTGTATCTATCTATGGAAGAGAGAATGGCTTGTGGTGTGGGAGCATGTTACGCCTGTGTCTGTCAGTCTAAGAAAGATCCTAAGGTTAATAAAAAAGTCTGTGATGAAGGACCAATATTTAAAGCAGGAGAAGTGATAATATGAGTCGTTTAAGTGTGAGTATCCCAGGATTAGAATTAAAAAATCCAATTATGCCAGCAAGTGGGTGTTTTGGTTTTGGTGATGAATATGCTAAGTATTATGATTTAAGTAAACTTGGTGCCATTATGGTAAAAGCCACAACAGCTGACATGCGTTATGGTAATCCAACTCCGCGTGTGGCTGAAACACCTAGTGGGATGTTAAATGCTATTGGATTGCAAAATCCGGGATTAGAAACCGTTATGGCAAATCAATTGCCTTCTCTTGAAAAATATGATGTTCCAATTATCGCAAACGTCGCTGGATCAACGGTAGATGATTACAAACGAGTATGCGAAAGAATTGGGGACGCGCCAAACGTTAAAGCAATCGAGCTTAACATTTCATGTCCTAATGTAAAAGACGGTGGAATCGCGTTTGGAACAAGTGCAGAAGTAGCCGCAGAATTAACGGCAGCAGCAAAATCAGTAGCAAATGTACCTGTTTACATCAAGCTATCACCAAACGTGACAAGTATTGTGCCCATTGCAAAAGCAGTAGAAGATGCTGGAGCAGATGGAATTACGATGATTAATACATTAGTTGGTATGCGTATAGACTTAAAAACAAGAAAGTCTGTATTAGCTAATGGGACTGGTGGATTATCAGGCCCAGGTATCAAACCAGTGGCAATTCGCATGATTCATGAAGTATCTCACGCAGTCGACATTCCGATTATTGGAATGGGTGGTGTGTCCACAGTAGACGATGTGATTGAAATGTACTTAGCTGGAGCAAGTGCTGTCGCTGTTGGAACTATGAATTTCACTGACCCATATATTTGTCCGAAGTTAATTGATGAATTACCAAGCAAAATGGATGAATTAGGGATTGAGTCCATCGAACAATTAATAAGAGAAGTGAAAGAGGCTAGACAATGAGAGAAAAACGACCAGTAATTGCACTAGATTTACCGAGTAAAAAAGATATGGAACTATTTTTAAGTCATTTTCCAAAAGAAGAATTACTTTATCTGAAAGTAGGAATGGAAATATTTTATCAAGAAGGGCCAAGTATTGTAACGTGGTTGATTGATAATGGGCATGATGTATTTTTGGATTTAAAGTTACATGATATTCCAAATACTGTTTATTCTGCTATGAAAGGTATCGCTAAGCTTGGTGTGGCATTAACCAATGTCCATGCTGCTGGTGGTAAAGAGATGATGGAGGCAGCCTATAGAGGATTGAAAGAAGGAACCCCTACTGGTCAGCCAGTGCCAAAATTAATTGCTGTGACTCAATTAACCTCTACTAGTGATGAACAAGTGAAAGAAGAGCAACTTATTTCTGTTGGTCTGAATGACAGTGTGCGTCATTATGCTACACTAACTCAAGAAGCAGGACTAGATGGTGTGGTGTGTTCGGCCCATGAAGCAAGAGATATCAAAGAACACACAAGTGAAGACTTTGTGTGTTTAACACCAGGCATTCGTTTAGCAAGCAATGACGTTGGTGATCAAAAACGTGTGATGACACCAAGTAAAGCAAGAGAAAATGGTTCGACATATATCGTCGTGGGAAGACCAATTACACAAGCAGAGAACCCTTATGCTGCTTATGTAGAAATCAAAAACGAATGGAATGGAGAGAATGATTAATGAAACAAATTGCAAAAGAATTATTATCAATCAAAGCAGTATATTTAAGTCCAAATGAGCCGTTTACATGGGCGAGTGGGATTAAAAGTCCAATCTATTGTGATAATCGTTTAACGATGAGCTATCCTGATGTGCGTAGATTGGTCGCTAAAGGATTAGCGAACTTAATTAAAGAAAACTACCCAAGTGTTGAAGTGATCGCTGGAACAGCCACTGCAGGGATTCCGCATGCTGCATGGGTTGCCGAAGAACTTGGCTTACCAATGGTTTATATCCGTGGAAAATCTAAAGATCACGGCAAGAAAAATCAAATCGAAGGACGTATTGATAATGGTGCCAAAATGGTAATTATTGAGGATTTGATTTCAACAGGTGGTAGCGTGATTGATGCTGCTCAAGCAGCTAAACGTGAAGGGGCAGATGTATTGGGTGTTGCTGCCATTTTTACGTATCAATTACCAAGTGGTGTAGAAAATTTCAAAGCAGCAGGCATTCCATTTGATACATTAACGAACTATGATGAATTAATCGACGTTGCGATAGAAAATGATTATATCTCACAAGATGATCGTCTATTATTACAAGAATGGAAAAAAGACCCAGCTTCTTGGTTGAAATAATGAGATGAACCTGCGATTCAAATCGTAGGTTTTTTTATAAAGTTTAATAGTTGCAATATTAGAAACTTTATTATTTAATAGATATACTATTTGATTTAGGAGGGTTTATGGAAGAAAAATTAAAAATGCTTCTTAGTATTGTGATGAATGTCTTTCTTTCTATTTTAGCTATACTCATTTTAATATATATGGGACTAGATTTAGTTAATATCTTTAAATTAGTTTTTATCCAAAACAAGATGGGGTCTATAGACACAATTGCTGATTATATTCTTGGTTTCTTTATGTTATTTGAGTTTATTATCATGACGCTTAAATACATTGAAGACGCACACAATGTTCCGATAAAATACCTTGTTTTAATTAGTATTACTGCGATTCTAAGACAATTACTTGTGGTTCATAATAATGGAGGGCAAACGTTATTATTAACGATTGCTATTTTAACATTGACTTTAACGCTTTACTTGCTTGAATTAATTAAAGCAAAAGAAAAAATCAGAAAAAATAAATAATATTGAAAGTAGGTGACATGATGGGGTTAAATGATTTTATTTTAGGTCTTAATAATTTGGAAACTATTACGCGTGCACCTGGTTTTTTTAAATTTACAGAGCATACAGTAGCGGCTCATTCATATCGTGTTACGTCTATTGCACAAGTTTTAGGAGATATTGAAGAGCATCATGGGGTAGAGATTGATTGGAAGAGTCTTTATGAAAAAGCATTAAATCATGACTATACTGAGCGATTTATCGGTGATATTAAGACACCTGTAAAGTATGCCAATAAAGAGCTAAGAGGCATGTTGCAAACAGTTGAAGAAAAAATGACGGATGAGTTCATCTCACAAGAAATTCCAGAAGAGTTTCAAGACATTTATCGCAGACGATTATTTGAAGGCAAAGACGACACTGTCGAAGGTGAGATTTTATCTATTGCTGACAAAGTTGACTTACTGTATGAGTCATTTGAAGAGATTGTGAAAAATAATCCAGAAATTGTTTATAAAGAAATGTTTTTAGAAGCCGTTCAAACGATACAAGAATATAAACATCGCCCGTCTGTGACTTATTTTTTTGAAGAAATTTTTCCAGAACTCTTGGATAAGTCATTTTATGGTAAAGAAGAATTTATTTTGCAGATAAATCAATATTTATAG
>SKEY01001796.1_pt1 | contig 25644 bp, 25 predicted proteins | sample 4843871 | NCBI WGS metagenome assembly SKEY01 (sample SAMN11008797, study PRJNA524170) | human gut metagenome | biome: Human fecal sample; material: Feces; isolation source: fecal sample from pouch patient p36 | host: Homo sapiens | place: Israel: Tel-Aviv | collected 2016-12-04 | reverse complement strand
CCTTTATTGTATATTATTTAATAATTTATGAAATCAGTTTTGTTGTTTTCCGGATTCAGCACATCCCTCTTACATTTTGGATGAAACAATGCTCAAAACGTTACGGGCTAGGATGCTCGAATGCTGAAAGCACGGATAACAGGATGCCCTGAATCAAGGAACCCTGCATATATCCGAGGTTATGGGAAGACTGAAAATCTAGCTTTCCTGTAACCATTTTCCTTCGCTTACACGCTATAGCTTTGAGCTTGGCTTTCATTTCCTGGATTGCGAAGCTCTCACAGCTACCGGCGTGTTATCCATTATGGCTGTATCTCAGTGCTACAGAAATCCTATCGTATGATAACCTACGCCATTCCTCGGGGGATAGGGAATCTTTTTACCTTTTGTTTATTCATAGTCGTATAATTTATGGTGTTCGATTAAATCGTGTTTGTCTTTGGCGGTCTGCCATTACAGCATTGCATAATTACACGCAAGGATGAAGTCGTGTCAGGAAATATCTGTACACCGTTAATTACTTCTTTATCGTAATCATCCTTCGTAACATGTACATCATACGCTGCGTAGGGACATACCTGCGGATTGCTTTGCATGGAATGTATGCTGTTTGGGGCAGGAAGAAAAATCGGTTCACTTAAACCATTTTCATCGGTATAACAGCACATAATAAATGTGGAAGTATCCTCTGTTCTTCCATACACTCGTACAGCTGCCGCATTGACGGGAGAACCATTTGCTTCCATAGCCTCAACTGTTAACGCACCTGTCATTTCACTCACCTCCGATATAAACTATGCAAAGGTTATACTGCTGTTTATGTAAATAGCTGATACACCTGTTCATGAAAATAATTTATTGGATGTGCAGATCATGTTATGCTTCAGGTGAAAGTCCCATGCAGGTGATCTGTGTTTGCCTGCCCTTATATAGTAAAGGTAAAGCTTTTTCAAGCGAGACTCTTTATAATACTGCAGGTTTCCGGATAGGCAGCAGTTGTGTAAGTGGTTCCTACAGATACAGATGAATCTAACGATACGATTATTTCCTTTAGGTGATAGAACAGAAAGGTAAACATAGAAAAAACAATTATGTGAAACTGACGGTATCCGATAAGGGAAGGTGGAAAGAAACTGAAATTTGTTATATAATGTTTACAATCTACAATGACAATAAAAGGAAGATGGTGTCTATGGTATTTCGAAGAAAAAAACATAAAAACACAGCAGAGGAATCGATTGATTTTCATGCACTAGTGCTGGAACAGCTGGAGCATATGTGTGAGGAAGGACAGATTCTTGATGATGCCTTTGTGCTGGAAGCACAGGATATCTATATATATGCAGACGTGATATCGGTTGAGCATAATGTGGCACAGATCGTTTTTCAGCTCCACCATGAATGGCTGGATGATGCCATTCTGGAATCTGTAGCAGCAAGCGGTTCAAATGCGCAGGAGGCGGTTACATTGGCATGTGAGGATTTTTACCGGCATACCCTGCAGCTGTATCTGCGGGCTCTGCAGGGAAAGGCGGAGGAAACTGTTTTCGGCTTTACCCAGCTTCGTCATTACTTTCAGGTGTACAGGAATGAGATACACGGCATCGGAAAGCGGGAAGGTCTGATAGAGCAGGACTTCTGGGAAATGCTGAAGCAGAAGCTGCAGCTGCGTCTTGGCAATAAGAAGGCATACTGGATCAAGGTGTTTGCATCCAAAACCCGTAGCAAAGTATTGTGCGAGGTACGAATCAACGGCAGGGAAGACAGTGAGCTGAGTGAGCTGCTTCTGCCCTATGCACAAAACTGGGACTGTATCGGAAGCTATCATACGGAAAAGCAGAACTTTCTGCTTATTCAGGAGGAACGCAGCTATGAACCCTCGGATTTCACAGGGGACAACATCCGTCAGTATACGCGTAAGGCTATCAAATGGTATGAGAAATGCGGAAGCAAGGAGGAGCACAGAAAGCTGCGTGAACAGCTGATTCGTTTATGCAAGGATGATTCCCTGGCATATGAAATCTTTTCCTTCGTTCCGGAAATCTATTGTAAATATGCATATCCGAAGGTTGAATACGGAGCACGTCTGTTTCTGATTCAGAAGGATCAGAAAACGCGGGAGCTGTATCAGAGTCAGCTGCAATCCTTCTCCTATATCGAAGAAACGGTTATGGAGCATTTGAAAAGGGATCATGTAAATCGCAGCATTGTCGAAAACGTGATCAGCTTCAGTGCAAATGCCCGGGCTATCCAAAAAGCGATGGACAACGGGGATGCTCTGGATGAGCTCATGATACCGGGAATCGGCTATTATGCCAGAAATGATTATATCATGCGTTAATATCCTTGACACAGGTCTTTAACTGTGATATGATAACCAAGCAGAAAAGTTAGTGGAAAGTTAGAAGCACCCCTTCTCACCTGATGTCCGAAGGCATAGGTAAAAGCTACAACATATCGAAAAGACGAAATTGTTGATGAGATATTTGAGCGGGTGCATATGAGTACCCGCTTTTCTTATGGCAACATTGGAGGTGTCTATTATAAACAAGAAAGTTATTCCTAACAACGTAAACGACGATCTGGTAAATGAAAAAATCCGCTTCAAGGAAGTCATGGTGATTGATGCCAATGGAGACAAGCTTGGAATCAAGATGCGTCGTGAGGCTCTGGAAATTGCATACAGACAGGAATTGGATCTGCTGTGTGTGGCTCCGAAAGGGCAACCGCCGGTATGTAAGGTGCTGGATTACGGCCGTTATCGTTTTGAACAGCAGAAAAAAGCGAAGGAAGCCAAAAAGAAACAGCATGTTACAGAAATCAAGCCGATTCGTCTGTCCCCGGTTATCGACAAGCATGACTTTGATACAAAAATGCGTCATGCACGCAAATGGATTGAGGACGGCATGAAGGTCAAGGTGGACATGCGCTTCAGAGGAAGACTGATTACGAGACTGGAAGTTGGAAAAAAGATTATGAATAGCTTCACAGAGGAAATCTCAGATATCGCGATTATTGAAAAGAGACCAATTCTGGAAGGTAACACGATGTCATGCGTTTTGGCACCGAAGAAGAAATAGATATAAATTATAGGAGGTACTACTTATGCCAAAGATGAAATCACATAGAGGGTTAGCAAAACGAGTTAAACAAACTGGATCTGGAAAGCTGAAAAGAAGTCATGCTTATACTTCTCACCGTTTCCATGGTAAAACACAGAAACAGAAACGTCATTTAAGAAAATCCGGTACGGTACACAGTACAGACTACAAGCGTATCAAAGAGATGTTAGTGAAATAATATAGGAGGAATATGAGATGGCAAGAGTAAAAGGTGGATATACAACACGTCAGAGAAGAAAAAAAGTATTAAAGTTAGCGAAAGGATACTATGGTGCAAAGCACATTCTGTATAAGACTGCTCATGAGCAGGTTATGCACTCTTTCAAATATGCATATAATGACCGTAAGGATCTGAAGCGCAACATGCGTAAGCTGTGGATCGCACGTATCAATGCAGCTGCCAGAATGAATGAGATTTCTTATTCCAAGCTGATGCACGGCCTGAAGCTGGCTAACGTTACGATCAATCGTAAAATGCTGAGTGAGATCGCTATTCACGATCCTAAGGGCTTTACAAAAATCGTAGAAACTGCTAAGTCAGCATTAGAAAAAGCTTAATTGAGGAAGCTTTATGGATGACACACGTCATACTTTGAATGAACTTCTGGTAGATCTGTTCAACTACATTCTCTTGATTGAGGAGAAAAATCTCCGCGATCAGGGAGTAAAGCTGTCCATGACCGAGGTACATATTCTGGAAGCAATCGAAAAGAGTGAATCCAATATGATGTCCGCGATTGCCAAGCGTTTGATGGTAACACAGGGGACACTGACCGTTTCAACTTCCAAGCTTGTGAAAAAAGGATATGTAGAGCGTGTTAAGGATGAGCGGGACAAGAGAATCGTGCGTCTGAAGCTTACCGAAAAGGCAGTGAGTATCCTGGACATTCATAATCGCTTCCATGAGGAAATGATTGAGCGTCTGTTGAATGAGCTTGAGCTTGATAAAGAGGTGGAGCTGATTCAGTCACTGCGTAATCTAATGGAATTTTTTAAAGGAAAATACTAAAGCCTGTTCTTGTTAGCAGGCTTTTTCTGTATGCAGGCAGGGGAATGGTGCTATAATAGGGACAAAAGGTACAGGAAAGAACGGATGCTGTAGGCGCGGGAAAGCAGCGGCATTATGTGGTATCAAAGCGAAAGCATGAAAAGCTATGAAGGTTAAAGGTGAAGATAACGGTATGCGATGAGAGGAGGATGCAGATGAAACGTGCACTTGTGCTAGGTGGAGGAGGCAGTAAGGGTGCCTATGAGCTGGGGGTCTGGAGGGCTCTGGATGAGCTGGGAATTTCCTTTGATATTGTAACGGGAACCAGTATCGGTGCGATGATTGGTGCCATGTATGTGCAGAAGCAGTTTGAGCGATGCTTAGAGCTGTGGGAGCAGCTGTCTGTCGATGACATAATTGCCAATGGTGTGAATCTGGATATGGATATCGAGCTGTTGATGTCACAAAAGGGAAAGTATAAGACACTGTTGAAAAGCTATGTGAAAAACAGGGGAGCGGATATCACCCCCTTTGTGAACAAGCTGCAGCATTACTTTGATGCGGAGCGCTTTTTCTCTTCGGATATCGAGTATGCCTGCATGTGTGTGAATGTCACGAAAAAGCAGCCACAGCCGGTCTATCGCCGAGATATGAGCAGGGATACGGCGCTGGATTACATCATTGCCTCTGCCTCCTGCTTTCCTGCATTTCCCATGAAGGAAATCGAGGGGGAGCATTTCGTCGACGGCGGCTATTATGACAACGTTCCCATTGAGCTGGCACGCAGCATGGGAGCTCAGCAAATCGTGGCGGTTGATTTGAAGTCTGTGGGAAAAAGGAAAATACACCGGCCGCAGAAGGATGTGATTTACATTGAGCCGCAGGTATCCCTTGGCAGCTTTCTGCTGTTTGATCAGGTGCGGATTCACCACAATATGGAGCGTGGATATCAGGACACCCTAAAGAAATTCGATTGCTGTCTGGGAAGTATTTATACCTTTTCTCTACAGGACAAGGCGCACATCATCGCGTTTGAGGAACGAATCCACATGCAGCTGGAACAGATAGATGATCTGGTGGACCGCCGCTATATGAGCAGGCTCGTAAAAAAGGCATTCCACCATCAAATGATTGCCAGCTTTTCTCATTTTCAGGAGTATGACTGGCCGTTCTTACGTATGCTGGAAATGACTGCCCTGGCATTTCAAATAGATGATATCGGCATCTGGAGCTTTCCGAAATTTGCAGAGCAGGTGCTTGCCTGTGCACAGAAGCATGTGAGTATCGCAGAACGGGCTGACCGTGACTCCTTGCATCTGCTGGATGCCGCAGCGTCTTTAAAGGAGCAGAGCACAAAGGAAATCATATGCTCCATCTATTATTATATGCGGACTGCGGGAGCTGCAAGCCGCAAGGAGCTGGAGGCGGTCGCACTTCTTATGAATGATTCCTTTGTTATGGCGTATCTTCTGTTCGCGCTGGAACAGCTGGTCGATAAGGGGAAGGGATACAGACTTTCTTGATATGGGCAGTTTGCGTTTTCCGTACAGCCTATGATGCAACTCATAGTCCGATTGTATATTTCAAGCTACTGCGGATATACGCTGCTAACGCAGCCATGCAAGGCGATTTGCTTCTTTTTCACAAAAGCTGCCTCTCATTTGTGAAAAAACGCCTGCAGGCTTTCCTTACGCAACCGCATATATAAGGAACCCGTTATACACCCATATGGAAACTGCCTGCCCTTTCCTGAAAGCTGTGCAAACAGGAAGAAGGTCAGGGAGAAAGCAAAAAGAGACAGGTGTGGATATGAATGATATCCAGCGCCTGTCTTTTTAACCTGCAATTGCTTCTTTTATCCTTAATATTGTAATTCCACTTCCGTTTTTAGAATAATGTTTCCTGATGCGTTGCGTACAGGTATTCGTCAATCGTGTTTATGATGCGATCCCTGATCAGTGCCTCCGGATCATTTTCCAAATGTCCCTCGCGAACCTTTGTATACTGAATCGGCATGAACTGGGACAGTACGCTCAAAGGAATACCGCTCTTACGCAGATTGGCAATCAGCTTATCCTTGGCTGCGGCAACATTAGGATTTGGCATATAATAGCGGCTGCGGTCAGAGAAGCTGTATTTACGCTTGAACCACAGGGCATTGTCATCTCCGTGATAGTGCTTTTTCCAGTTCTTCGGCTCCTCCATCATCGCTTCTTCCAGAACATCGATAAAGTTGCTGAGCGCTTCTTCTTTTCCATGATATACGGCCGTTTCGATGTTTGCGAGTGCGAACAGTGCTTCCCGCATGGCATAGGTCAGCCCCGGGCCAACCTTCAGGATACCGACACCATCCTCGATCAGCTCGCGCAGCTTGAATTTTGTCTGATAATCTGTGGAGTGCCCTTCAAAAATAAGGTTTGGATACTCCTTGATGGATGCCATCAGATCCCTGGCCTTGCTGCGGTCATACTCGGTACATCCGTCATCCTTTTCCTCGACACCCGGTTGTACAACAACACCCATAACATCCTTCCAGGTTTCCTTAAGCCCTTCAGCCGCAAAGGCCTCTTCAAAGGTTTTGACAGTAGCCTTGAAATCTTCAACACGGGTAACCTGCATACCGGCACCCTCTTCCTGTGCGCCTCCTGGAATCGGTACCTCACTTCCCACGATGTATACCGGGCGTACGGCATTTGGATTCTGCTTCAGCAGCTCCTGATAGGTTTCCTCACAGATGCGTGCCAGATGCGCACCGCGTTTTGCGATAACCGCGTCACTCAGACGAATGTTTGGATCATCATCCGCAACCTTCATGCTTGTATCTATATGAATTTTTGTAAATCCGGCAGCTACATAGCAGCGTACCAGCTCTTCTGCCTTTTCCATCGCTTCCTTTTCCGGTAAAGCGGCAAAGGTCAGAGGACCCAGATGATCTCCTCCCAGGAATATACGGCTTTCATCCACACCGATCGCCTTTGCTTTCTTTAATACGAATTCACGGAAGTCTTTGGGTGTCATTCCGGTGTAACCGCCGTTCTGGTCAACCTGATTGGCTGTTGCCTCAATCAGTACGCAGGAATCATCGCGTTTTACACATTCCAGTGCAGCCTCGATAACGTAGTCATTCGCACTGCAGCAGGAATAAATTCCAACCGGTTTTCCTTCCTTCTGTTTAACAACAATCTGTTTTAATGGATTAGCTTGTGGCATTTCAAAACCCTCCTTATATATTAAAATTATAGCACGAAACGAGGGAAAGTAAACGGAAGTGAAACGGAATGCTAGTTTGTATAAAAGTTTTGTACAAAAATACAAACAGAGATATTTTAAACGCGCAAAAACGACAGAAAAGAATACAGAAATCAGCTATGATAAATCAGGAAAAATGAAAATAGAAAAGTAAGTGGAAATTTAGAAATACTTTATCTGAAAAGGTGTTCTTTTGTGATTCCGGTGTGATATACTATAGTGAGATGAGCAAACAAATCGTATATAAGAAAGGTCGGTGGGGATGATGCTTGACGAACATGAACAATTTCTCCTCCATCAGGTTCGCATTTTATTGAAGCAGCTGGAAGAGCGGCAGGTAAAACAGGAAGGTGAAGAGAACTCAAAGAGTGGGGATGACAGATACCGGACACTGTTAAAGCTGTCCTGTAAAAACACATGGGATTTTGATCCATTGACGCAGATGGTGCGTATTACCTGTCCAAACGGTCATGTCATCATCAATTCCTTTCGTATGCTTATGCAGGGCGTCAATGCGGATGACTATAAGGGAATTAAGGAAGCAGTCCACAGAATTATGGTGGGAACAAGCGAGAAGGAGTTTTTTTCCTACCAGCGGGAAAGCAAGAGCGGTGAAATCCGGTTTTATGAGGTTGGTGCTCATGCATACTGGGTCAGCGGTAATCTGCATATCATCGGTGTTACGAGGTCTGTGCGGACGATGGAGGAGCGCCTTGAGCGTGTTTTGCATGAGCAGGAGAAATTCGATCTTCTGCTGAGTATGGCCAATATGTATATATGGGAATACGATGTAGGAAAAAGAGAGTTTTCCGCGAATCAGTCTCTGTGCGATAAGCTGGGACTTCCGCTGCGTTCGTATACGGTGGAGCAGCTGAATGAACTTCTGCAGATTCATCAGATGCCGGTATTGCTGGAGCGTATTGAGCAGAAGGCGTTATCAGAGCATGCAATTATTCATTTAAAGAATATCCAGACCAACCTTGATTTGATCTTTGAAACAAATTTCAAGGGACTACCAGATAAAAACGGCAATATCAAGGTCGTGCTTGGTACCATGAACGATATTACAGAAAAGGAGCTTCTGAAAACAAGCGCCAGCAGGGATCCGCTCATCGGCTGCTTTAACCGGCGAAGCGGGGATATGACGCTGGTATCCACATTTCAGAAATTTCAGAACGGGGAGGATTTTTACACCATCATATTTTTCGATGTGGATGATTTTAAGAAGGTCAACGACCGGTTTGGGCACGATATGGGAGACTATGTTCTGCGGCATGTCTGTGAACAGATCGAAAAGGAAATCCGAAGCAGTGACATGCTGTTTCGCTGGGGCGGTGATGAATTTCTGCTGATATGCAGCGGAATCAGCAAGGAAAATATCTATGCGTATATCGAACGTCTGCGCCGTCTGATTGAAAGCTCGGATTTTGTTTTTGACGGGAACCGCGTGCAGGTGACATTGTCCATCGGTGCAGCGTATTATTATAAGAGTGATCACGATTATCAGGACGCATTAAAAAGAGCCGACCGCAGTGTCTATAAGGCAAAGCTGGCCGGACGTAATAAGGTCTGTATCTTGAAATAAGGATAGCGTTAATCCAGCAACTGCCGCAGGTCATGTGGCAGCGGGCATTCCACGCGCAGCATGTCGTTGGAAAGGGGGTGCGGGATGATTACCCGGCATGCATGCAAAGCAAGACGCGGACATCTGCTGTCGCGCGTCCCATAGAGCGGGTCGCTGAGCAGAGGGTGCTGTATTGCGGCCAGATGGACACGGATCTGATGGGTGCGCCCGGTGTACAGCCGACAGCGAATCCATGTAAAATCCGCATAATTACGAATAACAGACACATCGGTCCTGGCTTCCTTTCCTTTCTCGGATATGCGCATTTTACGCGCATCGTGTCGATCTCTGGCGATTCCCCGGGTGATGGTGTATTGCCTTTGTGTCATGTATCCCTGTGCCAATGCTTCATATTCACGATATATTTGCTTGTTTTTCAGCATTGCATCCAGCAGAGGCTGTAAAAAGGGAATCTTGCAGAAAATCAGAGCACCGCTGGTTTCATAATCCAGCCGATGCAGCGGACGGACACATGTATTGTGTCCCTCCATGAGATAATGCGCCTTTACCAGATTGCAAACGGTATGGGCATTCTCTACTCCGTCACTGTGCACCAGAAGGTTGGCAGGCTTGTTCACAATACAGAAGAGTTCATCCTCAAAGAGGATTTCCAAATCCTCGTACCAGGGCGCTACCGTATCTTCCTCCATACACAGTGAGATGCGTACGGTATCCTGCTTCTGCAGCTTATGATTGCAACGGATGATGCGGTTATTTATGGAAACACAATTGCTTTGATAATATTCATAGCGTTTCTTTTTCGCAGTATGAAAATATGCGAACACAGCATCTGTATCCGCACAGGAAATACTGCGTAATTGCAATATATTGTTTTTCAATTCGATTTTCATAAAATCACCTCATAAATTTCCGGTCAAATGAATAGAATTTCCTATATGGGTCATGCTATACTGGCATCGAGCCAGGAGGAACTGGTTGTAAAGGATGATCCATAGCAGCAATCGCTACTATGAAGATAACATAAAATAAGGAGGAAATAAACATGAAATTATTAAAATGCTCAGTATGCGGCAACATCGTTGAAATGATCGAGGACAAAGGAGTTCCGGTAATGTGCTGCGGAAAGCCAATGGAGGAACTGAAGGCAAACACAACAGACGGTGCGTTGGAAAAGCACGTACCGGTTGCTGAGATCGCTGATGGGAATCTGCATGTTAAGGTTGGCTCCATGGAGCACCCGATGCTGGCAGAGCACTATATCACGATGATTCTGGTTGAGGCCGGAGATAAGGTTATGCGTAAAAACCTGAAGCCTGGAGAAAAACCAGAGGGTGTCTTCCCGCTTGGTGATTACAAGGGGAAGGTGCATGTATATGAATACTGCAACCTGCACGGTTTATGGAAAACTGACATCGAAGCATAGTCGTATGGAAGATAAGAAGCACGGGAGCGTGCTTCTTTTTTCATGACAAATAAGAGGATGGGAAGCTGTCCGTCATGATTTAGGCATTTTCTCAAACGGCTCAAGATCAGGGAATCGGGATGTTTTGTGGGCACCAGCATGGGATAGCATATTTGCGATATGTCCGCAATGTAATTTCATATGAAATGCGAAGAAATCATAAAAACTGTGGTATACTGTTGAAAACAGGAGGTTGATTACATGTTTGTAGAGGAGCGGCAGAGTGCTATTATGGAGGAGCTGCATGCCAATGGGAAGGTAAAGGTCAAGGAGCTCAGTGAGCGGTTTTCCGTCAGTGAGGATTTGATTCGTAAGGATCTCAGTGCATTGGAAGCAAAGGGACTGCTGAAAAAGGCATATGGGGGTGCAGTGCTGATCCGTGAGAATATACATCGTAAGATTGCTGCACAGCGCAAGGATGTGAATCAGGAGGAAAAACGCGGCATCGCCAAAGTCGCTGTTGACCAGATTCAGGAGGGCGATGTGGTGTTTCTGGATATTTCGACCGTCAACATACGGGTGGCCAGAGAGCTGGTGGAACGGGAAAAGCAGGCAACGATCGTCACCAATATGCTGGAGGTTGTTTCCATCCTGGCAGACAGCAGCCTTCCTGTGATATTCATCGGCGGTGAGTTTGATTATGGGCGGGACGGGTTTGTAGGAAGTCTGGCAATGGAACAGATTATGAAATTTCGATTCGACATTTCCTTTCTCGGTGTTGTCGGTATTGATGTACACGATAACAGTGTATACACCTATATGGCCAATGACGGAGCTACAAAGCGTGCCATCCTGTCCAGCAGTAAGCAGGCGTTTATGGTGTGTGAGTCGGATAAGTTTATGCAGATCGGCAATTACCGCTATGCCGGTGTGGATGAATTTACCGGGATTATTACGGATAAGAAGCTGGACAGGGAAAATGCGAAGCTGATGAATAACATGCAGCTTCGTATACAGCTTACAGAATAGTCAGGATATGAAATCCCGGCTTTTTTTATTTCTTTCTATTGATTGATAAAAAGTAATAAGAAATAATAAGAAAAGAGTTGACAATGGGAAAAAGCATATTATAATGAAGATGTAAACGGAGGTATCTGCCATGGAACTGAAAAAAACTGCTCGAATTGATCTTCTAAAGGAACGTATGCTGTCTCAGCCGCGTTATGTGAGTATGGAACAGGCGGTGATCATTACCAGAGCCTACCAGAAGCATGAACAGGAGCCGGTCATTTTAAAGCGTGCACATGCGCTTCATGATGCGTTATGTGAGCTTGAAATCGGTATCGAGCCGCAGGAGCTGATCGTTGGAAATCGGACAAAGGGTGTGCGTTATGGTGTTGTTTTTCCCGAAAGCGGAATTTCCTGGGTAGACCAGGAGCTGGAAACGCTGCCAACCCGTCCGCAGGATAAATTCCTTGTGCGTCCAGAGGATGTGCAGATATTCCGTGAGGTTATCAAGCCGTACTGGAAGGGCAGGTCGCTGGAGGATGTACTGAAAAAGCGTTATGGAGAGGAAATCAGTTCTCTGTCAACGGTTGTAAAAATCAATCAGAAGGATCACGCACAGGGACATATCTGTCCCAATGTCCGTGAGTGGCTGGAAAAGGGACCTGCCGGCCTGAAAGAGGAAGCACAGCGCCATCTGCAGGATTGCAAAGAGGAGCAGCGAGCGTTTTATGAAAGCATTCTTCTTGTTATGGACGGTGTATGCCGCTTTCTGATGCGCTATCATGATGCGCTGAAAAGGGAAGCGAGCCACCATCCGGAATGGAAGCGGGATATGGAAGAGACGGCGGCGGTCTGCAGGGCACTGTCCAAACGGCCGGCGGAAACCTTTCATGAGGCGGTACAGTCCATGTGGATTCTGTTTGTCGTCCTGCATATGGAAAGCAATGCCTCCAGCTTCTCTCCGGGGCGTCTGGATGAAATACTGTATCCGTATTATAAGAAGGATCGGATGCTGGGACGTCTGGATGAGCAACGAGCATTGGATATCATTGAGTGCTTGTGGCTGAAATTCAATCAGATTGTCTATCTGCGTAATAAAAACAGTGCAAAGTACTTTGCCGGTTTTCCAATCGGCTTCAATATTGCGGTCGGCGGACAGGATGTTAATGGGAAGGATGTATGCAATGAGCTGAGCTTTCTGTTTTTGCTGGCACAGGAGCACATCGGACTGCCGCAGCCCAATCTGTCTGTGCGCCTGCACAAGGGAACCGGGGATGCCCTTTTGAAGAAGGCTGTTCGCGTGGTGGCAAAGGGGAGCGGTATGCCGCAGTTTTTCAATGATGAAGCGATTATAGCTGAACTGGAAAAGCTGGGTATCTCTCATCGGGATGCGATGGATTATGCCATCGTCGGCTGTGTGGAGCTGACGACACAGGGAAATAATCTGGGCTGGAGCGATGCTGCAATGTTCAATCTGAACAAGGTGCTGGAGCTGACGCTGCATCATGGCAGATGTCTGCTTACCAAGCAGCAGCTGGGGCCGGATCTGGGTGGTCTTGATACGTATGAAAGCTATGAGGAGCTGGAACACGCATTTGATGCCATGATTGATCATTTCCTGCAGCGAATGATTCCGGCCTGTGAAGAGGTGGAAAAGGCACATATCGACATCCTGCCTTCTCCGTTTTTATCCAGTGTCATCGATGACTGCATGGAGCAGGGCATGGATGTAACTCAGGGAGGGGCTCATTACAATCTGAGTGGTATACAAATGATCCAGGTTGCCAACCTGGCCGATTCTCTGGCAGCGATCAAGGCGCTGGTCTATGATAGGAAAAGCGTAACAGGGCAAGCTCTGCAGCATGCGCTGGAGCATAATTTTGCACAGGATGAGATGCTGCGACAGCGTCTTTTGAACAAGGTGGACAAATATGGCAACGATGTGGAATGGGTGGATTCGCTGGGGGCGAAATGGGCATCGGCATTCCGTGATAAGCTGCGCTCCTTTACCAATTACCGCAAGGGACCGTATCATACCGGCATGTACACCGTCAGTGCCCATGTGCCGATGGGGGAGCATGTCGGTGCGAGTGCAGATGGCAGACTGGCTGGTACACCGCTTGCGGATGGCGGTATGTCCGCAGTATATGGAAGAGATTTGCACGGGCCTACTGCCGTCCTGAAATCAGTATCCCGTCTGTCCTGTGACTGCACGACCAACGGCGGTCTTCTGAATATGAAATTTCTGCCGGAGTTTTTTCAGAGTGAACAGGGCATAGATAAATTCGCAGGCTTCTTACGCACCTTCGTCGATTTGAAAATACCGCACATTCAGTTTAATGTCGTGCGCAAGGAGGATCTGCTGGCTGCTCAGAAGCATCCCGAGCAGTATGCTTCCTTAACCGTACGCGTTGCCGGATATACGGCATACTTTGTGGAGCTGGCGCAGGAGCTGCAAAATGAGATTATCGCCAGAACGAGCTATGAAGGCATCTAGCGGCTACGTGTTTGACATCAAGCGCTTTGCGACGCATGATGGAGAGGGAATCCGGACAACGGTCTTTCTCAAGGGCTGTCCACTGCGCTGCGCATGGTGTCAGAATCCGGAGGGGCTGCATCCGGTTCCACAGCTTCTCTATATGGAAACAAAATGTATGCATTGTGGAAGCTGTGCGGCAGCAGCCATCCATGGCGGCGTTTCTATGCAGGAGGGGCGAATAAAGCTTGTGCGTGAGGCTGCCGAGGACTGGGAAGGTCTGATTGATATCTGTCCGACAGGAGCGCTGCGCTATGATGCGTCATGCTATCGTGTTGCGGATATCATGCGGGAAATAAAAAAAGACAGCGTGTTTTTCCGCTATGGCGGAGGGGTTACCCTATCCGGAGGAGAGCCGCTGCTGCAGCCTGCTTTTGCGCTGGAAATTCTGAAGGCATGTAAGGCGGAGGGAATTCATACGACGATGGAGTCATCCCTGTTTGCCCCGCAGGAAACACTGCGACAGCTGCTTCCTTATCTGGATCATGTGTATGCCGATTTAAAAGTATTTGACAGTGCCGTGCATAAAGCCTATACTGGAGTGGAGAATGCACAGATTCTGGAAAATATCCGCTATCTGCTGCACAGCAGGGAAATTCGCGACCGTGTGACGATCCGCACACCGCTGATACCCGAAATGACGGCGCGCAGAGAAAATATTGCGGCCATTGCACAGTTTCTGCATGGATGCTATGAAGCTGTGCGTTATGAGCTGCTGAATTATAATCCGCTGGCAAAGGCGAAGTATGAGTATCTGGATATGGAATATTGCTTTGACGAGAACCCGAAGCTGTATACAAAGGAAGCAATGGAGTCATTCTATCGGATTGCAAGGGATCAGGGTATCCGCAATCTGATTATAGAATAAAGAAATCAGGGAGGACATAGAGATGAAGATTTTAATCGACAACGCAGACATTCAGGAAATCAAAAAGGCTTACGAGTATTTTCCGATTACGGGAGTTACCTGCAATCCTACGATTTTGAAAAAAACAGGAAGAAATCCATACGATGTATTGAAGGAAATTCGTGAATTTATCGGTGCCGAGGGAGATTTGCATGTACAGGTCGTAAGTGCAAGAGCTCAGGATATGGTCGTGGAAGCACACAAAATTCAGGAGGTTCTGGGAAAGAACACCTATATCAAAATTCCGGTTGTCAAAGAAGGTCTGAAGGCGATGAAGCTGCTGCACGCAGAGGGTGCAAACATCACCGGAACGGCAATCTATAACCAGATGCAGGGCTATCTTGCCGGTATGGCAGGGGCTGCATATGTGGCACCGTATGTAAACCGTATTGATAATCTGGGCTACAATGGAGTACAGGTTGCCAAGGATATCCATGATATGCTGAAGCATGCTGGCTTGAAAACTGAGGTGATTGCAGCAAGCTTCAAAAATTCACAGCAGGTACTGGAGCTTGCCAAGTATGGTCTTGGTGCAAGTACGATTGCTCCGGATGTCATTGAAGGTCTGATTAAGGTGGATGCTGCCGTTCTGGCAGTGGATGCATTCACCAGAGATTTTGAGGAGCTGTGCGGACAGGGAAGCACGATGCTGAACATCTAAAGGGCTCCCGTCCAAAGGGTGCTGCAACATCTGATTAGCATAGAAAATAAAAAAACACGCACAATCTCAAACAGAGGTTCTTTCTCGATTGTGGGTTGACTTAAAACAGGGAGACTTCAATGCTATTGTATTTATCAATAGAAGCTGAAGTCTCCTTTTAGCATACACCCTAACGTAAGAAAGAACCCAAACAGAGAACAAGCGTGTTTTTTGGTTTACCTCGAAAGCACCAATTAAACATGAATAGGATGCAGATCGATTGCATATATTACACTCATGGCGTTCTGTGGATAGCGCATTACAGTCATGTATGCTACTACAAATACCAGAAAATGTATACGCTATAACCATAAAGGATATCTCCTATACGGTTCCTAACATGGTGAAGGGAGTAAACGCGAGTGATTTTTATTGCTTTTTAAGAAACAGCAGCAGAGCAAGGTTGTTTTCATATCTGCCATTGTCATTGACAGATAACAGGATATAGGCTTCACTACGTGCTATAAAAAGGAATGTTTCGTGTAATTATCGATAGGATCTAAAGGCTTGTATAATAAATTACGCTAATAATAGGTTTGCATTCCTGTCATCTCACATCAGTTTTGCAAACCTGTTTATATATTTATCTGTAACTATTATTCAAAAAATCTATACAGCCTTTCGGAACACCCAACTCACTTTCAAGTATAGAAACGAGAATGGTTAGCTTTCGTTCCATTTGCTCTGGTGTCCATGTAAAAATACCAGAATCAAACAGAAAGCAAAAAACAGAAAGGATCGTTTCACTTAATTCGAGCGGATACGTGCAATGGAATACTCCTTCTTCATTCCCTTGCTCTATAATCTGTGCAATGATTGGTGAAAGACTGGTTAGTATTTTGGCCAAAGATTTTTGATGTATTCCTGCATTCTGTGGCTTATGAAGATATGCATCTAAATCAGAGGATATGATTGAGCTTCGGTAATGGATATATAAGTGCTTTAATTTTTCAATGGCATTTTTTCCATCAGCCGAGGCAATTTTTTGACAATCATCAATGATAGTCTGATAGGTTCGTTCTACTAAGGCGTCAAGGACTTCTTCTTTTGACTTGAAATAATAGTACATTCCTCCCTTTGCTATACCAGCTTTTTTTGCAATATCACTGACGGAACAGCTCTCTCCTTTCTTTTCCGACAGCAATTCCAACATAGTGTCCAATATTAGATCTTTCTTATTCATAAAATCACCGCCTTTTGTAGAAATTATATCACAATTTCATGTACTTGAACAACGGTCAATTCTGTGTTATGATAATGTTGAACAACGGTCAAAAATATAAAGGAGCGATAAACATGGTACAAGTACTTATTTTTTCAGGGTTGTTGATCTGTATGATTTTCCTTATTGCGGCAGAGCTTGTATGGGGAATTCGTTGGGTTTTAAAAAAGCGAAATAAAACCTTATCTTCAAAAAGCCAGGTGCGTTTAAAAAGAAACAGCATGTTCCTTATCGTAACAATTATATTGATGGGAGGTCTTATGACATATAGTCAGCTAACAGCAAGTACACCCAAAATCAAAGATGAAAATGGAAACGTGATGGAAAACAGCATTGCTAAATTAGAAAGAGTGGATATAAATGCCAGAAGTGAGTGGATAAGTATCCGCGGCCAAAACAAAAATAATCCTGTTCTTCTTTTTCTGGCAGGTGGTCCGGGCGGTTCACAAATGGCGGCAGTCCGGCATGAGCTTTCAGAATTGGAGAAGCATTTTGTAGTCGTTGTATGGGAACAGCCCGGTTCCGGTAAATCATATTCTGCTGGAAAAGAAAACTTAACTGTGAATACCTATATTGAAGATGGATTGGCTTTAACAGAATTTCTTCGCAACCAATTCAATCATGAAAAGATATATCTCGTAGGGGAATCCTGGGGAAGTGCACTTGCAGTATTTCTTGCATCAAAATCACCGAACGATTACCATGCAGTCATTGGAACAGGACAAATGGTTGATTTTTTAGAAACGGAAAACCTAGACTATGACAAGGCTATTGAAATTGCTACAGAAAAAGGTGATGAAGATAAAATTAATAAACTGAAAGAGAATGGTCGTCCTCCATATTACGGTTCTGATGTTACATGGAAAAGTGCTGAATATTTAAACTATCTATCTTCCTATATGAGCAGCAATCCTAAAATTCAAAATAGGGGCTATCATACATTTCGTGATATATTTTCACCGGAATATAGTATACTTGATAAAATCAATTATTTACGGGGGATTGTGACTACGTTTAATCATGTATATCCGCAATTATACGACATAGATTTACGCACAGATTATTCAAATATCAAGGTACCGATTTATTTTTTTCTTGGCAGGCATGATATCAATGCACCTACTTCCTTAGTAGAAAATTATTTGAATGTTTTAGAAGCTCCTCATAAAGAAATTATATGGTTTGAAAATTCTGGTCATAGTCCTTGGATAAATGAAAGCGATAAATTTGTCAAGGAATTGATAGCTATTTCAAAACAAAAATATTCCTAACTGATTTTATTTCAAAGGAGTCAGGAATATCAGGTGATTGCTTATGATCGCTATCATTGGACTTGTGTTGAACGTATAAGAACAAGCACATGTATCGGAAATCTTAACCGGGAGGTCATTGTGGGAATAGGAAAAGGTCTTGACTCTTATTACAGAGGTGAATGATGGATTTCACGAAATACAGAAAGACAAGGGAGTATTGTCACATTTCTGACTAACCTCAGAAAGAAATAAGGAACGGCTAAATGGGGCTGTGATTCCTGATTCGTATGAAAAAAACACGCTGCGCAATGAAGCGATATACAGTCCTCTTTTTCCGCCTGTATGTCTAACCATATGGTTGTAAAGCCATATAGAAAGCTGTGACATTCGGATTTTAGCCCAAGTGTCACAGCTTCTTTCATATTCATTTATAATAATGTACCAGTGCCTGCGTGCCGCTGTTTTCCTCTCCCATGCCTGCAAGTACTTCATACATCTTGCAGACCGTTTCCAGCATATCCAGATGGACGCCCTGCTGCTCCATCTCCTGCTGAACGATGTGCATGTCCTTAATAAAGTGCTTGATGTAAAAGCCGGGAGCAAAATCCTTGGCAAGGACACGCGGTGCGGTATTGTCGATCTGCCAGCTGCCGGCTGCTCCTCTGGCGATGGCGGTTAGCATTTTCTGTTCATCCAGTCCGACCGCTCTTGCATATACCAGTGCTTCACTCATCGCCGCTACAGCTCCTGCCACGGCGATTTGATTACAGGCCTTGGTATGCTGTCCGCTACCTGCATCACCCATATACTGAATGCCTGTACCCAGCAGGGAGAAAAGCGGGCGCATTTGTTCAAATACTTCCTCATCTCCGCCAATCATTATTGACAGGGCTGCGGCTTTTGCTCCGCTGTCACCGCCGGATACCGGTGCATCCAGCATGGCAAATCCCTTTGCCTTTGCTGCTGTGTACAGGTTTTTTGCCAGTGCAGGCGAGGAGGTTGTGAAATCAATCAGCACAGCATGCTCTTTGGCATGCGCAAAGATGCCGTCATCCCCCTCGTAGATCTCTTTTACATCCGCAGGATATCCAACCATGGTACATACGACATCCGCGTCTTTTACACAAGCCTGCAGAGTATGCTCCACCTGGACTCCCTGTTCCAGTAAGGGGGCAGCCTTTTCATAGGTGCGATTATAGGCACTCACCGTGTGTCCGCCCTTTTTCAGATGCAGCAGCATACTGGTTCCCATCACGCCGCAGCCAATCCATGCAATCCTCATACGATCACCTTCCTTTTGCTATTATTATACAGGAAGATTATAGAAACTGCACGCAAAGGATCAGCAAGACAACAGAAATCAGCCCCTGCAGAATCCGGAAAAGCAGAAAGACGGGGTAACGAAGAGGTACCTGCTCCACCATACTCATAATCTGCATATGTACACAGAAGCCTGCAAAGCCAAGCAGGAAGCTGGTAAGGAGCATTCTCTGGATATTGGAAAAGGGCGTGATATTGATCAGGACGATGCCGCTGGAGAATTCCGCCAGACTGCGTACGATAAGTGCAGGAAATTCCGGCAGAAAGGAAAAGAGCACAGCGGTAACACTTGTGAAGAGCATCAAGTACCCGCCGATCATATAGAGGGAGATTCCACTTTCCGTAATGGCACTGCTGAGGTGACGCATAAAGGACTGTGAGGAAGCAACATCCGCTGGTATCGTATGAATCGTGTGTTTGCGGGTGAGCAGCAGCAATAGCAGACCGCTAAGCAGCTGCAGCGCAAACAGCAGCATTCCGATGTGCAGGGATTTAAAAAAGACGATACCACAGGAGATGATGACAAAGCCCGGTGTCGGAAAGCAGCAGCAATACAGCAGCCGTGAGGCATCGTGACGGGAAAGCACCCTATCTCGCACCGCCTCATCCACAAAAAGCGAGCCGGTAGGAAAACCGAGAAACATCGTGCATAGGACCAGATTCCAAGCACCCTTATCCATTCCCAGCAAGGCAGGAAGACCAAGGGAGGGAAGATGGTCAAAGGCGTGTTCCTTATATAAAAGACGAACCAGAACCATAGATATAAACATGGAAGGGACCAGCTTTTCAAACCAGATGGAAAGTGCGTTTTGTGCACTCTGCAGCGTCAGGGTTCCAAAGCCGAGTGTCAGTAAAAGAAGACCGAAAAGCAGAAAGCCTGTGAATTTTTTCATGTTATCACCGATATACTATATGATGAAAAGAAAACTTTCATGTAAATCTTTCCCATTTTGGTGAAATGTGTTAAACTAGATATTCATAAAAGAATTGGGTGATACTATGATAAATTATCTTGCAAAAAAAATGATACACAACTATGATGAGCTGGAAAATCCTGCTGTGCGAAAGGCATATGGAAACCTTACAAGCACGGTGGGAATTGCAAACAATGTGATTTTGTTTCTGTTTAAATTTCTGGCCGGTACGCTGGCTCGCAGTGTATCCATAACAGCAGATGCTGTAAACAATCTCTCCGATGCGGGAAGCTCTGTGATTTCCCTGCTCAGCTTTAAGCTGTCCAGCAAACCGGCGGATGAGAAGCATCCGTTTGGTCATGCACGCTATGAGTGCATTGCATCCATGATTGTTGCTGTAGCTATACTGCTGCTTGGCTTTGAGCTGATCCGTACAAGCTTTCATAAGATTCTGCAGCCGGAGGCAGTGTCCTTCAGCTGGCTGAGTGTGATCATTCTGCTGTTTTCCATTTCCGTCAAGCTGTGGATGTACAGCTATAATAAGAAATACGGGAAGCTTTTGAAGTCCAGTATTATGGAAGCGACAGCGGCAGATTCTATCAGCGATGTCATGGCTACCGGTGCCGTACTGGTTTCTACGGTGCTTTCTCCCATCATTCATTTTAATCTGGACGGCTATATGGGGGTTGTAGTTGCCATCTTTATTATAATGGCGGGTGGAGGTATCATCAAATCCGCACTGGATGAGCTGCTGGGGCAAGCTCCGGATGAGGATCTGGTGAAACAGATTCAGGATAAGATTAACAGCTATGACGGCGTGCTGGGCATGCATGATCTCATGATTCATGATTACGGTGCACATCGTACCTTCGCATCTGTGCATGTTGAGGTGGATTATAAGGAAGATGTACTGAAATCTCATGATATGATTGACAATATCGAACGCGATTTTCAGGAGAATATGGGGCTGGAGATGGTTATCCACATGGACCCTATCAATATCGACGATCCGCTGACCAACGAGCTGCGAACACTGACAGCTGCGGTAGTAAAGGAAATAGATGAAGACCTGAGCATGCACGATTTCCGTATTGTTTCAGGGGAAACACATACGAATATGATTTTCGATGTTGTCGTACCCTTCCATATTAAAATGAGTAACCAGCAGATTCTGGATGCACTCGCACAGAAGATTCGGGAGTGTAAGGGGGATCATTACTATCTGGTTGTTACCTTTGATCGTGCCTATACAACACACCATTCGCAGGAATCCGCATGAAGCAGGCGGCAGGGACATCTCTGCGTTATCTCCTGCATAAAATGGGGGCTGATAGACGGTAACCTGCATGGCATATAGAATGAAAAAATCCACTGGAATTGATACCGGTGGATTTTCCTTGTGCCAGCGTTCCTTGCATGCAATGGTTGTGAATCTGAAAACACGGGTTGATCTATATCTGCCACACGCAGTATCTTTTGCCGTTACTGCCTATCTTGTTGAATCCTTGATGCTTTCTGCTGCATCGTGTGAAATTCTGCGGATTTCGGGAATGCTGTCACGCATGCATGCGCATAAACGGGAGCGTGAAGCAAACTCGCCGCGATTTTCTTCTGTCTTTCACAATGCTTATACTGGCATTGCACCATCTGTCAGCTTACCGGGCATCCTTTTTTTCTTATTACAGGAAAGCATATCCGTTCATGCTAGTTTGCACCATCCCTGTACTGCTTTGTGCATACTGCTGAACTGTCAGGGGATTTGTATAAGACTTCATAACGTTTTAGCAACCAGCGTCTGAAGTCACCTTTTGTTCTGGGCTGCTGGCGGCAGACCGCTGTAAGTCTGTGTTGTCTCCTGCAGTGGAAGAGTATCGATGTCGGGAAGCTGAATGGCATCGCATTGACGGATACCGATGCGCCTTGCACACTGTATGATGATGTGAAACAGCTGCTCATAGACCCGCTGTATACAGCGGCAATAGCCGGTGGCATCCCGTTTCAGCAGATAGCCTACCGCTTCCTCACAGCGCCTGTAATATTGATCGACCAGCTGTTCATCCAGCTGCAGCAGGGTGAAATAAAAGCCCCATGACAGGATCGTGCGAAACTCCTGTAAAATCTGTTTCAGATTGGCCTGCGGAAGAACAACAAGCAGGGCATCAAGAAAACCGACTCCGTCATAATGACGTTTCTTTATCCGCTCCTCCATAATCGGGGCAAGCACGATCAGCTGATCAAAATATTCCAGACAGCAGCGGGCAATCGTGACGGTGATAAACTGTACAGCTCCTATGAATTTCACTGCATCACGGATCATCGTGCTGTCCTCCAGATGCGCCTGAGCAACCTCCTTTTTCAGCTGTATCCGGGTTCCCAGACCATTATAGGTCTTTGCCAGCCCGATGTCATTGAGCTGCTTTAAAACCTTGCGGATCGTCGCATAGGATACCTGGTAGGTTTTGGACAGCTGCTCGATTGGCGGAAGCAGCTGCTGATCGGCGTAGGCTTTGCTGGCTATATTGCGGATGATATCCCGAAAGACAAGGGTGTATACATAATCATGAGAATGCTTCGGCTGCCAGAAAAAAGGCTCTGCGTCCTGTATGCTGTGATTGCTGGGAAGCTGTATCTGTGCTGCGTGCTCCTGGATGCGCTGGATGGTATAGCAGATTGTGTGATAATAAAAATCATATACAAAGCTGCGGTTTTTTTCTGTATATGCAGCAAGCAGCAGCTCATAATCATGCTTCAGAGTTCCACGATAGGAGGAAAACAGATCGGTATGGTACAGCAGCGGATATTCAATATAGGAAAAGGTTGTCAGATACAAATCGAGAATCATATCATTATGATAGCGCTGCAGCAGGTATACATTGAAATCGCGGATGAGCAGTCTGCGTTTATCCAGATTCTTATCCTCCAGGGCCGCAAGCATCTTGTACAGGTGGCAGATGTCCTTTTCCTTCAGCAGATCGCATAGTCCGCTGCAAAGCGGAGGAAGACACAGCCGCATGCTTTCCAGAACATCGATCATCTGCCGGTGGGTACGCAGTATATAGAAATCCGTCTGCTCATCATGTGCCTGTGAGGGTTTCCAGATTATACGGGCGCGCTTGCGTTCCTCCAGCGATATATAGCCGGCATCCCGCATATCGCGCAGAACATCCTGCACGGTACGAATTCCTACCTGGTATGTGCTGCATAGCTGCTTAGCGGATGGAAGACGGCTCCCATAGGGAAGCCGCCTTGTTATGATCAAGGATGTAAGCGAATCGTAAAGACTGCTGTAGTATGTTTTTCCTTTCAAAATGGATCCTCCCCGGGAAATGTTATGTTAAGTATAGCATGAAATTTTATACAGGAGCAATCAGTTCTTTCTGTAAATTTACAAATAAGATGGGAATTGGGTTGCGTACATCACAAAAGTATACTAAAATAGAAAAGACCTATATGCATACGTATGCAGATTTGGAAAGAGAATTGTTTGTGAAGAATAGAAAAGGGAGGAGATTTTTTTATGTATAAAATTGGAGAGGCCGCCAGATTGCTGGGTCTCAGCACGGAAGCCTTGCGGTATTACGAGCGAAAAGGCCTCATTGTACCACATAAGGACAATGCATCCAATTACCGCTATTTCGATGCTTCACAAATCAACCACCTTCTGAATATGCAGAAATATCAGAAGCTTGGCTTTACTCTCTATGAGCTGATGGATTTGTTTGAAAGCAGGGGAAATGATATGTTCCTTGAGCTGATGGAGAAAAAGGAAAAGGAGCTGCTGCAGGAAAGTGTGTCGATGAGTCTTCGCCTTCACAGCATTCATCTTTCTTTGGAATGCATTGCGCTGGCAGAGCGTGCACAGCATGCCATACAGTTTGTGACACGCCCCGCCCTCTATCGTATTTCCTATATGCAGGATGACGTTATTCTGGCGGATGATGTATCGCTGAATGAAGAGCTCAGGGTATGGTCGAAAAGCAGTGAGCTTCAGTTTCTCAGTGCCCGCATCTGTGCAAAGGATTTCATCTGCGGACAGGAGCACTTTGATTACGGCTTTTGTATGTACGAGATGATTGGGGATTTCATTGGAATTCGGAAAAATGGTGTGGTAAGACAGTATGCAGAGTGTCCGGCTCTTGCCTACTGTTTTGAAGCGGATGCGCGGCATACGATCCTGCAGGAAAAAGAGAAGCTGCTGCAGTTTATGGAGGAGCATCACCTGATGCTTGACGGAGATATCATTTCTCAGGTCTTGTACAGCACCTGTGAGGAGCATCAGTATCAGATGCGTCATATGGTATGGATTCCTTACAAGAGAATGATATAAAATAATTTAATGATTTTCTTAAATATTTTTCATTTCTTTCTTTTTTATTTCGGCAAATTTCACCATTTCTGATGCATTTTCGATAGTAACATCACTTATTTCATCTCCACCAACCATTTTAGCAATTTCTCTAATTTTATCTTCTCTTGTTAACATTCTTATTCCTGTAAATGTCTTTCCATCCACAACATGTTTAGATACAAAATAATGATTATCAGAAAGTGCTGCAATTTGTGGTAAATGAGTTATACATAATACTTGATGCTTTATTGAAACTTCATACATCTTTTCTCCAACACGTTTTCCAATAGTTCCACTAATACCAGTATCTATTTCATCAAAAATAAGGATAGGAATATTATCTACTCTTGAAAATATAACCTTCAGTGCAAGCATTATTCTGCTTACTTCTCCACCAGAAGCTATCTTCCACAGAGGTTTCATATCCTGTCCCACATTTGTTGATATGAGGAATTCTACATTATCAGAACCATTTATTCCCATGGCCTCCATTTTTTCCACAACAATATGAAACTTAGCATCTCCCATTTTTAAGAATTTAAGTTCATTCTCTAATTCTTTTTCTATTTCAAGAGCTTTTTTCAATCTCAGTTTTCTCAATTCTCCAGCATCTTTCCAGTAACTTTTTTCAGCATCTTCTTTAAGTTTGAGCAGTCTCTTTATCTCAAAATTATTTTCGTCTAAAAGTTCCACTTTTTCTGCTATACTATTTCTAAATTCTATAATTTCTTCTATTGTAGCACCATACTTGCTTTTCATTTTATTGATAGCATCCAGTCTGTCTACTACTTTTTGCAGTCTTGTTTCATCTATGTCAATATCCTGATCTATAGTATCTAATATATCCACACAATCTTCAAGTTCATAATAGACCTTTTCCAATTTTTCTAAAAGCTCCTGAAATTCATCTCCATATCTGCACAGACTCTCTATATTTTTTCTTGAATTATATATAAAGTGCAGTGCATTAAATTCACCATCTCTTAATTGAATATTTGAATCAAGTATCTTATCTTTTATCTTTCCAGCATTAAAAAGTTTTTTATACTCTTCCTCTAATTTAACATCTTCTTCAAGTTGAGGATTTACT
>SKEY01001795.1_pt1 | contig 25655 bp, 42 predicted proteins | sample 4843871 | NCBI WGS metagenome assembly SKEY01 (sample SAMN11008797, study PRJNA524170) | human gut metagenome | biome: Human fecal sample; material: Feces; isolation source: fecal sample from pouch patient p36 | host: Homo sapiens | place: Israel: Tel-Aviv | collected 2016-12-04 | reverse complement strand
CCAAGGTTGTTTTGATATCCCTTTTCCTCCTACTACAATATATTTATAGGTTATAAGGTACTACTAATCCCATTAGTAATCCCTTTTATCTATCATGTTGCTTAAGCTGTTAAAATGAGAGGGCAATGGTCGGGCATATTCCTCCTTGGACTTTGCGTCCGTGATTAAGTCTGCCAACCAGCTGCTCATTCACAGCGTTCGTTTTATGCAGGTTGAACTGCTGTTTACCAGTACGTTCGTGTCACACCCCAGTAGATTGAATCGGCAATGTGTTTACGCTGGCTTTCCATTGCGACAAAACTGAAGGAGCTGATTGTCTTGAACGCAGTAGGTATTGATGTTGCTAAAGGTAAAAGTGTTGTTTCGATTCTCCGACCTTTCGGTGAAGTGATCTCTAGTCCCTTTGAACTCTGTCATACTTCTAGTGCCATCGACGACTTCATTCATTCTCTTTCAAACCTAGAAGGAGAAGTTAGAATCGTCTTGGAATACACTGGACGCTATCACGAACCCATTGCTCGTTGGCTCTCGGATGCGGATTTTTATGTCAGTGTGGTCAATCCAAAACTCATTAAAGATTTTGGAAACAATTCTCTTCGTAAAGTGAAATCTGACAAAAAAGATGCACTCAAAATTGCTCGTTACGCTCTTGACAACTGGAATGACCTACGACAGTATTGCTTTATGGACAAGACAAGAGATCAACTAAAAACCATGAACCGACAGTTTGATTTTTACATGAAACATAAGACCGCTCTTAAAAATAATCTCATTGCTCTTTTGGATCAAACCTTTCCTGGAGCGAATACTTTTTTCACCAGTCCTGTTCGAAAAGATGGCAGCCAGAAATGGGTTGATTTTGTCGCCTCTTTTTGGCACGTCGATTGTGTTCGCAAGGTCTCTTTGAGTGTGTTCACTGAACGTTATCGGAAGTTCTGTGTGCGTAAAGGTTACGACTTCCATCCAGATAAACCAGCGCAAATTTTCGAAGCCTCTAAAGAGTTGATTGCTCTTTTACCTAAAGACAAAATGACCAAAAACTTAATTATGCAAGCAATTGAACAGTTAAACACTCTTTCTAGGACTATTGAGCAGTTACGCCTACAGATGGATCAAACAGCTGCACAATTACCAGAATATCCTGTAGTTATGGCTATGAAAGGTGTAGGTCCTTCTTTAGGTCCACAGATCATGGCAGAGATTGGCGATGTTCGCCGCTTTTCACGTCGAGGCGCCTTGACTGCTTTTGCAGGGGTTGATCCAGGTGTCAATCAATCCAGCACCTATAATCAGAAAAGTGTACGAACTTCTAAACGTGGATCTGCTCAACTGCGTAAATCACTTTTTCAAGTAATGGACGTTTTAGTGAAAACATCACCCGAAAATGATCCAGTTTACGCATTTCTTTCTAAGAAACGAGCAGAAGGAAAACCGTACTATGTTTACATGACTGCTGGTGCGAATAAGTTTTTGCGTATATATTACGGTCGAGTAAAAGAGTATCTGGCTTCACTTTCAGAAGAGGAATGATTTTTGTTTTTGAGAGCATAAGTTGAAACCAGCGATTATCGGTGGTTCTATTTGTCATGCCTTCAATCCAGATAGCTCTCTTTCCAATTTTTTGCTTGACTTTTTATTTGCAGGCTTATTGGTTTTAACGTATTAATTTTTCGTGGAAAAATTATTCCGATCCGAATGGCGTATACCATCCAACTAAGTAATTCAGCTTTTAATTATCGTTGCTGTCTCACTGGCTAAGCGGGCTGCGAGAAGTTGGACTGGCATCCTTATTTCTATTTTTTATGACCATTCTGTTCCGATTTTTTCTTCCAGCGCACGTTCATAGATTTTTTGGGCAGTGACGAGATCCTGAGCACCGATCCCAACAGTTTTAAAAACGATGATCTCTTCGTCATTTTCGCGACCGCCAATTTTTCCCATCAGCACCTCTCCGATGTCTCCGGTAAAATCGTCCTTCGTAATTGTGCCGTCTTCTAGTGGTATCAAAATATCACCGGCTTCGGATAGCACCGCCTCTTCTGAATCAAAATAGAGCTTGCTGGCGCGTTCTAAAATTACCGGGTCCATTTCCTGCATATGCGGTTGATAAGAACCTACGCAACTGACTGTGGCACCAGCCTTGACTTTACTGCCATCAAAAACTGGCGAAGTGGCTGGGGTAACAGTGATGATCAGATCGGCATCATTAATCGCTTCATCTGAAGTTTCCGCTGGCAAAATTTGAGTCCCATAGTCCTTCAGCTCTTCATTCATTTGCTTAACGAATGCTTTTGTTCGCTCAGAATTTTGGTCAAAAACGTGGACCGTCTCTAAATCACGCGCACAAATCATCGCCTCTAATTGTGTCGCGGCTTGTCCACCAGTTCCGATCAGTGCACCTTTTTTTGCATCTTTTCGACCCAAGACATCAAAGGCAACCCCAGATGCGGCACCAGTCCGTAGCTGAGTAACAGTCACGCCATCTAGTAGGGCGCTGACATAACCTGTCTTGCCATCTACTAACAGCACTTGAGCTGGGGCAGAGGCTAAACCTTTATCAATATTGTCAGGGAAAATATTGATGATTTTTAGGGCAGCTGCATCTAAATCAGGTGCGTAAGACGGCATGAATAGGAATGTGCCATTTTGTTTTTCCGAAACGATCTGTGTTCGCAACGGCACATCTGTCTTACCCTCACTAAATAATTGGAAGGCCACCTTGTCTGCTTCAATGGCATCCTTCATGGTAAATACTTGTTTGATATTTTCACGAGATAAAAGTAGCATAAAAACCTCCTTAACGAATTTTCTTTCACACCTAAAAGTATAAGCGATTACAATAACGGTTTCAAAGGAATTTCAAGAATTTTCTTTTATTCTAGCTACTACTTTGCTGATAAGATTATGGCTGAGTTAAAAAGCTGGCGCTGAAGCGACCTTTAGCGACCTTGGAGGAAACATGCTGACGTACGGAGTACGAAGCACCGCCACGACGAGTAGCTGGCTGTTGGCGGACTGGAGTTAAACCTCCTTTAACTGCATTAATAGAACGATTGTAATTTTATTCAAATTTTTTAGCTATTTTAAAACATTTCACAACAAAAGAAATTACTCAAATTGTTATTGAAAAAGCGTTTTCCTTTCTATATACTTTGATTGAAGAAAGATTCACAAAGGGTGCAGGAGGTGGAAGAAATGTCAAAACGACTATGACTATGAGGTGAAAACCAACTTAGAGTATCTAAGCGAGTTCGTGTAGCATTCTTACCCTCAAAGTATTCCTGTGCTTAAAAAAAATCTGATCCCATACTTTCGAAGGATAAGGGATGACAAAAATATTTGGCCCCCCTTCCTTACTGACGGCGTTTTAGAAGTATCTTCTTCGTTAATAACCTGAAGCTGTCCACTTCTGTCACAGCCTTTGTGCGGAAAAAACGAGGTGAAAGTAAAGCTATGACTCACCGATTCAACGAACCAACAAAAAATCGATCGAAAGAAGGATTTAGAAAAATGAAAAAGAGAATTAGCGGATTATTACTTATTACTTTAGCAATATTTGCCATCGTGTTGACAGGCTGTTCCAACAACGATGGAAAGAAAGATCGTGCCGAAGCGGATATTGATTGGCAAATGATTACACCAGAAAAGATGAAGGACGTTCTTGAAACAGACGATGCTGCCGATTATCAAATCATCGATATTCAACCAGAGGCAGACTATGAAAAAGGCCATCTGCCAAACTCTATCAGCGTACCAGCTTATCCAGTAGATACTGAAGAACTGGAAAAATTAGTCGTGGATAATGCTGATCAATTTAAGGATGGCGACAACCCAATCTATGTTGTCTGCCCAGGCGGTGGAAGCGGTGCGAAACGTACAATCTCATTACTCATCGATGAAGGCATCGATGAATCTCGGTTATATATCGTTGAGAACGGTGCGAAGAAATGGCCGTACAAAGACGACAATAAATTATGGGTAACAGACTAAACACAACATTCTTCAGTTAATGAATACAAAAACAGGCTCAATACTCATTTACTGAGTTTGGGCTTGTTTTTGTGTCAGTAGAAGGTTTGTATGGATAGGAATAGGTTTGGGCATCGTTACTTAGATAAGTATCCTTGAAAGTCGATTATCAACAAATTCGGATCGAAAAAGACTTTTTATACACTAGTTTCAAATTGATAAGAAATAAATGAAGGCGAATAAAGGAATAAACAGGAAAAACGGATTCTTTTTGCTTAGAAAAAAATTACTGAAGTTTTAATGCCCTTTTATTACTAGAGACTCATTTTTCATTTGGAAGTATAAAAAATAAAAAGAAAATACGGAAAATATTTGAATATTCCGTGAATAATTGCTACCATCTTCTTTGTAAGCGTTTTTAAAAAGAAGGAGATGAATTTATTGAGGAAGTCGAATTTAGTTAAAAGTGCAGTCACATTATTTACAGTCTTAGGTTTCACGTTGCCATCAGGGTTTGCGGCAGCTGAAACAATCAATACAGAAGCAACAAGTACGCAGATTAGTAGTACAAGTAACGAAAATTCTATCAGTGAAGTAAATAGCGAAACCAGCAGTCAGACGACAGGGGCCGATTCGACTGTTGAAGCAACAGTTGAAAGTAGCTCAGAACTAGACAATGAACCAAAAAGTACAGCTACTGTCCCAATTCAATTGCTGGGAATTAATGATTTTCATGGTGCTCTGAGTACGACAGGGAGTTACTATGATGCTACAGGCAATAAAACGTCTAATGCTGGTACCGCTGCATTGTTAGCCGGCTACTTTAATCAAGCAGAGACTGCTTTTAAAGCTCAGAATAATACAGGAAAAACGTTACGTGTTCAGGCTGGTGATATGGTCGGAGCAAGTCCAGCAAATTCAGGCTTACTGCAGGATCAGCCGACAATGCGAATTTTAAATCAAATGAAATTTGCTGTTGGTACGTTAGGAAATCATGAATTTGATGAAGGTTTAGGAGAGTTTAATCGAATTTTGACGGGAACTAAACCAGATCCTAGCTCTGGCTTTTTACCGATCGTTAAGGAATACAACGAAGATTATTCTCAAGACGAGTTAAAAGGCGGTTTTGATTTAGTTATAGCGAACGTACACGAAAAAGACGGCTCTATTCCTTATGGCTGGAAACCATATACGATTAAAAACGTCGGTACTGCTGCTGAACCAATTAACATTGGTTTTATTGGAGTGGTGAACAACGTTAGTAAATATTGTTAAATTGCAAAAGCCCAGTGAATCTCCATCTTATCGGGATAAAGTATAATTTCTTTTATAAGTTTTCTGGCTATCCTCTTTTGTTCCTCATAATCTAGATCAAACATACTTACTTTGATTTGCCCTAACTCATCTATAACCTCATTTGTGCTAACTTCTGGTTTGATACTTTCAGCTTCGGTTATCTTCTCAAGTATTAACTTTTTTTCGTCCATTATTATCTTCTTCTTGTTTTCAATAACGTCCTTTGGGAAATCATTATCAATGAAAAGAGTCACTAATTTTTTTAACTGGTTATTTAAAGTCTTTAATCGTTTATTGAGACCACTAACATCGATTTGTTTTGTTTTTGAAACATGTGAGTTTATTAAGCTTGGATCATCTCTAAGTTTCTCCAATTCAGAAAGGAGTTCTTGTTCTAAGCCATCAAGATAGTATTTTGGAGATGTACATCCATTTGAATTTTTCCACATTGAAGGAGCATGACTCTTGGGAGAATATGATACACATTTGTAGTATCTGATTCTACTTCCATCGGCTCTTGGCTTGTATTGAATTATTTCAAAACGAGCTCCACAGATGCCACACTTAATTAATCCTGATAAAAGATACTTTGCCTGAAATGGGCGAGGATTATTGAATTTCTGGTAAGCTCTTGTTTGCCTTAGTTCAATTTGTTCTTGTACCAAATCGAAGGTTTCTTTACTGACAATAGGTTCATGGTTCGCTTCGAATACTTCACCTTTATAACGAATAAATCCAGCATATACAGGGTTAGTCAAAGTCCTTTTCATATTTGCATGAACCCAAGGTTCTCCTTTTCCAATATGTCCCTCTGCATTGAGTTCATCGCAGATTTTTGCCACAAGTTTTCCTGCAATATAATCGTTATATATTTTTTTCACAATTTCTGCTTCTACTGGAACAATTTCATACTTTTCTCGATTTGATTCTGGTAGCACATAACCAAAAGGAGGAATTCCCCATGCCATAGCTTTTCCAGATTTTGCACGTCCGATTTTCCCCATTAATAACCGATCTCTTATTTGTTCGCGCTCAAGTTGAGCAAACACGGCAAGTATACCAATCATAGCTTTCCCAAATGCGGTGCTAGTATCAAAATTTTCATTCAAGCTCACAAATGCTATATCGTTTGCTGCTAAGATATCCTCTATTAGATAGAGAGTATCCTTTTGGGATCTAGAAAGACGATCTAATTTATATACCAAAACAGTATCGAAAGAATTTAACTTAGCATCGTTGATCATCTCAGATAAACCAGGTCTGTCAGTGTTTGCACCGCTAAAACCGCCATCTCTATAGATTTTATAAATACTCCATCCTTTTATCTCACAGTATTTTTTTAGTTTATCTACTTGCTCGTCAAGTGAATAACCTTCCTCAGCTTGTTCCATGGTTGATACTCTTACATAAATTGCTGCTTTCATAGTAATTCCTCCTATTTTTTGATAAAATAGGGTACATTAAAGAAACCTGCACCCTAGGTTTCACATAATCCAATGCAGATACTCAAACTTTGGTCGGGGAGAGTATCTGTATTTTTTTAAAGATCAAAGCTTACTTTAACGGCTTTGCCTAATATTTTTGCGGGTGTTTCAGGTGTAATAATAATTGGCGCATATTTTGAGTTGTCCGCCAACAGCATTACAATTCCGTTTTGATGCTTAATTCGTTTTAAAGTAGCTTCAGTATCACCATTGACTAACACAGCAGCGATTTCCCCATCCTCTACTGAAGGTTGTTGGCGAATTAACACTTTACTGTTTTCCTGAATGGTAGGCATCATCGAATCTCCTTTTGTTCGTAGATAGAAGAGATTTCCTGAAGGTAAGGTTTCTTCAATTTCTTCTTGATACCCTTCGATGTTTTCCTCAGCTAATATTGGATTTCCACAATTTATAACCCCAAGAATAGGTATTAATACGCGTTTCTCACTACTTACATCTTCCATACCTAAAATCGATAAGGGACTGACTTTTAAAACTTTAGAGAGTTGAGATATTTTATCCCGTTTCATATTTGCAATATCTCCCTTTTCCCATTTACTCACAGTCGCCTTAGTTACTCCAATAGCGTGTGCGACTTCTTCTTGAGAAAGATTCAATTGTTCTCGTCGTTCTTTTAAATCAAAATTTCCCACTCCTAATCACCTTCCTTTTATAGTAGGATTTTATCATTTGTGTATCGTATTGTAAACACATATATCTTTAAAAAACAAAAATAGTGTACTTTTCGATATTTTAGTGTTGACGATCATTTAATATAATGCTAATATAAGTATCGTAAACGATACATGAAGAGAGGGGGTCACAAACATGAGAGAAGAGCTTTTAGCCGCAAGTATGGTCGCTCAAAAGATGAAAGTAAATGATTTACTTATTGCTTTAAAAAGCTATGGAGTAAGTATGAGTCGTTCCGCATTTTATAAGAAAAAGAACGGTAGCAGCGACTTCACTAGACTAGAGATTCAAGCTATTTCTAAAGTGCTTAAATTACCTAGTGAAAAAGTATTAGAAATTTTTTTTAGTTAGAAGTATCGTAAAAGAAACATATTAAGCAGGAGGGGCTTAAATGATTATTACTAATTATGACGTTAATGGGAAAGTAATTCCGGATTTATCGAAAATTAAGCTACCAGAAGATTTCGGGCGCTTTGTTTACCAAATAAAACTGGAGTCGATAAGAAAACAGGATAGATGATTTAGATAAACTTGAATATCTATAAGTTTAGGAGGAGATAAAATGAATCAATTATCACAAACAATAACAAGCAACGAAGTAGCTGACATGATCGGGAAAGAACACAGTAAATTGATTCGAGATATCCGAACTTACATTGGATATTTAGGAGAAGCCAAAATTGGCTCTTCCGAATTTTTCATTGAATCTACTTATAAGAGTGAACAAAATAAGGATTTGCCGAACTACTTATTAACTAAGCAAGGTTGCGAACTGGTATCTAACAAATTGACTGGAGCAAAGGGAGTTCAGTTTACCGCAAAATATGTAAGTCGATTCAATCAGATGGAAGAAAATACCAAACAACAATCGAAGGTAGCTACTACACCTCGTGAGCAAGTCTTACTAGCGCTGCAAGCTAGCGAAGAAACGAATCAGCGTGTTGATGAACTAGACACTCGCGTCGCTGATTTAGAAGAGAACACGGTGCTCAGCGCTGGCGATTACGGATATATCAGTCGTCGAATCAATCAGCGAGTTTCGGAAGTTGCCAGAGGATTTGGAAAACTTACTCAAGAACAACGAGGAAAACTTCATAAAGATATCAATTCAGGTGTAAAAACTGTGACAGGTGTATCTACGCGAACACAACTAAGAAACAGACACTATGAAACAGTCTTAGATTTCATTAATGATTGGGAACCATCTACAGCAACAAAGATGCAAGTGCGACAAATGAGCTTGGATTTAGAAACTGCATAGGAGGCTCAAAAATGAAAAAAATCTATTGGCTACGAAGGTTATCAGTTTTAGTAGTTGCTTTTGCAGTCGGAGCTGTTGCAACCGGGTTCGTTCCTGTATGGCTAAAAATAGTTCTTTGTTCAAGCGTCGGGGCGCGTGAATTGTTGATGGTTGAGTTTGAACACGAAGTTAGAAAGGAGAGGTGATCTATGCAGAGAAAAGAAGCATTACAAATTGGGAAAATCATTGCTGATCGATGGTGGCATCATAACGAGTCAACGATTCTAGCAAAACAGAACATCGAGCGAAGAAAAGATTGGGAACAAAAAAAGCTCACTACGCCTGCAAGCAAATAGTGAGCAAACAAAGAATGATTTGAGGTGATTATAACATGAATAAGCGAATTCGTAAAAAGTATCTTTCAGTTGAACAACAAAAATTATTAGCCTTGTACAAGGATTGCGAAACAGTACGTTTCTATAGACATAATGATTCTTTTGAAGAGGCTGAATTATTCACATCAATGATCGGAAAACCCGAAATCGAGTCTAGCAGAGGGACAATCTGGTTTTCTTCTACACAAGACAAAATCTCAGCAACTGCCTTTATTAAAAGTTAGGAGAATGAAGAAATGAACACTCTTGAAAAATATGAAATTGAAGAACTTGAACAGACATCCGTAGAAGGCTGGTCCATTGACGATATCGGTGGCGCTGATTGGGCGTTAAGAAAAATTTCAGCTCTTCAAAGTCAGAATGATGAAATTAAGAAGTTCGCTGATTTGGAACGAGAAAGAATCGCCAATTGGGAGACAAAAGAAACAGAAAGTAATAACGACAGAATCAGCTTTTTCGAAATGAAGCTAAGTGAATACTTAAATAAATTACGGAAAGATGATCCTAAAGCTCGAATCAAAACGCCACATGGAACAGTTGGGACAAGAAAGGTTCCTGATAAATGGGAATACTCTTCAGAAGCTGTTGCAGAGTTGAAAAAACTAGGGATGACCGAGTACGTGAGAATCAAAGAAGAAGTTGATAAAGCAGCATTTAAGAAATCTGTATCGGTTATTGAAGGCGGAAGAATTGTAAATAGTGATGGTGAAGTAGTCGAAGCGGTTAAGGTCATTCCACAAGGCGAAAAATTATCAGTAAAGGTGGAAAAATAATATGGAAGTAAAAAAGGCGAAGCGAGAAAAGCTAAAAGTTCCCATTATGATTACTGGAGCAAGCGGTAGCGGAAAAACAGTATCAGCTCTTTTAATTGCTAAAGGGATCGTTGAAAAAATGTATCCTGATTTATCAGACGAGGAACAGTGGTTAAAAATCGGGGTTATTGATACTGAACATAAGAGAGCGCTTTTGTATGCAGAGTCTACTGTTGCGGGTGTATACATTGGAGAATTCTTACACCTAGACTTTGAGCCTCCATACACAGTGAATAATTATATTCAGGCATTTCGGTTAATGAAAGCTGAAGGCATCGAAGTAGTGATAATTGATTCAATTTCTCACGCTTGGAGCGGTGAAGGCGGGATTTTGGAACAAGTAGAAAGTTTTACCAAAGGTAATTCGAGTAAAAATATGCAGGCTTGGGCAAAAGTAAAACCACTGGAAAAAGAATTTCTCAAACTAGTGACTGGCAACTCAGTTTATGTAGTGGCTACGTCGCGTAGCAAACAAGCCTATGATTTTGATAAGGATGAAAAAGGTAAAACGAAGATAGTAAAAATGGGGCTTAAGCCAGACCAAAAAGACGCCTTAGAATATGAATTTGCTATTGCATTGAGGATGGATCAAGACCATATTGCCGAAGCTACAAAAGATAATTCTAACATGTTTGATCTTCCGTTTAACGTGTCATTAGAAACTGGACGAAAAATTTATGATTGGTCCGATCAGGGAATTGATCTAGAAAAACAAAGACGGGAATTAGTGATGGATATCATAGGCATGTCTGAAGAATCATCAACGAGAAAGTCCGTCTTTGATGAAATGATGGGGAAAGCTAACGGAAGAAGAATTGACGATTTACCAATAAAGAGTTTGAAAAATTTGAAAGGGATTCTTGAAAGAACGGAAGAACCTGAAAATGATGATGCTAAAGAAGACGAAGAAGTTCGGCAAGAAGAATTGTTCGATAAGAACAAGCCACCAGTAAAAGAGTGATCTAAATGAATAATCTTTCTTACCTTGCAAAGATAACGAAAATTTCTGGAAGGAAAATCATTTTAGAGCTTAAAGAAGAACTGAACATTGAAAGATTGAAGACCATTTTCAACGGTTTTGATGGCGAGCGACAAGCGGAACTGTTCATCAAAGATCCACGTGGGTTTACGCCGCAACAGAGACGCTTTGTGTTCGCTTTAATGCAAGATATATACATTTACACTGGAGAGCCTTTAGAAAGCCTGAAAGACGTGTTTTATTGGCAATTTAGGTACTTCACAGGTAAAGACATTAGTTTATCGAATGAATCAGAGAATACCGTCGATGAAGTATCTACGCTGTCTGAATTGATACTAGATTTCATCTTTGAAAACAACATTCCATTTCGAGAAGGCTACGAGATACCGCCGCAAAACGTTGAGTATTACTTTTACAAGTGCGTAATGACTAGAACATGTTGTATCTGCGGAATGCATGCAGATATTTGTCATATCGACACAGTAGGAATGGGTAGAAATCGTAGAAGGATAGATCACACACAACACACGTTTTACGCTGGGTGCCGAAAGCATCATAGCGAAGAGCACCAATTAGGAACACAAAACTTTTTAAACAAATACCAGATTATCCCGACAAAATTGAATGCAGATGCGGTCAAACGTTTGGGGATATAGGAGGGATAAAGTGGCGGAACGAAGAATGTTCGCAAAAACAATTATAGATAGCGATGCTTTTTTAGATATGCCGCTATCAAGTCAAGCTTTATATTTTCATTTATCTATGCGCGCTGATGATGATGGTTTTATAAATAATCCAAAGAAAATTCAACGAATGGTTGGATGTGGGGATGATGATTTAAAGCTTTTGATGGCTAAGAAATTCATCTTAGTTTTTGAGAGTGGAGTAATTGTGATCAAGCATTGGAAAATCCACAACTACATTCGCAACGATAGGTATAAGCCGACCTTATATCAAGAAGAAAAAGCAATGCTGACTGATAAAGAAAGTAAGGCTTATACCTTTAGTACCAACGTTTTAGAACCAAATGAAAATGTTGGTATACCAATTGACAACCAACCGGTATACCAAATGGATACACAGGTTAGGTTAGGTAAGGATAGGTTAGGTAAGGATAGGTTAGGTAAGGATAGGTTAGTAGTAATACAGAAAAAAATTCACGACTACTACGAAAATAATGGATTTGGTTCCATCACTCACAAAACAATTACCGACTTCGCTTATTGGCTGGAGGATTTAATAAATATCGGAGCTACTGATGAAGATGCAGGAGAAATGATCATTCATGCTCTTGGAATAGCAATTGACAATAATGTCAGAAAATATTCCTATGTCAATTCAATACTAAAGGACTGGGAAAAACGAAAGTTTACATCGGTGAAACAAGTGAAATCCGAAGATATAAAAACTGCTAACAAGCAAAGTAAACAACCTGCTGGTAATAGGAAACCACGATCAGAGAGTTACGTAGCTATGCAGTATGAAGTGTTCATTCGTGAGAAGCAATTCGATTCTGGATTAACTCTAACTGAATATGCAAAACGAAAGAAATTGAAAACAGAAGAAGTCGAGGAACTGAAACAATACATTGCGAAACAAGGAGAACCGAATTGACATTCTACACATTACATTTAGAACCTAAGCCGCAGTCAAGACCTCGATTTGGAAGATATGGCACCTATGAAGACAAAAAGATGAAACAGTGGAAGCACAATTGCGAGAGTCAGCTTAGATTGATGAACCCTAAAATTATCGAGAAGGGCGCTATATTTGTTTCTATGACATTTTACATCTATCCACCTAAACGGATAGCCGAGGTGAAAAAGAAACGCTTAGAACTCGAATCAGAGGCGATTTACGTTGATAAGCGACCAGACATAGATAACTATATTAAAGCAGTTCTGGACTGTAGCAATGAAATACTCTTCAAAGATGATGGACAGGTAGCTGCACTATCGTCACAAAAACTCTATTCGTTAAATCCGCGAATAGAAATTGAAATTACAAGCTTGGAGGAAAGCAAATGATCAACAATGTGGTTTTAGTCGGGAGATTAACAAAAGATCCTGACTTACGATACACAGCGAGTGGCACGGGAGTAGCAACATTCACTCTTGCAGTGAACAGAAACTTTACCAATCAAGATGGTAACAGAGATGCAGACTTTATTAACTGCGTAATTTGGCGGAAGTCAGCAGAGACGTTAGCCAATTATGCTAAAAAAGGAACGCTGTTAGGTGTGATTGGCCGCATTCAAACAAGAAGCTATGAAAATCAGCAAGGACAACGTGTCTATGTAACCGAAGTAGTTGCTGAGAACTTCCAATTGCTTGAATCACGTAGTACTAATGAGAATCGGCAAGAGAATAAGAGGCCAAAGAGTACCGATACAACAAATGCAAGTTCTGATCCTTTTAGTGGTTCATCGATTGACATCGGCGACGATGACTTGCCGTTTTAGGAGGGGTTAAATGAGTAGACGTAAAACACCAGAACAACAAGCGGCGTGGAGCGAATTGTTATTATTGATCAATGATCCAGAGTGGTATTTAGACAGGGAAAAAAGTGATAGGCATAAAACGCTTATGAAAATCATATTAGCGGATGACAAAGACGACTCCTCAAAATCGAAAAAAGAAAAATATCAGGACTATTTGAACAAACGTCCAGGGATGGAGAAGAAAATAGTTGAAATGATTAGACAGGGAAAAACAATAGCTCAGATTCATGAGGTATACACGATTGATCGTAAGATATTTGCTTATGTGAGGCACAAACACCAGTTACCAAAATTTAGAAAGCTAGTGGTTCCTACTGCCGAAGAATTGGAAAAGTCATACAAAAGCGGCGGTTGGAAGAAAGCGAGTCGAGATTTTGGTGCGTCCCAAGGAACGATTTATCAATGGATGCGGAAATACGGAATTGAAAGAAACTATGTGATAAACGAAATGGAGGATTAGCATGCATATAGCAAATATCTACGGCGAGTCTATCGTGGGTGAAGAAATCGAATATCTAGATCAACCCTACAAAAATATTATTATCGTGGAGGATTCTAACGGTGACAAACACGTGGTTCACAAAGACACGATCGATAGGAATCGTAAGCGAAAACCAAGCCGTGCAGGAGTGAGGTTTGACCTTCTAGGTTGTCAGGCGCATGGAAGAAAAGGGACGTTGAGAAAGTGGCGGAGGATTGGTTAGGACATAAGAAAAAGCTCCGCAAACTGGGGCATTAGCAGAGAAAAAGAAAGAAGGAATGATAATGGGTTTAGATGTAGAAGCTTATAAAAAAATGATGAAAGTTGATAATCCAAAAAGAGATGAGGATGGTTGTTTAGTAGATTGGGATAAACTAGTAGAAATCAATCAACCGACACTAGACTATACAGAAGAGCACTTTAAAGGACGGACACAAGGTCTAGTCACTGGTGTGTATTCTTCTGACGATTCATTTAGTTTTAGTGCAGGAGCTTACTCGCATTACAACCGTTTCAGAGAAAAATTGGAAAAAATGGCGTCGAACTCACAATTATTCGAGTTAATAATGTTCTCCGACTGCGAAGGATTTATCGGTCCCGTTGTATCAAAAAAATTGGCTAAAGATTTTAAAGATTTAGAAAAAATCGCTAGAGAGCAGTTGGATGACTATGACATGGAAACGTATTTGAACTTTAAAAAAGCATTTGAATTAGCAAGTGAAGATGGCTGTGTGCAGTTCATGTAACGGAAGACTTAGAGGAGGAAACCTTATGAACAAACCTAAACTCAATAGTAATCAACAGGCTGTACTTGAACTGTTGAAAAAATCTTATGTAAAAAATAGATGGATGACTCCCTTCGGAGCAGTTTACTCAGTTGTTAATGAAAATGACTTTGCAATTAGAGCTTGGTTAACTAAAGAACAACAATGTCCAGTTCTAATAGTATTTTCGGAATGGTGTATGGAGAACCCTTGTCGTAATAAAGAAAAATAGTTCTGGTAATGACAACTATCAAGGAGGTTCTAATATGTCAGAAAGAATTATTGCATTAATAAATAATCGGCGAAATGAAATTATTGCCTTAGAAGACTTTGCAACTAATTTTCCTTCTCCAGAAAAAATTTATGGAAAGGTTTTTGATATTCACCCAACAGCAAAAGATGATTTTGTAGAAACTTATGTGATCAGCGCAAAGTTTCTCGATGGCGCAACAACGACTTTCGTTGACAGTTTGGCTTACAATCCAGTTTATTATTCAAGATCGGAGGACGGCGAATGAAAAAGAGATCATTCTTAACATTCAACGAACTATCGCCATTGGCAAAGACTAAAGTAATCGGCGTTCAAAATAAAGATACTGGTATCGGACTTGGATTGATTAAGTTCTGGGGCGCATGGAGACAATACACGTTTCAACCGTACGAAGATACTGTTTTGAATAGCGACTGCATGGTAGAAATCACAAATAAGCTAGACGAAATGAACAAAGAAATACGCGCAGAATGGGCAGCGCGTAGGAAGGCTAAGGCAATCAACGAATGAATTTTATTGAATTAACGGATGATCGTGGTTTCAACATAACACTAAATGTTGAAAGTATTTCTAAATTCGGAAAGATGACATATAGCGGTCATTCTTATGTGATCGCTGATAATGTTCGATATGTGGTCATTGATAGCTACGAAACGATTAAAAAGAAGCTGATCAACGCTGGCGGTTTAGTCAGCTAACCACACCAATTAAGTAAAAAAAGACTATTGAGCAATCAATAGTCAGACATGTGGTTTTCCTTATCATCTTTTGGCTCACATTTAGTGGTGTCTAGGTCTTTATTTGAGGTAACGTGTCCACAACGGATACATTCGTAATCTCCTGTACCAGTTCCCTTTATATGTTCTTGCTTGTACAGATGAGATTGTTGTGGCTGAGTGGTTTCATTATTTGTGCTCATTATTGAGACACTCCTTTCAGTCATAGTATTTACAAATGAGTATATCATCATAAATCTTCATTTTAAAGGAGGGATAGCAATTGATAGTATGGGCGTTGTTTGATAGCGGAAATGGTTGCTATGCCCAAGCAGCAAAAGAGTTTCCATATATAGAATTGTACAGTGTCGGATTAGATATAGAAGGTAAGCATGACCATTTCATTAGTTTAAATCTAGCTGATTACTCCCATCTGTTTGGACAAAATGGATTGTTTGAAACATTAGATCAGTTACCAGACCCAGATTTGATCATTGCGAGTCCTCCTTGTGAGAGCTGGAGTGTAGCTAGCGCAATGAAAGATGGTAATGCTTCATGGAAACAGGAAAAAGGAGACGGGTTGTTTGAGTCTCAAACTCCGTTGTCACGTTTTACTATCAGGGATTATAGAGACTATGATCGGTATCAATATAAGCCGGAGAAATCTTTGTTGAATAGAATAAACGGCGAGCTATGCACCTTCAACACGATACAGATTATTAAGCGGTACGATCCTCAGATTTATATTATTGAGAATCCAACCAGCAGCAGGATGTGGGAATACATCGAAAAAGTTCTGGGTTTTAGTATTCCATTCGACAATTTGACTTACTACAACAATTACGGCTACCCAGCAAAGAAAGCGACTAAGTTTAAAAGTAATATCGATTTAGGCTTGAGAAAAGCCAATATACCAAATGAGCTAGGAGTCAAGAGGTTGGACCGGAAGGGCGGAGCATATAACGCTCGTTCAAATATCCCATTCAGTCTGATTAAGGATATTTTCAATCAGGTTCGTAATGAATTAAAGGTTAATTAACTCAGCCTATCAAATAAGAAAAGAGGTATGAAATGAATAAACAAGAATTGATTGAACGGTTAAATAATAAATTGGACGAAACCTTTGCATTTCAACAGAGTTTTAAACCTTTAACATGGACGCACATGGAATGTGAATCAAAGGTGAACGCTTATATGACTGCTATAAACTACGTCGAACAACTTGACGAACCGCAGAAAGTCAAAGTGCCAGAGTTCGTAGTTGAGTGGTTCGAAGAAAATAAGCACAACTTAAATTTTGCAATATATGAACTGTGCGAAGCTGGCAAAGTGCCAGTTGATTTATATGAAGGATTGACTGATTTCGAACGATGGTTTTATCTAAATCATGATATTGATACTCTGATTCGAATGCAAGACGGCTACGAGGTCGAGGAAGAGCCGAAGTGGGTAGTGAAAGTTGATGATAATGCCTACTTTGTAGACTTTTTTGATTCACTCACTCCGCACCTTGTCGATGGTTTGGGCTGGGAGGTAATGAGATTGGATGATAAATCTAAAGCAGATGCAGTGGCTTTGATTATTGGCGGAAAAGTCGAGAAAGCGTAGGTGTGAGAATGGAAGAAAATATCACGATTGAGTTTGTCAGAAATTGGATAGAGAAGCATCATTTAACAAGAAAATCGTATGAGTCTGTATTGACAGATGCGCTTACTAACAACGGACATTACTACATTGACAATCCATATTTGAGAGATTGGATCAGAAAAAATACTGAAATGTTTAGAAACATATTGCCGTATGAACTCAATGAAAACCAGCAGATTGTGTTGGATTGGTTGAAATATCCGTTGAATGACATACCTAATCGATTTGCCGAAAACTATTTTGCGTATGTCACGTGTTTATTTTTAGGACAAGCGCCTGATAAAGTTTTAAAAGCCTATCAAGAATTATCACCTGAACAACAATTAGAAGTCCTAGCAGCCTTCGCGGAATGGGGAAAGAAAGAGGTGGCGGAATAGATGTGTAAATATTGCGACGGATCCATTCACGAAATAGAAAACAAAGATTATGTGCACGTTGATACAACAGGAAGAACTATTCGTATTAAAGCTTACCCGGAAGGATATGAAGACGGCACTTGTATTTATATCAGACGGAAGTTTTGCCATGAATGTGGAAGAAAGTTGGTGGCAGAATGAAGTTCTCAGATGAATTAGATAACCTGTGGACCATCGAAGAATTTAATCATACTGATCCTAAATATCCGACCTATAAGGACGCATACACTCAAGGTTACTTAGATGGAATCGAACGATCAGAGAACTATGTCAGACAGCTTGAAAAGACTCATGACGGCGCATTAGAGACACTTAAACAGAACATCAAGCATTTCTTCTGCTAACCGAAGCGATTGCATAGAAAAAGACCGCTGAACATTGGGTGGCAGCGGTCTCTGAGCTAGTTGAAATATGCTTTCAGTTTAATGAAATTAAAAAGGAAGAATCTAGCTCGTCTGAATTATACCATAAAAAAGACCGCGTCATATGAGGTGACAGCGGTCAGTGAGCTAGGGGGTATTCATAATGGTTATAGAGTAACTATTGTGATCTAGCTCAAACATATTATACAACAAAAAATAGTAAATGGAAGTGAATTATATGATACCGAAGTTTAGAGCTTGGTGGATACAAGATGAAGTGATGACACACATTGACACATTGGAGTTCTTGCAAGGTGGCATCAGGGTATCTGACGGATGTTGGCATGAGAAATTTTTAGGTGATGAAGTCATTCTCATGCAATCAACAGGATTGAAAGACAAGAACGGCGTTGAGATATTTGAAGGAGACTTTTGCATTCAACGTGGCGAAGAGCTTTACTCGGACGAAAACATGACATTGGATGAAGATTGGGAATATAGAGGCGTTATTAAGTTTCAAGATTTTGCATATTGGATTCAGGACAATGACGGTTTCGTAAAATGGATGGGAACGGATTGCGATGAAATTGAAGTAATTGGTAACATCTACGAAAATCCAGAGTTGTTGGAGGTGGAAAGCTAATGAAAACACAAAGTGAGATTCAAAAAGAGAACGTAGCAGAGCTACTTAATCTGATCAAGGAAAATCCTGATCTACCTATTGTTCCGATGGTTGACAGTGAGATTGTTGCTAGTGATGAACACACAAATTGGCTAGGTTCATTTGGAAAAGCAGAAATTGATTATGTTTGGGATAACGGAGAACGAATCTATTTCAAATCTAATGATGAAGAGGATTTGCTAGAAAAAGAATTTGATCTCATTTACGATGAGATATTTTCTAACAATGTTGAGCCAGACCCAGCCATAATTAATCAAATGGCAACAACAAGAGTAAATGAGTATGAATGGGAAAAATCTATTGTAGTTTATATAGGATTGCCGTAGGAGGTGCCGAAGTGAAAGATGAATTTATGGTTAGGTACACAAATAAACACGGTTTTGGCTGCACGCTAGTTGTATATGCTACCACTATGTTTGAAGCAAAAGAAAAGGCTGAAAAAGAGCTTGGCGATTACTTGAAGTCTATTAATGAGATTGTCAACTGCTCATTTGCACGAAAATTGATTCGCAGTCAAGATTTTTAGTAGATCCGGGATCGTCGTCAATAGCATACAAAAAAAGCCGGGTTTCCCCAGCTGATTAATAAATTCGACAAGTTTATTATATCACAGGGGGAATTGAGAGTATGGTACTTTTTGATGTTAGTAGATATGAAACACCAAATCCAAAAGATGTTGATTTAGAGACCACGAAGCATAATGTCTCTGTCTTTCTATCAGCTTATCAATCTGCAAGGTGTAGAGTGGGTCAGCCTAGAGAACCAAAAATTACAGCAAGCTACTCATTGGTTCCACCTTCCACAGTAGATAATGGATTTGAAGCTGAGCAAATTGTGATTCAAAAGCAGGAAGCACAAGAAGAGTTTGAGTATTTGCATGATCTGTTTGTAAAAGGATATGTGGCTATACAGCATCCATTTAAGCCGGATGTTACAGAGAGGCGAAGGAAAATCTTTATGGATCGTTACCTAAGAGGACAGACTATTTACATTACTGCGCAACGAAACAATATAAGTGAGGATTCAGTAAAACAGGAGTCGAGCGTAATAGTTGTTCAATTCGCATCTGCTTTAGAGTTGGTGGCTTTCAAATAACCACCATTCTATACACCTTTTCTACACTTTCTATACACAAAGTATAGCCACAAACCCTCTGGTTTCCGAGTTATTATGATATTGTCAAAAAGATAGGCGTTAGTAACGCTAGGTTGATTCCGCATTCTAGATAAGACGGACGTAAAGAGATTGGACTGATAATTCATACCTTCCTAGTATTCTATGTAAGTCCGGGTATGTAGCTCAATGGTAGAGCTTTGAAGGAAATCCTTGACGCGGGTTCGAATCCCGTCATACCTTTAGCAACCGAGGATATAAGTGGTACGTGGAGGATCAGCACGATGACGGTGCTATGTAGGTTGCTTAATACATAATCAAGATCGCTTCGGCGGTCTTTTTGTTATTAGACATAGTTTTGTCTATTTACTTGTAGTATTCTTTATCTAAAAGGGTAAGGAGACAATGATATGCTATTAACTTTTCAAAATGTAATTATGCTTCTAATTCTTGGAGCTACAGCAATCATGGGTTATTTTATGAAAGAGCTACCTAAGTTACTAAAAGAGCTAAGAGTTGAAGAATCAAGAAGTATTAATGAAAAGGATATACAACGAGAAGCTTTTTTTAGACAAATTAAAGGTTCTGAATTAGACGAGGCTTTTTCTTACTGGACAAGCATGATAGTTGATATGGATAATCAGATGGAAGGTATCACGAGCAAAGAAGGACAAAAAAAGCTTATGGAAATGCAACAAAGGGTATTAATGTATGGTTCGACTAAAACCGTATTAATTTTATCTTTGATGATGCAGCATGTTTACAAAGGCGATAAATTGGAGAATCGAATAAATGTTGACTTTGGTGTTAAGAACGATGAAAAACAAACAATGCAGTCCTATAAGTTGATGTACTACATTGCGTTGCTAATTAGCTCATTGAAGGAAGATTTTACAGGATATAAAATAGGACCCAAAGATATTCTAGAAATAAAAATAACTGATATAGATAGCGATAAAAATAAACCCTTGTTTGATAAAGCTAAAAAACAAGTCTTAGATGAAATTAAAAAAAGAGGGGTGACTATCTAAGATAGGAGTAAGTATGTTAACTATAATTTCTGTATTATTTTTATGTATGAAAATATTAGGAATAGTTAATGTGTCATGGAACGTAGTTCTGTTATGTGAAATTATTTTTCTGTCTGTTTCTTATTTAGAGTTAAGATTGATTTATAAATGGATCGATAAAAGGTTTAAGTGAGATCACTCATTCGAGTGGTCTTTTCATTTTGCGCACAAAAATAGACCACTACCGGGTAATAGTGGTCAGGAAATAAATGAAAAAGATGTTAGGGTTGTTAGATGAGTATAACATCATAGCGCTTACATAGCAATACAAAAAAAGAGCCACTGTTTCCGCAGCAATCTATCTGTGAAACGTAAACAATTTATGCATAAAGCATACAATAATAACGCTTACATTGCAACGCAGAAAGGGATAGAGCAATGAAAACTTACTGGTACGTGTCATTAAACAATAAATACCCGCTGCCAATGAAAGGACAGCATAAACGTGTAGTGATGTCTGTTCAAATGAAGGCGAAGTATTCGATTGTAGAAATGATCAGAGAGGCAACGCCAGTAGAGGTTGATCATTGCAAGCTAGTCTATTGTGGGTGCGGCCGTTGGAAAGATGAGCATATCCAAAAAAATATCAAGAAATACGTTTAGTTTGTTTTAGTTTGGAGGTGATTTTATGAAACTTACTAATAGGCATAATAAGGCTATAGAATTGCTGTTCGAAGGCTCTTTAAAGCGGATTGAAATCGCTGAAGAACTAAAGATAAGCGAACAGACACTTTACAATTGGTTAAAAGACGAAGATTTCACTCATGCTTATGATGAATATGTAAAAACTATTATGGGTAAGTCATCAGGTAAAGCGTTGAATACAATGTTGAAGCTTTTAGCAGCCAGATCAGAAATGGTTCGTTTTAACGCAGCTAAAGATATTCTTGATCGTGGAGGATTCGCTCCTGTTGATAAGAAGGAGATTACTTCAATTGAGCCTCCTGTATTTAAGGATGACATCAGTGGTGAGCCAGATGGTTAAACTATCTGAGTATTTGCCAAAAGCTTTTCATAGCACGTGGAGAGCAGCAATTGATCCAGAAATTCTTCATATTATTGAAAAAGGCGGTCGTGGTTCAGGTAAATCTTCTGATATTGCGCATGTAATCATACAATTAATCATGAGGTATCCAGTCAACGCGGTTGCTATTAGATTCATCGATAACACGATTGAATTATCAGTTTTTGAACAGTTGAAGTGGGCAATCGAAGAACAAGGGGTAACGAGCTATTTCAAGATCAATAAAAGTCCAATGAGAATTACCTATCTGCCCAGAGGGAACTATATTACCTTTCGGGGTGCACAGAATCCAGAACGGATAAAATCTTTGAAAGATAGCAGATTTCCATTCGCAATAGCTTGGATAGAAGAATTAGCAGAGTTTAAAACAGAAGAAGATGTAACGACCATTACAAACTCCCTTTTACGTGGAGAGCTTGCAGATGGTCTTTTTTATAAGTTCTTTTACAGCTACAACCCTCCGAAGAGAAAACAAAGTTGGGTAAATAAAAAATACGAGACTAGTTTTCAACCAAAAAATACGTATGTCCACCATACAACATATCAAGACAATCCCTTTATAGCTAAAGCCTTTATAGAAGAGGCAGAAGCAACAAAAGAACGTAATTCGAGACGTTATGATTGGGAGTATTTAGGCAAAGCCATCGGTTCAGGTGTTGTTCCGTTCGATAATCTTCAAGTAGAACCAGGCAGTATTACGGATGAGATGGTCGCGAACTTTGACAACATCAGAAATGGTCTCGATTTCGGATATGCTACTGATCCACTAGCGTTCGTTCGTTGGCATTATGACAAAAAGAAAAATGGGATTTACGCTATCGATGAAATCTATGGTCAAAAAATAAGCAATCGAGAATTCGCTGGAAAAGCCAAATCAAAAGGCTATCAAACAGACAGGATAAATGCAGATTCGGCTGAACCTAAGTCAATTGCAGAGTTAAGGAACGAACACTTTATGACAAATGTTTATGGAGTCAAAAAAGGTCCTGATTCTGTAGAGTACGGGGAACAATGGCTGGATGATTTAGATTTTATCTGCATAGACCCTTTACGAACGCCGAATATTGCAAAAGAATTCGAGAATATCGATTATCAAACGGATAAGGACGGCAACCCAAAACCGAGATTGGAAGACAAAGATAATCATACGATTGATGCGACTCGATATGCTTTTGCTGATGATATGTATACGAAACAGGATATTAGACAAAAGATGGATGCAGCCAAGTTCTTCTTTGGCTAGAAAGGAAGGTGTTCAGTGGATAAAGGAATTACTTTTTTAAGAGATCATCGATACCACAAAAACGCGAATTCAGTGTTCAGAATGTCTCAAGAAGACTTCGATGGCATCGAATTTGAAAGCGAAAAGTGGGTATATAAATTAGAAAAGTTTATTAATCGACACCGAACGGAGCAATTACCTCGTTTGCAAGAATTGAAGCGGTATTATCTAGCAGATAATAATATCAAGTACCGTCCTGATAAAACGGATGAATTTGCAGCAGACAATCGAATTGCGAGTGATTTCTCGAGATATATTACCATTTTTGAACAAGGGTATATGTTAGGGCAACCCGTTCAGTACAAAAACGAAAACGACGAGTTGCAGCAACAGATTGACGAGTTTAACAAGCGAAACAATGAGGCCTATCACAACGTATTGATCAAAACAGATTTGTCCATTTATGGACGAGCTTACGAACTGACAACTGTTGGATTGGATAATGACCAGGCATTTGTAAAAGTTGTGAAGTTAGATCCTGAGAAGACGTTTGTTGTTTACGATGATACAACTGATAGCAATTCTCTTTTCGGTGTCTATTATTATTCGATCGACTATGGCGGCGGGGAAAGAAAAGATTTCGTAAATGTCTACACCAGTGACATGGTTTACATCTATTTGAATGATAATCAAGAAGAACGTGGACTTCATTTGGATGATTTTGATGATTATGTCTTTGATGGCGTTCCGGTAAACGAGTTTGCAAATAACGAGGATCGGACAGGAGCCTATGAACCCGTGCTTGATTCGATTGATGCATATGATCTATCACAATCAGAATTAGCGAACTTTCAACAAGACAGCATGGATGCCATTTTGATGATCACTGGTAATCCCTATACAGGTACTGCGAAAAACGACATAGACGAGGATGGAAAGGTTGTTCCAAATTCGCGCTTAGCCGTTTCTTTGGCGTTTAAACGAGCAAGAATCATGATAATGGATGATAACCCTAATCCTAATGGTTCAACACCAGATGCGAAGTACTTAATCAAAGAGTACGATGCAGCAGGGTCCGAAACATATAAACAACGTCTAGTAAATGACATCTTGCGGTTTACATTCACCCCAGATACCTTGGATACGAATTTCAGCGGTACGCAATCTGGTGAAGCAATGAAATACAAACTCATGGCTTCAGATAATAGACGAGTGATGCAACAAAGGCTTTTCGAGAAGGGGTTGATGCGTCGCTTACGTTTAGCCATCAACATTTGGCGAATTAAAGGAAATGAAACAACGGTATATGAAGATATTAACGACACAAATATCATCTTTACAGCGAATGTTCCTAAATCTGATAACGAGATTGTTTCTCTTGCTAGTCAACTGTATGGAACTGTTTCTGACGAAACTCTATTCGAGATTTTGAGTACGGTCACTGGTATTGATCCAGAAGTCGAGTTGTTAAGGATTAAAGAAGAATCTACCAAGGCTCCCGATCCAAGGCGTCCGAGTGAAATCGATAAGAATGCTAAGGATAAAGAAAAACAGTTTGGAGAGTGATTGAATGAGAAGCTCCCAAGCATACTGGAAAAAGCGCATGGACGAAATCTTTGTATATGTTGATCAAACAGACCTTGATTTCTTTGATGAATTACAAACCATCTACACAGAAAGTCGTCAAAACATCCAGAAAGAGATTTATGCTTTTTATGCTCAATATGCTAAAGAGAATAAAATCACTTTACAGGAAGCGAAAAAACGGCTAATGCGAGAAGATTTGTCTGATTATCGTGAGAATGCAAAGAAGTACTTTAAACAATTCGAAAAAGACCCTGAGTTGTTGAAGCGAATAAACGAACAATATGCTGCAGGAAAGGTCACAAGATTAGAAGCGTTGCAGTTTGACCTAGCTTACCAGTTAGGGAAAATGTCTGATAAATTGCATAAATCATTTGAGTCTTATCTAAAAGAAGTAGGGAAATATGCTTATCGCAAAATCAATTTTGGTAATTCTGCCAGCACGTTAAATGGGCCAACTTTACAACAATTAGTAGAAACTCCGTTTAACGGAAAGAATTATTCTCAGAGTATATGGGGCAACGTTGATGATTTGGCTAAAGATTTGAAAGATGTTTTGATCAAAGGATTCATTCGAGGGTCAGGACCTGCCGATATTGCTCGTGAATTACGAAAAAAGTACAACGTTGCTAGAAGCAGAGCTGAAGCAATCGTTCGAACGGATGGAACAAATATTATCAATAATAGTGCAGTCAAAAGGTATCAAGAAGCTGGATTAACTGAATATGAATATCTAGCACATATCGACAATCGAACCACAGAAATATGCAAGGGACTGAATGGTGAAGTATTTAAGATTAAAGATTACCAACCAGGAACTAATGCGCCGCCTATGCATGTGAATTGTAGAAGCACAATTGTTCCAACAGATAAAGAATTTGGTTTGTAAAGGAGTGAGTAGATGATTAAAGATGAAGCTATTAAAGAACTAATAG
>SKEY01001792.1_pt1 | contig 25661 bp, 20 predicted proteins | sample 4843871 | NCBI WGS metagenome assembly SKEY01 (sample SAMN11008797, study PRJNA524170) | human gut metagenome | biome: Human fecal sample; material: Feces; isolation source: fecal sample from pouch patient p36 | host: Homo sapiens | place: Israel: Tel-Aviv | collected 2016-12-04 | reverse complement strand
TATGAGCTATGGCTATGTATACGTTGCTCAGATTTCCATGGGTGCTGACTTCAACCAGACTGTAAAAGCTATTGCAGAGGCAGAGGCTTATCCGGGACCATCTCTGATCATCGCTTATGCTCCATGTATCAACCATGGTATTAAGAAAGGTATGGCAAAAGCTCAGACAGAGGAAGAATTAGCAGTTAAGGTTGGATACTGGCACAACTTCAGATTCAACCCGGCAGCAGAAGGAAACAAGTTCTCACTTGATTCTAAGGCTCCGAGCATGGAAGATTATCAGGCATTCCTTGACGGCGAGGTTCGTTACAACTCTCTGAAACGTCAGAATCCTGAGAAAGCTGCCAGATTGTTTGCTAAGAATGAAGCAGAAGCTAAAGCTAGATATGAATATCTGCAGAAGCTCATCGCTCTTCATAGCGCAGAATAATCTTTCCGATTTTTTGAACGATTGATAAATAATTATATAAAATAAATAGATAGAGCTATTTATGGTGTCCAGACGATATATATGGGCCGCGGTACTTTTTAGTATCGCGGTCTTTTTTCATTTCCAGACAGATATCGGTTAAAGACTTAATTTTATCTTAATTTGACAAGTAGTGGATATTTGACTATAATCAGGGGAGTTTTAGAAACGTCAACATGGTGAAGTAACAGAAAGGGATATTATGAGAAGATTTGTTACAAGAGAAAGCAAAATGGATTTCTACATATTATATACACTTGTATTCGGCATCATTTCCTTTTTTATTTATTATCAGTTTGCAGGCAATGGGAAGTCTCTGGTGTGGAGTCATGACGGGATTCCGCAGCATCTGAATTCTCTGGCGTATTATGGACGTTATCTACGAAATGTACTGCATACGATTTTTGTTGAGCATAAATTATCACTGCCGATGTGGGATATGAACATTGGTTATGGATCAGATATCCTTACGACATTGCATTATTATGTGATCGGTGATCCATTGACTTTACTGTCTGTGTTTGTACCGGCAGATAAGACGGAAACTTTGTATGAGGTTCTGATCTTTTTGAGGATTTATCTTGCAGGGATTTCGTTCAGTATTTTCTGTTTCTACCATAAGAATCCGAAACAGGCGACTTTTATGGGAACTTTGATCTATATTTTTGCGGGATGGACGATCTATGCTGCCATGAAGCATCCATATTTTTCCAATCCTATGAGTTATCTGCCACTGGTTCTGATGGGAATTGATAAGATTTATAAAAAAGAGAAACCCTGGCTGTTTATCTGGACGACTGTCATATCTGCCATGTCGAACTTCTATTTCTTTTATATGATCTGTATTTTTATGTTTATTTATGCTGCATTTCGCTATTTCGGGATTTTCAGTAAAAGAAGCGTGAAAGATGTATTTGACTGGCTGGTGAAGTTTATTGGATATTATGCAGTGGCACTGATGATCGCTGCGGTGATCTTTCTTCCGGTGATCATGACACTTTTTGGTACAGATCGTTTTCAGGCAGAAAATTATGTGCCTCTGTTGTATGATAAGATTTATTATGAGAAGTATCTGGGAAATCTGATCGGTGAGAACATGATCCAGTGGGGCGTTGCCGGATATTCTGCAGTTGCCATGGCAGGAGTGTTCGTACTTTTCTCTAAGAAAAAAAAATATCTGGATCTGAAATGGGGATTTGTACTGCTGAATCTGTTCCTGCTGGTTCCTTTTGCAGGTCATGTGTTGAATGGTTTTTCTTATGTATCAAATCGCTGGATCTGGGCGTATGGTATGATGATCGCCTATATTTTTGTAAAAGCATATCCGGAATTATTTACTCTGACGGTGAAAGAAAAGAAGAAGATTTTTATTATGGTTGTAGTTTATTGTGTACTTGCTTTGTTTGCCAAGGCAGCGCGGACACAGCGAAATATGGCGGGTGTACTGATTCTGGTGCTTGCTGTATTTACCGTAACTTCTTTTGGAAATATTTTTCTTCAGGGAAAATATATGTGCGGCATGCTCAGTGGGCTTTTGGTAGCCAGTATTCTGCTGAATGTGTCTTATCAGTATTCTTATGAGAAAGATTACCTGTCAGAATTTGCGACTGCGGAGGAAGCAGTAGATAGGCTGGAATCAAATACAGACAAAGCGGTACTGGCAACAGGGGACGAAAGTGTTTACCGGTATGATCAATATGGAGCACTTCCATATGATAATACTTCTATGTATATGGGAACCAACAGTACAGCGTATTATTTCAGTCTTGCGAACAGCAGTATCAGTGATTTCTTTAGTGAAATGTATCTGAATACACCCTGGGAGCAGCACTACGAGAATCTGGACGGCAGGACGATCCTGGACAGACTGGCTTCTGTAAAATATTTTGTGATCAATGGAGATAATTTCCGTTATTTATCTTATGGATATAATAAGGAAAAAGGATCTGCCGGAAGCGGAAGCAGTGAGAGCAGGGCATATGAAAATGAGAATGCACTGCCATTAGGTTATACCTATGACAGCTATATTCCGAAATCGAAATATAAAGAAATGGATGTAGTAAAGAAACAGCAGGCGCTGATGGATGGCGTCGTGCTTGAGGACAGCACACTTCCGACAGCTTCCACTTATTTTGATGATGAAAACATTGAGTACCGTATGGAAGCAGGAGACGGATGCTCTCTGTCAGATGGAAAGATCAAAGTGACAAAAGAGGGAGCACAGCTGAAGTTGGTTTTCCACGGGCTTACTGACAGTGAAAATTATCTGATCGCAGATAATCTGAATTACGATAGCCTTTCTCCACGGGAACTGGTAAGCGAGAGCAAATGGAAAAAAATGTCGGATTATGACAGAAACAAGGTTCTGGACGAGGATAGTCAGTGGCGTTACTGGAAAGAATCAAAAGAAGCGGCCATGTCTGTTACAGCAAATGATGTGACAAAAACTGTAAAGATTTTTACAGATAAGTACAATGCTTACAGTGGACGGCACGATTTTCTCTGTAATATGGGATATTCCAGAACAGGGCTTCGGACTATGACCATCACTTTTGCCAATACCGGTATTTACACATATGATAAACTGAGAGTTGTCAGCCAGCCGGTGAAGGGAATTGAGGAAAAGACCGCGAAACTGGGACAGGAAACTCTTGAGAATGTTGTAATGGAAACCAATGAGATAATCGGAAATATTACGGTTTCAAAGAAAAAAGCCCTTGTGCTTTCTGTTCCGTACAGTCAGGGATTTACTGCATATGTAGATGGAAAAGAGACGAAACTGCAGAAAGCGAATACGATGTTCATGGCGCTGGAACTGGAGCCGGGTGAGCATGAGATCCGGCTGACGTACTGTACACCGTACCTGAAACCTGGAATTGTCCTTAGCGTGACAGGACTGATTCTGTACGTGCTCCTGGTTCTGTACAGAAAAAGAAAAGCTGCTGTTCGCAGACAGTAATATACAGCAATAGGAAATATTTACGGCAGTGTAATGGACTTTTCTGTAAATTTGTGTATAATTAAACAGGAAAATAAGCAGATAAAAATGCTGTCCGGATTATGACAGCAATGAATGAGGAATGACATCATGAATAAATTATCAGTGGTACTTCCAGCATACAATGAAGAACTTATGGTGGGTAAAACCTGCCGCGTACTTGCACAGGTTCTTACGGAAGCACAGATTCCCTATGAACTGGTAGTGGTGAACGACGGTTCCAGCGACAGGACATGGAAGGAGATTCAGAAGGCAGGAGAGAGGGATGCCAATGTGACCGGCGTTCTTTTTTCCAGAAATTTTGGGAAAGAAGCAGCTATTTTTGCCGGACTTGCCCAGGCTGGCGGCGATGTGGTGGCAGTGATGGACTGTGACCTGCAGCACCCGCCGCAGACCCTTATTGAAATGTACAGACTGTGGCAGGATGGGTATGAAGTGATCGAAGGCGTGAAATCTGACAGAGGAAAAGAAGGATTTCTGCATAAAGAATGTGCTGGATTTTTCTATGATATTATGTCCAAAGCTACAAAAGTGAATATGAAAGATGCGTCAGATTTTAAGATGCTGGACCGGAAGGCGGTAGACAGCATTTTGTCTATGCCTGAGAGAAACATGTTTTTCCGTGCGACTTCGACCTGGGTAGGATATAAAACTACCAGCGTGGAGTTCGAGGTGCAGGAGAGAGAGGCAGGCGTTTCCAAGTGGTCTCCGTGGACACTGGTAAAATATGCATTTACCAATATTGTGGCATTTACTACATTTCCATTGCAGTTTGTTACTATTACAGGAGTGGTCTGTTTTATATGTTCGCTGGTCCTTATGATCTATTCGCTGATACAGTATTTCGCAGGTTCTGCAGTGGAGGGATATACGACACTGCTGATGGTACTGCTGCTGGTGGGAAGCGCCATGATGATCAGTCTGGGGATCATTGGATATTATATTGCCAAGATTTATGAAGAAGTCAAACGCAGACCGCGCTATATCATTTCGAAAGTTATTAAGAATGGTGAACAGACGAAAATAAATGAAAGAGGATCATTATGAAACAATGGATCAGAAAAATGTATGAAAGTTCTGTAATCCGCTATGTTTTCTTTGGCGGATGTACGACGATGGTAAATCTGGTCAGTTTTTTTGTTCTCAGAAAGCTGAACGTAGAACTGAATACTGCTAATATTATTTCTATTATATTGGCGATTTTGTTTGCTTATGTGGTGAATTCAAAATTTGTTTTTCAGGATAAATGCGAAACTCTCAGAGACCATATCCGCCCGTTCTGCAAGTTTATCAGTGCCAGACTGGTCACAATGGTGATCGAGGTGGGCGGTGTGTGGCTGCTGGTATCAGTGATGGGAATGAATGATATGATCGGGAAGTTTCTAACACAATTTATTGTACTGATACTAAATTACATATTCAGTAAATTCTTTGTATTTACAACTGGAAAATCAAAATAACAGAAAGAAAAAGAGAGGTAGAAACTCATGACGCTGGAGAAAGCTATTAAGAAGGTGAAACCTTTAGATAGAAACGCTATGGATATTGCGCAGAAAAGATGGGACAGTATTGCGAAGCCACTGCATTCTCTTGGAAAACTGGAAACTCTGTTGATCCAGATTGCCGGAATTACGGGAAATGCAGAGATCGATCTTTCCAAGAGAGGCCTGATCGCCATGTGTGCTGATAATGGAGTAGTGGAAGAAGGAGTAACACAGACAGGGCAGGAAGTAACGGCTATCGTAGCTGAGAATTTTCTGAACTATGACACATCTGTGGGCGTGATGTGCAAGCAGAATCATGCGGAAATTTTTCCGGTGGACATGGGGATGATAACTGATACAAAAGTCCGCACAGACCACAAGGTTGCTTATGGTACCAAGAACATGACCAAAGGACCTGCAATGACCAGGGAGCAGGCAGTAAAGGGGATTGAGAGCGGAATCGCCATGGTAGAGGAGCTGAAGGGGAAAGGATATAAGATCCTTGCAACCGGCGAAATGGGAATTGGAAATACGACTACCAGCAGTGCAGTTGCTTCTGTACTGTTAAATCAGCCTGTAGAAGAAATGACCGGACGAGGTGCAGGGCTGACCAGCGAAGGCCTGGCGCGTAAGATCGGGGCGATCAGGAAAGCGATCAAACTGAATCAGCCGGATCCTTCAGATGCTGTTGACGTTCTGGCGAAAGTAGGCGGCCTGGATATTGCGGGAATGGCCGGCGTATTTCTGGGCGGAGCAATATACGGTATTCCAGTGGTAATGGACGGATTTATTTCCTGTGTTTCTGCGCTGATCGCAATGCAGATCTGCCCGGCTGCAGGAGATTATATGATCGCATCCCATGTATCCAGGGAACCAGCTGCTCATCTGATTCTGGAGCATATGAACAAAGAAGCGGTTCTTCATGCAGATATGTGTCTGGGAGAAGGTACCGGTGCAGTGGCACTGTTTCCGATCCTTGATCTGGCTGCGGCCGTTTATCATTCTATGAGCACTTTCGATGATATTCATGTGGAACAATATGAGGAGTTGAAATAATGCTGACACTTGTAACAGGAGGAAGCGGAAGCGGGAAGTCTGCATTTGCGGAAGACCGGGTGCTTTCTTTTGGCGAAGGGAAGAGAATCTATATAGCGACGATGCATCCTTTTGATGAAGAAAGTCATAAAAGAATCGAACGGCACAGGAAAATGCGCGCAGGAAAGGGATTTGAGACTGTAGAATGCTATACAGGGCTTAAAAATGCTGTTTTGCCGGGAGAATCCGGGAAATGCGTAGTACTGCTGGAATGTATGTCGAATCTTGTGGCAAATGAAATGTTTGAAGAGCAGGGGGCTCATGAGCAGACTGTACAGGAGATTATGGCAGGGGTTAAAAATCTGCTTCGCCAGGCAGACCATGTGGTGATCGTGACCAATGAGATTTTTTCGGATGCTGCATTTTTTGAGGGAGACATGGATACTTATCTGAAGGATCTGGGAAAGATCAATCAGGAGACAGCACAGATGGCAGATGAAGTGGTGGAAGTGGTTTATGGGATTCCTGTATATCATAAATGTATGAAAAAGGAGGAGCATAAATGAAATCTTTATGGAATAATTTTAAGGTGGCATTTGCCATGTTTTCGAAAATTCCCATGCCCCGTGCAGACTGGACCAAGGAAAACATGAAATATATGTTCTGTTTTTTCCCGTTTATCGGTACTGTAATAGGCGTGCTGACAGTGGCAGTGGCATATGCGGGGCGCAGATTCGGCTATCAGCCGGGATTTGTGACAGCACTGCTGGTTCTTGTGCCTGTCTTTGTGACAGGCGGGATCCATGTGGACGGGCTGTTGGATACCTCGGATGCCCTCAGTTCCTGGCAGGAGAGGTCGAGAAGACTAGAGATTCTGAAAGATTCCCATGCAGGAGCATTTGCAGTGATCACTGCAGCCGTGTATTTTGTAACATGGTACGGGGCATATGATCAGCTGTATACTTCTGAGAATATGGAAGCGATCGCGATCATGAGCTTGGGATTTATGGTTTCCAGATGCCTGTCGGGAATCGGTGTGATCGTTTTTCCAAAGGCAAAATCTGACGGTACAGTGGCAGAGTTTTCCAGAAATTCTTCAGATGTGATCTCCAGAAATGTTCTGATCGTATATCTCATCCTGCTGGCAGCTGTCATGATATGGATCGAACCTGTATGGGGAATTGCGGCTTTTGCAGGTGCGCTGGTGATCTTTGGGTATTATCATCATACTGCCATGAAATATTTCGGCGGAACGACAGGTGATCTTTCGGGATTTTTTCTGTGTATCTGCGAAGCTGGGATGGCAGTGATCCTTGCAGTGGTATCTAACTTATTTATAAGATAAGAGGAACGAGAATATGGAAATGATAATCGGTGGTGCATATCAGGGAAAAACCGATCATGCAAAAAAAGAATATCCACAGCTGGTCTGGGGAAACGGAGCCCTGGTATCAGAAAAAGAGCTGATGAACCTTCAGGGGATCCTGGATTTCCAGGAATATATCCGGAAAGAATTAAAAGAAGGCAGAGATGTAACGGAACTTGCCCAAAAGCTCATCGACGGTAATCCGGACATTATCATAGTTTCCCAGGAGGTGGGATATGGAGTAGTGCCTGTGGATGCTTTTGACAGGAAATACAGAGAGGCTGTGGGACGGGTGTGTACGAAACTGGCAGCTTACAGCCGGAAGGTAACGCGGGTGGTCTGCGGGATTGGAACGGTGATCAAAGATGATTAAAATATGGCTGATCCGCCATGGAAAAACAGAAGGAAACAAATATGGAAGATACATAGGCGTGACTGACGAGCCTTTATGTCCGGATGGACAGGAATTTCTGAGTAAGCTGGATTATCCGGAACCGGACAGAGTTTATATCAGTCCCATGAAGCGGTGTATACAGACGGCACAGATTCTTTTTCCCCAAAAAAGCTTGCAGATCATAGAAGAACTGGCAGAGTGTGATTTCGGTGAGTTCGAAAACAAAAATTATAAAGAACTGGATGGAAATGCAAACTATCAGGCATGGATAGACAGTAATGGAACCTTGCCTTTTCCAGGTGGAGAGAGCAGGGAAGAATTTAAACGGAGAAATCTGAGCGGCTTTGAACGGGCAATAGCCGGCTGTATCCGGGGCGGGATTTCCCAGGCAGCTTTTGTGATCCATGGAGGAACGATCATGAATCTCATGGAAGAATATGCAGATATACAGAAACCTTTTTATGAATGGCATGTAAAAAACGGCGGCGGCTACGAGACGGTACTGGAGGAAGACATGTGGAAAAGAGGCAGGAAAGAGTTATCTGTGAAGACAGCGATTATGGAGGATTGAGTAATGTGGATACGAAGTGATCTGAAAATGAAAGCCAAACAGGCGTTTAAGAAAAATTACTGGGTAGCGGTGGTTGTCAGTCTGATCCTTGCTGTTATCCTGGCGTCAGGAGGATCATCAGGAAACAATGATAAAGATAATCTGAGCATTTCCCGGTATACACAAAGTGTGGGGGAAGACGGAAATGTTGCCGTTACAGGAGTAACCTATGCGCTGAATGTGTTTGAACCACTGCGTGTGCTCACTGCACCGCTGCGTGCAATGATGGGACTTGTTACTGTCAGCATGAAGGTGCTTCTGGTTGTTCTTCTGATCATTCTGAAAATTCTTATTTTTAATGGACTGGAAGTTGGGGGAAGAGGATTTTATATAGAAAATACCTATTCCAATCCGGGAATTGGAAGAATTTTCGGAGCCTTTCGTTCAGGCTCTGTGGGGAATGTGGTGAAAGTTACATTTTTCAGAGATCTGTATCTGATTTTATGGTCTCTGATGCTGATCGTACCGGGAATTGTGAAATCTTACGAATACCGTATGATCCCCTATCTTCTGGCAGAATATCCGGATATGCCTCAGGAAGAAGCTTTCCGCAGAAGCAGGGAGATGATGTATGGAAACAAATGGAAGGCATTTGTACTGGATCTTTCTTTTATTCCATGGCTGTTTCTTTCTGAAGTTACTTTTGGACTTGTGGGAATCTTCTATGTAAGACCTTATATGGATGCAACAAATGCGGAACTTTACGAAACGTTAAGCCAGATGAATGTGAATTAAGGCTGTACAGATCGCAAAAACTGTTTTATAATGATATCAGAAAAGGGAACAACGTTGTTCAGGCAACGGCTGTTCCTTTTTTGTTTGTTGAAGACTAAAAAAAATTAAGAAAACCAAAAACTTTTTGGACTTTCTATTGAAATCTTTTGAGAAATATGTTACAGTGTTAGTGTAAAATTCCCAAACATTTGATGAATGGCAGTAGCAAATTGGTAATTTTTAACAAGTAAAAGGAGGAACTATATGCTGGTAATTGGTAATGGAAGAATGATCACACGGGACGCATCCAACCCATTCGTGGAGAATGGTGCTGTAGCAATGGATGGTAACACCATAGTAATGGTGGGGGTAACTGAAGAAGTAAAGAAAGCTTATCCAGATGCTGAGTTTATTGATGCAAAGGGTGAGGTTATCATGCCGGCATTTATTAATGCCCATGAGCATATCTACAGCTCCTTCGCAAGAGGATTAAGCATTAACGGATATAATCCAAAGGGATTTCTGGATATCCTTGACGGATTATGGTGGACAGTTGACCGTCATCTGACCTTAGAGCAGACAAAGCTTTCTGCATATGCTACATACATTGATTCTATTAAGAATGGTGTAACTACAGTATTTGACCATCATGCAAGTTTTGGACATATTACAGGTTCCCTCAATGCCATCGAAGAAGCAGCGAAGGATCTGGGAGTACGTACCTGTCTCTGCTATGAGATTTCCGACCGTGACGGAATGGAGAAATCAAGAGAAGCTGTAATGGAGAACGTGAACTTCATCAAACATGCGCTTGCTGATGACAGCGATATGATCGCAGGAATGATGGGTATGCATGCATCCTTTACTATTTCAGATGAGACAATGGCTCTCTGCAATGAAGTGAAGCCGGAAGGCGTTGGATACCATATTCATGTAGCAGAAGGTATCTATGATCTTCATCAGTGCCTGAAAGAGCATGGCAAACGTATTGTTGACCGTCTTCATGACTGGAATATTCTTGGACCGAAGACTTTACTCGGTCATTGCATCTATGTAAACGAACACGAGATGGATCTGATCAAAGATACAGATACCATGGTCGTACATAATCCGGAATCTAACATGGGTAATGCATGCGGATGTCCTCCAACCATGAGAATGGTGCAGAAAGGAATCGTTACAGGTCTTGGTACAGACGGATATACGCATGATATGATGGAATCCTGGAAAGTTGCAAACGTTCTTCATAAACACAGTCTCTGCGATCCGAATGCAGCATGGGGTGAGGTTCCGCAGATGCTCTTCGAAGGAAACGCAAAGATTGCAAACAGATACTTCAAGAAACAGCTTGGTGTCCTGAAAGATGGCGCTGCAGCAGATGTGATCGTGATCGACTATGATCCGTTGACACCGATGAACGAGAACAATATCAACGGACATCTGATGTTCGGTGTAAACGGAAGTATGGTCCAGACTACTGTATGTAACGGTAAAGTCCTGATGAAAGACCGTGAAGTTCTTGTATGTGATGAAGCAAAAGTTATGGCAGACTGCCGTCAGGCTGCAAAAGAGCTTGCAGACGATATCAATGGTTGATCTGTGATCAGAAGAGACAAAAGGCGCAAGAGAAGAAGGAAAAGTAAAAGAGCAGGCCAGACAGGAGAGAATTTTTGATATTCTGTCTGGCTGAAATAAACATGAATAAGAATAATGGAGGATCGGATTATGAGTGAAGTCATGACCTGTATGCCCTTTGAACAGTTAATGAACTGGGTATTAGAAGAAAAGGAAACAAAAGGAACTGTATTCGGACAGCACAGAGCTTATGTGGCAGAAGCTGACAAGAAGCTGAATATTTTTGAGAGAAATCTGGAAACACCGATCGGACCTGCAGCAGGTCCACATACACAGTTGACACAGAATATCGTAGCTTCCTACTATGCAGGCGCACGTTTCTTTGAACTGAAGACAGTTCAGAAGATGGACGGTGCTGAACTTGCAGCCTGTATTAACAGACCGTGTATCCTTGCAGAGGACGAGGCATACAACTGTGAATGGTCTACAGAACTTTATATTCCTCAGGCAATGGGAGAGTATATCAAAGCATGGTTTATTCTCCATGTGATCGCCAAAGAATTCGGCCTTGGTGCACAGGACGGATTCCAGTTTAATATTTCCGTAGGGTATGATCTTGAGGGAATCAAAACTCCGAAGATCGACAGCTTTATCAATAACATGATGGAAGCAAAAGATACAGAAATCTTCAAAGAATGTAAACAGTGGTTATTAGACAATATCGACAGATTTGAGAAAGTTACAAAAAAAGACATTGAAGCAATTCCTTCTAATATCTGCAATTCTGCAACGATCTCCACTCTTCATGGATGTCCTCCAAACGAGATCGAGAGCATTGCAAATCATCTGTTCAAAGAGAAACACCTGAACACATTTATCAAATGTAATCCAACCCTTCTTGGATATGAATTCGCCAGAAAGACCATGGATGACATGGGATATGATTATATGGTATTTGGTGATTTCCATTTTAAAGATGATTTACAGTACGAGGATGCAATTCCGATGTTTAAGAGACTGAAGGCACTTGCAGATGAGCTGAACCTTGCATTTGGTGTGAAGATCACCAATACATTCCCTGTAGATGTTACAAGAAATGAGCTTCCAAGCGAAGAAATGTATATGTCCGGAAAATCTCTTTTCCCATTATCCATTTCTCTTGCAGCAAAACTTTCCAGAGAATTTGAAGGAAAACTCCGTATCGCTTATTCAGGTGGTGCTGACTACTATAATATTGATCGTATCGTTGGATGTGGTGTATGGCCTGTAACAGTGGCAACTACACTTTTGAAACCGGGTGGATATCAGAGATTCACTCAGATGGCAGAGAAAGTAATGGTTGACGGTGCCAGAGAGTGGACAGGTATTGATGTAGCTGCGCTTGAACAGTTAGCTGAGGATGCAAAGAAAGACGTTCATCATGTAAAGAGCATTAAACCACTTCCTAAGAGAAAAACAGATTCAGAAGTTCCGCTTCTTGACTGCTTCTTTGCTCCATGTGAAGAGGGATGTCCAATCCACCAGGATATCACAACTTATGTGAAACTGGCAGGAGAGGGAGATTATGTACAGGCATTAAGAGTCATTCTTGAGAAGAATGCGCTTCCATTTATCACTGGTACTCTTTGTGCACATAATTGTATGTATAAATGTACACGAAACTTCTATGAAGAGCCTGTAAATATCCGCAACACTAAGCTTATCGCAGCTCAGAACGGGTATGATACTGTAATCAATGAGATCAAAGCAGGCACAGCAGACGGCAAGAAAGTAGCTGTTGTAGGTGCAGGGCCTGCAGGTATTGCTTCTGCATACTTCCTTGCAAGAGCAGGCGCTTTTGTAACTGTATTTGAGAAAGAAGAGAAAGTAGGAGGCGTGATCCGCTATGTGATCCCTGGATTCCGTGTCTCCAATGAAGCAATCGACAAAGATGTTTCCTTCATCGAGAAGATGGGCGTAGAGATCAAGACAGGTACAGAAATCACATCTGTTCAGGAATTAAAGGCACAGGGTTACGATGCAGTGATCTTAGCAGTAGGTGCAAACAAACCGGGTACTCTGAAACTTGAAAAAGGTGAGACAGTCAATGCGCTGAAATTCTTAAGAGATTTCAAGGCAACAGACGGTAAAGTTGCACTTGGCAAGAATGTAGTTGTGATCGGTGGCGGTAATACTGCTATGGATACAGCAAGAGCTGCAAAACGTACAGAAGGTGTAGAACACGTTTATCTGGTATACAGAAGAACAAAACGCTACATGCCTGCAGCAGAAGATGAGTTACTGGAAGTTCTGGAAGAGGGTGTAGAGTTCAAAGAACTCCTTTCCCCTGTATCTCTAGAAAATGGCAAACTCCTCTGCAAGAAGATGGAACTTGGCAATATGGATGCTTCCGGACGTGCAAGCGTAACAGAAACAGGCGAAACAGAAGAAGTTCCGGCTGACACCGTGATCGTTGCAGTTGGTGAGAAGGTTCCGACTGAATTCTTCGAGGCAAACGGTATTGCAGTCAATGAGCGCGGAAAAGCCCGCATCAATGACAAGACAATGGAAACAAGTGCAGAAGGCGTTTATGTAGCCGGTGATGGCGCTAAGGGTGCTGCTACGATTGTAGAAGCAATCCGTGATGCTCAAGTTGCAGTGAAAGCAATTCTTGGACATGACATTGTAAAAGGACAGCCTGTACCTGGAACAGAAGAAGACTGCTATGCTAAGAAAGCAATCCTCAAAGAGAGCAAGGACGCTGCAAACGAAAGCGAACGCTGCCTGACATGTAATAAAGTATGTGAGAACTGTGTAGATGTATGTCCAAACAGAGCAAACATCTCCATTAAAGTTCCTGGAATGGCAATGAATCAGGTGATCCATGTAGATTATATGTGCAACGAATGCGGTAACTGCAAGAGCTTCTGCCCGTATGCAAGTGCACCGTACAAAGATAAATTTACATTATTTGCTTCTGAAGCAGATTTGGCAGACAGCACAAACGATGGATTTGCAGTGATCAATCCAGAGACAAAAGAGTGCAAAGTTCGTCTTCTTGGTCAGATTTCTGACTGTAAGGCAGACGATGTCAATGATAAGCTGTATGAGGGACTTCGCAGACTGATCTGTGCAGTGATCGATGATTACAGCTATCTGATCATGAAATAATCATAAGAACCATAAAGAAATATTTAACGCTGTCCACAGCAGAAAAAAGGCTGTGGACAGTGTTGCATATCAGGCTGAATCGCGGCCGCATGTTACATAAATTTATTTTACTTTTCACAGGCAGGAGTATAAAAAAAGCGGAGCCTGGCACGGAATGAACAGTAATATATTTATGCGGTATCACAGGCAGATAAAAGCAGCCAGAGACAAGTCTCTGGCTGACTGCCCTAATAGGCAGACGTGCGAAAAAGAAAGGAGCGTCCAATATGGCAGTATTTACAGTCAATGGACAAAAGGTCGAATCGGCCAGAAATCAAAAACTACTGCGCTTTCTGAGGGATGAACTTCATCTGACTTCAGTAAAAGATGGCTGCAGTGAAGGAGCCTGCGGAGCCTGTACGGTTATTATTGATGGAAAAACCTGCAAGGCATGTGTACCGGATACGGATCTGCTGGATGGAAGAACAGTGATCACTGTAGAAGGTCTGACAGAGTGGGAACGTGAAGTTTATACATATGCGTACGGAAAAGCAGGAGCAGTTCAGTGTGGATTCTGTATTCCGGGAATGGTAATGTGTACCAAAGCTCTTCTAGATGTGAATAAAGAGCCGACAGATGATGAAATTAAATATGCGCTGCGCAATAACTATTGCCGTTGCACTGGATATATAAAGATCATGGATGCAGTAAGACTGGCAGCGAAAGTATTAAAAGAGGGTGTGATCCCGGATGATCTCGACCCGAACTGGAACCTGGGACACAGAGTATCCAGAGTGGATGTAGAAGAAAAAGTACTTGGAACCGGTAAATATCCGGATGATTTTTACTTTGATGGAATGTTGTATGGGGCAGCACTCAGAAGTAAATATCCGCGTGCACGTGTACTGGAGATTGATACAACAGCAGCGAAGACACTTCCAGGAGTGGAAGTGGTATTAACAGCAGAGGATATTCCGGGGGAAAATAAGATCGGACATCTGAAACATGATCAGTATACCCTGATCCCAGTGGGAGGATTAACCCATTATCTTGGAGATGCCATTGCTGTTGTTGCTGCAAAGGACAGAGAAACGGCTGAGAGAGCCAAGAAGCTGATCAAAGTGAAATATGAGGTTCTGCCTCATATTCATACGATTGAGGAAGCGGCAGCAGAGGGGGCTCCGAAAGTATTCGATGAAGAAGAAAATAATATTTGCGCGCATAAACATATCAGCAGAGGAAATGCAGATGAGGCGATCCGTAATTCGAAATATGTGATCAGTCATCATTTCGAAACTCCGTGGACAGAGCATGCATTCCTTGAACCTGAGAGTGCAGTGGCTTTATATGATGAGGACGGAGATATTTTCGTATATTCCGCAGACCAGTCTGCACATCAGACATTACATGAATGTTCTCTGTTACTTGGAACAGATAAGGTAAAAGTACAGAATGCACTTGTAGGCGGTGGATTTGGCGGAAAAGAAGATATGACCGTACAGCATCTGGCTGCACTGCTCACTTATGCGACGAAGAAACCAGTTAAGATGAAACTTACCAGAGCAGAGTCTCTGCTGGTTCATCCAAAGCGTCATCCATTCTATATGAATATGACTATGGGCTGCGATGAGAACGGCAATATTATGGGAGTTAAGGCGAAAGTAGCATCCGATACAGGGGCATTTGCTTCTCTTGGCGGTCCGGTACTGGAACGTGCCTGTACACATGCGGCAGGTCCGTATCATTATGAGAACTTCGAAATCGAAGGAACTGCTTATTACACCAATAATCCACCTGCAGGAGCATTTCGCGGTTTTGGTGTAACCCAGACCTGTTTTGCTACAGAAACTTTGCTGAATATGATGGCAGATAAAGTAGGCATCACACCGTGGGAAATCCGTTACCGCAATGCGATCCGTCCGGGTGAAACACTTCCGAATGGTCAGATCGTAGATAATTCCACAGGTCTGGTAGAAACACTGGAGGCAGTAAAAGAAAAATATGATGCTGCCCTGGAAGCCGGCAAACCTGTAGGAATCGGCTGTGCCATGAAGAATGCCGGAGTTGGTGTCGGTATCCCGGACACAGGACGTGTGAAACTTGTATTTGAAGAGGACAGAAAGCTTCATATCTATTCCGGTGCATCCTGTATCGGTCAGGGGCTTGGCACAGTTCTGACGCAGATGGTAGTTACCAATACAGACCTGAAGCATGAAGATATTGTTTATGAGAGAAGTAACACCTGGTTCGCGCCAGACTCAGGAACTACTTCCGGTTCCAGACAGACTCTGGTCACAGGAGAAGCATGCCGCCGTGCCTGCGATAAGATTATGGAGGACCGCAAGGCAGGTAAGACCATCGATGATGTGATCGGTAAGGTTTATTATGCTGAATATCTGGCTAAGACAGATCCGCTTGGTGCAAATGTGCCGAATCCAGTTTCTCACGTAGCTTATGGCTATGCGACACAGGTCTGTATTCTGGATAAGAAAACAGGTAAGATCGAGGAAATAGTTGCTGCACATGATGTTGGCAAGGCAGTCAATCCACTCTCCTGTGAAGGGCAGATTGAAGGCGGTGTAGTGATGTCCATGGGATATGCCCTGAGAGAACATTATCCGATCGATGAGAACTGCAAGCCAATTGAGAAATATGGTTCCCTTGGATTGTTCCGTTCTCATGAGGTTCCAAAGATCGATGCCATCGTGATCGACAAACCGGGATTAAATGTAGCCTGCGGAGCCATCGGAATCGGTGAGATCACTTCCATTCCCACAGCACCGGCAATCGCAGATGCATATTTCAGATGGGATGGAGAGAGACAATACCGTCTGCCTCTGACTGGAACACCATATGAAAGGAAGTGCTGAATATGGCAGTGAAGAAGAAATTTCCATATAGATCAGCGGTTGTAGCGTGTAATGGGGGATGCAGATCAGCTGAGGGCGAAGCAGGCTGTGCAGATGGCTGTATCGGCTGTGGAGCCTGTGTAAATAAATGTAAATTCGGAGCCATTTCCATCAATGAATATGGAGTAGCAGAAGTAGAGGAAGAGAAATGTATCGGCTGCGGAGCTTGCGCGAAAGTATGTCCACAGAAAGTGATCCATGTCCATGAATGTGCCAATTACATTGTAGTAAAATGTTCCAACAGAAAGAAAGGTGGAGAGGCAAAGAAACAGTGTGAAGTCAGTTGTATCGGTTGCGGGATCTGTGAGAAGACCTGTACGGCAAGCGCGATCCGGGTGATCGATAACTGTGCGGTGATCGAAGAATCAATGTGCCTAAGCTGTGGCATGTGTGCTGTGAAATGCCCACGGCACGCAATCCATGATCTGCGTGGAATATTTTCAACAGTCAGATAATTATACGTTTAATAGAAAAATTGTGTTATAAATTCTGACTATAATTTATAAATAGAAGGGGAAACGTATATAACTTTTCAATAGATACAGTGAAATATTCAAAAAAGATTGTATCATCCAATACAATATGTTATACTAAAATTACAATAAACGCAACAACTTATGCAATATTAAAAGAGAATTCGCCTGATGTCTGAAAACGGGCGAAAGAAGAAGCATGGTTCGGAGCCGGACATCAGTCCTGAGGGGAACAGATAATACCTTGGGGGGTGAGTCCGGCTTTCTTTATATCATAAACCAGAACAAAAAAAGAATAGAGAAGGTGAAAACATGATTGGAAAGAGTGTTCCGAGAGTAGATGCCTATGATAAAGTAACAGGACGTGCGAAATTCACAGACGATATGGCTCCTGCCAACTGTCTGATCGCAAAGGTCTGTCACGCAAAGATCGGCAACGGTATGGTAAAATCAATTGATACCAGCAAGGCAGAGGCTCTGGACGGCGTAGTGAAAGTAGTTACTTTTAAGGACGTACCGAATCATTGTTATCCTACACCAGGACATCCCTGGTCAGTAGAGACTGCTCATCAGGATGTTGCAGACCGCAATATCCTTACAGACAGAGTCCGTTATTACGGAGATGACATTGCAGCGGTAGTGGCAGAGGACGAAATTACAGCCCAGAGAGCAGTAAGGTTAATTGAAGTAGAGTATGAGGAATATCCGGTAGAAATCCATCCACGTAAGTCCATGCTGGGAACTAATCCTCCGGTCCATGAAGAGAAGAAAGATAATATTCTGGTAAGTTCCAATTATTCTATCGGGGATGTAGAAAAAGGGTTAGAGCAGGCTGCAACTGTAATAAAACGCAGTTACAAGACGCCTATCGTACAGCATTGCCACATTGAGAACCCAATTTCCTATGCATACATGGAAAATGGCAGGATTGTGGTGGTAAGCTCTACACAGATTCCGCATATTGTCCGCCGTGTGATCGGTCAGGCTCTGGGAATCCCGTGGGGAAAGATCAGGGTCATTAAGCCTTATATCGGTGGTGGATTTGGAAATAAGCAGGATGTACTTTATGAGCCGTTAAATGCATTTCTGACTATGCAGGTGGGGGGCAGACCGGTCAAACTTGATGTGAGCAGAGAAGAGACTTTCTGCAATACAAGAACCCGTCATTCGATCGAATACGATCTGACAGCAGGCGTAGATAAAGACGGATATCTTCTTGCAAAAGACATGGTAGCAATCTCCAACCAGGGAGCATATGCTTCTCACGGACATGCGATCGCGGCCAATGGACTGACTTCCTGGAGACTGCAGTATGCCTGCCCGAATATCAGTGGAAAGGCGTATACGGTATATACCAATACACCGGTAGGCGGAGCTATGCGTGGATATGGAATTCCGCAGGTATGTTTTGGCATTGAGTGTTTTATGGATGATATAGCGAAAGAAATCGGGATGGATCCGCTGGAATTCAGAAAGAAGAATCTGATCCATGGATATTATGAGGATGCTTATCTGAAACCGATCGCTGCAAATACGAATGGTATTTTTGAATGTCTGGAAAAAGGGGCTGCATATATTCACTGGGATGAGAAGCGGAAAGAATATGCAAACCAGACCGGAAAGATCCGCAGAGGTGTGGGAATGTCATTGTTCTCCTATAAGACAGGTGTATGGCCGATCTCTCTGGAGATCGCAGGTGCCAGAATGACTCTGAACCAGGATGGAAGCATAGGTGTGATGCTGGGAGCAACAGAGATTGGACAGGGTGCTGATACTGCATTCTCCCAGATGACAGCAGAAGTATTGAATATGGATATCGGTAATATTCATATCCAGACCATGCAGGATACAGATGTAACACCATTTGATACAGGTGCTTATGCATCCCGCCAGTCCTTTGTAACCGGAACAGTAATAAAGAATTGTGCAAATCTTCTGAAAGAGAAGATCCTGGCTTATGCAAAACAGCTGATGCCTGAAGAGACAAGAGAATTATGTCTGGATCATGGCTGGATCATGGCAGGAGAGGATCAGGCAATGACTCTTGCAAATCTTGCACTGGAGAGTTATTACAGTCTTACAAACTCTTCTGTACTTACAGCTGAAGTTTCTGAACAGGTAAAGAAGAATACGATCGCTACAGGATGCTGTTTCGCGGAAGTAGAAGTAGATATTGAACTTGGCAAGATTAAGATCCTCCATATTATCAATGTTCATGACAGTGGTAAACTAATTAATCCACAACTTGCAGAAATGCAAGTTCATGGCGGTATGTCCATGGGAATGGGCTATGGCGTTTCTGAACAGCTTCTTCTGGATGAGAAGACAGGCAGACCTTTAAACGGAACCTTGCTTGATTATAAACTGATGACTATGATGGATACTCCGGATATCAAAGCTGATTTTGTAGAACTGGATGATCCAATCGGACCATTTGGAAACAAGGCACTGGGTGAACCACCGGCAATTCCGGGCGCACCTGCGATCCGTAATGCAGTTCTGCATGCAACGGGTGTAGCATTTAATGAGAACCCTCTGACACCACAGAGATTGATCGATGGCTTTATGAAAGCCGGTCTTATTTAGAAGGAGGGGGGATTTTATGTACGATATTGAGAAATATTATGAAGCCAGAAGTGTAGAAGAAGCTGTACGGCTGTTAAACGAGCATCCGGAGGCAAGGATCATCTCCGGTGGAAGTGATGTCCTGATCAAAACCAGAGAGGGAAAATTTGCAGGTACCTCTCTGGTGAGCATTCACGGGATTGAAGAGATCAAAGGGGTAAGAATGGCTGAGAACGGTGACATTTATATTGGTGCCGGAACAGTATTTTCACATATTACCAATGATGAGATTATAAAGAAGCATATTCCAGTACTTGGAGAAGCAGTGGATCAGGTCGGTGGACCACAGGTAAGAAATATTGGTACGATCGGTGGTAATATCTGCAATGGAGCAGTCAGCGCAGACAGTGCACCGACAGTATTTTCCCTGAATGCCATGCTTCGTCTGGAAGATGGAAAAGAAGGCCGTCTGGTTCCTGTAAAAGATTTCTATCTGGGGCCCGGCCGTGTGGATCTGAAACAGGGAGAGGTTCTAACTTATGTGATCATTCCTGCGAAAGAATATCAGGGATACCACGGACATTATATCAAGTATTCCATGCGTAATGCCATGGATATTGCGACCATCAGCTGCAGTGTAGTAAGTAAGGCTGATCTGGCCGCGGGAGTTCTGGAAGACGTGCGTATTACATTTGGTGTTGCGGCTCCGGTTCCATATCGCTGTGTAAAAACTGAGGAGGCGTTAAAGGGTGCGAAGATTGATGAGAATTTTTATGAAAAAGCAGCACAGCTTGTTCGTGAGGAAATCAACCCTCGAGATTCCTGGAGAGCATCCAAGGTGTTCCGTCTGCAGATTGGCGGAGAGATTGCATCCAGAGCATTAAGACGTACCATTGAACTTGCAGGAGGTGACAGGGCATGAAAAAACAGATGCAGCTTGTACAGTGTACAGTAAACGGAAAAGAAGTAGCGGAATATGTAGATGTAAGGGAGTCACTGCTGGATATGCTGCGTAACCGTCTGGGACTTACTTCAGTAAAGAAGGGCTGTGAGGTAGGCGAATGTGGAGCCTGTACAGTCATTATTAATGGTGAGACAATAGATTCCTGCATTTATCTTGCAGTATGGGCAGAGGGAAAGAACATCCGTACTCTGGAAGGACTGGAAAAAAACGGCGAACTTACCAGGATTCAGGAAGCTTTTATTGAAGAGGGAGCTATACAATGTGGATTCTGTACTCCGGGATTTATTATGTCGGCTACAGTTCTGCTTGAACGCGGCGAGAAGCTTTCCAGAGAGGTTATCCGTAAGCATATGGCGGGAAATCTCTGCCGCTGCACAGGTTATGAGAATATTGTCAATGCAATAGAAAAAGTAATGGACGAGAATGCTGCTGATAATGTATAATATATAAAATAAAAAAGTAAGATTACTGTAACTTTGCGGACAGTAATTGCAGAAAAATAACATAAGAGGAAGACAGTAACAATGACCAATGTAAAAAATGCCGGAAATGAATTAAAGAATGTAGTAATTGTAAGAGGAGGTGGCGATCTTGCCAGCGGTACGATCCAAAGACTGTATCGTTGCGGATACCGTGTTCTGGTTTTGGAGTGTGAGAAGCCTACTGCGATCCGAAGAATGGTATCTTTCTGCGAAGCAGTTTATGACGGACAGTCTTCCGTAGAAGGCGTGCTGTGTAGAAAAATAAACAATATACAGGAATGCGAAACTGTATGGACGGCAGGAGAGATCCCACTTATGGTAGATACTGCAGGAGATACTCTTAAGAAATACAGACCGGCAGCATTGGTAGATGCGATCCTTGCCAAACGAAATCTGGGGACCACAAGAGAGATGGCAGATCTGACGGTTGCTCTCGGACCGGGCTTTGTGGCGGGAGATGACGTGGATTATGTAGTCGAGACTATGCGTGGACATAATCTTGCAAGAGTGATCACGAAAGGTGCGGCACTTCCGAATACGGGAGTTCCGGGTGTGATTGCGGGATTTGGAAAGGAACGTGTGCTCCATGCTCCTGCAGCAGGAGAGATTCACTGTATCTCAAAGATTGCTGATATTGTAGAGAAAGGCCAGATTCTTGCATGGATTGGGGATACGTCTGTCAGGGCTTCTCTTACAGGAGTTCTCCGTGGAATCATCCGTGATGGATTTATGGTACCTAAGGGAATGAAGATTGCGGATATTGATCCGCGTAAGGAACAAAAGAAGAACTGTTTTACAATCTCCGACAAGGCTCGCTGTATTGCAGGCAGTGTCGTGGAGATCCTGCTTTCAGAAGGAGTGATGCCATATGAAAAAACAGGTCGAATTTCTGGAACTACTGCAGATTGACTATAAAAAATATCCGGTGATCGCTGTAGTGGGCGGGGGAGGGAAAACCAGCCTGATCTACCGTCTTGCCGATGAGCTTCTTGACAGAGGAAAGAAAGTGATCATCACAACCACAACCCATATGGCGGGAGAATCCGAACTTCCTTTTGCAAGGGGAGGAGATGCTGTTGAAGTAAAAGAAATGCTGGATAGAGAAGGATATGTAATCGCTGCTGAATATGAAGAAGAAACAGGCAAATATGCTTCTCTGAAAGAGGGAAAGCTGGAAGAATTGAAGGAGTTGTGTGACGTAATGCTTATAGAAGCAGATGGGGCGAAACATCATCCTGTAAAAGTACCGGCAGAATGGGAACCAGTGATCCCTGCCTGCGCAGATATCGTGATCAGCGTGATCGGTCTGGACTGTCTGGGGCAGCCGATTAGACAGAGCGCATATCGTATGGAACGGACTTCGAAATTTCTCAAGAAAAGCCTGGAAGCGCCTATCACAGAGGAAGATATCGTAAAGATCGCAACTTCCATCTGTGGACTCTTTAAGGATGTAGAGGAGCGAATCTACAGAGTTTATCTGAATAAATCGGATGTTCTGTCAGAGAAAACACCTGCAGAATATATCGTAGAAGAACTGGAGAAGAAACATACGGTTGCAGCATATGGAAGCCTTTGGGAGGAATAGATTACTTTGAAAATTGCAATGATCATGCTGGCGGCTGGAAACAGCCGCCGTTTTGGCGCAAATAAACTATTATATGAAGTGAATGGGATGCCAATGTACAGGCATGTACTGGGACAGCTTATACAGGTAAAAAATCATCTGAAAGAAAGTATAAGATGTGAGATTACGGTAATAACTCAATATGATACGATTGCTGAGACTGTTAAAGAACAGGGGATACAGGTGCTGTATAATCGACATCCGGAACAGGGGATTTCTTCATCTTTAAAGATCGGGCTGGATGCAAATCTGGATGCAGATGCTGTTTTTTTTACTGTATCTGATCAGCCATGGCTGACCAGTGAAACAATCTATGAACTGCTTCAGGCATTTCTGGAGAGCAAAAAAGCAGCTGCCTGTGTTTCTTATCAGGACAAGATGGGAAATCCATGCATTTTTTCCAGGAAATATTATGGTGAACTTCTGGCACTGGAAGGTGATAAAGGTGGTAAGAAAGTACTTATGAAGCATCTGGAGGATACCTGCATTTATGAGGTAAAAAATGCCAGAGAACTTAAGGATATAGATTATTGCAGACAAACCGAAAACTAAAAGAGTTCTGGCATAAAATCGTCAGAACTCTTTTAGTTTAAGAAGATTGTATGGCAGATACTGCTTTGAGAATATGTGTTTTGGTAAGGATTGATTCATTAATGAAGTATCTGCAAAGTCACAAATTAAAGATGGATTATGGTTCCTGTTTTTCCCTGGATGCCGTCTTTAGCTTTCTCCAGTAAAGTGATCATGGCAGTTCTTCCCTCTTTGGAATTTGCGAAATCAACAGCAGCCTGAACCTTCGGGAGCATGGAACCTGGGGCAAACTGTCCCTCGGCGATATATTTCTTAGCATCATCTACAGTCAGATCATCTAACCATTCTTCGTTCTCTTTGCCGAAGTTTACAGCAACTTTTTCAACTGCTGTAAGGATGATAAGCATATCTGCATCCAGTTCTTTGGCCAGAAGACAGCTTGCAAAATCCTTATCAATAACGGCTGATGCGCCCTTGAGATGATGTCCGTTAAGAACTACAGGAATTCCACCGCCTCCGCAGCAGATAACGATTTTATTTGCATCTACCAGACTGTTGATCGCATCCTGTTCTACAATCTCAACAGGTTTTGGAGATGCAACAACACGACGGTAACCGCGTCCTGCGTCTTCTTTCATAATGTGTCCGTAAGCCTGTGCCTGATGGTCAGCTTCCTCTTTGGTGAGAAATTTACCGATCGGTTTGGATGGATTTTCGAATGCAGGATCATTCGGATCTACACGAACCTGAGTAACAACGGTAACAACAGGTGTGCGGACAAAACCACGGATACGAAGTTCTTCTCTTAAAGCGTTCTGTAAGTCATAGCCAATATAAGCCTGACTCATGGCAACACAGACAGAGAGAGGAGTATTCGGCTGGCTCTCGTCTTCTCTGGAGAGAGCAGACATTGCATTGCTGATCATACCAACCTGTGGTCCGTTTCCGTGTACAACAACAACCTGATGACCTTCTTCGATCAGATCGCATAATGCTTTTGCAGTAGTTTTTACAGCTACCATCTGTTCCGGGAGAGTGTTTCCCAGTGCGTTTCCACCGAGCGCGATAACGATTCTTTTTCTTGTAAACATTTGTAAAAACCTCCTGATTAGGGCAAAGAGGGCCGCCGCGATAAACAATGTCTGCTTTTCTGCGACAGCCCGGTCTGCTATACAATATAGTAATTATTTTCTGACGATAATTAGATTCCTAATTAAAGTTTCTGCTTGGACACAAATTATTTCATGATTCTTGGAGCTGCTTTTACTTCGAGTTTCTTCAGGATATCCTGTGGTTTCTCGAATTTGGAGAGCATGATCATAGCAGCGATGATATATGGTTTGAAGCTTGCTTCTTTGTATAACGGGATTCTGTAACGATCGAATACAGAAGCATCAACCTCACCTGCTTCGCAGCTTACCCCTGTGATGTCAGCTGGCAGGCAGTGCAGGTAAAGAGCTTTTCCGTTTTTTGTTGTTTTCATAAGTTCTTCTGTGCAAGCCCAGTCTTTGTGCTCTGCGTTCTGTGCAAGAAGTTCTTTCTCTAATTTATCGATTCCGTCGAAGTCGCCTTCTGCGTAAAGGTTTGTACGATTTTCCATAGCTGCAAATGGAGCCCAGCTCTTTGGATATACGATATCAGCATCTTTGAAAGCTTCTGCCATGTTGTTTGTCTTTGTGAAGGATCCGCCAGTAGCTTCTGCGTTCTTCTTAGCGATTTCTTCAACTTCCGGCATTACATCGTATCCTTCCGGATGAGCAAGAACAACGTCCATACCGAAACGTGTCATCAGACCGATAACGCCCTGCGGAACGGAGAGTGGTTTACCATAAGATGGAGAATAAGCCCATGTCATAGCGATCTTTTTGCCTTTCAGATTCTCAACACCGCCGAATTCATGGATGATGTGGAGCATATCTGCCATACACTGTGTTGGGTGGTCAACATCGCACTGAAGGTTTACAAGAGCAGGTCTCTGCTCAAGGATGCCATCTTTGTTTCCTTCTGTAACAGCTTCCATAAATTCTTTCTGGTAAGCATGTCCTTTTCCGATGTACATATCATCACGGATACCGATTACATCTGCCATGAAAGATACCATGTTTGCTGTTTCACGAACAGTTTCACCATGAGCGATCTGAGATTTCTTTTCATCCAGATCCTGTACTTCCAGACCAAGAAGGTTACATGCGGAAGCGAAGGAGAAACGTGTACGTGTGGAGTTGTCACGGAAGATAGAGATTCCAAGGCCGCTCTCGAATACTTTTGTGGAGATGTTGTTCTCTCTCATGAAACGGAGAGCATCAGCAACTGTGAAAACAGCTTCCAGTTCATCATCT
>SKEY01001778.1_pt1 | contig 25819 bp, 38 predicted proteins | sample 4843871 | NCBI WGS metagenome assembly SKEY01 (sample SAMN11008797, study PRJNA524170) | human gut metagenome | biome: Human fecal sample; material: Feces; isolation source: fecal sample from pouch patient p36 | host: Homo sapiens | place: Israel: Tel-Aviv | collected 2016-12-04 | reverse complement strand
AAAATATACATTAAAACACGCATAAATCTATCAAAAACATAACGAAAATTGAATGAAATACGTGAATAGGTTCCGATAGCAATTATTTATCGGAACCTATTTTTATTGTTAAATTTTATTTTTAAGAGTGTTTAAAATGCTTCTTAAAAGTAATGTATATGAGTGAAGGCTGATATACAAGATGAACACGATGTAATTTAAGAGGTCTTCGATATATCAGCTTTTAATAAAATTTTAGGAGGAAATATATATGTCTTACAATTCAAATTTACCGGATGATATTGATATTAAAGTATCAAGGGCGGATGTTAGGGAAAATCTTAGAGCTTTAAAAGAGGATAAAATTGTTGATGCAGCAACTGCTATTGTTGCGGATACAGCAAACAAATTAACAGTTGCTAGAAAAATATCTCTCGAAGGGGATGCTGTAGGTAGTACGACCTTTGATGGTTCATTGGATGCGACTATTCAGGTAGATGTTCTTAGTGCGGATACAGCAAAAAAATTAGAAACGCCAAGAAAAATTAATGGTGTTGATTTTGATGGTACGAAGGATATTACGATTAAGGCAGATACAATAGGGGGATATTATCCAAATGATTTAATGCCGCTTGGTGCGATTGTAATGTGGGCAGGAAGTATCGCAACAATTCCAAGTAAATGGGCATTGTGTAATGGTGAAAACGGAACACCAGATTTAAGTGGTAAGTTTATTTTAGGCGCAGGAAACACTTATAATGTTGGGGCCGTGGGTGGAGAAACCAGTCATGTTTTAACTATTAATGAAATGCCTTCACATAATCATAAACAATATATTGAATCCTGGGCGGAAAAGGGTGTAAGATACTTAAATGGTACGGTATCAACTGGGTCCGATGGTTTTGAAAATAGCTATTATTGGTCCAGTGAATATACTGGTGGTAATCAAGCGCACAATAACATGCCACCGTACTATGCATTAGCATACATTATGCGTATCGCGTAAAATTTTAATATCTATGAGAGTGGAGAGCAATCTTCGCTCTTTTTATTTTAGGGAGTTGGTGAATATGTAAATGAGTTCGAATAAAGAAAAAGCATTAGAGATTTTTATTGAGCACAGCGGCGATATCACTAATAGAAAAATTGCTGAAATATTAGGCGAAAAAGAAAAGACTATTAGTGCATGGAAAAGTCGTGGTAAATGGAAAGATGTACTACAAAAATCTGATTGTAGTACTACAGATAAAAGTGTAGTACTACAAAAGAAAAAGTGTAGTACTACAAAAAAACACGGTGCCCAACCAGGAAATAAAAACGCCAAAGGGCATGGTGCGCCGCTCAAAAATCAAAATGCTACAAAGCATGGGTTATTTGCAAAGTATCTTCCCAAGGAAACTTTTGAGATAGCTCAGGGCATTACAGAAATATCGCCGCTGGATATTCTTTGGGGTAACATTAGTATTCAGTATGCTGCTATTATTAGAGCGCAAAAAATCATGGAAGTTGAGAGTAAACAAGAGATTATCAAGGAGTTAAAAACTGACGGCCTTAATTCTACTACTTACGAATTTCAATATGCGTGGGATCGCCAAGCCTCGTTTATGACAGCCCAGTCAAAAGCAATGACAACGCTAAATAATATGATTAAGCAGTACGACGAACTTTGCAAATCTGAACTTGCTACAGAAGAACAAAAATTGCGTATTGATAAGCTGAAAGCGGAAGTTGAAAATCTCAAAGGTGATAGTGATCATGAGGACAGTATAACTTTTACATTTAATCGTGAACAGGTGAACAGTGATGAAAATTAATATCGCAGAAAAAATCGCACCATGTTTTGATGATGTATTTTTTGATATACATGAACACAATCATACGCATTATTGGCTAAAGGGTGGACGTGGTTCCACAAAATCATCATTCATTAGTACGCAAATACCTCTTTTGCTGATTAATAATCCAATGTGCCACGCTGTTGTATTACGTAAAGTAGGAAATACGTTGCGTAATTCGGTTTATAACCAGATTCAGTGGGGGATATCACACGTTGGATTAACAAGTAAATTTAAGTTCATAACATCACCACTTGAAATCACGTATAAGAAAACAGGTCAAAAAATTCTTTTCTTCGGTGTGGATGATAAAACTAAAATTAAATCAATCAAACTTCCTTTTGGTTATGTCGGAATCATATGGTATGAAGAACTTGATCAGTTTTCAGGCATGGAAGAAATCCGTAATCTTAATCAGTCATTAATGCGTGGTGGTAAAAAATTTTGGTGTTTAAGTTCGTTCAATCCGCCCAAGAGTCGCGATAACTGGGTTAATAGTGAACAGCTTATTGATGATATTGACCGCTATATTAGTCATACTACGTACTTGCAAGTACCACGTATTTGGCTTGGAGACCAGTTTTATCTTGAAGCTGATAAACTTAAAAATGCTCGCGAAGAACTCTACAAGCATGAATATCTCGGCGAAGTAACCGGAACAGGTGGCAGCGTATTTGATAACATTGAAGAACGTACGATTATCGATGAAGAAATTTCGCAGTTTGACCGTATCAAACATGGCATTGACTTTGGTTTTGCTGTGGATCCGTTGGCTTTTTTAACTGGTCACTTTGATAAAAAACACGAAATACTTTATCTGTTTGATGAAGTCTACCAGCAGAAATTAAGCAACAAACAGGCGTATGGAAGGATTAAAGATAAAGTAAGTAATCGTAGAATTACCGCCGATAGTGCAGAGCCTAAATCAATTTCGGAACTTCGCGGATACGGTTTAAATATCTATGGTGCACGTAAAGGCCCCGATAGTGTTGAATATGGTATGAAGTGGTTACAGAGTTTAGCAAAGATTGTAATTGATAAAAAGCGCTGTCCGAACACTTATAAAGAATTTGTGAATTACGAGTATGCAAAAAATAAAGACGGCGAATTTATTTCAGAATATCCAGATAAAAATAATCATGCAATTGATGCGTGCCGGTATATGTGTGAAGATGAAATGAGAAGTAGCGCATTCAGTTTTGATTAGGAGGTGGTAATTTGATGGGATGGGAAGATAAAACAGCATATATAAATCAAATGATCAAGCAAGGCGCAGAAAGTAAAATGGCTGATTTACGTTTTTTAGAGCTAGAAATACAAAAGTTTAAAAACTCTCCTATTCGTAGGGATATGATTATAGCTGAACGATATTACCAAAATGACCATGATATCATGCGGCGCAAACGGCTTGTTATCGGAGAAGATGGAGAGCTTCAGGAAGTTAAAAATATTCCGAATAACAAAATTACTGATAACCAATACGGAAAGTTAGTAGACCAAAAGACAAACTATCTATTAGCAAAACCAATTACTTTTGATACATCTAATGAGGCTTATGCTGACCATTTAAAAACTATATTTAATAAGCGTTTTTTGAGGACCTTTCGTAACCTAGGGCAAGATGCAATTAATGCTGGCATAGTATGGCTACATCCGCATTATGATTGTGATGGTCAGTTAGTATTTAGAAAGTTTGCACCTTACGAGATACTGCCATTTTGGAAAGATTCAGATCATACGGTGCTAGATTTTGCTGTACGCATATATCAAGTCGAAGTGTACGAAGGTGAAATCGAAAAAATAATTGAAAAAGTTGAAATCTACAGTAAGCAAGGAATTCGATATTATGTATTACAAAACGGACATTTAGTTTTAGACGTTGAAAAAGAACCAATTACACATTTTATTTCAGTTCAAGACGGTAAGGAAATACCTTTAAACTGGCAGCATATCCCGCTTATTGCTTTTAAATCTAACGCAAAAGAAATTCCTTTGATTAAGCGTGTAAAATCCCTGCAAGATGGCATTAACACCATTCTTTCTGACTTCCAAAACAATATGCAAGAAGATGCTCGTAATACTATTTTAGTGCTAGTAAATTATGATGGTCAGAATCCAGGGGATTTTAGATATAATCTTTCTAAGTATGGGGTTGTTAAGGTTCGTAATGATGGCGGTGGAGCTGGCGGAGATGTTAAGACTTTAGAGATAGCTGTTAATGCTGAAAATTATAAAGCCATATTATCGTTATTTAAAAAAGCTTTAATTGAAAATGGCCGGGGCTACGATGCTAAAGATGATCGTATGGCTAATAATCCTAATCAGATGAATATTCAAAGCATGTATTCAGATATTGATTTAGATGCAAACAATATGGAAACTGAATTTCAAGCATCTTTTGAAGAATTACTCTGGTTTGTAAATGCGCATTTAGCAAATACAGGAGCAGGTGATTTTAGCAATGAAGATGTTACTGTTGTATTTAATCGTGATATTTTAATTAATGAATCCGAAAGCATTGAAAATTGTGCTAAGTCTACAGGAATTTTAAGCACTGAGACCATTGTTGCACAACATCCTTGGACTGTTGATATTAAGCAAGAATTACAACGTATTAAAAAAGAAAAACAAGAAAATCAATCTGAAATGGATGAGTACAAGCAAGCTTTCCCAGGTGGTGTAGGCAATGAATGCAAGTGATTACTGGCGTGGTAGGTTTGAACAATTAGAAGAATCGTTATTAAAGCAAGGGATTAGTACTTACGATGATATTGAGAAACAATATCGAATAGCCATGCAGGATATTGAAAAAGATATTTCTGTTTGGTATAAACGGTTAGCTGTTAATAATGATATTTCTTATGCTGAAGCTCAAAAAATGCTTAATAAAAATGAATTAAAAGAATTTCATTGGACCGTAGAGGAATACATTAAAAAGGGTAAAGAAAATTCCATATCTCAGCTATGGACGAAACAACTTGAAAATGCATCCGCAAAAGTACAAATATCAAGGCTAGAAGCTATGAAATTACAAATGCAACAGCATTTAGAAGTATTGTATGGTAATCAGTTGGACAGCCTAGACGGTGCAATGCGTAGTCTTTATAGTGATGGATATTATCGTAATGCGTATGAAGTACAAAAAGGTCTTGGCGTTGGCTATGACTTGCAAAAACTCGATGAAAATAAAATCAGCAAAGTAATTTCTAAGCCTTGGGCAAATGACGGTAAAAACTTTTCGGACCGTATATGGACCAGCAAAGATAAGCTTGTCAGTACACTTCACACAGAACTTACGCAAGCAATAATTCGCGGTGATTCACTTGATCAAGTTGTCCGTAATATTTCTAAAACAATGAATAGTTCAAAATCAGCAGCAGGACGGTTAGTGATGACCGAATCTGCTTTTTTTGCGTCTGCTTCGCAAAAAGATTGCTTTTCAGATTTAGGTGTTGAGCAATATGAGATTGTAGCTACACTTGACATGAAAACATCGTCTATTTGTCGCGATATGGACGGCAAAGTGTTTAAAATGAACGATTTTAAGCCAGGAATAACAGCCCCTCCGTTTCATTGTTGGTGTAGGTCATGCACTGCACCGTATTTTGACGATATGAAAGGTACGCGTGCTGCACGAGGTGAAGATGGAAAAACATATCAAGTATCATCTGATATAAAATATGATGATTGGAAAAAAGTTTTTGTAGATAAGGAAATGACTTATGCTAAATGGCAAAAGTCAAAAAATATTGATAATCCACACGAAGAAAGCTATAATAAAGGCATAGAAAATACTTACAGAAAAGCCATAGAATTTGGTAATCGTACAGGTAATGAAGGTCTCTATTGGTTAGATAAAAAAGGTGATTCTGCATATCCGGATTTAACAGGGACACAAAATCAAGTTGTTTTCACTAATGATCTGGTTAAGTTTTTGAAAAATGCTTCAAATGATAGCCTAACTTGCGTACATAATCATCCAAGCAGTTCGGCTTTTTCGGATTCAGATTTAGATGTTATGTGCAGATTTAAAAGTATTGATTGTATGAGAGTTATCGGGCATGATGGCGTAGAATATTATGCTAAAGTTGGTGCAGGGCAGAGACCTAATTATAACGATATTAAAAAATCATATAGTGAAGCAGTGCAAAGTTTGAGAGGTTATTTTGAGCCAAAAGTTTTATCAGGAGAGTTAGAACCCAATAAAGCTTGGAAAGAACATACGCATCAAGTGTTGGAGATGCTTGCTAAAAAATATGAGTGGTTATACTGGAGGGATTTACATGAAGAATAATGATAAAGTTTATATTCCAGATGAAGATTTGCCACCGTATGGCTTATCTGAAGAAGAGTTGGAAAAGCGAAATAAAGAAAGGCAAGCGCATGTAGAAAAAGCTTGGCAGACTATTGATTCTTGGGAGCAGAAATAATAACGTTATTTTAAGGCAGCTTATTTTATAGGCTGTCTTTTCTTATACCCATTTTTAAGGAGTTGATATTTATGCTTATTAAACTCTTTTATTTAGGTGAAGGGCGGTGATCTAATTATCTCCGTTGGCATTGCGGTTATAATGCCAAAAAATTTTAGGGGGGAATGAAAATTGAAAAAAGAAGAACTCGTAAAACTTGGACTTGATGAATCAATTGCGCAAAAAGTTGCTGATGCAAGCGCCGAGGAGTTGAAACAGTACGTAGCTAAAACGAAATTTGATGAAGTTGACAAAGCAAAAAAAGAATTAGACGAACAAATCAAAGATCGCGACAAACAACTAGAAACGTTGAAAAAGTCTACTGGTGATGTTGAAGGTTTGAAAACAAAAATTGAGGAATTGCAAACAGCGAACAAAACCGCTAAGACTGAGTATGAAGCTAAAATTAAGCAAATTCAGATTGATAATGCTGTAGAATCTGCATTAATTACTGCTAAAGCTAAAAACAATAAGGCTGTTCGTGCTTTGCTAGATTTAGAAAAAGCTGAACTTGATGACAATGGTGTAAAAGGGTTAGCAGATCAGATTAAAAAGCTTCAAGAATCAGAAGATACTAAGTTTTTATTTGATGCCGCTGACCAGCAAACTTTTAAGGGCGCTAATCCACCAGGTGAATCTTCACAAAAACCACCGACAAACAAAACACCTGATCAAATGACTTATTCTGAAATGTGTGCTTATATGGAAGCCAATCCAGATGCAAAAATTTAAGGAGGAAATATATAAATGGCAAAATTTAATTCAAAAACATTCAATCCCGAAGCGTTCGGGAAGTATGTAGAACGTATCCCAAAAACGAAGAAAAACGAGTTAATCAAATCAAGGGCATTAAAAGGTAATGCCGAAATTAAAGCAGCGTTTAGTTCCCAAACAGGCACAGCTTACGCAACTTTACCAATGAAAGGTTTATTAGAAGGTACAGCTCTAAATTATGATGGTCAAACAGATATTACAGCAGATACTACAACTACTTTTGAACGAAGCGTAGTGGTAATTGGCCGCTCTAAAGCTTGGACAGAGGGAGACTTTTCAAGTGACATTACTGGTGGCGTAGACTTCATGGACAATGTTGCTACACAAGTTGCAAGTTGGTGGGATGATGTAAATCAGGATATCTTACTTTCAATTTTAAAAGGCATTTTCTCAATGACTGGAGCTAATAATCTTAAATTTGTAGATGGTCACACTACTGATGTTACAGCAATTAGTGAAGGTATAGTTACATCAACGACGCTTAATTCAGCAGTACAAAAAGCATCTGGGGATAATAAATCTAAATTTACAATTGCAATTATGCATTCCGCTGTCGCAACAAATTTAGAGAACTTAAAACTTTTAAAATACATGACTTATACTGATGCAGAAGGGATTACTAGAGATTTAACACTGGCATCGTGGAATGGGCGTGCAGTTATTATTGATGATAGTATGCCAACGGAAGCGATTGCAGCAGGTACGGTTCCAGCAACATACGCGTTAACCGCTGATACCGCCTTAGATAGCTCTAAAACGTATTATACAAAGAGCGGTAGTACCTATGCTGCAGTATCTAGTCCAAACGTAGCTAATGTTGCAACATATTACGAAAAAACAGCGGATGCTTACACTACAGAAGCTTATACGAAATACACCACTTACGTATTAGGTGATGGTGCTATTGATTATGAAAAAATCGGTGCTAAAGTTCCATATGAAATGGCACGTGATCCCAAAACAAATGGTGGACAAGATACGCTTTATACGCGTGATAGATTCGTTTATGCGCCATATGGTATTAGTTATACGAAATCTTCGCAAGCAACATTGTCACCTACTAATCCCGAATTAGAAAATGGTGCTAACTGGACTTTAGTACACGATGGCGGTACTGGCAATGCACGTAAATACATCGACCATAAAGCTATTCCTATTGTAAGACTTATTTCAAAAGGATAGTGCATTATGTTAGAAGTAACAAAATTAAAAAAGTTGCTTGGTATAGCTGTTGATGATACTTCGCAAGATGCTAATCTTGAATTTATCCTCGATGATGTAACCGAATCAATTTTAAATTACTGCAATATTCAAGAATTGCCATCCGGTTTAGTTAATACAGCTTACCGGATGGCAATTGATTTATATCGTAATGAGGCTATCGGCGAAGCTGATGCACCGATTGGCGTTGTAACTTCTATTAAAGAAGGCGATACGCAAACTAGCTTCAATAAATCTGTTGATGATAATTTTAAAGATACGCTAATGAAAAATTACTATAGTCAACTCAATCATTATAGAAAGTTGGTGTGGTAATGAGTGCACTAGATAAAGCAAGAAAACGTGCTAGGCAAGCGTTAGAAAGCCAGTATGAAGGTAGATGCACAGTTAGTGAGTATCAAGACGTTGAGGACCCAGTAACATTTATTACAGAGTCGAAACTTGTTGAAGTCATTAAAGACCAACCTTGCAAATTATCGTATTCCAGGTTTCCATCGACCAATCAGACAGAGACCTTTGCAGGTGTTAATCAATCTATAAAGTTATTCATTGCACCTGAAGTCGAGATTAAACCAGGTTCCATAATTTCAGTTACGCAAAATGGCAGGACAACCGCGTATAAACAAAGCGGTCAGCCTGCCATTTATTTTACCCATCAAGAAATAAATCTTGAATTATATGAGGATAAAGCATAATGAAATCGAAAAACGGATTAAAGAATTTTGCTAAACAACTCAATAAAATTCGTGACAAAGACAAAGAGCTTTTCTATGAGCGAGTAACAAAAGAGTTGGCCGCAAGATTTTTAGGTAGAGTAATTAAGGACACTCCAGTCGGTAAATATAAACTTGCAAGAGGTGGCACCCTTAGGAGAGGTTGGACTACACTAGCCAAACTTAGGGTTGTAAAAATCGGCAAATCTTATCAGGTTATCATAACCAATAGTGTTAAATATGCATCCTACGTTGAATATGGTCATAGAACACGAGGTGGCGCCGGTTGGGTGAAGGGCCGATTTATGATGACGATATCAGCAAAGGAAATAGAATCAGAAGCACCAGCGATTTTACAACGTCGTTTCATTGATTTTTTAAAGGGGGCATTTCATGTTAAATGATATAATGACCGCCATATCACAAAAAATAAGGCCCGTATTCGGTAGTGAATATAAAATTTACTTCGATGAAATTGCGCAAGGGTTTAAAGAGCCTTGTTTTTTTATTGCCTTATTGCAAGCAAATCAAAAACAAATCGTTGGAACCCGTTATTTCAGAGAGCATTTTTTTGATATTCATTACTACCCAAAATCAACAGCAGGCATAACGCGTGAAGTTAACGAGGTAGTAGATAAACTGTTGATGGTGCTGGAATATATCAGCATGGATGGCGATTTAATTCGCGGAACAAAAATGAAGTATGAGGTCCATAATCAAGTGCTTCATTTTTTTATTAATTATGATGTTTTTGTAAAAAAGGAACTTGAAGAAGTACCGTTAATGATGGAATACCATCAAATACAACACGTAAAAGGAGGCCGATTTTATGGCTGCAAAAACAGTAAAAAGTGAACCAACCTATGATAAAAGTTCAATACTGGCATCCAAAAAGTATCGTCAGAATGTTGATGTGCTTGCGTTAGTTTTAGAAGATGACAAGCAATATACAACAACAGAAATTGATACAAAATTAAAAGAATTTTTAGCTAAACCAGTTAAAGAAGAAATAAACGGACGGAAAAAGGAGGAATAATCTATGGCGTTAGGTGGAGGTACTTGGCAGTTTCAAAACAAGAGGCTACCAGGTACGTATATAAATTTCGTAAGCAAGGTACGCGCATCAACAGATATTGCCGATCGTGGCTATGGCACGATGCCACTTGTTTTGGATTGGGGTCCCGAGGGTGAAGTGTTCACTGTTACAGCAGAGGACTTTCAAAAGAACAGTTTAAAGATATTTGGCTACGATTACACAAGCGATAAACTGAAAGGCCTTAGGGATTTATTTAAAAATCTTAAAGTCGGTTATTTTTATCGTGTTAGTAATGAGGCAAAGAAAGCCACTTGCACGATTGCTAATGCTAAGTATCCAGGTGTTAGAGGTAACGACATTAATGTTACAATTTCAACGAATGTGGACGAATCTAGTAAATTTGACGTAATGACATACATAAAAATTGATCGTGTTAATACTATTGTGGATAAGCAAACGGCAGTCAGTGGATGGGATGATGTTACTGATAATGATTATGTAACATTTATCCGTACTACTGATATGGCGGCAGTAGCAGGTGTACCATTAACGAATGGTACTAATGGCGAGGCTGTTACAAGCGCACAGTATCAATCTTATATTGATAAAATTGAGCCGTATTATTTCAACACGATGGGCGTAGTTACTACTGAAAATACATTAATCGATTTATTCGTACAATTTACAAAACGTATGCGTGACAGCGTTGGTGCTAAGTTCCAAACAGTAGTATATGGTAAAGAAAATGTTGATTATGAGGGCGTAATCAGTATTAAAAATGCGGTTACAGACAATGGAGAATCGCCAGCAAGCCTTGTGTATTGGTTAACCGGTGCGGAGGCTTCTTGTTTAGTTAATGCATCGTGTACAAATAAAACTTATGATGGCGAATTTGCAGTAAACACAAACTACAGTCAAACAGAATTAGAAAAAGCTATAGTTGATGGAATGCTAATGTTCCACAATGTGACTGATCCAGTCGCTGGTGATATTTCTGGTGACGTAAAAGTGCTATCTGACATCAATACATTTACATCGTTTACGAAACAGAAAAACGATGATTTCTCGTTAAATCAGGTTATTCGTGTTTTAGACCAAATTGCTATTGATATTTCTAGGTTGTTCAACAAAACGTATCTCGGTAAAGAACAAAATGACAATGATGGACGAGTTGCTCTTTGGGGTGATATTGTGGCTCTACATAAGGAATACCAAAGAGTAAGAGCAATTCAAAATTTCAATCCTGATGATGTACCAATTCCAATACAGGGTGAAAAGAAAACAACTGTAATGCATGAGTATGAAGTACAGCCTACATGCTGTATGGAAAAACTTTATATGCAAATTACAGTAGCGTAAGGAGGTTAGAAAATGGCGGATTTATATAAAACGATGCATGCGAAAGATGTAGTAGCATCTAAATTAGCAAATTGTTTTATTACGATTAATGGAAATCGATATTTGTTAATGCAAGCAAAAAATCTTGAAGCAAAAATTGAAAAAGAAAAAGCAGAGGTGCCGATTCTTGGTCGTACCGGTAAAGGCCACAAGGTAACAGGTTGGAACGGTACTGGCTCAATGACGATTTACAATAACACATCAATGTTTACAAAACTTTTAAAAGATTATAAGGACACTGGAACGGATATTTATTTTGATACTCAGATTACAAATGAAGATCCAACAACATCGGTTGGACGACAAACAATTATTTTGAAAGATTGTAATCTTGATAGTGGTATTATTGCCGCATTTGATGCTGATGGGGATTGGCTTGAACAAGACGTTGACTTCACATTTGAAGATTTTGAAATGCCGGAGCAGTTTAGTCAGCTTGATGGTATGCAATAAAAATATTTTGGAGGAAGATAAAAATGTCAGAACAAAATTTACAGGGATTTTTAGCAGAGAACGCAATCAAAGCAGAAAATAAAAAGTATGTAGCATCAAAAAGATTTTTAGATGCAAATCGTGAACCTTTAGAATGGGAACTACGCGTACTTACAACAGATGAAGATGATGTAATCCGAAAATCTTGTAAGAGTAAAGAGTTTACGCCTGGAACCCGTGAGGTAAAAGTCACAATGAATAATGATAAATATGCAGAAGAATTAGTATGCTCTTGTGTTGTCTATCCAAACTTAAACGATGCAAAATTACAAGATTCTTATGGTGCTGTTGGTGCTGCTGCACTCATTAAAAAAATGTTAACACCAGGAGAATTTACGGATTTATATTTAACAGTTAGTGAAATTAACGGATTTAAATCTGGTATGGCCGATAAAATTAAATCCGCAAAAAACTAATTGAGGGGGGCGATATGTATGCGAATGTCGCACATTACGCCCTCCATAAATTCCACAAATTCCCGCATGAGTTACTTAACTTAGATGAAAACGAACGTGCTTTTATTATGGCGTCTATATCAGTAAAACTGAAAAAGGACAAAGAAGAAGCGAAAAAGGCTAAGGCAGGTAAGCGCAAAAGGTGATGTATTATTACCTAATCTATGGTATAATTTTAGTAAAATATATCATGGATTGGTGGTTATGTGTATGTTTTGTAAAAAATGTGGTAAACAGATTCCCGACGATGCAAATTTATGTTCTTATTGTGGAGAAAAGATTGGAGCGGATTTAAGTATTGAAAAAAATCAAAAAATTACATCAAAAAAGAAGGGATGTATGTTTGGATGTTTAGGGATAATTGTTATATTTATTTTATTAGCTATCATTGGTGCTATTTCGGGTAATAATCATTCTGTAAATGGTGATAAGCCTGCTATTTCAAGTCAAAAAGATCAAAAACGTGCTTTTAAAATGGGGGAAACATTTAAATCGAATGCATTTGAAATAACTATTATGGGAAAAGATACTGCAAAAAGAATTCATGATAATTCTGGTTATTTACATTCAGATGCCAATGGAATATTTTTAATCGTACATGTACATTATAAAAATATTGCTGATAGTGCTAAAAGCTTAGATGGTAGTGCATTCCAATTGGTTGCAAATGGTAAAACGTATACACCGACAATACTTACAATTCGATTGCAGGACAATATTTTTCACAATCAAATAAATCCAGGAATTGAGAAAGATGGGGATGTGTATTTTGATATACCAGAAGACGTTGCTAATTCTAATTTAGTATTAAAATTATCTTCTACATTTGTTTCAGATAATTTTAATGGAGAAGTTGAATTATACTAAAAGTTAAGACAGCTTATTTATAAGCTGTCTTTTTCTATGCAAATTTTTCTAAAATAACCCTTGACTTTATGCCTTGCTTAAATTAAAATAAAAGCAAGGCATAAAGTGAGGTGAAAAAATGAGTCGGAAAATTGGACGTCCAAAAGAAAAAAATCCGAATACAATAAACCTTACTATTAGGATTAACGAATCTTTAAATAAAAGACTAAATGATTATTGTAAAAATACTGAATTAACAAAAGGTGAAGTTGTACGAAACGGATTAGAAAAAATTTTGGACGAAAAAAAATAGAACACTGCCCCTCGTCAAAGTAGCAAGTGTTCTATTTGCAGAAGTCACCTTCTATGAAATATTCTATCATATTAGGTGAACTTCTTCAATTTAAAATTTGGAGGAGTATATCATGGAAAAATTAGATATTGTTAAACAACATAAAATTTTAGGAAAAGTATTTACTATTTATGGCTCTATAGAAAAACCATTATTTCTTGCGAGAGAAGTTGCGAGTTGGATTGAACATAATAAACCAGGAGAAATGATTTTAAATGTCGATAGCGATGAAAAGCTGATAGCGACAGTATCGCTATCAGGTCAAAAGCGAAAATGTTGGTTTCTCACCGAAGATGGTTTGTATGAAGTATTAATGCAATCACGTAAACCAATTGCTAAGCAATTTAAGAAAAAGGTAAAAGAAATTCTTAAAGAAATTCGCAAAACAGGCTCATACGGTGTACAACCTGTGCAACCTCCTGTAATGAGTATCGAAGATATGATAATTGCGCAGGCAAAACTACTTAAAGAACTTCGGCTTAAAGTTGAACGACAGGAACGAAAAATAAATGACTTAACGAGAAAACCGTTTTCGGAGTGCGGATATTTCACTGTGCGTGAGTGGCTAGAACTAAAGAAAATTCCTTATCAATTAGCATTTGTTAAAAATTTAAGTTGTAAGTGTTCAAAATATAGCAGACAGAACCGAATCGAAATTCGTGAAAAATGGATAAATAGAGTCTCTTTAAATGCGTATCGTTCAGATGTATTAGAAAAAATGTTTTCCAATAAAATACCACAACTCCCTACACCTAAAAAACATAAAAACATTGTGTATGTTATGGCAGAATTTTTTAATAGTTGGCAACCAGAAGAAAGGCTTATCGCAATAGAAAGTTTTCAAGAGTTTTTTTCACAAGCACCGTCTAAATATCAAGGGGCTATATGGGAAGCGTTAACCACCGATATCAATAAAATACCAGAGTATATTGAATTAAAGACAATGGAAAGAGTAAGTTAAACTAGCACCCTTTGGGGTGCTTTTTCTATGCGGATTTTTGAAAGGGGAGATATGCATGGCAACAATAGAACAATCTATCGCAATTAGTGACGGTGTAACTGGTCCATTGGCACGAATGGAACAAGGGGCAATTGCAGCAGCAAATCGTTTTGACCAAGCGGCTAACGCTGCTAATCGTGTAGGAAATTCAGTACAAAAAATACATTCGGAAAATATAGGTGCTGCGGGGGCTGCTACATCTGTAATGACAAGCCAATTAAGTGCTGCAGATGTAGGAGCAACACAAGTAGCAACAAGTGTAGGTGGAATTTACAGCGCTGCAATGATGGCACGATCAGGAATAGTCGCGCTTGGCGCAACAATAATGACCGTATTTGGAGCAATAAGCGCGGTAGTAGGAGTTGTTTTAGGTGCATTCCGCTCTATTTCTAGTGGAATACATTCTTCGGATGAATATAGTGGAATTCTTGCAAGAATGAAACTAATAACAAAGAGTCAGCAGGAGGCTGTTGATTTAAATGATCAGATTTATTACTCGGCACTACGTGCCAGAGGTAGTTATTCGGGTATGGCAGATTCGGTTTCTAAAATTGGATTAACAGCAAAAGAAGCGTTTCCGGATCCAAAAGAAATCGTTCCATTTGTTGAAGGGATTCAAAAACTATTTACAGTTGGTGGCACAGGAATACAGCAACAAGCTGATGCGATGCTACAATTAACACAAGCACTTGGTAGTGGTAAATTACAGGGGGATGAATTCCGCTCAATTGCAGAAGCAGCTCCAATGATTGAGCAAATGGTTGCAAAGTATATGGGAGTTTCCCAAGGTGCTTTAAAAGAACTTTCTAGCAAAGGCGCAATTACAGCTGAGATTATAAAAAATGCGATTTTAGGTAACTTAGACGAAATTAATGAAAAGTTTCTTTCCATGCCGATGACGTGGGGACAATTATGGCAGAATCTTGGAACACAATCATATAGAGCTTTTGTGCCTGTTTGGGAACAGATTAACGCATTGGCAAATAGTCCTGCAATTCAAACATTTGTAAATGGGATTGCTGTTGGTATGATTTACGTTGGTGCGTTGATAGCTGGTTTCATTAACAATGTCAGATGGCTTGGTGGTATAGCAATGGAAGTTGGTAGTTACATAGGCGAATGGCTAGGTGCTGGTTTTGTGGTGTTAGGGCAAGTGGCTGAGCTGGTTTTACCATATGTAAGTGGCATGTTGATAACTTATGCTGCAGGATGGGCTGCAGTAAATGCACAGACGTTAATCGGTATTGCACTAGAACAAATTTCGTTAGCGTGGTTATGGCTAAAAATAGAAGCTATTACCGTATGGGAGGTTGTTACAAAAAGAACAGCAATAGCTCAAACGTTTTTAGCTATTACAACATGGATGCTTTCTAATCCTATTTTATTGGTAATAGGACTTGTTGGGATAGTAATAGGGGCGTTTGCAGGATGGATGATTGCAACGAACGGATTGCGTGAGACAATTGCAGGTGCATTTTCCGTAATAGCTGAAACAACAGGCAACGTAATTAATTTTATGATTCGCAGAGTGAACGATTTAATCGGTGTGCTGAATTCGGCAGCTACGGCAATCAATAATGTTTTTGGTACGTCTATTGGTCAAGTCGGTTTTGTAGCAGAGGTAGATGCAAAAGGTTGGGGTGAAAAGGCTGGTAATTTTGTGAGAAACTTTGATATTCATGATTACATGCCATCATTCACAGGAGCCGATATTCCAGCAGGTGGTGCAATTTCAGCAGTACCAACGATTGATGAAATAGCCGATGCAGATAAAGACACCTCAAAAAATACAAAAGGTATTAAAGAAGCGATGGAAGTCACTGACGAGGATCTAAAATATTTGCGCGATATTGCAGAGCAGGAAGTGGTCAATAAATATACTACGGCAGAGGTTAAAATTGAAATGGGCGGTATTCAAAACAATGTAAGTAATGATATGGACCTTGATGGAGTGGTTAGGTATATCAATGATAATATTTTTGATGCAATGTGCGCAGGGGCAAATAAAGTTCATGCGTAATGAAAGGAGTGAAAAATTTTGAGTTTAGTAATTGATATTGATGAGGCTATTGATTTAATGGAAAAAGAAATTGCCGCTCATGAGAAAGAACTCAAAAAGCGGCAGATTGAATTTGCTTTGCGTTTAAAGCTTAATAAATCAGGTACAATGCTTTCTGATCAAAGCATTGCCCTTATTGCTAATACAATACGCACTGTTGCAGAAATCAAGTGTGCAGGCGCAGAAAAAATGCAGCATATTAATTTTCTTGTTAACGACAACGATATTAAAAATTTATCGTGAGAAATATTGAAGAATTGTTGAAGCTATTGGCCCCGATAACCAAGATGCACTTTGGATTTGTGTATTAATTTGTCCCAATATTCCAGGCTCTAAAGGTTCATTTTTATCCATTTTTTCTAATACCAATTTAAGGGCTGATAGAATTTCTTTTTGAGTGGTTTCGTTTGGTTCCTTAGCTTTTACTAGCTTAGTATACTCCTCAATAGAAGTTAATGTTCTGCCTTCTGCAACACGTATTCCTTCGGCAGTGAGCTTATATGAATATGGTGTACCACTACAGGGAGCGTATGTCGTAATCCATCCTTCTTCTTCCATAATAGAAAAATCAGTTGTCATAGAATTACGCTCTTCAGTAGTAAAATTCATATAATCACTACGTGAAACACAAAAATCAAGTCGATTTGATTTTTCGCAAAAAGCATATATTTCGCGTAATCTTTTTAAAGCATTTTCATAAAATGACACAATAATCACCTCCCTCTCAGATATAACTTTCGACAATATACTATATTTCCCTTGAAAGGAGGTAAATCATGGCATACTACTTTTTTATTGGTGATATGATGTTGCCGGTTCCACCTGCAAAGATGAATGTTAAGGTTAACAATAAAAATAAAACCATTAATCTCATCAATGAAGGTGAGGTAAACATCATCAAAACACAAGGCCTTACAGAGATTTCTTTTGATGCAAGACTACCTAATCAAAATTATCCTTTTGCTGATTACGACACGTCTTTCTCAAGTTCTCTAACGAGTCAGCTAACAGGAAATAATTTTTCATTTAAGAAAGCAGATTACTTCCTAGACAATTTTGAAACTTCTAAATTAAGCAATTTGCCAGTTCGCCTCATTATTACGAGAATGCGAAACTGGCAATTGCTTTTTGATACCAATATGCTTGTCACGCTTGAAGATTACGGTATTGATGAAGATGCCGACAATGGGTTTGATTTGGTCGTACCGCTTAGATTTAAGCAATATCGTCCGTATGGCACGAAAGAATGTGAAGTAACCACAGATGAAAATGGCGTACAACATATATCCGTAAAAGAAACTCGGCCAGCGTACGATAAAACGGTTCCTAATGCATATAAAATTCGCAACGAACAATCAATGTGGGAAGTATGTAAACGAGTATCGGGCGGTTCATTAGATTGGCGTGAGGTTATGGAGAAAAATAGCATTACTAATCCGTTAGGGCAAATGCAAGGTAAGGTGATTACATTTTGAGTAAAAATGAAATGCAAATCATTATACACAACAAGGAATTGGATAAATATTATTGGCCAGCAATTCAAGATGATGTATCGCTGGAATATAACCGTAAAGGTGCACCGGGTAAACTTGCGTTTAAAGTACTAAAAGATAATATTTTAAATTTTCATGAGGGTGATACTGTACAGGTAAATTACAATAATGCAAATATTTTTTATGGTTATGTTTTTATTAAGCGTCGTAACAAAGATGGAAGTATAGCCGTTACAGCATATGATCAATTACGATATCTTAAAAATAAAGATATTTATATCATTGTTAACAAGAAAGCCAGTGACATTGTAAAGCAGATGGCCGAAGATTTTCAATTGCAAATAGGTGAAATTGATGATACTGAATATGTAATTCCTAAACATCGCTCCTCTAACGAATGTCTTATCGATACAATTCAAGATTTGCTCGATAAGACGATGGAAAACACGAAAAAAATGTTTGTTCTCTATGATGATCTTGGTAAGTTAATGCTTAAAGACATTGAAAAGATGAAGCTTGACTTGCTAATTGATGCGGAAACAGCCGAAAACTTCAGCTATGAATCCAGTATCGATAAAGATACCTATAACCGCGTAAAACTGTACTACGACAATAAAGATACAGGTAAACGTGAGGTGTGGATGGCATTGGATAGCGCAAACATGAAGCGTTGGGGCGTATTGCAATTAACTGAATCGGTAAATGCAAAGAAGCCTCTTAATTTTGAACAAATGGCGGATTTAAAGTTAAAGTATTTTAATCGCATAAAAAGAACACTGACTATTCAAAATGCATTAGGTGATACAAGAGTAAGAGGTGGAACGATGCTCTATGTAAATCTTAATTTGGGAGATATGAAGCTTGCTAAACAAATTATTGTTGAAAATGTAAAACATAAATTCTCAAATAATCTTCACACGATGGATTTAAGCGTTAGAGGGGATGTGATAACCGGATGAGCACACAATTAGTTCAAACAATTCAAATGTTAGCGAAACAGACGTTAGATGCAAGCAAGCCAAGCGATTATGTATTAGGTGTGGTCGAAACTGTTAATCCGTTATCAATTAGAATTGAACAAAAAGAAAGTGTTCCAAAGGAATTCTTAATTCTTACTGATGCAGTTAGAGACTATGAGGTAGATATTGAAGTAAATCACGTTACTGGAAATCGTGCTGGTGGCTCTGGTGATGCTGAATTCGCTTCACACAATCATGGTTATGCCGGTCGTAAAAAAATTAAAGTTTATAATAGTCTGCATGTTGGCGAACAAGTAATACTGATACAACAGGCAGGAGGACAAGAATTTATCGTACTTAGTCGTGTATTTAATCATACGAATTTATCAGGTCAATGGGGGTGATTTGATTGGCTTTATTACCAGATACCTCATTAAATGAAATACCCGAATTTAAAATCAAAAATCAACCTAATAAAACCTATAAAATGCTTATCGATGATGAAAAAATCATTGGCGATACTGATGATTTGGAAGCCATAGAGCAAGCCTGCTATAAGATATTAAATACTGAGCGATATCAATATGTAATTTATGGTTGGAATTACGGAATTGAGTTGCAGGCTTTATTCGGCAAACCTATTCCTTATGTATTCTCCGAATTGCCTAGACGTATTCGAGAAGCACTTATTCAAGATGATCGCGTGAGTGATGTTACAAATTTTGATTTATCGAATCAAAAAGGCAATGTGTTGGCTACATTTGAAGTCGTTACTGAAAAGGGAATAATTAAAATGGAGAAAGGGGTGCAAGTAATGTAATGTATGAAAATCAAACAGATGAAGTAATTTTAAAACGAATGCTTAAGTCAGTTCCGGATTCACTCGATCAACGTGAAGGAAGTATTATTTTTGACTCTTGCAAACCTGCAGCTATTGAATTTATGTTGTTGTATTCTATGTCAGATTACTTTTTGAAAAATACTTTCGGCGATACTGCTGAACGTGAATATCTCATAGAACGAGCAAAAGAACGTGGCTTATATCCATATCTAGCTACATATGCGAAATGTAAGGGAACATTCACTCCTGCAACTCTTGATATTCCCATTGGTACTAGATTTTCATATGATGATGTCAATTACGCGATTACTGAAAAAATCAGTGATGGCGTTTATTTTATGTCTTGTGAAACTTCTGGAACAGCAGGAAATAAGCCAACAGGTTCATTGATACCGATTGATTATGTACAAGGATTGCAGACGGCTACACTATCAGAGGTAACCGTACCTGGGGAAGCTGAAGAAGAAACTGAAGCGTTTAGGAAACGTTATCTAGCTAGTTTTAACAGCCAGGCGTATGGTGGGAATATTGCGGATTACAAAGAGAAAGTGAATAAAATTCAAGGTGTGGGCGGTGTAAAGGTCTATCCTGTATGGAATGGGGGCGGCACCGTTAAAGTCGTTTTTATGACCAGTGAGTTTAAGCCTCCAACTAATGAATTTATTAGTCAGGTACAAACATTAATTGATCCAGTCACAAATAGTGGTCAAGGCGTAGGTATTGCGCCGATTGGTCACCACGTAACAGTCCAAGGTGCTACAAATTCAAGCATTGCAATTGGTTTGCATCTCACTTTCTCAAACGGCACATATGAAAATTATAAAGATGCTATCGAAAACGCAATTGATGAATATTTTTTAGAGCTAAATAGGGGATGGCAAGAAACACAAAAAGCCGAAATCGGTAACGTCAGTAATACAGGAATCGTTGTTCGTATATCTCAAATCGAAAGCCGACTACTTAATATTGAAGGAATTGAGGATATCCAACATACGACTTTGAATAATATTGAGGAAAATCTCACACTTGGACTAGATGAACTTGCAGTAAGGGGTGTGATTACGAATGGGTAATATAGTTCCTCAAATTCGTGACGTTGATGTAGGCAGGTACTATCCTCCAACTGTTTCACCTGCAAAGGAATTCCAAGCGATTGCAAATGCGGAAAATCCAGAATTGAAAAGGATTTGGATTGAAGCATGGAAACAGTTCATGAATACCTTCGTTTATGATATTGACGAAGATGGAGCCACACGGTGGGAATCGATGTTGAAATTATATCCGTCCAAAAGTGATACTCTTGAAACTCGTAGGAAAGCAATACTTGCAAAGATAAATTCTATGTTGCCTTATACGGAGCGAAGTTTACAGGCAATGCTAGATGGGGTGTATGGTGTCGGAAAAATAAAAGTTAATCTTGATTATAACAAATATAAGTTATGGCTAGATGTTACCCCGGATTTACTTTTAAAATCACTGGCAATCCGACAATATACAAAGGTGATTGCACCTGCAAATTTAACAATGAACGTTTCAAATACAGTTGAATTCAAATTTGGATTGTATTATGGTGGCGTCGTTAAACAAACAAAACATGTGTCGATTTATCCGAATGGCGACTTTACAGTTAATATTGATAAATCGGATTGCATCGTTGCTGGCTTAGTAAGGCAAGTAAAATACTATATATTAAGGAGTTGATACATAAATGGCACAGTATCCAAAAATAACACTTACTAATAGCGGACTAAATATGATCGCTGAATCGCAAGGCGGGACCGAGTTAATCTTTACAAAAATGATTATGGGTGATGGAGAACTTGCAAGCGGCGAAGATATTAAAGTGTTGACGGGTGTAAAAAATGCAATGCTAACAGTACCGTTGCAAGGGTTTTTAAACCAAGGTGAAGGTCAAGTAAGATTAAGATTTGCTATCAGTAATGAAACACTAAATACAGGATTTTTTGCTAGAGAGATTGGTGTATATGCTAAATTAGGCGAATCTGGCGCAGAGCAGTTATATGCTTATACAAACGCTGGAAACAAAACGGATTACGTGCCTGATAAAAGCGTTCCACTTGATAGCCAGATTTTAGACCTATATATAATAGTAGGGAATGCAACTGGTGTATCGGCTGTATTAGACGGGAATGCATCGTATGCTACGAAATTAGATATAACCGAACACAACACCGCCCCCGATGCGCACACCGATATCCGCGCACTCGTAGAAACGGCAACAAAAAAAGCAGGATTGCCAATTGGGTATACATATACAGTTGACTATACCGAACTACAAGAAGGGCAACTTGCTTTGCTTGGCGGCAAATACCTCAAATCAACATTCGCTGACCTGTGGGCATGGGTACAAATACATCCGTCACTGATAAAAACTGAAACGGAGTGGCAAGCACTGAAAACCGCATCAGGTGGTCGCGCAGTACCGTATTACTCGAATGTTGATGAACAATATTTTAGGGTGCCGCTCGTGACAACGTGGGTACGTGGTGCAAGTAGTGTTGATGAAGTAGGTACTGTGCTTGAAGCTGGTTTGCCGAATATAACTGGCTTTGCTGGATTAGTAGGAAATAGTGATGTTGCGGAATGGAATGGCGCATTTCAAAAAAAGGATGAGCTTGTAGGTGGTTCATTTGCAGCCTCAAACAAAAGAAGTTCAATAACATTTGATGCCTCTAAATCAAACGCAATCTACGGAAAATCTACCACAGTACAACCGCAATCGGTTTGTAGGCTTTGGGTGGTGCAAGCGTTTGGTACAAATTCAAACGTGGGTAATATGGATGTGTCGCAAGTAGCACAAGGCGTTACTGATTTGACAGGTAGGGTATCCACGTTAGAAGCGGATGCAGGATTTACAATTATATACCCGAATAACGGTACAAAAGAATTGCCAGCAAATATTTCTGTAAATTCAAGGTACGTAATGGATAATCCTTTTCCAGGGTATGAGGTATCGTGTCGTGCGGAAGTTCTATACAATGGGATGTGGAATGATGCAAGGTATACATCTGGTACCAGCTCAACCGCGTATGGAGTACATGCGTCAATAATTAATACCGATCAGATTGTAGTCCAAACTGGTGTTACTGCTTTAGTTGCTTATTCGGCGGCTTCGGGAAACGGTTTTGGCATCACAAGCAATGTAACTACATCATTAGCATGTCGCGTAAAAGTATGGAAGGTAGGTAAAATATCATGATATATGCAAAAGTAGGAGAATCATTTCAGCAGATTGGCGGTAGTTGCCCAAGTGAATATGTTCAAATGCAAGGTGAACGTCCAACACCTCAACATATTGCATGTGAGAATGGTACGTGGGGATTGCCACAAACCCCACAGCAAGAACATGAACAAATTGATCCGTCAATTTTGGCACTTGCTGAAGCAATAGCAGCACAAGCAGAAATACAGGCGGGACAGGAATCAAGACTAACAAAATTAGAAGGGGGCGTAAAAGCATGATCTATACATATATGATTGGCGTATATGCAATATTGGTCAGAGGCGGTTCATGGGCGTTGACAGCAGAAGATAATCCGAACAAACTGCCAGTAGTGCCGGTGCAATACACTGAAAAAGTAGCTGAATATCTTGCAACTGAAAGAGCTGAGTAGGCTCTATTTTTTATACCATGAATGAGGTGAGAAGATGATAATTACATTAGATTCAGCAGTACAAATTATCATGATTGTAACAGCCGTAGGGGGATTTGTTAGGTATTTCGTTGTGGCTCCGCTAAAAACATCGATACAAGAATTAAATCAAGCTATTTCTGATTTCAATGATGTGATTAGCGGAATTAAGACGGAACAACATGCAATCGACAAAAGGCTTGTTGCAGTTGAACAATCAGCAAAATCCCTCCATCACCGAGTTGATGGGTTGGAGGAGGTGATGCGGAAGTGATTCAGTTTGATAAAGTAAATATTGTAACTACGATAGTCGCCACAATGCTTTGTATAGCATTGCTGGCGGCTATTTATTTTAAGCAAGAACAATTAGCGATGTCTGTGGCTAGTGGTCTACTTGGATTTATCGGCGGATCCACGGCTTCAAATATAAATAAAAATGAAAAGGTAGGTAATGAAAAATGAGAAAAGTATCCTTAAATGAATTAAAAGAGCTGGCATTACAAGCAAAGGGGGAATTGTGGCAACAAGCACAATCTCTTGGTCGCGATGTAAAGTTATATTTGCATTGGTCAGCAGGTCATTATGGGCAGTTCTTCGATGATTATCACATTAACATCGATAAAGATGGTGCTTGCTATATTGCAACTGACAATCTAGCAGCATTTCTAGCGCACACATGGAAACGTAACACTGGTAGCGTTGGTATTACGTTAGCTTGTGGTTACAAAGCAACCAGCAATGATTTAGGACCAGAACCACCAACAGACCAACAAATTGAAACTATGGCGCGTGTTATTACTGTATTAGCTGATGCGTTAGATCTTACGATTGATATTTTCCGCGTAATGACTCACGGAGAAGCTGCAGATAATCTTGATGGTTACATTGGAGCATATGGCGATGATGATTGCTACGGTCCAGCAACAACATGCGAGCGTTGGGATTTAGCTATATTGAAAAATGGTGATGCATGGTGTTCCGGTGGAGACGCATTGCGTGGCAAAGCTAATTGGTATCGTTCTACATATCCAACTGGTGTAGAAAATCACTTTTAAGAGGTGCCATATGAACAATCTGCAAATGCTCGAAATCTTAGAAGCTATATTTCAATTAGAGGAAGCAAGCGGTACCCTGTTTCAAAATGAAATTCAAAATATGAAAAATAAATTGGAGGAATTTGAAAATGTTTGATAAATTAATCAATTTATTATTAGGTAGTGCTCAAAAGTTGAAAGCGTTGGATGCAAAAACACAGCAGGAAATCACAAAGTATAACAATCAACAAATTAAGAAAACTGCTGTTGTATGTTTTGTAGCCGGTGTTTTAGTTACCGTTGTAGTTCAGCAATTACTATAGTTAAATTTCTGGCCCAAAATGATAAAAGCGACAGCCCTTCAAAATCTAGGTCTGTCGCTTTTGTTTTCTTATCAAAATTTTTATAAGGAGAAAATGAGAATATGAAAGTTAAAACAGGATTATTGCATTTTTGTATTTTAGCCATTGGATTATTCGTTGGATTCTATATTGGTACACAATATTATCCGCGCATCGATACGAAAACAGAAATACATACCGTTGAAGTTGAAAAACCTATTTATATAGAAGGAAAAAGCACGAGTGAAATAAAAACGCAGATTGCATATGTACCGAAAGAGACCATTATTGAGCGGTACATCGATTCAAACGGCAAAGAAGTTACGAGAGAGTCACTTGAAAAAACTGATTTAGATGCCACTGTCGGCAAAACAGAATTCAATATTAAGCTCAATGGGAAAGATGTAGAATTCCAAAAATCTGATGATGAACAATTTATATTCGATAAAAATAAAGTTGCATTGAATCAGACCAGCACAATTACATTTGATGCCACTGTGACGCCGCAAATCGTTGATAAAACTAAGCGTTGGGGAGTAGGTGTTGGCTACAGTACAAACGGCATTGCTTATACAGTTGATTTTCCAATTGGGGAAAATAATTATATCGGCGGTTGGGCGTATAAAGATGATCAAAGTAAAACTGGTGGAGTGAAAATTAAATTTTAAAGTTAAAGCCTGCACTGAGTAAATTTTTACTTGGTGCAGGCTTTTGTTATTTTTTAGAGAAATATGTAATGTAAATATTACATATTTTATAAAAAATTCGGGAGGAATTATATGTTTAAAAAAGCTATGAAAAAAAATCCAGAAGAATTTTTTAGTTGGTCATTAAAATTTTTTGGGAGCGGTATTATTGGTATTATTTGC
>SKEY01001776.1_pt1 | contig 25855 bp, 22 predicted proteins | sample 4843871 | NCBI WGS metagenome assembly SKEY01 (sample SAMN11008797, study PRJNA524170) | human gut metagenome | biome: Human fecal sample; material: Feces; isolation source: fecal sample from pouch patient p36 | host: Homo sapiens | place: Israel: Tel-Aviv | collected 2016-12-04 | reverse complement strand
AAGGGGCGCTGTACTTTGTCTCCTTCTCGATACCTGAAGAGGGGCTGAAGCGGATGCTGCACGAAACCCGGCAGTACGGCATTCCGGCGACACTGCGTGGGCTCGTCAATAACGACATGAAGACCACCACTGACGCGGTGCTGCAGCTGGTGAAGGATGGCGTGACCGACGGAGTGCAGATCGACCCGACACTATATACGCAGTACAGCATCCGGAGTGTGCCGTCTCTGGTGGTACGGTGTCAGGCCGGGTATGACGTGGTACGCGGTAACATTCACGTCAAACAGGCGCTGGAGAAAGTGGCACAAACCGGTGACTGCGCACAGGTGGCCCGGCAAATACTTGATGCGCCCTCGAATGCCGCCGGGAGCCAGCCATGAAAGACAGACCGTACTTCATAGCGTTACCGGAAATGGTGAGGGATGAGGGAGGGCAAAAATGAAGACGGTTATTTCCGTACTGACTGCGCATTTTTTTGTCCTGAGCGCCTTTATCTGGCTGGCATCCCCCGCCTGTGCTGACAGTGGAAGCGACTATAAAGCTGGTTCGGATTTTGCGAAACAGGTGCAGGGCAATGGTCTGAACTCACTGAAAAATTTCAGTGGTGAGCAAAACCTGCCGGGGTATACCGACAGCCCTGATCAGACAAAATACTATGGCGGCGTCACTGCCAGCGGAGACAGCTCTCTGAAAAGCGATTCAGCCCTGGAGTTCAGCCAGGGAGATACCGGCAAAGCGATTACGGAGTCGTTCACGAACCGGCCACCGGATCAGATATCTCAGGATGCGCCGTTTATTCAGGCCGCAAAGGATACAGAATCCCGTGCCGACAGCATTGTCGGCGATACCGGACAGTCCTGTACCGCCCAGGTTGTGAACCGCAGTGAGTTCACAAACCATACCTGCGAACGTGATCTGCAGGTGGAAAATTTTTGCACACGGGAAGCGACCCTGAAGGATAACGCCACCACACAGAAAGTTAACCGAACCTATCAGCAGGTGGTGACGCTGAATTATGCCCGGAGTACCCGGCAATGGAGTGGCAACCTGACGATCCCGACCAACGGTCGTCTGCTGAATGCCTCGGTGGATGGTGAGCCTCTGGTGATCCCCTGGATTGAAGAATGCGATTCCGAAGGGAAGGTGCGGGATAGCTGCAAGAGTGCAGTCAGTGAAAGCCTGACCCTCTTTGAACGAACGTTCCCCATAGATGTGATCAGCTGGCCACGTTCAGAATCGATGTGTTCAGGCGGTCAGAACACGCATTGTACGAAATATACCTATGACGGGAAGGGGAAGATTCATCAGTCGTTTGGTGTGGACAAAGCGGTTACTGCAGGGCAGAACTTTTCAGTAAGCAAAACATCACGGACCGTATCATCGGCCAGCCAGAAACCCGTACAGGTCACGGTCACCCTGGTGATGGAAGAAACCGAAACCGTCTATGCACCTGAAGTCGTCTGGGTTGAAAGCTGTCCGTTCAGTAAGGATGAAGGAAAAAAAACGGGCGAGGAATGTATCAGTCCGGGAGGAACGCGAACCATCACCCTCGGAGGCAGGGATTACTCGTTCACGGAGGCCTGCTGGAAATATAAGGATACCTGGCTCACGCAGCCGGCGGACAACGGCTCCTGTGAAAGCCTGATGAAAAATACGGCCTGTACTCTGTCATCCCGCCAGTGCGCCTTCTCCAGCGAGGAAGGCACGTGCCTGCATGAATATGCAACGTATTCCTGCGAAACCAGGACGAGTGGCAAGCAAATGATCTGCGGCGGTGATGTCTTCTGCCTTGATGGTGAATGTGACAAAGCCACGTCAGGGAAGAGCAACGACTTTGGGCAGGCGGTGTCTGAGCTGGCGGCACTGGCTGCCGCGGGGAAGGACGTCGCGGCACTGAACGGGGTGGATGTCCGGGCATTCACCGGAAAAGCGAAGTTCTGTAAGAAGTTTGCTGCCGGCTTCAGTAACTGCTGCAAAGACAGCGGCTGGGGCCAGGATGTGGGGCTGGCACGCTGCAGCAGCGAGGAAAAGGCGCTGGCCAAAGCGAAAAAAGACAAGCTGACGGTCAGTATCGGGGAATTCTGCTCTAAAAAGGTTCTGGGGATTTGCCTGGAGAAAAAAAGGAGCTATTGCCAGTTCGACTCAAAACTGGCGCAGATCGTTCAGCAGCAGGGAAGAAACGGTCAGCTGCATATCGGTTTTGGCGGCGCCAGCAGTCCTGACTGTCGGGGCATTACCGTCGCGGAACTCCAGGGGATTGATTTTAACAAGCTGGATTTCACCAACTTTATGGACGACCTGATGAAAAATCAAAAAATACCGGAAAACGATGTGCTCACCAATAAGACCAGAGAACGAATTAAGGAAATCATGAGTCAGCAATCCGCGCAATAAACCATGCTGCCTAATAAAGAGACCGATAATCATGAAAATGAGTTTTCACAAAAAGCCTGTTATTGATTTTGTCCTGAGATTAACGCTAACAATAATCATTATTTCTCCGGTGATTTATTTCTCCTGGGATGCCGTCAAAGGGACATCTGGGAGTGATTATGTTGAAAGTGTGGTCTTTATTCTTATGGCTGGGTTTGCCATGTCTGTGTGTTATTTGTTTTTCTCAGCTCTGGAGAAAGTTATAAATGCAAGGAAAAGCAAAGATGAATCGATATATCACGATTGAGAAATTTATAGACATTCTGAATGAAGAGAATTTACCCCAGGAGCATCATGTTATGGTGCTGGCTGTTCTTGCGGATATCTCTCTGCATACAGACAGGTTCCTGATTAACTCGTCCGAACTGGTTCAGATGGCCGCTCAGTACTCACCTGCTTTCCAGAAACTGCCAGCGGACCGGCAGGCTTTTATATCTTCAGTACTGAGCATGCCGCTATTCCTTATTATGTGACCAGGAGAGTCAATGGAAGAGAAAAAAGCATACGGGCTGGTCATGGTGTTTGTCGGGGTGTTTGTCTTTCTCCTGGTCAGCATTATGTCGTACAGCCTGTGGCGGGACAGGCAGGTTAACGCATTTATGACAACCAACCGGGCCTGGGGGATCCAGTGTGACACTGTTTCTCAGGCCGCGTGGGTGATCAGGGACGGGGAGCGGGTGGACCTTCAGATAAATCATCTGCCTCTGTACTGCAGCGGTTATCGCTTTGAAGCCCGTGATGATGCAGGAAAGGTACAGCGCCAGCTCGATAAATACAGTGTCTATCAGCATCTGTCACGCCAGTCGCATTAATTCATAAAAGGGTATTTGCCATGCGAACAATACATGCCGCCATGCTGGCGGGGTGCCTTTGCTGCGCCCTGATGCCGGCTTTCGCCAAAGACGCGGGCTGGCAGTGGTACAACGAGAAACTGAAGCCCCGTGATGAGGACAGGAAAGCCGTACCAGCGGCACCACCGCCGCAAATGGATATTCTGGAGAAACTCGCCACACTCCAGGCGGCCACCAAACGGTCGTTGTACGAAGCCATTCTGTATCCATCGTCTGAAAACTTCGTGAAGTATTTCCGGCTGCAGAACTACTGGACGCAGCAGGCAGGTTTGTTCTCGATGAGTGCGAAGAAAGCCATGCTGGAAAACCCCGAACTCGATTACAACCTGCAGTACAGCCACTACAACGGCACGGTAAAAAACCAGCTCGCTGCCGACTATGCCGAACAGCGACAGGCTATCTCCACCCTCGCACAGCACTACGGCGTGATGTTCTTCTACCGGGGCCGGGAAGCGATCGATGGCCAGCTGGTCCAGGTGATTAAAAATTTTCGCGAAACCTATGGCCTGAGCGTGATACCGGTGTCGGTTGACGGAGTGATTAACCCCATGCTGCCCGATAGCCGGACGGACCAGGGCCAGGCAGAGCAGCTTGGCGTGAAGTTTTTCCCCGCGATGATGCTGGTTAACCCGAAAAGTGGCCAGGTGAAGCCTCTCAGTTACGGCTTTATCAGTCAGGACGACCTGGCGAAACAGTTCCTCTATGTCTCCAGCGACTTTAAACCGAATTTCTAAGGAGTGTGTCATGCGAAATATTCGTTTTCCGGATTTAGATATCACCGGGATGTGGGTGCTGGCCGTGGGCGTGTTTTTCCACCTGATAGCCCGGCTTGTCAGAAAACAGCCTGAGCTGGCCGTCCAGGCCGGGGAAATCTTCGGGCTGGGTATGGTGGTGTTCGGGGGATACCGCATTCTAAACGCCCTGATTGCTGAAGCCGAAAAAGAGGAGAAAGCCTGTGAAAAGCAGCCTGATGAACCTCGCTAAGACGCCGCTGGCGGCACTGGCTCTTTCCCTTGCACTGGCTGGGGTGGCACATGCGGGAACGCTCGATGAGGTGAAGTCGCTCTGGGATCCGCGGGGTATCTCCGGTACTGAAACGGCCTCCCCGCAGAGCGACACTCCCCAGGCGGTGAGCGGGGCATCTCAGCCACGCTGGTTACGACTCAGCAACGGAAAGCAGGTGGACCTGCGCGACTGGAAAGTGGTGCTGTTCATGCAGGGACACTGTCCCTACTGTCATAAATTTGACCCGGTGCTGAAGCAGCTGGCCGGACAGTATGGCTTCTCCGTGTTCTCTTACACCATTGACGGACAGGGTGATGACGCGTTTCCGGAAGCGCTGCCGGCGCCTCCTGACGTGATGCAGACCTTTTTCCCCAATATCCCGGTGGCGACCCCGACTACGTTTCTGGTGAACGTAAACACGCTGGCAGCGTACCCGATCCTGCAGGGCGCCACGGATGCACAGGGCTTTATGGCCAGAGTGGATACGGTATTTCAGATGATGCATTAGCCTCTGTTATATCCGGTCTTAGCAAGTGATTAAGGAAAATAGCCATGAACAAATATATACGTTCGACGGGACTGTATGCGTTTTTATTTCCAGCCAGTTTAAAAGCACCCGGGCAGACAGCAGAAGAAAAAATAGAACAACTGAAGCCGGAATTTATTCACCGGGAAAGGCGTCTGGAAATCTATCTGGAATTATTCATTGTGTTTCTCACTGCAGGTGCTCTGCTGTTATGGATAATGAGATTTTTATTTAATCTCTGCGTGGATGACTGGATAGCCAGCGGTGACCTGCGAGTAAAAGACCTGTGGAATATTATGATGTACGCCATCCCTTATGCGCTGATCGCTGTTGTGGTGGGGTTCTTTGTTGCCGGAGTGACATTAGCAATCCGCAATTTTTTCAGTTATCACCTTAAGACCCTTTTTATTCTGAGAAATGACAGAGTTAAAAAGAATGCTGTGCGTAATGGAGGACAGGATGCGAATTAAACTTCTGTCACTTTTCTGCGGTGCCGCGCTTGGCCTGTCATTTAGCGCCGCCGCCGACGTGAATGGCGACATGAATAACTTCTTCAATAAGCTCGGGTTTGCGTCCAATACCAGCCAGCCACAGGTCTGGCAGGGGCAGGCGGCGGGTTATGCCTCTGGCGGTTCGCTGTATGCCAGAACGCAGGTGAAAACGATCCAGCTGGTCAGCATGACGCTCCCTGATATTAATGCCGGCTGCGGAGGGATTGATGCCTATCTAGGGTCATTCAGCTATATCAACAGCGAGCAGCTGCAGAGGTTCGCAAAACAAATCATGAGCAACGCCGCGGGGTACTTTTTTGATCTCGCTTTGCAAACCACGGTACCGGAGATTACAACCGCAAAGGACTTCCTTCAAAAGATGGCCACTGACATGAACAGCATGAACCTCAGTTCCTGCCAGGCTGCTCAGGGAATTGTGGGTGGCCTGTTTCCTCGTACCCAGGTCGCTCAACAAAAGGTCTGCCAGGACATTGCCGGTGAAAGCAATATCTTTTCGGACTGGGCCGCCTCGCGCCAGGGTTGTACGGTGGGCGGCAAGATGGACAGCGTCCAGGATAAGGCCAGCGATAAAGACAAAGAACGTGTGATGAAAAACATCAACATCATGTGGAATGCCTTATCGAAGAACCGGCTCTTCGACGGCAATAAGGAGCTGAAGGAATTCATCATGACGCTCACCGGTACGCTGATTTTCGGGGAGAACAGTGAAATCACGCCGCTGCCGGCACGCACCACTGACCAGGATCTGATTAGAGCCATGATGGAGGGCGGCACGGCTAAAATCTACCACTGCAATGATTCGGATAAGTGTCTTAAGGTCGTTGCTGATGCGACCGTGAGCATCACTTCCAATAAAGCGCTAAAAAGCCAGATTTCCGCTTTGTTAAGCAGTATCCAGAATAAAGCAGTGGCTGATGAAAAACTGACGGATCAGGAGAAAGGGTTTATCTCCAGCACCACCATTCCGGTATTCAAATACCTGGTCGATCCGCAGATGCTCGGGGTGTCTAACTCACTTATTTACCAGCTGACGGACTATATCGGCTACGACATCCTGCTGCAGTACATTCAGGAACTTATCCAGCAGGCCCGGGCGATGATTTCAACCGGTAATTATCCCCAGTCGACAATGGATATGATCATGGAAAACCTCAATCAGGCGAGTGTCCAGATTGCCGCTTTTCAGTCCCGTGTTCAGGTTCAGCAGGACGCCTTGCTTGTGGTTGACAGACAAATGAGTTACATGCGCCAGCAGGTCTCTGCCCGCATGATGACCCGCTACCAGAATAACTATCATTTTGGGGGGAATCTGTAATGCTTGAGATATATGCCATTGCTGGCGGCGACTGGTTACGGGGCAACCTGAACGCGATTGCGGCGTTTATGGGGACCAGCACATGGTCGACTATAGAAAAGATGTGTATCGCCATCTCGGTACTCATTGTGGCGGGGAACTGGGTAAAAAAACACAACGTAATGGACCTTATTGGCTGGGTCTTTTCCCTCACCCTGGTCTCTATGCTGGTTGTCATTCGTACCCCTGTGCAGATCATCGATTACAGTAACGTTGCGCAGGTCTATGAAGTCGATAATGTGCCTATTGGTCTGGCGATTCCGGCGTCGCTGACAACACGGGTAGGAAACGCGCTTATCCAGAGTTATGAGATGGTCTTCGCTCTGCCGGACAGTGTCACGTACAGTAAAACGGGGATGTTATTTGGCAGTAATCTGGTCGCGAAAAGTACGGATTTTTTGTCACAAAATCCTCAGATTACGACGCTGTTTTCCGATTACGTACAAAACTGTGTGATGGGCGATATTTTCCTCAATCATAAGTACTCTTTTGAGGAATTACTGAATTCACCTGATCCGTATACCCTGATTTTTGCAAACCCGAGTCCACTGCGTGGCGTGTTTGACAAAAACAACCAGTTCCAGACATGCGAGGAGGCCTCACGGGATCTGAAATCGGCTCTCGCGCTGGATACTCAGACAGGCGGTAAAACCTGGAACTACTATGTTCGTCAGTTGTTTGGCGGCAAACCTAATCCCGATCTGCTTTTCAGCCAGATGATTGGCGACAGCTACAATTACTTCTACAGCTCGGGACAGAGCGCCGGGCAGATTATCCGCCAGAACGTCACGATGAACGCCCTGCGCAGTGGGATCCAGAGTTATGCGGCCCGCAGCGGGGACACCGCCAGTCTGGTCAATATGGCTAACACATCATCCCTTGAAAAGCAGCGGCTGGCACAGGCCACAATGGGGCACCAGGCGCTTCGCACACTTCCGCTGATGCAGACCGTTATCATGGGGATAATGATTGGGATGTTCCCGATCATGGTGATGGCCGCCATGTTTAATATGATGACGCTGCAGGTGCTAAAGGGGTATGTGTTTGCGCTTATCTGGCTGCAGACGTGGCCATTACTGTTCGCCATCCTGAACAGCGCAATGGCCTACTATGCGAAGCAAAATGGCGTCCCAGTCGTTCTCTCTGAGTTGTCGCAGGTTCAGCTCAAAAACTCGGATATTGCGACCACCGCGGGTTATATTGCCGTGATGATACCGCCCTTGTCGTGGGGGATCGTGAAGAGCATGGGGGCCGCTTTCTCCAGTGCCTACAGCCATTTTTCTTCTTCGGGGCTCAGTGCAACATCGCAGGCGGCCTCCGGCGTGGTGGACGGGAATTACTCTTTCGCCAACATGCAGATGGAGAACGTCAGCGGCTACAGCTGGGGTACCAACAGTACAACCAGTTTCGGACAGATGTCGCGGCAGCTGGCGAATGGGGGTATGAGCACGCAGACGCGGGATGGATCGATGGTCTGGGACAGTGGTGGTGCAATGTCAAAACTGCCGGTGGATATCAACGTCGGTCGTCAGATAGCCAGTGCGCAGCAACAGATGGCCCGTGAGTCTGATGTCCAGGCCGAAAGTGCGCTGCATGGCTATAACAGCAGCGTGACAAGTGCCTGGAATAGTCTGCAGCAATTTGGCACCAATAAAGGGAACAGTGCATCAACAACGACCGGGGCCGATACTACCGAGTCTTCGCAGGATTCGATGGCCAGAAGCAAGATGATGAATGCTGTAGATTCGTATGCTAAAGCTAACCATATTAGCCGTGATGAAGCATTCGGCCAGCTTATGGACAAGTCAGTGAGAGGTGATGTTTCTGGCGAGGCTTATGTAGGAGCCAGAGGTGGTGTTGGATTCGAGCTCTTTGGTAATGGCGGTAAAGCTGAATTCGGTGGGAGGATGTCGGCGAGAGGGACAGCAAGTTCTGGATCTCAAGACAATACTACTGAGTCAGGACGCCAATCTAATGCTGACAATCATGATACCAGCAGTCAGGCAGTTAAAGACTTCAGAGAGTCTTCTGATTACTTCATCAACCAGAAATCAAGCCAGTCTGGAAACATCACTGATAACAATGCATCTTCTCGGGTTGATCAATTTTCCGCCTCTTTGGCCAGTGCGAAAAATAGCTATGACCAGTACACGACGAGCAAAACACGTAGCCATGAGTATAGTGAGATGGCCTCACGAACAGAAAGCATGAGCGGCCAGATGAACGAAAACCTGACTCAACAATTTGCTAATTTCGTACAGAAAAATGCCCCACAAAATGCTGAAGCTATTCTTACTGACACGTCTTCACCTGAAATCGCTGCCCAAAGGGAGCAACTGGCTCGTGAATTTGTGAAACAACAGGTTGAACCTAAAGTTGATGAGGCGTACCAGGAGGGCAGAAGAAACATTGGCGCAAATATGCCATCAGTTTCTGAAGGTAAAGGAAGCGGTACAGTATATGCGGACTACAACTCTCACGGTGATAGTATCGATGAGATGACCAAAAATGCAGGTATCAAAAATGATGTTCACCAATCGGTTGAACACATGGTTAGCGAAAACCAGCAAGCTCATAAGGATAGGCAAGATAGCATACATAAGCAGGAGGATGATGTTCAGAATGAACACACTCGTCTGGAAAACCACCATAATTTGGAAGGAAATAAATTTGAGAAAGAATACAATGACAAAAAGGCTGAACAGAGAGCACTTCCTGGAGCGGATACAAGAGACGAACTCCTAGCTAAGGCCCAGGAATTTGAGCGGAAGCATAAGCCCTAACTAAGGGGGGAGGAAAGTAAAATATGAAAATGATTGCTTTGCTACTTATTCAGGGTATATCGTGCCTATTAGCAGGATGGCGAGTATCAGAGACTATTTTTATAGTTGTAGCATCCGCGATGTGGTTGTTGGTGTTCAAATATGTTTTCATTAAAGTTGGTGCGAAAACAAAACGCCCAGTGCCTGATGTTAATAATCTTTATCTTGTTCTGACCGGAGTCTGTTGTATTGTTAATCCCATTGCCTGTTTGATAAGTATTGTTTTATACCCACTTTGGATTATGAATAAAGCACTAAAGTTTGCATCTGTGAAATTTAGTAATGATAATGAAAGTGCATTCGAAAATGGGATCGGCAGGAATTATGTCGGGAGAACACAATCATTGACAACCTTACCATACAAGGAAATGCTCTCCGAGCGGGAGTTTATGAGTTATCAGCTTGAGCATTGTTCTGACGGTTCAGTCAACCTCGACCAACCTAATAGTACATGTAGCAGTGCTATGGGGCCATATGGAAATGAGATATCTATAAATACCCATGATATTAATCCTGCGAGTGGGCTTCCTATGATTGAAAATGTAGACGTTGCAGGAAACGTGTATGGTATAGATCGGAATCATTAACAAATGATTAAGTCAATTTGACCACTAAAACTCAGCAGCGAGAGTGGCTGGTTTTAAAAAATGCCCCCCTCAAATTTGGCCTATCAATTATGGTGGTTAGTTGGTAGGCTAAAAATACATATACGAAATTATTAGTGCATTAATTTTAATAAATTTCCACTCAAATAAAAAGTTGGATATAGTAACTGCGCATTCTGGATGCAGAAATGGAATGTGTATGTCTCATAATGATTATGGCACAAGAAATTTGTATGCAATTAAATAAATTGATGACTGTTATGGTTGTCAGCTCTGCGCTGGCGTTGTCTGGATGTAGTGCAATGGGAACCGCTATTAAAAAGAGAAATCTGGAAGTAAAAACCCAGATGAGCGAAACAATCTGGCTGGAACCTTCAAATAATAAGACGGTTTATCTGCAAATCAAAAATACCTCCGATAAGGATATGAGTGGCCTGCAGGCAAAAATTGCCAGCGCTGTCACTTCAAAGGGATATCAGGTCGTCAGTAACCCCGATACGGCGGGCTACTGGATCCAGGCGAATGTGCTCAAGGCCGATAAAATGGACCTTCGTGAGTCTCAGGGCTGGTTAAGCCGGGGTTATGAGGGCGCTGTGACTGGCGCCGCTCTTGGGGCGGGGATTACCGCTTACAACTCCAGTTCCGCGGGAGCAACCCTGGGAGTAGGGCTTGCAGCCGGTCTGGTCGGAATGGCGGCTGACGCGATGGTGGAAGATGTGAACTACACCATGATCACCGATGTTCAGATCGCGGAAAGAACCAAAACACAGGTTCAGACTGATAACGTGGCCGTATTACGTCAGGGAACATCCGGAGCAAAAGTGCAGACAAGTACTGAAACGGGTAATCAGCATAAATACCAGACTCGCGTCGTCTCTAACGCGAATAAAGTTAACCTCAAGTTCCCTGAAGCCCAGCCTGTTCTTGAAGACCAGCTGGCAAAATCGATCGCTAATATCCTGTAAACGTTCTATTCCACGGCCCGGGTACTCCGGGCCAGACTGGCATCACCTTTCCGGCGTGTCAGAATTCATTCGTCAAATAATCAGTTAATTCTACATCTAAACGGTGAACAGTTGCGCAATTTATTTGTGCATCTGTGAGGCGTTGCCGCCTTCGGCGGAGTCTTTTCGTCTTTATTTGAACAGAGGTTATTTATGACAATATCTGTGCCTGTCAGGTCTCTTGATACACATGAACTGATGCCTGGCGATATTTACCCACATCCTGCAGCGGGGGGAATTGATTCCCTGTCACATCGCGAGGTCTGTTCTCTCTTCAGTGACCACATCATGTATATCTGCAGCGCGTTAGTTATTCTTCTGCTTGTTTTCATCGCAGGTGTCTTTTTCCGAAAAATAATGACGTCTTCCGTGGAGCGTAAGCGAAACACGGCGTCAGTTATTTCCGATGCAAAGCCAGAAGTACAGAGCAAACCGGAATACTTCCATCTTTCCATATGTGTGGAAGGCCCGGCCAGCACGGATGACTCCGCCTTGTCCTCTCTTGCCTCCCGTGTTGTCCGCGAAGCAGAAAATCTGTATATCCCCGGCGTCAATCGCCGCGACAGCGCTGACGACGTGTTTGCCTGGTCCGTGCAGACTCAGTTTCCTTCTGACAGGCTCTTCGGCACACGGATTTTCCCGTCAACCGGCTGGTTTGAACGTCCGGATATGATTAAACATCCGGTGAAATGCTACTGCGTCTGCCTGCAGTACACGACTGAAACATTGCCATCCACACTGTATGCCCTGGTCGATGAGGCCGGACGGCAGGTGGCGAAGTCGTATATTAAAGGCGGGCACTGCCCTGGCTCAGAGGGCTATACCTTCTGCATAACCTCTTAATAGAAGTCAGTATCCGGCCTGGCCATCAATGGATCCGGGCATGACTGTAATCCTGTTTTGTGCCGGTGTATTTCCGCTGATTAATTTGTCCTTCCGACCCTAATACTTTACTGACGGATTAGTGCCATGAGTTTCAATGCCAAAGATATGACGCAGGGCGGTCAGATCGCCAATATGCGCTTTCGCATGTTTGGTCAGATTGCCAATATTATTTTCTACGTGCTGTTTATTTTATTCTGGGTGCTGTGCGGGCTGATGCTGATGTACCGGCTCAGCTGGCAAACCTTTGTGAACGGCTGCGTATACTGGTGGTGTACGACGCTGGGTCCGATGCGCGATATTATTCGTTCCCAGCCGGTATACACCATTCAGTATTACGGCCAGTCGCTGGAATATACCTCAGAACAAATCCTGGCCGATAAATATACTATCTGGTGCGGAGAGCAGCTGTGGACCAGTTTCGTCTTTGCTGCCGTGGTTTCTCTTGTTATCTGTATCGTGACGTTCTTCATCGCCAGCTGGGTGCTGGGCCGCCAGGGGAAACAGCAGAGTGAGGATGAGAATACCGGCGGGCGCCAGCTTTCCGATAAGCCCAAAGAAGTGGCCCGCCAGATGAAGCGTGATGGTATGGCCTCCGATATTAAAATTGGCGATCTGCCTATTCTTAAAAACTCCGAAATTCAGAACTTCTGCCTCCACGGTACCGTGGGTTCCGGTAAATCCGAAGTTATACGCCGGCTACTGAACTACGTGCGTGCCCGGGGCGATATGGCCATCATTTACGATCGCTCCTGTGAGTTCGTCAAAAGCTATTACGACCCGTCACTGGATAAAATCCTCAACCCGCTGGACTCGCGCTGTGCAGCCTGGGATTTGTGGAAAGAGTGCCTGACGCTGCCGGACTTCGACAACATCTCCAACACCCTTATCCCGATGGGTACCAAAGAAGATCCGTTCTGGCAGGGCTCCGGTCGCACTATCTTTGCCGAAGGCGCGTATCTGATGCGCGAAGACGACGATCGGAGCTACGAGAAGCTGGTCGATACCATGCTGTCCATTAAGATCGACAAGCTGCGCGCCTATCTGCAGAACACGCCGGCAGCGAACCTGGTTGAAGAGAAAATTGAGAAAACCGCCATCTCCATTCGAGCTGTGCTGACCAACTACGTTAAGGCTATTCGTTACCTGCAGGGCATTGAGAAGAACGGCGAACCATTCACTATCCGGGACTGGATGCGCGGCGTCCGTGAGGACCGACCCAATGGCTGGCTGTTTATCTCCTCCAACGCTGACACCCATGCTTCCCTGAAGCCGGTTATCTCAATGTGGCTGTCGATTGCCATCCGCGGCCTGCTGGCGATGGGGGAGAACCGTAACCGGCGCGTGTGGATTTTCGCTGACGAACTTCCCACGCTGCACAAGCTGCCGGACCTGGTCGAAATCCTCCCGGAGGCGCGTAAATTTGGTGGTTGTTATGTGTTCGGTATTCAGTCTTATGCCCAGCTGGAAGACATCTATGGCGTTAAGCCTGCCGCCACGCTCTTTGACGTGATGAACACCCGGGCCTTCTTCCGCTCCCCGAGTAAAGAGATTGCGGAGTTTGCTGCCGGTGAAATTGGTGAGAAGGAAATCCTCAAGGCCAGCGAGCAGTACTCCTACGGTGCTGACCCGGTGCGTGATGGGGTATCGACCGGGAAAGAAAAAGAGCGGGAAACGCTGGTCAGTTACTCCGATATTCAGACGCTGCCGGACCTGTCCTGCTATGTCACGCTGCCCGGGCCGTATCCGGCCGTGAAGCTGGCCCTCAAATACAAGCCGCGTCCGAAAATTGCCGAGGGATTTATTCCGCGCACTCTCGATGCGCGGGTGGATGCACGGCTCAGTGCGCTGCTTGAAGCGCGGGAAGCTGAAGGCAGTCTTGCCAGGGCGCTTTTCACGCCGGATGCCCCGGCATCCGGGCCAGATGATGCCGGCAGTCACGCCGGTGAGCGACCAGAGCTGGCCAGTCAGCCAGCGCCAGCAGAAGTGACAGTATCTCCGGCACCAGTAAAAGCGCCGGCGACAACGACGATGCCGGCAGCGGAACCCTCCGCCAGGACAGCTGAGCCTCCCGTCCTGCGGGTCACGACCGTACCGTTGATTAAACCAAAAGCAGCCGCAGCGGCCGCTGCTGCCGCAACAGCATCCTCTGCCGGTACCCCTGCTGCAGCTGCAGGCGGGACAGAACAGGAACTGGCGCAGCAGTCCGCAGAACAGGGGCAGGACATGCTGCCGGCCGGTATGAACGAGGACGGTGTGATTGAAGACATGCAGGCGTATGACGCCTGGGCTGATGAGCAAACGCAGCGGGATATGCAGCGGCGTGAAGAGGTCAATATCAACCACAGCCACCGCCACGATGAGCAGGATGATGTCGAGATTGGGGGGAACTTCTGATGATGTCTATTGGCTCCGTTAAATCGGCCGACAAAGCCGCGGATTACTATACGAACAAAGATAATTACTACGTCATCGGGAGCATGGACGAACGCTGGCAGGGTAAGGGGGCTGAGGCGCTGGGGATCGACGGGAAAGCCGTGGATAAGGCGCTGTTTACGGAACTGCTGAAAGGGAGGCTGCCGGATGGCAGCGACCTGACCCGGATACAGGACGGCGCCAACAAGCACCGACCCGGTTATGACCTGACCTTCTCGGCCCCCAAAAGCGTGTCGGTCATGGCGATGCTGGGCGGCGATAAACGCCTTATCGATGCCCACAACCAGGCGGTAACCGAAGCGGTGCGGCAACTTGAGACGCTGGCCGCGACCCGGGTCATGACGGACGGTAAAAGCGAAACGGTGCTGACCGGAAATCTGATTGTGGCGAAATTCAACCACGACACGAACCGTAACCAGGAACCTCAGATACACACCCATGCCGTCGTCATTAACGCCACGCAGAACGGGGACAAATGGCAGTCTCTCGGCACAGATAAGATTGGAAAAACAGGCTTTATCGAGAACGTGTACGCGAACCAGATAGCGTTCGGGAAACTTTACCGGGAGGCGTTCAAACCCCTGGTTGAGAAGCTTGGCTATGAGACGGAAGTCGTGGGCAAACACGGGATGTGGGAGATGAAAGGGGTCCCTGTGGAACCCTTCTCCACCCGGACTCAGGAGGTCAGGGAGGCCGCCGGACCTGATGCCTCCCTGAAGTCCCGGGATGTGGCCGCGCTCGATACCCGCAAGTCGAAAGAAGCCATCGATCCGGCAGAGAAGATGGTGGAGTGGATGAACACGCTGAAGGAGACCGGGTTTGACATCCGGGGGTACCGTGAGGCCGCCGATGCGCGAGCCGCAGAGCTGGCCCGTGCACCTGCCGCGCCGGTGAACACTGACGGTCCGGATATCACGGATGTGGTGACGAAAGCGATTGCCGGTCTCAGCGACCGCAAGGTGCAGTTCACGTATGCCGACCTGCTGGCACGCACGGTCGGCCAGCTGGAGGCGAAGGACGGTGTGTTTGAGCTGGCGAGAAAGGGCATCGATGCCGCCATTGAACGGGAGCAGCTTATCCCTCTCGATCGCGAGAAAGGCCTGTTCACCTCAAACATCCACGTTCTCGATGAACTCGCCGTCAAAGCCCTGAGTCAGGAGGTGCAGCGCCAGAATCATGTCTCCGTCACGCCCGATGCGTCTGTGGTGCGCCAGGTCCCTTTCAGCGATGCCGTCAGCGTGCTGGCGCAGGATCGCCCGGTCATGGGTATCGTTTCCGGTCAGGGCGGTGCAGCCGGCCAGCGGGAGCGGGTGGCCGAGTTAACCCTGATGGCCCGGGAGCAGGGGCGTGACGTCCATATCCTGGCGGCCGATAACCGCTCACGTGATTTTCTCGCCGGGGATGTGCGTCTGGCCGGGGAAACGGTGACCGGTAAATCCGCCCTGCAGGACGGGACGGCGTTTATTCCGGGCGGAACACTCATCGTGGATCAGGCGGAGAAGCTGAGCCTGAAGGAAACGATTTCCCTGCTCGATGGCGCGATGCGCCATAACGTGCAGGTCCTGCTCTCCGACAGCGGGAAGCGCAGCGGGACCGGCAGCGCGCTGACCGTACTGAAGGACAGCGGCGTGAATACGTATCGCTGGCAGGGTGGCCATCAGACCACAGCCGACATCATCAGTGAACCGGATAAAGGCGCACGCTACAGCCGGCTGGCACAGGAGTTTGCCGTCAGCGTGCGTGAAGGGCTGGAAAGCGTGGCGCAAATCAGCGGGACGCGTGAACAGAGCGTACTCAACGGCCTTATCCGTGACTCCCTCAGAAATGAGGGAGTGCTGGGTGAGAAAGACACGACCATTACAGCCCTGACGCCGGTATGGCTGGACAGCAAAAGCCGGGGCGTGCGGGATTATTACCGGGAGGGGATGGTGATGGAACGCTGGGATCCGGAGACCCGGACGCACGATCGCTTTGTCATTGACCGGGTGACCGCGAGCAGCAATATGCTGACCCTGAAAGACCGGGAAGGGGGCCGTCTGGATCTGAAGGTTTCCGCGGTCGACAGCCAGTGGACGCTGTTCCGGGCAGATACACTGCCGGTGGCCGAGGGGGAACGTCTGGCGGTGCTCGGGAAGATACCGGACACACGCCTGAAGGGCGGGGAAAGCATCACGGTGATGAAAGTGGAGGACGGGCAACTGACGGTACAGCGGCCGGGGCAGAAAACCACGCAGACCCTGGCCGTGGGCGCGGGCGTGTTTGACGGTATTAAAATCGGCCACGGCTGGGTGGAAAGTCCCGGCAGGTCGGTTAGCGAGACGGCAACGGTCTTTGCGTCGGTGACGCAGCGTGAGCTGGATAACGCCACCCTCAACCAGCTGGCGCAGAGCGGAAGTCATCTCCGTCTGTACTCAGCGCAGGATGCGGCTCGCACGACGGAGAAGCTGTCGCGGCATACCGCCTTCAGCGTGGTCTCAGAGCAGCTGAAGACCCGATCCGGCGAGACGGACCTGGATGCGGCCATTGCGCAGCAGAAGGCCGGACTGCGTACCCCGGCAGAACAGGCCATTCACCTAGCCATCCCGCTGCTTGAAAGTGAGAAACTGACCTTCTCCCGGCCCCAGCTGCTGGCGACGGCGCTGGAAACCGGGGGCGGGAAGGTTCCGATGGCGGACATCGACACGACCATTCAGGCACAAATCAGGTCGGGGCAGTTGCTGAATGTACCGGTGGCGCACGGCTACGGCAATGACCTGCTGATTTCCCGTCAGACCTGGGACGCAGAAAAAAGCATCCTGACCCACGTGCTGGAAGGTAAAGACGCGGTGGCCCCCCTGATGGACCGTGTGCCGGCCAGTCTGATGACGGACCTGACCGCCGGACAGCGGGCGGCGACCCGGATGATTCTGGAAAGCACGGATCGGTTCACGGTGGTTCAGGGGTATGCCGGGGTGGGGAAAACCACCCAGTTCCGGGCCGTCATGAGTGCCATCAGTCTGCTGCCGGAAGAGACCCGTCCGCGCGTCATCGGTCTGGCGCCGACGCATCGCGCGGTCGGGGAAATGCAGAGTGCCGGCGTGGATGCGCGCACGACGGCGTCGTTCCTCCACGACACGCAGCTGCTGCAGCGCAATGGCCAGACACCCGATTTCAGCAACACCCTGTTCCTGCTCGACGAGAGCTCAATGGTGGGGCTGGCCGATATGGCAAAAGCCCACTCCCTCATCGTCGCTGGCGGTGGACGGGCGGTGTCCAGTGGGGATAACGACCAGCTGCAGCCCATCGCGCCGGGCCAGCCGTTCAGGCTGATGCAGCAGCGCAGCGCCGCCGACATTGCCATCATGAAAGAGATTGTGCGCCAGGTGCCTGAGCTGCGACCGGCGGTCTACAGCCTGATTGAGCGGGATGTGCACCGCGCCCTGACCACCATCGAGCAGGTCACGCCGGAGCAGGTGCCGAGAAAAGAAGGCGTCTGGGCGCCGGGCAGTTCTGTGGTGGAATTCACGCCGAAGCAGGAAAAGGCGATACAAAAGGCGCTGAGCGAGGGGAAAACCCTGCCGGCAGGTCAGCCCGCGACGCTCTACGAGGCGCTGGTGAAGGACTATACCGGACGGACCCCGGAGGCACAGTCGCAGACGCTGGTGATCACCCATCTGAATAAGGACCGCCGGGCGCTGAACAGTCTGATCCATGACGCACGGCGGGAGAACGGGGAAACCGGCAAAGAGGAAATCACCCTGCCGGTGCTGGTCACGAGTAACATCCGTGACGGTGAACTGCGCAAATTGTCGACCTGGACGGCTCACAAGGAGGCGGTGGCGCTGGTTGATAACGTATACCACCGTATCAGCAAGGTGGATAAGGATAATCAGATGATCACCCTGACAGACAGTGAAGGAAAGGAGCGATATATCTCACCCCGGGAGGCATCGGCAGAAGGCGTCACGCTCTATCGTCAGGAAAAGATCACCGTGTCTCAGGGGGACCGAATGCGCTTCAGCAAAAGTGACCTGGAGCGCGGCTATGTGGCCAACAGTATCTGGGAGGTGCAGTCTGTTGCGGGTGACAGTGTCACGCTGTCTGATGGCAAAACCACCCGCACGCTGACCCCGAAGGCGGATCAGGCGCAGCAGCATATCGACCTCGCCTACGCCATCACGGCTCACGGCGCCCAGGGGGCCAGCGAACCGTATGCCATCGCGCTGGAAGGGGTGGCCGGTGGTCGGGAACAGATGGCCAGCTTTGAGTCTGCCTATGTGGCTTTATCCCGCATGAAACAGCATGTGCAGGTTTACACCGACAGCCGTGAGGGCTGGATAAAGGCCATCAAGCATTCACCTGAGAAAGCGACGGCGCACGATATTCTTGAACCCCGTAACGACCGGGCGGTGAAAAGCGCCGATCTGCTGTTCGGGCGGGCAAGACTACTGGATGAAACCGCCGCTGGCCGGGCAGCCCTGCAGCAGTCCGGTCTGGCACAGGGAAATTCACCGGGAAAATTCATTTCTCCGGGGAAAAAGTACCCTCAGCCGCATGTGGCGCTGCCGGCATTCGATAAGAACGGGAAAGCCGCCGGTATCTGGCTCAGCCCGCTGACCGATCGGGACGGACGGCTGGAGGCCATCGGCGGAGAGGGACGAATTATGGGCAATGACGCCGCCCGGTTCGTGGCGCTGCAGCACCGCCGCAATGGTGAAAGCCTGCTGGCCGGGAATATGGGGGAGGGCGTCAGAATGGCCCGCGACAATCCCGATACCGGGGTGGTGGTGCGGCTGGCCGGTGATGACCGCCCCTGGAACCCCGGGGCCATGACCGGCGGGCGGGTATGGGCTGAACCGGCGCCGGTGGCTCCGGTACCGCAGGCCGGGGCTGACATTATCCTCCCGCCGGAGGTACTGGCGCAGCGGGCGGCAGAAGAACAGCAGCGCCGCGAAATGGAAAAACAGGCGGAACAGACTGCCCGGGAAGTGGCCGGGGAGGCGCGTAAAGCCGGCGAGCCGGTGGACCGGGTGAAAGAGGTTATCGGGGACGTCATCCGTGGACTCGAGCGTGACCGGCCGGGCCCGGAGAAAACGACGCTACCGGATGATCCTCAGTTCCGGCGCCAGGAGGCGGCGATTCAGCAGGTGGCCTCAGAAAGTCTGCAGCGTGAGCGTCTGCAGGCTGTGGAGCGGGACATGGTTCGTGACCTGAACCGCGAGAAAACCCTCGGGGGCGACTGACGCGCCTGCGGCTTGTCTGCCCCGGCAGGGCCTCCGGTTAACACCGGACCCCCTGCCGGGGCGCGGTAAAAAGAGAGAAGGATACAGAGATGACAGCACACACAATCGGTTTCAGAGCCGCTGACCGCTGGCTGCAGGCATTACTGACCTGGACACCGGGTCAGACGGATATGATTAAAACGGTGGCCCTGGTCCTGATGGTCACCGACCATGCCGGGTTACTGCTGGCACACAATAACGAGATAATGCGGCTTCTGGGACGGGGCTGTTTTCCGCTGTTCGGTCTGGCATGGGGAATGAATCTGGCCCGGCACGCGGAAATACGCCAGTCGCAGCTGAACAGTCTGTGGGGCTGGGCGCTGGTTGCCCAGGTGTCGTTTATGCTCATCGGGTACCCGTGGTATACCGGGAATATTCTGTTTGCCTTTGCCGTCACGGGCCAGGTCCTGCGGTGGGTCAGCCAGCCGTCCTGGTATTACACCCTCCCGGCGGCTGGACTGCTGGTCGCCTGGATACCCCTGTCAACCGGCAGCTACGGCATGGCCGGAGTGGGCATGCTCACCGCCAGCTGGCTGCTTTGCCGCGCACAGCATGCACCGGAACGGCTGGGATACGGGGTGCTGTGGGCCCTCATGGTGTTGCTGATGAATATGCATAACGTGAGTGAATCGGCGGCCGGGCTGGCGATTGCGCTGCTGACGCTGATCGTGTGTTCATCTGCCGGAGAACGTGTGAAACGCTTCTGGCCGCGGCATTTCTTTGTGATGTTCTATGCAGTGCACCTGGCGGTACTGGGTATTGTCATCTCGATGTAAAAAAAAACCGGACACAGGTCCGGGGGGCGGGCACATTGCCCGTAAACGTGACAAGGGGATATCATCGTTGTGTCCACTGCATTGTGAGGTGAAACGATGATACCGTTAGCGTATCGTATACCTCAGACCTGTAGCTTTTATTGATATGGCCCCTTATGAGTGAAGAAAAACGCCCTGTACTGAGCCTGAAACGAAAACCGGCGGAGAACAGTACGGCACCCGCGGAGGCGACACCTGTCCCTGGTGTGGTGCGCCGTAAGAAGGTCGTGGTGGTTTCGTCCCCGCCGGCCTGGAAGGCAAAGAAAGAGAAACTTGAGAAGGTTAAACAAGCGGCCGAAGCCGCCGCGCGTAACGCGGCGCCGGCGCCGGTTAAAGCAGTAAAGACGCCACCTCCGGTGCGTTATCTTCGCCTGCTGCCGCCGGAACAGGCCATTATGACCCTGAAGGCGTTCTGGCCACAGCTGTTCGACGGAAACGCGCCACGTCTGCTGGCGACGGGCATGCGCGAACAGCTGTTTGCGGATATCGTGAACCGTGACCTGCCGCTGTCGCATAAACAGGTGATTAAGTGCCTGAAGAGTCTGACCCGGTCTGCGGGCTATCTGTCCCGGATGAAGGTGGGGGCCTCCCGCTATGATCTGCAGGGGAATGCCGTCGCGACCGTCACTGCAGAGGAAGCGCAGTACGCCAGCGAGCGCATGATGAAAGAACTCCTGCGAACTGAGCGTATGCGGAGCCAGTCAGCTGGCTGAATACAATCGAGGAGAGGAAATGGATTTTGAAGCGCGGAAACAAAAAGCGCTGGCGATAATGTCCAGCCGTAAGATGTGGAAAAGCAATTATGCACCGCTTCTGATACGACTGTTGTGGCGGCTGGGGATAAACATTCCCCCGCTGCCGTTTGCTCCGTTCTGGCAGGTTTTTGTCGTAATGACAGGCTATTTCTCCCTTGGATACGGGCTGTGGATGTACTGGACGGTGTGGCGGGCCCAGGGGATGCCTCTCCTGTTCGCCTGCGAAATCAGTCTTATCGCGGGCGTGTTATTTGGCCTGACGATGGCACTTTTTCATCTGTGGCGGCGAAAGGTGAATAAATTACCTGACTGGAAAGATCTGTAATGAAATAAATATATGCTGTCAGGTTGTGAATATTCCTGGCCTGACAGCCCCCTCGTTTTCTTAAAACATTTACCCTGTATGGTGTGGTTATTATACGTGACTACGTCCGTTCTGGTATTACTCCTGTCCGGAAGGGACTGTTGTGTTTATTATTGTCGTATATAGTCAGAACAAATATATTCAAACGAAAGAGAGGTAAAGGGTGAAAGGCATTGTGGCTGAGGCATGTGTGTTGTCCGGGTATGGGCAGACGCGAAGAATGACAAGCCATTCGGTGCCGTGAATGGCTGCTTCGGGACTGCCACGTCCCGGGGCGATGTGAAGCTTATAAGTGCTCAATTTTCAATTTAAGTCATCCACTATCAGTATTTAACTGATTTCAATATTTTTATTACATCACGACGTGCGATTTATGAAATTCACAGACTTTCATTTCGTGCGTAAATCATCAAATAAAAAGGAATAATACTATGTTTAAATATTTTATTCTGCGCAAACAGCAGCAGTTGTTCTGTTATTTCTGCGGTATCGTGCTAGCGATGGTTCTTATGCTCCTGTTCCCTTCCGTTTTTCGGGGGAGTGGGTTTTATCTGCTTTTATCGTCTGTTGCGCTGTTCTGGGCAGGCCTTGCCCTATATACCCGTCACATCGACCGGATGAGAAAGCCAGAGGTCTCACCGCTGGTCAGTATTCGCGACGGTAATCAGGTGGTGGCCGAGGTGCCGCGACATGAAAAGGCCCGGCTGGAATGGGAAATCTTCCGGGACGATGAGGTGTTTCGCCAGCAAAGGTGGGAGCTTACAGGCCTGACCGGACGGGTTATCAGCCGGGGGCTGTTGTATACGCCGGCGGTGATGCTGGTCGGTATCGGTATTCTCGCCTGGGGTTCCCCACAGGATGCCATCCGCCTGATTAATGCTCTTCGTAATATGCCTGCTGCGGAACTGGTGCATCAGATTGGTTTTGTCCTGTGCCTCGTCCTGCAGATTAGCGTCATATCAGTTCTGATCGCTGATGTTGTAGCCGGGAGAGGACTGCCGAATGTATTTCGCCGCGCGTTGCTCGACAGGCTGCCGGCAGAGTTCTGCCTTATCAGAAGAGGGACAGAAAGATGAGGACGACGACAGGAAAACGCATCGGGAAAGAAAGGAACATCAGGGAATAAAATACATGGCAAAGATATTAATGATGGCGGGCAGTACCGTTGTTGTGCTGAGTTTGCTGGGGTTTCTGGTGCTGCTTCTGAAAGGACGCGCAGTAACGAAGACTTCCCCGGTTCTGATGTCACTCAAAGCCCTGGGTATTCGCCCCTCAGAGGCTGAGCAACGGTTGTGTCGCCAGCGGGTCTGGGTGGGTAATGAGACACTGATGACGCCACGGGAACAACATTTTTTCCGGGCATTACTCAGGCATACCAGCCGAAATCGCTGGCTGTTGTGTCCTCAGGTCCGGGTGGCAGATATTGCCACACTCTCTTCCCATATCCGGCCACGATCCCGGACCTGGTGGCAACTCTTCCGGATGGCATCACAGTGGCACTGCGATGTGGTCATCGTTGACATCCATACCTTCGCTATCGTCGGCGCAGTTGAACTGGATGATGCCTCACACCTGAAAAAACACCGTATCCGGCGCGATATTCTGCTGGAAGAGGTTCTGAGGCAGGCCGGTATTCCACTATTACGCGATCGGGATTCAGAGAGGCTGGTAAGAAGGGTCAGAGAGTTTCTGAAATACCGCGGAGCCGATGCTGCCGAAAAATCCATAACCGGTATGAATTCAACGACAGAGCATACTGAACGCAAGGAGAAAGAAAAATGATTATCGCCGCCGAAGTGAAACGTGATGAACAGGGGTACTGGACACATCCTGTGCTGGCACGCAGTGGTTGTGAAACTTCCGCAGAATTAAGCTACTGGCTCAGAACTCATAAACTTCAGTGCTTTGTGATGACAATGCGCGATGAAGCGCCTGAAGCTTTTGCTCCCGGATTTACGGATGAAGCCCCGGATGCCCGTGGCTGGATACCGGAACCACCGGATGATGATGATGGCTGGTTCCTGGGCTCTGTCCACGATACCGGCGACGGACCCGTCTGCTACTGGTTTCGGCATACCACAAAATCCTGACGCCTCCGCATGGCGTCGTTGTCCAACCCCGGGAACGGGGAAAAGCCAGTTTCCCCCGTTCCCGGCGTTTCTTAAAACACCCGTTAAGGAAATACTGTGAAAAAAATTAACCGTACACTCCGCAAATGTTGTCTGTCGGGGCTTATCAGCCTGGTTTTGTGTGCACCTGTTCCGGCCGTGTATGCCGCCAGCATCGAGACGGGATATTCTCCGGAAGGAACGGCTCTGCAGCTGGTCCTGAAGACTATTAATTCTGCACAGCAGGAAATCCGGCTGATGGGCTATTCCTTTACCTCACCCGAAGTCGCCGGCGCGCTTGTCAGGGCAAAGCGGCGTGGCGTCGATGTGAAAGTGGGTCTGGACTGGAAAGCCAATACCGGCAAGCAAAACCAGGCGAGCCAGGCGGCCATGAATCTTCTGGTCAATGCCGGCATCCCGGTTCGCACAGTGTCGCAGTACAAAATCATGCACGACAAAGTCATCATTGCTGACGACCGCAATATTGAAGTCGGGTCTTTTAACTACACCCGCGCCGCTGAACGCGTCAATTCAGAGAACGTGCTTGTCGTATGGGATGTTCCAGTCGTAGCTCAACGCTATCTGCAGCACTGGCAGTCTCGCTGGAATGGCGGTACTGATTGGCATTCATCGTACTAACGATCACATTGAACACATTTTTTCTGCGCCAACAGGAAAAATGTATTTTACATTAAATTAATGTGTGCACTCGCTGCCTATAAAGACATGTAGTATCTTTGTCCAGGTATTTTGTTAAATGCTTGAGGAGGCAGAGATGTCACAGGTCGTTAACGGAGTTACTTCCTCATCGAAACGTCCCTACCGGAAAGGGAACCCACTTAGCGATGCTGATAAACAGCGATCTTCAGTGGCAAAGAAAAGGGCCACCCATAAAGAAGTTAAAGTGTTCCTGGAACCACAGCTCAAAGACATATTGATGAAAATGTGTCATGACGATGGGTTAACACAGGCTGAAGTACTGTCCCGGTTGATCCAACGCGAAGCATTAGCCAGAAACATATCTTAATGGGCTTACTTTCTTGAACCTTTACCCGATGAGTGTTAAATTGCTGCGAGATTAGAGCTTTTGGTGTGCCACGCCGTAAGGTGGCAGGGAGCTGGTTTTGTGGATGTTTACCCGGAACCAGAAAGCAAAAACCCCGATAATCTTCTTCAATCTTGGCGGACAGAAAAGATTAACGGGGCCTTCATAAACTGCATAGAACGTGTTGCTCTATGCAGGGAGTATAGAATTATGCCCAGAAAAGTTCAAGACCTTCTGTGCTCACTCCTTCCGTGCAACATAAGCGCAGGAAGCGGTGACTGATATCCTTCAAAACCACTATTCACAGGTTAAAAACCCGAACCCGGTTTTCACGCCGCGAGAAGGGAAAAAGACCCTGCCGTTCTGCCGTAAGCTGATGGCGAAAGCCGAAGGCTTCACGTCCCGTTTTGATTTTTCCATTCATGTGGCGTTTTTGCGTTCGCTGGGTAAGCGTCACCGGATGCCACCCCTGTTGCGCCGGCGAGCAATTGACGCGCTACTGCAGGCAATGTGTTTTCACTATGATCCGCTGGCCAATCGCGTGCAGCGCTCGATTACCAATATGGCCATCGAGTGTGGACTGGCCACCGAGTCCAGGAGCGGCAACCTGTCAGTCAGCCGTGCCACCCGGGCGCTGAAGTTTCTGGCCGAGCTGGGGCTCATCACCTATCAGACTGAATATGACCCGCAGATCGGCTGTAACATCCCGACCGATATCACCTTCACCCCGGCTCTGTTTTCCGCGCTTGACGTTTCTGAGGTGGCTGTGGTGGCCGCGCGCCGCAGCCGTGTGGAGTGGGAAAACCTGCAGCGCAAAAAGCAGAAACTGAAACCCCTGGAGATGGACGAACTGATCGCAAAAGCGTGGCGGGTTGTGCGTGAGCGTTTTCGCAGCTATCAGGCTGAGCGTAAATCTCACGGCCGTAAGCGGGATACTGCACGGCGGGATGCATCACGGCAGCGTCATGACATCGAGACGCGCGTGCGTCAGCAACTGACCCGCGAATACGCCACCGGCCGCTTCATGGGCGATAAAGAAGCGCGGAAGCGTGAGGTTGCGCGCCGTGTGCAGGAGCG
>SKEY01001768.1_pt1 | contig 25935 bp, 30 predicted proteins | sample 4843871 | NCBI WGS metagenome assembly SKEY01 (sample SAMN11008797, study PRJNA524170) | human gut metagenome | biome: Human fecal sample; material: Feces; isolation source: fecal sample from pouch patient p36 | host: Homo sapiens | place: Israel: Tel-Aviv | collected 2016-12-04 | reverse complement strand
TATTTGTTGTACCCTTTTTTCGGAATTATCTGTTATAAAATATTTTTTGATTTGGCTAATTTTTACTTGACTCTATATAGTTAGTCTCTCTTGGATAAAATAAAAAGAGAACCTCTCTTGAAAGAAGTTCTCTATAGAAATACTCTTCGCAATGTGACTCCGACAATCGGAGTTACTGCCCAATCGCTCGGCACTACTTGAATGATGTGTTTGCCATAAGATAGCTTAAACTTGTCATACTCGTTTCCCAATTTATGGAGTGTCCGATCCTCTACACCGTTGACTAATATTTTTCGTGTTTTCGTATTGATTTCAACGAAATCTTTGTCTGAAAACAGATTATTGACATTTGAATAGACATTTTCGTTCGTCCAGTCAAATTTCGAGTCAGTCCACGACATTAAGTTATGATGTTGATTAGAAAAACGTTGGTACCAGCCCTTTTCATAAATAGCATTTGTCAACTCTGCTTCAGTAAAGTTCATAACAAATTCATGATCATGAGAAGTAAAAGCACCATCATTTGCAGGATTTAATGCCTTAATCTGACTGAATACCCATTTTAATTGTTTGTTTGAATTTAGCCGCTCCATTTTCACTTGGAAAAAATTCCCGTTAAAAGTTTTTCTTGAAAGACTAGTTGACTTCACGCACTTGGACTTATACCAAAATTCAGCTATCAGTTCATTGTTTAGTGTAGTACTATCTCGAATTACAACGGCCATAAACACTTTTTTATTTTCATCAGCAATAACGAACTCAACGCGACCTCTCGCCGTTTTCACGTTTGCGTTGTTATTGAAGTTCATACGTTGAACACAAGAGAAATCCCCGTTTGACGTATTGTTAGCACTTTTCGGTATCTGAAAACTTAATGTCGGGCCATGCCAAACGTTGATTGCTCCCACACTTGTAAAGACAGGGATGATGGCTTCGCTTCCGTCCCATTTCATATTTCCCTGAATAAGATTTGGTGTAGACAGATTATTTAAATAATTAGGATAAGTAGAGGGCATCGTTTTATCATTTAACGAAACACCCGTAGGAAGTGTTACGGAACGCCACCTGTGATCTATTACTCGGTGTATTTCCACTTTGCGAACAGTATCAACATCTTCAGGATCTCCGTATTGTAATGTTCCCCCATTTGAATTAACTAATCCAATCAATCCGTTCTCCCCTTGCATCGTAACTTCTATTTGAGGATCAGCCTTCCATGTTCCATAATGGGTTACTTCAATCTGATCACTGACTGTTAGTTTGCTAGCAGTATAAGGATTAAGAAAAGGTCCGAGATTATACTGCGGTTGGCAAATCGCTAGCTTTGAATTTCCTCTCACGCCTACTGTTAAACACAGCGCAGTAGTTTTTTCATTAGTTATTTGAATTGTTTCACTGATTGCCTGCCACTCATTTTCTAAGACTTTTGCATCAAAAGAGTGACGCTTTAAAATGCCACCACCAACTTTTGACCTTTCCTCGAGGATTACAGTACAAGGACTATCGGTTCCGTCTGTAGGTAATGTTTCAATGTTTATGAGCATCCCGAAAGATACATAATCACCAAGACTTACCTTAATAGGGCGAGTGATCTCGGTCGTTTTTGGTAACCAGTTTTCTTTACCATGAATAGTAACTAAATCAGTAAAATCTGCTATGAGTGTATTTGAGCCATTGTACTTTGGTCCTAATGCGGTAAAATCTTTCCAGTAATGTGCCCTATTTTCAAACTCACTATCTAAACAAAGGTTTTCTTTTGCAGGATCAGCATTCGTGAAATAGTCAGTTTCAATAGCGTAAGCAACACCTTCTGGTACTTTGAAGCTCAACTCAACTTTTGCTGCATCACGATTTACATATTCGGGAACAATCTCACCTTCAAATCGAGCGAACCAGTAACGATCCGCTTGATCGGTAAATATTAGTTGACCATCTGTTCCATCAGCTTGATAAAGGACGCGATACATCTCATCTTTGAGCGTATCTACGTCCGTATTATCATTTCTCTTCTTATTTTTCCTAATCCATCCTTTAACAGTAATTGTTGTTGCACTGTCCTTAGCATAGAGAAGTTTTTCACCCATCACTAAATCTTTTTTTTCATATTCTCGCTTTTTAGTAGGGCGAGATATTTCACTAATAGTCAACCATTTAAAGAAATCAATCCCTCTAAAAATCATCCTAGTTTCTGCGATTATACTCGCCCCTTTCTTCTTTCAGATAATCTTTCGTTTCTAGCATTTTCTTTAGCTACAGTCGGGGCTACTTTCTTACCGACTTTTTCTTTGTCCATGTAAATATCAGAATCTTGATCACGAATCTCAGCTAATAGCTGATTATTCACGTTAAGCAAACGGATTACTTCCTTAATGTCCAGACTTGTCGAACCTGCAAAATTGCTTCGAATTGCTTGTGTATCAACTCCAATTAAATCAGCAAGGTTTAGTGTCATGTTTGAAGCCATATCGCTCAACCCTGTCGTAGCAGATTGGATAATCCCCGATCCATTCTGAGCCATGTAATTCAGCGCCTGACCGATTAACTCCATCGCCCTAGCTGGTTTAGTGACAGGCAGAACGACTTCGGGATTTCCCTTCTCTCCAGCTCGATAAAGACCGTCTTGAGTAATCCAGCCTCCGTTTTCGTATCCAACTCCACGATAAGCCGCTAATAGCGACCCATATCTTGAAACTGCATAACGAATTGAAGCCAACATATTTGATAAAGGATCAACCATATTTTTATCGTATCCTGGTCTTGCGTATGCTTTAAAGGTTGCACTGATCGTTTGTAGTAAGCCTCTCGAAGGGTCACCACGTTGCGCATTGATATCCCAATTGTTAACTGCATTTGGATTACCTCCAGACTCAGTTTGAATCTGCCGTAACATCGCATTCAGATTCGCGGGAGTGTATTGACCTTCCATTTTCAAAGCCTTAATCGCTAAACTTCTCCATTGTTCCACTCCAGCGGAAGGATTATAACCAACAGCGCTTGAACCTCCACCACCAGTAAATATATCACCAGATCCCATTGCGCCATTTAAATGAATGTGGTCAAAATGGTCTCCGTCAGGCCAAGTAACCCACTGTCCACTCGATCCAGTTCCACTGAGACCCATTCGGTCTCTTACTTTCCCGTTCGTGATTACATAGGCAATCTGTTTTGCGAATTTTTCAAAGGCCCAATTAGCAGCCTCCGTGTATTTTGCAGAACCGACTACACCTGGATATGCCAAGTCAATTGCTTGATGTTTTCCATGGTAGTATGGATCGCCAGCCCGATAACCAGATGTGATTGTCAAACCAGGGAACTTACTCATCATTTTCTGAGCAATATCAACCAAATACTTATAAACGTTGTTTGCTCCCATCGCGCCATCAAATGTTCCGTGAGTGAAGAACTTCTCCAGCTCTCCTTGAATCATTTTGTTAGCTGCGCCTGTCATCAGTTTTACACCTGATTTGGTCATATCTAACCAAGGTTCATTGATTCCTTTATAATCCACTTTGCTATTCAGAAACTTGAGTACTGCATTTTCATCATCGAGAAAATCGACAATATCGAATTCACCGACACCATCAGCATATTTTGGAATCATACTTCCAAGATTATTCTGAGCTTTCAGCACCCGTTCGGTCATCGTAGCATTGAGTACCTTCGCACCCTTTTTCAGCCAAACAAGAGCATTTCTACCCTTAGCTATAAAAGTAGAACCATCTGGTTCTTGTATGATTTCCTGATATTTTGAACCTTTTTGATCGTTTACAATTGCAGGACCGTCAGCCGGGTGGCCATCTGTTCCTCTAGCGTATCTTGGTGGTGACCAATCCCCTAATCTCTTGTCAGATTCAACTTCTTTCATTGCGTGATTTACACCAGCGATAACGCCGTTGACACCTTTTCCGATGCCACCAATCATTTTGTTAGCCACACCATTCATCGTAGTATCAAGAGAACCGCCCATAGAATTGATGCCATCTATCAACGATTGCATCAAAAAACGTCCAGCGCTATTAAAGCCGCCCGACTTCGAACGAAGATTATTGATTGCATCATTTCCGAGTTGGTTCACTCTGTTGATGAATGTTTGGTAAAGTGTGTTCCAACCGTTCAACAGATTTTGAAGCCAAGTGCGGCCAGTTTGGTACATCGCATTGTAAAAGCTCCGTAAAAGATTCAAGACTTGATTGCAGAAGTTTCTCACAGTCGTAATGAATGTAGAAACAAGACTATTCCAGCCGTTTAACTTATTCTGCATCCAAGTTCGTCCCATTTGATAATTCGGGCTATTCTGACTAGTAATCAGTGTTGTGTATTGAACAATAAAACTATTTGTCGTTGCAAGCATAGTCGGAGCAACTGAATTCCAACCATTCATGAAGTTTGTTAACCAGTCAGCCCCTTGAGTTACCATCGAAGGGCTGATTGAACTAAACTGACCCAAAATACCATTAGCAGCTGATAAAGCTGTTTGTAGCAACTGAGGAGTTGAATCAGACATTCCTTGATTACCTGCCTGTGAAGCTTGTTGAGCTGAGGCCTGCATCTGACTCGCATCAGGCATCCCGTAGCTCTCAGTTACAATCATGTCATTTGAGAGTCCGACAGGTTCTGCATCTTGTACAGCCTTGGTCATCATGTCTGTCATTGTAGAAACAACGCCCTCAATAACTGGTAATCCTTTTTCTATTCCGACAGCAACACCTTCAGGGACCCATTTAGCGATCCCAATCATCACTCGTGACGGTGACTTGATTTTTAGTTTATCTTTGAACCATTTACTAACATTTCCAGCAACATCAGTTACAGCTTTCTTGATCGAACCAGCTGCATCAGTAATCCCTTTACCAATACCACCAATAATATCTTTACCAATCTTGCCCCACTTTACATCTCCAAATGCTTTGAAGATAGCAGCGACAACTTGCGGCAACATCTTAATCAAGACACCAATAGTATTCAAAATACCTTTACCAAGAGCGATCAAGATTTGAACGCCGGCAGCAATGATTTTCGGTAAATTCTGAATAAGAATAGCTACAATCGTAATGATTAGTTTGATCGCCAATTCAATTAATTTAGGCAAGACATTTAGAATTCCTTGAATTAATGAACCAAGAATTTTGACACCTGCTTCGATAATCTTCGGCAAACTCTGAATCAACGTCGTGACTAGAGAAATAATCAGATTGAAGGCCAACTCAATCAATTTCGGCAGCATCATCATAATCCCATTGATCAAAGCAACTAGAATTGTCATACCAGCTTCAATAATCTTCGGTAGATAGGTAATAATCAGTGAAAGAATCATCTCAACAAGTGAAATAACCGCACTGATTAGATTTGGTAGCATCTGAATGATTCCGGTAATAATCGCAGTCAGGATTGTAACTCCGGATTCAATCAACTGAGGCAAAACAGAGAGTAATGTCTCAATGATTGTCTTAGAAATGGTGAATGCGACTGTTACAGCAGCTTGTGCTAAAGGAATAAGTGTTTGTAGTATTCCTTGTATGATATTCGTTAGTAGATTGACCCCAACTTCTATCATTTTAGGTAATATTTCAGTGAACGAAGTCACCAATCCTAGAACGATTTCTGAAATTTTTTCCAATAAGTCTGGTACCGTAGTGCCCATACCTTCAGCAAGTTTTGAAATCAGATTGCTTCCAGTAATAATCAGACCAGGTATCCCACCAACCAAGATTGCAATGATTTTAGGTAGTAGCGATTTGAAAATGTTGATTAATGGTTCGAATTTTCCTTCGAATGCTTTGTCTATTGCTATTTCGAACTCTGCAAACTGTTGTTTTACACCTTGAACGAAATTTCGAATGCCTTGACCTAATCGATAGATAATATTTAGTTGATTTTCGCTAAATGAATCACCAAAAAGATTCGTCAGGCCTTCAAGACTAGTAATGTTTCCTGCAATAATGAACTTCAACCCTAAGAATGCCCGTCGGATTTGCTGAACAATCTCATAGAATTTCTCGAATCGCTGCATCGTTACATCGCTGAACATACTTGTATTGATAGATTCGGAAAACGAATGAAAGTCCATATCGCCAGTTAGAACATCTTTGACGATTTGAATTCCATTTTTCAGTCTGTTAAAACTTTCATGAAGTATAGTTATTCGATTCATGATCGCATTAACAGTGTCTTGCGGTAAAAAGTCAGCTAAAGCCAACTTCAAATCTTCATACTGCTTGCGATCACCGCCATGAAGAATCTGATCTAGACTTGACCTGATGATATTTGACGCTACTTGTACTCTTTCGTTAGCGTCTTTTTTGAATTGATCAAAGGCTTTGTGAAGAATCGTTAAACGATCAAGAATTTTATTGGCGGTTTCTTGAGGAAACAGATTATTGAGTGTTTGTTTCAGTTCCTCAGTCTTACCTCTATCTCCGCCAACGAAGATTAAGTCAAAACTTCCTTTAATTGCTTGAGCTGCAAGCCCAAACTTCTCACTAGCCTTTTCCCTGAACTCTCCAAATGCTTTGTGCAACGCTGTTAATCGATCGATAATGACGTTAACAGTTTGTTGCGGTAAAAGCTGATTGAGATTTTCTCGAAGCGCTTCGGTCTTCTTGCGATCCCCACCAACAAATATTAACTGCAATGCTCCATGAATCGCATTTCCTGCAATGACAAACGTTTCTCCAAGTTTCTTAACGAAGTTAATCAATGGTGCGACTAATTGTCTGAATTTCTCTGAGCGTTTGTAGAGATCTGTTATTGCGACTCCTAAACCAATCACTGCTGCAATAACTAGCACAAACGGATTAGCAGCAGCCAATTTGATAAATGGACCAATCCATTGAACGAATTTTATTAGAGCTGCGAGTAAAAGAACCAATGCTCCATACGAACTCAAAGCTGCAAATAATCCTTTTACAATAGAAATTAATGGATTTGCTGATTTGCCAATATTTTCTAATGCTTTAGCAATTGAAGCTAATACCTCTTGAACTTTTTCAGATCCAATAGTATTATCTCTGAATGATTTCATTGAAGCAGTCGCAGAACCTAATGCATCAACCGCAACTTTTTTGAAAGGTTCTAATCCTTTGACGATAGTTGTAGTAATAGCCGTTCTGAAATTGGCCATTGAACCAGATAGAGTATCACCAGCTGTTTTAGCCAAACCTGCCATCCTAGCTGTTGAACCTGCAACTCCGTCGGTACCTTCTTCGATTCCTTTACGAAGTGTCTCGATTGCTTTACCAGCTTCTAACGTTCCATCAGAAACTGCTTCTTTCATATCTGTTACAGATTTCTGACTCGCATTAGCTAGAATTTGCCAAGCAGGTATCCCAGCATCAACCAAGCGATTAATATCATCCGCATAAACTACACCAGCAGATTGCATTCCTGCAATTGCGCTAGTAATCTGATCAATAGATTCTGCACCGTCGCCCACACCATATGCGGCATCAGCAATTGCTTGGAACACACCTTTTACTTTCGTGCCTTCCATACCAGCGGCAACCATTTTTTTAGCGCCCATTGCTACATCATTCAAAGCAATAGGTGTACCCTCAATAGCAGCTGCGAGATCATCCATGACTGTTTTCGCCATTTGTGCGCTGCCTGTTAAGACAGTTAGTGATTTAGTTGCCGTATCAATCGTGTCAATACGGTCAAGGGCTCTGCCGATAGAATCTCTCAAAATATCAAATGCTTTCGCTACAATTGCAATGGAAGCAATAGAGCTCGCAACGTCTTCTACTGATTGCCTAGCAGATTTAGAAGGATCATCAACACCCGATTTAATTTGATTCCTGATATTAGGAAATATTGATTTTGCTTTATCAAAAACAGATTTAAATCCACTAGTAAGATTATTCTTTACTGATCTTGATGCATCTGACGCACTCGTTGATATTGACTTGATACCACTTTTTACTGATTGCCAAATGTTAGAAGCGACACTCGGAATGCTCTTTATTCCATTCACAAACCCTGTTCTTATGTTTGAGGCTACCTGTGACGCTTTTGAAGGAAGCTGAGACAATCCGTTGCCGATTTTAGATACAGCACTTGCAGTCGTATTAACTATTGAGTTAAAACCAGTAACAAAGACATCCTTAGTCCGATTTAAGACTTGAGTTGCCTTTGTTGGAATTGACTGTATCTGAGAAATTGCTTGATTTTTTGCTTGAGCGAAACCTGAACTAACAAAACCAGTTACGGATTTCATGGCACGTTGAATGGTTCCTGGTAATTCTATGACTTTATCGACAGGCTTTTTAATCAAATCCAGCAATGAATTTCCAATTGTCTTAAAGCCATTCTTCAGATCGGTAAAACTTGACTTCAAATTGGATACGCTGCTTTTCATTGAAATAACTAATGCTTTATTCATCGCTTTGCTATCTTTAGTCATTTCTGAATAGGATAATTTTGCATCGCTTTTCATCTGATCGAAATTCTTTTTCGAATCAGCAGATAAACTAGCATTTGCGCTTTTCATTTTCTGCGTCATCGATTGAAAACCAGTTGAAACTGTCTTCGCTGATTGGCTTCCTTTTTCGCCTAAATCTTTTGCAGTCTCAACCGTGTTACTGATTTTACTTGCCAAATCAGTAGCGGCCTCGCCAGTTCTTGTGAACCAGTTGAAAAAAGTGGCTACCGCCTTCTCAGCTGGTGCAGAGTCTGCTGTGATTTCTATATAAGCACCGCCAACTTTTGTACCTTCTGCCATTTGCTCAACTCCCTTCTATATGTATTTTTTATTGGTATAATTTCCTTATCAGTAAGTGGTCTGCTGAAATACTGATAAGGAGGTTAGTACATGGCCAAACATGCATCTGTGAAAATTACAATGGACAAAGATTTGAAAAAGTTTCTTAAAGACCCAAAAAAGCAAATGGAAAAAACTATGCAAGGTAAGAAAACTGAGATTGAATGTCCAAACTGTAATAAAAAATTTACCGCCACTATCGGTAAAAAGAATACATGTCCCTCATGCAAAGAGTCTGTTGAGATTAAGTTTTAAGTTTAATTTCTAGTTCCGCTGAAGCCATTTCCTGAACTAGGGAATTGGCTTCTTTTACCAATTCATTAAATCTGGAAAGTTTTTCTTCTATCTCTGACAGATTTACTATCTCAATACAAACCTCTTGTTTATTTTTGTCATTCTTCACTATTAACACTTCCTTTCCACCATTGAGTGGTGTCTATACCCTCATCATTTGCATTTTGAGTGATATTTTCTTTAGCATTCTTGAAAGCTTCATCATAAGGCTTCATCAAGTTAGACTCATACCCTTGTTGACCAGTCAGATTACTCAAGAACATACCAACTGAATCAACGATCGCTACTTGAATCTCATATTGTCGAGCACGCCTTGATTCATATTCCTTCTTGTTTCCCCATTCGTATTTTCGTCTCAGCCAACTAAACGACTGATCCAAAACCTCTGACTCAGGAATTTTATAGAAATATGAAACGCACTGAATCTGCTCAATTAAGCTTGTGGCGAAGGAGTCAATTGCACTACTGATGCTTTTTGCGGTTCCGTGTTTTGTTCCTTCTGAGCCGCTTCTTTCACTTCTTCTTTGCTCATCGTGCGGAATTTCGGACGGATCTTTTTTACTAATGCCGTTAATTTTTCAATTGGTGTATTTGCTAGAAATTCAGCAACAATCAGTGAAGTATCAAAGAAATCCATTTCTTCTGTTTCGTCAGCTGTTTTATCTAAAAGAATTGCCAGAAGATTAGCGATTTTTTCGTCTGGAACTTCCGAAAGGAAGAATTCAACACCCTCTTCAATCGTTGGAAACTTAGTATTAAATAACGGATTGTTTTCCTCGTCAACTTTTTGCTTTCCTTCTTCATCCAAAATTGGCGTTACCTCAGTGTGATCTTTGCGCCAATCCGTAAACTTGCTATAGATAATCATTCCATCACCAGCAACAAACTTCACCAGCTGCAATACTTTCTTATTCGTTAAGCGTGGTACAGGAATCTTGCTACCATCACTTAACTCCACCATTTTCATTTCAGTTACTACGCTATTGATTTGTTCTACTGTTGTATTTTCAGTCATGTTTTTCTCCTTTTTTAGACAAAATAAAAGACCCTGCTTTTAAGCAAGGTCATGCGATTACAATACTTGTTCGATTTCAATGAAGACATTTTCGTCTTCTGGAAGATCATCCTGAGCGAATGAAGTAAACGACACTGGAAGTGTTGCCTTCTCTTTACCGTGATTCGTTTCGACATTATCACTAATCTTCACTTCATAATAGTGGACCATTAAGAATGTCCCGTCTTCACGTTTTACAATCAGAGTTAAGCTATATGAAGCAATTGACGTTGGTGCACCATAAGAAATCGTCTTAGTTCCGAGTTCTTTCACCGGTGTCAAAGTATCTGTTGTGGAATATGCTTTTGAGACACCTTTTTTCAGTGTGATAAGATCGTCTGCAGCTTGAACAGAAGAAATTTCAATAGTTTCATCACCAATTTTTGCAAAACGGACGCTTTCAAAATCAACACCTTTACCAGAGGCTACTTTGATTTTTCGGTTACCTTTATTAATGGCTGCAGCTAGGGTCGCAGGATCACCGAGGTCGGCTGCTGTCTCGGTAATATCGCCACCAGCCATAGCTAACGAACGATTGTCAATTGAATTTTCCATTAATGTGGTACCAATAGTGTTGGTCCATCCGCTAATTGTTGTATCAATAGGAGTAACTGATTGGTCAATCGTTACTTCTTCTGTTTCGTTGCCACGAGAACGGCTGATACCTTCCGTTGTTCCACCAAGATCACGGAAACCTTCCTTGAGCTCAAAAGTTTTCATATCCATTACATCTGAAATTTTTGTTGGACGAAAAGTCGTATCTTCACCAATGATTAGACGTCCAGCGCCCCCTTGGATGTTCTTTTTATTAAAATGGAAAAATTGGTCTTTTGCCATTATTTAGTTCCCTCCTTCTTTTCTGTTTCTTCATAACTCCATGACGAGCTAGAAATTTTCAATTTTTGAAGTTGCTTCTCAGTCAATTCAAGGATTTCCCCATGAATGATAACTTTCGGAACACCTTCGATATTGACGCTTAACGTCGTTCCAGCACCAGAATTCGATTTAGCCATTACTCTGACTTTCGATTCTTTATTTGCAACTGCTTCTTGCTTTGTTTCTTTTTTCTTATCTTGAGCTTTCTCTGCCAAAATAGTTCCTCCTTAATTTTCGAAATAGTTAATATACATGTAGCACCAAGCTTCATCTTTTTTAGACACATCATCGACATTTGGAACTGGTGACATCTGAAAATCAACATCAAAGACATTGACACCCTCTATATCAGAAAAGTTCCGTTTTAAATAATTTCCAACATCTGTGCATTTCTCCAATGCCTCTATATCGCTTTCTGAGCGAACTAACAGTTGGATGGTATTTTTCCCTATTGTCTTAATTAGAAGACAGGGAAGTGGTGCTGTGGCTTCAATTTTCCATATTCTGAATGATTCGAAGCCATCAAAAAAAGCAGCCTTCAGGAATTCCCGAATACTGCTTGAAGCATCAACAAAATCCATCGAGCTACTCCTTTCTATGTTCGTAAAACTTTCTTCATCGCAGCCATACCAGAACTGATCATCCGATCCATGCCGTTTTCAAGCCCTCTTGCGTAAATGTTGTAACGACCTTCGAGATAAATCGCATATGGCACACCTGAACCAGTCTTGAGAGTCGTTTTAGTTCCTGTTTCTTCCCATTCATTAATGATCGGACCAACAGCGGAACCGCTTGGACCCAAATAATGAGTAATGAATCCGAGCGAGTTAATGTACGCTGCAGTATCAATGTGATTGTCAGCAGACGTTACTTCTTTCGCACTCTTCGCCCACTCTTTCGCCATTTCAGATACTAAAGCTTTTCTAGCCTCTTTCATCGATCCTGAACCGCCGAGTGTCTCGGAATCAAGTGAAATCGATACTGCTGCAAATTTCGACTTGTACTGCATTTTCTTCTTCATGCTACTCAGCGCCCTTTAAGAAAACTTTGTAATGATGAAGCGTGCGGTCATCATGATGAGGTGTGATAGAGTCTACTTCAAGTTTTGCTGTCGTGAGCAGGTTTCCTTTGTCATCCTTGATATTTTCAACAGTCATTTGCGGATCAACAGCTGTATCGGGTGTTAGATGTAAACTCATTTCTATTACTCGATCGGCACCAGACGAATCTCTTACATAGACATTTTTAGTCATGTATCGGCATTTGACGGTTTCGGGGTCATTTTTTTCATAGATAGGGCGTCCCCATTTATCCTCACCAACATACTTTTTTCCAGGCAATGTCAGGTCGCATGTATGAATCAGTAAATCATCAAATAACATCGATTCTCACGCTCCTTTTTCGTAGGAGTCCAGTTCCTTCCAAAAACATTAAGCAAGAAGGCGCGACTCTCCCAGCTTGTCGGCTAGTAGATCCACCACTTGCAGATCGGCTGTAGTCTCCAATGGAGTAACTTAGCGAGCTTTTGGGTGTTCCTGTTACATCTACATCAATACCTTCAACTTGGTAATATTCGATTTGAGCGCAACATGCTTTCTTGATCAGTTCTTGAACATCCTCAGAAAACTTATCTAACCCTATTTTGAGAATCTGATACTCTGTCAACGCGTCAACTATTTCAGTTGCACGTTTAAAAAATCGAGAGAACTTGTCATTTTCGACAGGTGTTCCCTCGAATACTTCTTCGTAATACTTTTCGTCAACATAAGGTTGAGTCATACCGCTCACCTACTTTTCTGCTGCTTTTTTTGACTTCTTCGTGGTCTTTTTGGCTAATTCTGTTTCAAGCGCTTTGATCTGATCTAGCAAAGGAGCTGTTGCTTCATCAACTGCAACTTGAACAAAATCTTTAATCTGACCTTCGTCTTTTGGAACGATCTCTAAATAATCTGCCCCAAGCTTCTTGATAATTTCTTTTGCCCGATCTTCCTTCAGGGTTATAACAAGACCCGCACTATAAATCTCATTCGTGCGGGCATCCTGAAATACTTTATTCACTTTATAACGTGGCATTCATTGTCATCCTTTCTTAACCAGCTGGAATGAACGTATCCTCATCTTCGGTACCCGAACTATCAATGTATCCGAGCATGTTGTTTTCTCGAATAACGAAATCAATATCTTCAAGCATGAAGTGATAAGTTGATTGTTTAGCTACCGCAACGGAGTCTTGAGCAGCAGTGGTCAAAGTAACATTCAATCCCCATACGGTCGTTAAATTCGCGAATGGCGTGAAGAGAATAACTCCATTTTTCATTCCATCGACAATTTCGACTGGATATCCTGAAATCATAGTTACTTTTCCATCAGTAATAGTCGCATCACCAAGATTTGTTTGACGATTTTGAATTTCAGCAACATAATGAGCATTTGTTGAGCGCGACATATGCCAAACAAAGGTACTATTGATGTATTTGTCTTGAAACTCACCGATAACTTTAGTCAAGGTAGTAATTTTTGGTAGTTTAGTGAAGCTGTGTTTCACTGCGGCATTCGCTTTTGCTTGCTTAATAAAACCATCATTTAACTTCAAGAATGCGTCAGTATCAGATTCATCACCATTGTAAGCAAGATCTTGCGTATCGGCTGCAAACTGTTGTTGCATTAAAGAAAGCAACGCCTGACGTACATCTTGACCGCGCGTGCGAGCAGTATAGAACGTATTGCTATTTTCAATCCAAGTATCTAGATACAATGGTGACAGATGGAATTTAACTTCGCTTTCTTCAGCGATATCTGTTCCAGTCGGTTCAGTCAATGTGCCTTTGTGAGCTTTGAGAGTCCGACGTTTCACACCCAATTTGTCAATTGATCCAGTACCAGAGTTTGCAAAATAGACATTTAATTTCTGCAATGTTGCACTAGAAGCAATGGCATCAAGGACAAATGCTCGTGCGTTGTCATCACGCAATGTTACGTTGTTTCCTGCCTTTTGAATCGCAGCCATTTGTTTTAAAATAGTTTCATTCGATAATACATTTACCATTTGGTTTTTCCTCCCTTATTCAGAAACAGGGAAAACAGCGTCCACATAAGATGGAACCTCTGATTTCGCTACTTCTGTTGTGTAATTTTGTTCTTGATTGTTACTGAAACGAGCTTTTTCAAGCGCTTCAACCTTTTCATTCAAAGGAGCTACCGCTTCTTGAACTGCTTTAGTGATGTCTTCAGCAGTGAATGCTTCTTTTTTCACCTTTTTCTTTGCAGCCGCCGCTTCCTCTTCTTTTTTCTTCTTTTCCTCATCTGTTAATTCGTCATCATCGCCAGACTTCGGATTTTCTAACTTTTCTAAGCGTTCGGAGATTGGTGTTAACGCTTCTCCTAAAGCTTTTTTTAATTCTTCTTCTGTCATTTCGTGTTCCCCCTTCGATTTTTTAGTACTAAAAAAGGACTTGATCCCATTGACCACGCCCTGTTTTGTTACTGATTTAGTTGTTTGAATCGTTCCTAGTAAAACAGACAATTCATTAACTTCGTCTTGGATTTCTGATAGTTTCTCAGCATCGTTCGCTGAATAGTTATCTAAAATGGACCATGCAGCAGATTGGAAAGCTTCGATAGCTGCGTTCACATCTCGGAAAGTCTTTCTTTGATTGAAATTATTGGTCGTTTGCTTTTTTACTTCTTCAACCTCTGCAGTGCCAGCAAGTGAGTATCCGGTGAACTCACCTTTTTGAATATCTTCCCACATTTCGTCTGTCGCTTTTGTTACGAGTACCCATGTTCCCTTAGTGATCGTTGTGTCGTTAATTGTCATTTCGACAGGCGCTACATAGCTTTCAACAACTTTACCAGCACTAGTGGTAAAATCATGCTGCTTATCAATTTGTTGGTAGTCTTCCATAAAGCTATGTGCCGCTTTTTCAATTGTCTCAGCATCCATGTAGTCGCCGTGAGCATCTTCTGTTTCAGGTTCATAAACAACACCATATACAAGCTTTTGCGGATCGTCAGCTTTCGTCACAAGCTTAACAGCCGTTTCAAATGTCGGTTCGCCTTCCGCTTTTGTCAGGAAAAATGATTTCTTATTCGCCGCTTTGTCAACGTAAGACACGTGTGTTACTTTTACATTTTCTAGTTTTCGCATTTTATCACCACCTTTCGCTGTTCTCGATTCATTAGATATGGCTTCAAGCCGGATCACCTGTTCTTTCTGGCAAAGACTGCCGATTGTCTTCTTTATTCGATTCATCAGGAGGATTTCTCTCATAATCAAGTAAATTCAAATGAGTCTTATGGAAAAGTAATAGCAAACTCGTTAATGTCATCGTTTGAAAGTTACTGCGGTTTTCTTGGTTTTCCATATCTTTCACTCCTTTAATCTACTGGCGGTTTTTCAATCTCATATTCAATTTCATTTTTTGAACGATCGAAAATCGGATCAAGCCAACAGTGACAATAGATAGTTTCCTCAATTGGAGCTAATGGATCACGCGGATATCTTATGAACGTGCCGTTAATATAAAAAAACTCCCCTTTGGCCGCCGTCATTCCATCAGCGGATACATGCGCTGGTCGTGGTTCCTTCACTCCGTCAGCGTGCCGCCACGTACTTCCAATCACATGTCGGTTTAGCATCATCGCCTCATATTGAGAGCCGCCATACATCCGAGTGATTTCAAGGATTGCAATCGATCGAGCGCGGACGTATCCGAAAACTGCTAGTTCCGCTAAAGAAATACCTTTCTTTTTCTCCTCATCGTCTTTTTCATAGTATTTATCCAGCTCACGACTAACCGTGTTATCCGTTGTTTCTCGCAGTTGACTGGGCAATTTCTTTGACCAATCTTTCAGTTCTTTGTATGCCTCTGAATTTTCATCAAAGGGTAAATCACTACCGTATTGCTTTTTGAATACTTCCAGTAACGCAAAAAACGCCGCTTCTAATTCAGGAACGATTTCATTTTTCATCGTTGAATCAAAAGAGCGATTTTTCATTGCTCGCTTTAATTGTTTTTCGGTTGGCGGCTTCTTCTTGAATTTCTGGATCAACTTATCAACTATGTTTTGCAGTTCCTCGTAATCTGTCTGAAAGGCATCTTCAATCTTTATTTCTACCAACAAAATGTACTCCATTAGCAAATCAATAAACTGATACTCAGCGTTTTCTAGTAGTTTCTTTAGTTCCTTGTCCTCTTCTTCTTTGATTAGAAAAGCCAACTCTATCATTTGAGAATCATCCATCTTAGGACCTCACCTCTTTGATCAACCGACGCACCGTAGCGGCCAATTCACTTGTCGGTGTGCTGCCATAAGCTTTTTGAATACCTTCATCGCTAATTTTGAAGTCTGAGTCCCCAAGAATTTGTATAGCTTTTTCCTCATCAAAAGGAAATGCGGCAGTAATCATCTGTAGTGCGCTGTCTCTTGGAAGCTTGCCGCTTGCAACAGCCTGAACGATATTAACCAACGAAGTGATTTGAGCACCATTCAATGACACTTGTTGCACTGTTTGACCAAGTGCATTAGTTTCGCCTGGTTCTAATTGACCTTCAGAACTAGATAGTGTATCACCGGACATATTAACTTTATTTGCAGAATTACCATTAGCAGGTAAATTGTACTGCTCGCCTTCGAAGCTCTCTAACGGTTTATTGAGAACTTTCCCAACTATATCGCGTAGATCATTCGGAGCAACAGCGCTCGCTTGAATGGCCGGATCAAGAATTGCTTTGATATCTTCCATATTCACAATATTGGATGTCTTAAAGAATACCTCAACATACTTCAAGTCATACTCTCGAAATAGCGAGTTAGTTCGCCATTCATAGGTTTCTCGTAAAGACTGGAAGACTTGTTCTTCTGTCAATTCTTTAGCCGTCTCAACGGTCGCTCTATTATAGTCAGTTGACAATCCTACGTAGATTGGCGGCAGTCTAAATGCAGAGAGTACTGCTTCAATCACATTTTTGTCATACTCAAGAAATAAGGCATCTTTTTGAAGGACATCAGAGAGCTTTTCTAATTTGATTGCTGGTTTATCTTTGTTCTCATCAAAGACCATCTCGTCTGTCGGCCCTAATTTTTCAGCTTCTATAATTAAAAATTTATGCTGAGATTCTCCTTCTGAGCCGATTCCATTCGCATAACTTTGCAAAGACGCTTCCGATGCCTCGGTCAATTGTGCATTTTCTAATAGGATAGCTAACGGGATATGTCGGCCTTGCGTGAAATATCGGTAGTTTAGTTCATCCGCTTTTCGATTGCCTAATATTTTGATCAGCGGACCAATCCATCGAGGGATTCCATAAGGCTCCTGAAAGTCACCAATTTTTAAATGGATAACTTCAGTAGCAGTTCCATTATTAGCTTTTCCTACCGATCCATTAGAATTTAATGGTGTCGGATCACCGAACGTTTTATACCATGTTCCACTCTCTTTTGCAGAATCCATCAACGGATCTCGGAAACAAAAATAACGAACCTTAATATCCTGTCCGTTTTGATTCACTACCTTATTTAGTTTTGTCACTGACATGTATTCTGGCTTAATAGAATCAATACCTACTACTTCACCCTTAACATTTCGAATTACCTCCAAAAAACCATTTCCACATTCTTCAACATGTCTGATTACCTCTTCTACGATTTCTTTTGCGGGTCTTTCGAAAGAAAGTTCTGAAATTAAGGTCTCTAGTTGATTCCACTCAGCCTTCATTGCCTCTGATTCTTCCATATCATCTACTTTATATCTTATTCCTATGCCAAAACCGACCACATTAGTCACATAGGCTTCAATACACTGATTTAAAATATCAGAAATTCCTGTTATGGACCGTAATGTTTCTATGTCATACGGTGGATTCAATAACGTTAAATCTCTAATTTGTTCAACATTACCAGTAGATTTATATTTCAAATCCCTTTTTTTAGCAATTGAAACTTTGCTCTTCTTCCAATCCTTTGGAATGAGACCACTTTTACCACCACTAATTATTCTCGAAGTCAAATCATCGCCTCCTAAAATGCTGTTTTTCTCTCTCTACGTTTCGAATTATTCGAAACTCCTCTGTCTAGTTTTACTAACGCCTGTGACATCGCATCAACGTCATCATCATGCGCGCCATTCGGAAATGATTCGATCTCATCAAGAATCTCATCACTCCAAGGTTTCCAAAGCGGATGTGGTAAGTACACATTGCCCGCCTCCCAGAATGGAGCAACAGCATAGGCGCGCACCTCTTTGCCGCCTTTAGGGTTAACAGGCACCATTCCTGAAATATGTTTTCTCAACATTTCGATTACGGCCGTTCCATTGGCTTTATCTTCTATTAATTTTGCCTTGGCAGATGGGTGACGAGCAGTCATCATAGAAATAGACTTCATCGTATCAACAATGCCCATCCGATCATGCGTACGATCAATTAAAAAGAAATCTGTGCTTTTTTTTCCCCACACATGTCCGGCAACATAATCCGAAGTATCTTTATCTTTAAAAGTACAATCCCACGATTGAACTTGAATATCAAAATTTTCTGGCATGACTTTTATATCATCGCCTAGTCCTAATCGTACTTTCATTTCAATGGATGGCACATAATACTTCGCCCATGTTCGTTTGAAGATGTCACCGCCAGCTGGTGTCGGTCTTTGTTGATAAAGAGAGGCCCAACCTCTTGAACCCGTAACGGCTTTTGTTTGTTCCGCCCACTTTTCATCTTTACCTATTTCAGGAGCTAATGCCTCGCCGACCTCACGACCAAGCAAGTCCTTTTCCTCCGCAATCGCTGGTATTTTGATTTCGATCCAAGGTAATGTTTTTTCTTTTAATAAACGACCCGCTAAATCATCTTCATGCCAACGAGTCATAATAATAATTACAGAACCATTTGCTGATAAACGAGAATAAAACGTATCCCGCCATTCAGAATAAATTTTATCTCGGATTGTTTTACTTTCTGCCTCAGCCCTGTTTTTTACAGGATCATCAATTATCAAAAGATCGGAGCCTCGGCCAGTTGCACCACCTAAGATAGAAGTGCTGTATAGCTGACCTAAATGATTATCAATACCCCATTCAGAAACACTCGCTGTCTCAGAACTTAGTTTCAAATCGAATAGTTCATCACTGTATAAACGAAATTTTTCTCGGTTTTTTCGTCCAAACTTTTTGTAGAGTTCCTCTGAATACGAAACAACCATCGCCAGTTTATCCGGATTCTTGCATAAAAAATAAGCTGGGAAAGTCTCTGTAATAAAAGTTGATTTACCATGTTGTGGTGGTAACTCTACGATGATAAACAACCGTTCTCTATTTGCTATACGATCCAAATAAGGTGAGATATATAACTGGTGTCGTAATGGCTTAAATGTGCACCCATGGGTATAGAAAAAGAAGTCAGCGAAATTTCTCCTCGCTAACTCCTTTAGTGATTCTTTTCTAATTGTCTCAAGATCAACCATCTTGTTCATAGGCTAATCGCCTCAATTCGTCAGTGCTTAGTTCAGCATATGGATTTTTTGCTTTTACTTCACCGGATAACTCTAATTTTTTAGTGTATATCCCATCCATTTTGTTTAAAGTATCAATTGCTCGAATCTGATCACCTGGATACTCATCATCATTAGCAATCTCAGAAAGCTTCACCATACGTTCTTTTCGGGTCATAATAGCCTCGTCTTGAGCTTCTTCTTGAAGTTCCTTATACCTAGCCAAAACCTCATTTTCTCTGAACAATGCGCTAGCTTTATTATCTACAGTAGCATCTTTCCATCGTTTAGAAGATGCGAACGCTTCTCTATAAGATTTCCTTTGTGTCATGCCTGAAATTAGGCATTGAACGAACTTTTCTTGTCTAGCATTTTCTAAAACAGGCATCTCTTTCCCTCCAATATCGACAAAATAAAAAGACCACTCAATGAGTGATCCTCTTTTAGTTTCGCAAACTCATAAACCTTTCAAAGGCTTCTTCGTCTTGCATCAATTTAAAATATTCTATTTCTCTCTCATAAGCTAACTCATTTAGTCGTGTTTGATTTTCTTTGTTTTTTCCACTTATTGTATTTCTAGTTAAATCTGTCAGAGGTTCTCCTATGCCTTTTTTATAATTAAAACCCAGAGTTTGAAGTACAGTCAAAGTATTCAAAGATAATAATGGTTCTAAGGCTTCGAGATTTTGAATCGCCTCAGACGATTTTTTTTGACCCTCTTCATCCTCGTTTATAGATAATCTTTCAAAAAATTCTTTAAAAACAGGAATCACAGTATTTACTACGTACTCCAAATCCGATTCCGTTAATTTCTGAGCAACTAATTCTTCTTCATAAGATTTAGCAATTCCCTCTAATTCTTGTTTCTCATCTAGCAACGAATAAATAAGCTCATTCATTCCTGCTATCGTCTTAGTTTTATCCCTGTCTGCCTTCAGTGCCTTTATTGTAGCAGAAATTGAACTTGCAGTATTTTTGGCACCAACCTCTGCTAATCTAATACTCAAGTCTACGATATTCGGATCCATTATTTCGCTTTCCCCCAGTGCTTTTTTCTTATAAGTATAGCAAAATTGACTTTCAAAGGATAGATTAGCTTCAGACCAACCATTTTTAATCAAGGACACAAACATTTCAATTCCTCCTCAAAATAAAAAAGACCACCGAAGCGATCTTGTATATGTATTGGATAGACAGGGTTACCGATTCTATCCCAGTCATCGTGGAATTAGTTTAATTACTAACTCCGACCATCTAACCAAATATGTATTAAGCAACCTACACGAGCTTTCGCTCTCCACAACTCCACCTATCCTCGGTTGCTATTGACGTGAAACGAGGTTACCAACTGAGCTACACGTCTAAGTCACTGGCAAGGATTCGAACCTTGCACTGTTTTGATAGCCATACATCAGGGCAGGTCTATCACTTCTACCCATTTATAGCGTCTACCCTTTCCGCCACAGTGACATAAAGACGGCACATGAACTTTAAAGGAAGAGGAGCTATTCACTTCCTTCTTTATTTTTTTAATTGTGCCGCCTAAGATTGTAGAAACCGAGAAAGGAGCTGTTCACCTCCTTCTTTTCTGGATTATTGTGAGTAGTCCAAAAAAGTACTATAGATACTCTACCCGTGGTACAATCTCTCTGTGAGTAGTCTAAAATCTTTTGATCGTTCTCTTTATATTTAAAAGGAGGCCGAAACAAATTGATTGTACTAATCAAAGATACTTTTGAACTCATAACAGCAATCGTAGTGCTTGTTACTTTGTTCAAGGAAAAGTAATCGGTATCCCCTAATTTTAGGGGATATTTTTTATATCAACAGCTAGTTCAGATGGTTGTTCATTTACTCCACTTTTCAGCGGTTGTCCTGTTTATGATGTTCGTCTGACTAGCTGTAAATATACTAATTTGATAATAATAGTATATAGCAGAAAAACGTGATTAAACCGCCAAATATCCCGCAAAAAACCGCCAAAATAATTGTTCAACGATATGCGATCAATCTGCCTTTTTTATAAGCTTCAGCAAATTCAATTAGAGCTTCTGACATTAGTCTTTCAACGCTGCGCTCAGAGTAGCCAATTTCACGGCCGATTTTATAATTAGAATAACCATCAGGTGCACAGTAGCGGTAATAGAGAACTTGACGACTTGTTATTCCCAAAGACATCAAAGCTGCTAAAATAGCATCTCTTTCAGCTTCAGCTTCCATAAATTGGATCATTCCGTCTTCCGCCTTGTTCCCCCATCTATCGCCTTTTGGCATGTCTGACATGACTGGTGACTTAATATCTATCATTGACTTTCCCGCTATACGTACCCACTTACGATAATTTTTCAATATTTTTCTTGCATTACATTTAGTTTGATAAAAATCGACTTCTCTCAATAGCGCTATCATGCCATCCGCTCCTTGTGCTATAATGTTATTGACTAGATAACATTTAGCGCTGAGCGAAAGCTTGGTGTTTTTTTGTGATATAATCGTTGTGAGCTGGGCTTTTCCTTCAATGGGCGCAAGCATATTTCAACTAGCTCAGGACTGCTATATCGGGTAGCAGTCCTTTTTTTATGCTATAATCCAAGCAGGCTAGGTTTCACTCGCTTCCTACAAACGAATTTCTAGTCTATTGGTCGCCTCTTAAGGAGCTGCGGCCTTTTTATCTTTCAGAATCAGTTAAATTGATGCCGTTTATTTTAGCTTCAACATAAAGTCTGTTTAGAGTATTTCTCTCATTATCAATGTATTTTTCTATGGACGCTCGAGCAGTTGGATTTTGTTTTGTTTTCAGTTCTTCTTCGAGCAAAGCAATCTTATCTTTTTGTAACGCTATTTGTGATCGAATCCTTCTAGGTATCATTTGAAACCTCCTTAATTAGCGACGTTGCCGGATCTAATCAACGGCTTGACTTCGAATCAATTCTCGCGCAAATGAGCAGTTGACAATCTCGTTAATGGTCTTTAGGTAATCGTCAAGTTCTTTTTTAGCCTGTTCTTTTGCTTCAAACATCGTTGCAGCATAAACAACTAGCGTGCAACCTAAACCGTGCTTATTTGTGTATCTGACCATAAATTCATCTTTCACTTCGGCACCTCCAGCAGCTCTGGTTTAACTTCCTTAATAGTCGACTCATGAATTGGCGGATAAGCTAGATTCTGATCTGTGATCAAATCATACTTACGTTCTCCACATTCGCAGTGGCCGCATAAAACAACTTTTAAAGTATGTTGCTCAATTAGATCTTTTAATTTCATTCTATCGCCTCCAACAACTCTGGATTCTCGTAGATGTTGCCTATAACTTCGTACTGATAAATCGAACTACCTAACGAATGCATAAATTTGTCATGTCCGAAGCTCTTTTCGTCTAAATAAAACATGGTGTTTCTTTTTGAATATCTAACCAAGCCTTTTATTTCAAAAGGAGTACTCGAATCGGTAGTCAGATGTTGTTGTCCGACAACTATATCTCCCTCAAATATCTCAACGCCGTTCTTGTCTTTCAGTCCTGTTGATTGCATGAGTTCGAAATTATCAAATATTGTATCTACTGTTTCTTGACTTGGGAAACTAACATGCCCCAACTTGTATTGTTCATTGTTTCTATCGAACCATATTGATGTTACATCATGCATCGTATCTGCTTCTTTATCCCAGACTCTAAATTTCGGTATCATATAATTCACTTCCATTTACTATTTTTTGTTGTATAATATGTTTGAGCTAGATCACAATAGTTACTCTATAACCATTATGAATACCCCCTAGCTCACTGACCGCTGTCACCTCATATGACGCGGTCTTTTTTTTGTTACAAATTATTTATAACTTATTTCTTCTTAACTACCGTTCGCGCTTGAAACTAAAACGGTTACTTGTTACGCTTTTAGTGTCTTTTGAGAAGACACCAATTGTGCGCAGCTAGGTAAACATGCTTCCCCACCTAGCCATAGACTGCCGTTTCATACCGCGGCAGTCTTTTTGTATGGTAATAGCTTTGTTAACCTATTACTTTAAACTTTGATAGTCGATCCTCTTTGACCGCTTGACTCATTTCCTCGTCACTCCACGGCCGGAACAATCTTGAATGATAGGTAACTACTAAGTCAACGAACTCAAACTCAATTGATTCAAGATTCGTTATTTCACCGCAAATTCCATCAAATACAAAAATGTCTCCAACCCTGTAGAGTGGATTTTCTTCTGTGAACTCACCTTTGGGGTATTTTCTTACAAATTCACTTGTTCTTTCATATTGGCTAAAATCGGATTTACCACCAACTAGCTGGGCTACGCCTTCCACTTCCATCCGCGCGGAACTACTATAAAAATGTTTAATTTCAACAATGTGTGTCAAAACATATTTTTCATCTTTATAGTTAAAAATTTCTCCAACTTTGATTTTTTTGTTAAAACCTTTTCTACGCAATGTAAAGATTGCTTGCAACATAGCACCTCGTTTCTCCTCTATTGCTTCGGTTACCGGATCTTTAGTGATACAGCATATTTTGGCTGACTATGTTAATTTCAATTATCCTGAACAAGTTTCCTTCACTAGATAAATGATCTACGTAAAACGCACTTGCTTCTTTTCCCGTAGTAAAAGTTTCAGGAAATAGTTTCCATGGCTTGCCTACTCCTGCGCATGTCATGATTCCGTAGCAGTCTACATTCATTCCGCCACCCCTTTCTTTCCCCATTCCGCGAAGGCTGCTAGGACTTGGTAAGTCTCTGAATCCGATAGTTGTTCGTATGAGCTTAAGATTTCCAGAGGAACAGTAGGTGCGCCTTCCAAACCATAATAGGCATCTGCAAAATCCGCTATTGTCATAATTGGTCTTCGTTTACCTTGAACTTTCAACCACTCCAACACGACCTGCTGGTTAGGGTTGAGTTCTAGATTCTTTTCAACGTTAAAAGGGATAATCTCATCATCAAGTTTATGCCCGTCAATATAGATACGAGCTTGCCTTAAAACGTCATCTACGTCATAACCCCAATTTTCTAGCTCATAACGTGCCTCGTCAGATACTTCGATACTCATGTATTTTCTAACATCACACTTTGAATTAGTGATATCTCTAAGCTTCATCCGCTCACACCTACACTTTCTCAACTGTGCCACATTCAATCAATGTAACAATCGCATTCGCTTTATCTTCGCTATCAAATCTCATTACTTCGCCGCTTAAACCGTAGACGAGATGAGGCTGTAATTCATCGAAAAAGTCAACAAAGTACGCTGACCCATTGTCTTCTATCTTAACCACCCACTTCGGCTCTTCCTCGACCTCGTAGCCGTCTTGCATTCGAATCAAAGTATCAATATCATGATTTAGATAAAACCATCGTTCGAAATCAGTCAGTCCTTCATATAAATCAACTGGCACTTTACCAGCTTCGCACAGTTCATATATTGCAAAATTTAAGTTGTGCTTATTTTCTTCGAACCACTCAACCACGAACTCTGGCACTTTGACTTTCTGCGGTTCTTCTGCCAGTCCGTAAAGTTTCAACTCTTTCAAGAAATCATCTGGCTCAAGGTTGGTTAATAGCTTTATCGTGCTTGCAAGATTTTCCTCAGATTCATTCAGTTGCTCAATATAATTAATTAATCGATTTCCTTGGACGTATCCATGATAGGTTTTTTGACATATTCCAAAACTAAAATTCAAATCTTCTTTTGCACTGTTAACAAAAGAAATCAGTAGTTCTTTTTCTTGTTTATTCATTTCATCCCTCTTTTCTTACTTGATAGGCTGAGTTAGATGAACTCTTTAATATCAAACTCAGCCATTAACATCTCCGTTTTTGGCATTACAAAGACTTCGTCGTAATAATCGCAAAAGAGGATTTCTTTCCTTTTTTTAGCCATAAAAGCCTCCTTTACAGACTTTTTTTATTTGCAAAGTAAGCATCCATATCGTTCATCATTTCGCGTTTCAACTCCGAAACTTTATGGGGGTCTATTTCTCTGACCTCTTTTGCTACTTGCTCTAACTCTGATCGGCTAATCATTTCTGGATAATTCTTTTTAACTTGAATCTTAACAGTTTCACCCTTTTTAATTTTATTTGTAAATCCTGTAACAACATAAAGACTCATATCACTTGTTTGAGGAGTTCCTCCTGTTATAGAATATGATATTCCTGCTGTATTTAAAGAATTAACTGCATCAACTAAGGACATACCTACGCTTATATACTGAGTATCATCAATAGTACTTTCTACATATTTTCCATAAGTAAGAGTTATTGGTGTTCCAGCAGAAACCTTTGATCCGCCCTCAATTGATTGCTCTAATACAGCTCCATTTTCAGACTCTCTATCTGTTTGTTGCTCTTTAAGCTTAACAACTAATCCTAGCGCTTCTAAATCGCTCTTAACTGTATCTACATTTTGACCTAAATAATTAGATACTGATACAAGCTTAACTTCAGGACCTTTACTTATAGTA
>SKEY01001433.1_pt2 | contig 26001 bp, 17 predicted proteins | sample 4843871 | NCBI WGS metagenome assembly SKEY01 (sample SAMN11008797, study PRJNA524170) | human gut metagenome | biome: Human fecal sample; material: Feces; isolation source: fecal sample from pouch patient p36 | host: Homo sapiens | place: Israel: Tel-Aviv | collected 2016-12-04 | reverse complement strand
CCTGCGTGGCGCCGCCCCGCCCTTGGTCGAACTCTATAGTGCAGGTTATAGATTAAGCGATTCTTGAGCCAAGATTAATGTTGGATGAGTTTTTGGGTGTGTATAGGGGGTTATTATTAGTGGCCCACGGCGAGGTCTAATACTTTTCTGAGAAGTGAATGAGCTAAATCGGACTCCCGAAGCATCGACACTTTGAGGGCGCCGTTTCCTGCGGTTTTGACCCTGGAATCCTGCGTTTTTGCCGTCGAAAGATGCGGATGTTCCAGGGGTGCAAAAACAGCCGTTCACTTTGCGGAAAAGTATTAGAGCTCGATAGCGGTTGATGTTGAGCCGGTGACAAGCCGGCGGCAGAAATGTGATAAAAAAAGCGAACGGATCACCGGAAATCAAAAACGCGTTTCAAAAGTATGAAAATATCCTACAATTGCAACATGAAGTACTTTAGCAACATAACGGCGATAAGCGAGCTTTCCGAGAGTGAGGGCGTGTTCACCACAGCCCAGGCGGCTCGCATGGATATCTCTCGAGATGCACTGGCACACTCATGCCGTGTGGGGCGTCTTGAACGGATATGCCACGGCGCCTACCGGATGTCCGGAACGCAGCGCCGAGACACCGACGAGCTCAACGCTTTTTGGAAGCTCACCAATCCCTCCCTTTGCGCGTGGGAGAGAAAAGGCCAGTGGGACGGCATTGCAGTGAGCGGTACGACAGCGGCGAACCTGCAGCAAATGGGCGATTTCTACCTGTCCCCCTACAGGATGACCGCGCCTACGCGTATCAATACAAGAAACGAATCCCTTTCTTTTGTAAAGCGCGAGATTGCCGAGCGGGATATCGTTTGGCTCGACGGCCTGCCGGTAACCAAACCCGAGCGCACGCTTGTTGATCTTTGCCTCGATTGCGAAGACCCCTCATTAATTATCGATGCCTATCATGACGCGCTTGGACGTGGGCTCGATATACAGCGGCTGAGAGGTCTTGTAGAAGAAAACTCTAAAACCGCCAAACGACGCGAACTAATGAGGCCTTTGCTGATGGTGCTGAACGGGTAATGCGAAACGGAGGACGCGGGATAGTTAAGCCGGCGGCAAGAGTTGGTCCTGCCGCCGGCTTGGGGCGTTGATGCTGCCTATGTGCTACTCGCAGATTTGGTCGAGCACCTCGGTGATGGTCTTTTTTGCGGCCTCGAGGTTGCGCTGTGCTTGGGCGACAGCGGCCTCGGCCTGCTTTTTTGCCCTTACGACCTCGGCAAAGCGATTGATAGACTCGCTGTACTCGCGTGTGCGCGGGTCGAGCGCCGGCGGGACTTCGATCTCGAATAGATCGGAAGGACGAATGGCGTGGCTGTACTGATTGTCGGACAATACCTGCAAAACTATGGACCCATGGCCGTCGGTGAGGTACGCCGCGACCATCTCTGCATACACCATGCGCTCCTCGTCGGTCATCGTTGGAATCGCCGGGCGAATGGCGGTAGTGTTGTGCGAGGCAACTAGATGCTGCTTTGCATCATCGATGCCGACCACAAGTAGGTTTGACGCGCCGTAACGACCGAGTATGCGCGGCATGACGATATCGCCGCAATGAAGCTCGTAACGAGCCAACACGTCTGGATCTACCTTTACAGGTTCGGAATCCAGCTCCGACGCGCCTTCCGCAACATCCTTGGGCAGCAAATAGCCGTTGCGGAAATCCTGAGATGAAATGCGGCGCACCTCGACAGCGTCGATGTCGTCCGAGGTGGTGCTGTCTCGGGGCATAAACGGCACCACGCGCATAAAACTGTCGCCCAGCGTTGCGCTGTAGTTTTGAGCTACAGAGATCAGACCAACCCTGCCTTTGGAGAGCGCGGCGTGGTGTTGGAGTAGCTTGCGCGTTTTGAGCTCGACGGTTTCAATAGAAACCGTTTTGCGTGAGTCGCACTCGATGCCGCTCCAGTCAGGGGAGAAAGCCAAGGGAAGATTGGGGTAGCGAGCCCCGTCGGCAAACCGAAGGCGTGGCATGGGCGTGGCGGCATTGCGGAATGAAACGCTGTGATTTCCCGTCGACAATACAATAAGTGCGTACATGCCGTGCATCGGAGATTCGGCGAGCGGGTGATATAGGACGCTTTCGACGAGCCCCTCGCGCAACAGAATCGCGCGTGCCTGCTCGGCGTTGTCCAAAGACTCGAACGGCAGCAGTACGGCGGCTCGAGTACGACCGGAGAGGGCTAGTGCATACAGGCACCAGAGATAGGCCTCCCAATCGCAGAAGCCCAGGTAGCCAGGCTCCAGATCATTAATGAGCGCCTCACATGCGCTGTTGATTTCGCGAAAACGTTTGCGAACGCAAGCTGTGGCATCGATAAACACCGGCGCCGCGTTGTCATTGCCCGTGTTCTGCTTGCCGGGCTCAAGTTCGCAAATATTAGGTACGCCGTTGCCGTTCAGCCTGAAGCATTCACGAAGCGCCTCGCAGCCGATGGCGCCAGGTAGGCGAACGGTGAGTAGGCGGCTGCCTTGTTCTAGGTTAAGCGCGCGCGAGAGGGCGGCGGCGGTGAGACGTGGCAATGATGTTGTTTCACGCATGTATAGAGCCCTTTCTTCTTAGTGGGCTATATAATAGCAGAAAAATTTAAAAATTTCTAATGACGAGAACAGCCTACTGTGCTATCCTCGAAGCAATCCAAAACCAACTCAATACCAACTGCTTGATGCAATCGCTACACAGCCTTTAGGCAAACCGCGCTATCAAGCAGGGTGATTTCACTAACGAAGCTGCAGGTTAGGTCGATTGTCATCATCCATACCTCAGAGCATTCTAAAACTTAGAACAGACTTACACCAAACACCCGAAACCGGATAGAAAGAAACATTCATGAAGAAACGGGACAACATCTACGAGGCATTCCTCAGTGCGATCGACGAGGATCTCCGCGACATGTGCGAAATGAACGGAAAGGTAGAACGGTCTCTTCCGTGTCCGTACTGCGGCGAGAAGAACGTCGAGCGCCTGGCCAAATCGCTCGTTGGCGTGCTGGAAGAGCGCTCGCCCGATATTCCCGGGCTGGTGCCCGAGCAGTATCGAGCCGATGTACACGAGGCCCGCGAACTTTTGACTGCCGCGACACTCGCTTTGCTGCCACTGTATTTTCCCCCGCGCGATAGCCGCATAGGCAGTGTAGCGACTGTGGTGAGTATGTTTAGGCACGGGCGTACTGCGGGCTTTAAATCGGCTGGCGTTCTCTTGTTTGAAGAAGTAACGACAGGGATGAAGTACAGCACCAAGCAGGGTGCCTATATCCCGTCCTCCTTCGTGCGCCATACCGATGGCAGAAAGCCATGCGACCGGCTGCACCGCGATGGATCGCGTGGCTTTACGGCGGATGAAGATGACGCCGTCATGTTTTACAAGCGCTACCTCAAGGTGCAACGACGCGTGTTCGATACGAGTCCGCGTTTCAACTTTGAGTTATGCGTCAAACGCCCGTTTGAGGCGCTTTTGGACGAACGACACACTTTTTATTACATGGAGGAAAAGATGGAAATCAATTTGACCAACAAAGTACACGGACTCGAAAATCGCTATCTCCTCAATATCAAGCATCATAAAGATTACGACCTGCTTGACGAGCTGATGATCCATGCACTGCTTGCGTACCTGGGAGACACAACGGCCTCAACTGCTGCTCGCGAGAGTTATCTGGCGCAGGCTGAGCGCCTGATCGGCCACGCGGCCAAGTCGTCGTGCTCGGCACAGCTCAATGAGGACGACGGTGTCGATCGCATTGCCTAACAACCACTAACGCCGCGGACAAGAAAGGAGCCACGCCATGTCAGTCATCAAGATGTACGGCTACGAGGCCGCGCAGCAAACGGAGTATCAGACCAAGAAGTGGGCGACCAAGGAGGAGATGCAGGCGCTGTCGTCCGGCGACGAGCAGCGCGATGTGATCCTGGCTAAGGGTGCCACGGTGGCGTTCTACGAGGACGACAAACATTGGGAGACGAGTGTGTCTAACAATGTCTTTGCCTTTGGAGGCACCGGCAGCGGCAAAACGGCGAGTTTCATTTTGCCCAACCTGCTCAATCACCACGAATGCTGTTATGTGGTCACAGACACCAAGGGTGAGTTGCTGCGCCGTACGGGGAAAGGCTTTGAAGAGGACGGCTACGAGGTAACGGTTCTCGATACTGTTAATCCCGAGCAGTCGGCCGGATACGACCCTCTGCGTTACGTGATGGATGTCGAGGATATCCCCACCACAGTGGCGGCAATCATGGAGGGGGTCGATCCTGACGGCCGTAGCCTTAGGTATGATCCGTTCTGGAATAACGCGAGCGACCTGCTGCTTCGAGCGATTGTTGGAATCCTGTTCCTCCTGGAGACCCTTGCCGGCACCCTTACGCCGGGTGAGGACCCCAATGCCCCGCGCCGCTACCTTAAGATGAACAACGTCTTTAAACTGGCTGCGCTCATCAAGGTTACGGGAGATGGTGAGGGGCGATTCCCGTTGGACTACCTTGTAGAAGAGGTGGAGTCCAGGGAGTTTCTCGATAAGTTTGGTGCGGAGAACGCTGATCTGTATGGCGTTGAGCAGTATCGCGATTTTCGAGGTGCGGCAGATAGGACGCTTAAGAGTATTCTGATCACGCTCAATGCAACTATCTCGCGGCTTAAGACGCCTCAGCTCATGCGCGTTTTTGAGAATGACGAGATGCGTCTTGATCGTATTGACGAGGGCAAGCGCATGATCGATCTTAAGGTGAGCGACAACGATTCGGCTAATGCATGGCTTGCGAACGTTGCCCTTAAGCAGCTGTTTAACCTTGCCCAGCGCCGTGCCGATGCCAGCCCCAGCGGCCATTTGCAGCGTCGCGTGCAGTTTGTGCTCGATGAGTTTCCCAATGTGGGCCGCATCCCCGATTTTGAGCGCAGCATTGCGACTGTGCGCAGTCGCGGCATTAGCTTTTTGATGTGTGCGCAATCGCTGAGCCAGCTCGATGTCGTGTACGGCAAATCCACGGCGCTTACCATCCTCGATAACTGCGATAGTTTGGTCTATATGGGCGGCGGCAGCAACATCGCGACGCAGAACTACATAAGCGAACTGTGTGGCGAGTCGGTTTTGGGCACCAAGTACGTGGGCGCCGAGCGCACTGCCGTAGATGTGCGCGGTTGCGTGATGACCCCAGGCGAGGTTGGGCTTATGCCTCGCACCGATTGCCTGGCTAAGGTGACCGGCATGCGTCCCTTCCGCGCCAAAAAGTACTTTTGCGACGACCATCCCAATGCGGCTAAGTGGCTAAGGGATTAGTCCCTGCAGCTTTGTGTATCCCATCTTGCATGTTTTGTCGCACGGCTTCCGTTAGCCGAAAGCCGTGCGGCCCAGTTTTTGCCTCCTTACAGATTCCGTTTAGAAGGGAATTGCCATGTCCGTTATGTATCGTGAGCCCAGCATCATCAAGAAGTCCAAGGACGGCCGCGTTGCCGCCGTCGATATGGCAAGCGAGCTGCTTAACAGCCGCGTGCTGCTGCTGGAGGGCGAGGTCAACGATGTGACCAGCAACGGCCTCATTAAGTCCATGCTGGTGCTGGAACATCAAAGCGCGACCGAGCCCATTACCCTCATCATCAACAGCCCGGGCGGCAGCGTTACGGCGGGGCTGGCGCTCATCGACACCATGCAGTCGCTCGACTGCCCCGTGATTACGGTGGGCGAGGGCGTCGTGGCCTCGATGGCCGCGGTGATCTTGGCCTGCGGCGTTCACCGCCAGGTGTACCGCCACACGCAGGTGCTCATCCACCAGCTGATGGGCGGCACGGGCATGGCGCAGCAGACCGATATCGAGATTGTGGCCCAGCATACAGCGGTCATGCGCGCCGAGCTGGACGAGCTGCTGGCCGAGCATGGCAACCTGAGCGCCCAGGAGTTCCACGAGCTCACCGAGCGCGACTGCTGGTGCAACGCCAAGCGCGCCCTGGAGCTGGGGTTGGTTGATGAGGTGATTGCTCCCAGCAAGAAGGCGCTGCGGGGAAACGTGCTTGAATAGGAAATCGTCCGAGTGCTAGGAAGCAGCCCGACAGTGTCGATTAAGGCGTTAAGAACGATTCATTTATCGATTGAGTCGATTTTAAACTTACGTGATGGCGCGAAATATGGATGGCGGTTAGTTCAATCGTCTGACAAGATTCTGTTTGTCCGCATAAAATGAAATAATAAATGTCGCTCACATGAGCGCCGCCAAGCGGACAGTGTGAATATCGTAGGCCCTTCGATTATGTAATCTTGTTTCTTAGATAGGTGGACACCATGGATGCCCAAGGTAATTTAACAGCTGTCGAGCTCTTTGCGGGCGCTGGCGGACTTCTGCTTGGTACATCATTGGCGGGATTCAGGCATCTTGCTGCTGCCGAGTGGGAGCACAATTGCTGTAATACCCTCCGTCTCAACCAGGATAAAGGCTACCCCCTCATTGATGATGATATGCGCGTCATCGAAGGTGATGTTAGAAAGGTCGATTGGTCCTTTCTTTCGGAGGATATTGATTTGCTTGCTGGCGGGCCTCCGTGTCAACCTTTTTCTCTTGGTGGTCTTGCGCGCGCGGAAACTGATAAACGCGATATGTTTCCCGCTTATACTGCAGTGTTGGCTGAGCTTAGGCCAAGGGCTTTTATATGTGAAAACGTCAAAGGACTTACTCGCGAGTCGTTTCATCAGTATTACGAGTATATCCTTTTAAGGCTCCAGCATCCTTCGCTTGTCAAGCGTGAAGACGAAACATGGGAACAGCACGCCGTACGCCTTTCTCGAGTACACACAAGTGCCGACCATGAAGGATTGCGCTATGAAGTCGTTCCGACGGTTGTCGATGCGGCTGATTTTGGAGTGCCCCAACACCGGCATCGCGTTATTATTGTCGGCTTCCGTTCTGATGTTGAGGCATCTTGGGCTTTTCCCCAGCGTACGCATGGCCAAGACCTTTCCGATTGGATTACTCTTGGTGAAGCGGTTGATAATCTTCCGTCACTCAACAACGAGATGCACGAGGGCAAAGCGAGAGCCTATCCTGGTCACACTGGTTCTGTGTTCGATAAGCCAAGCAAGGCGATCAAAGCGGGCGTTCATGGAGTTCCCGGCGGGGAGAATATGATTCGATTCGGCGATGGCTCCTTGCGATATATGACTGTTCGAGAGGCTGCGCGTATCCAGACTTTTCCGGATGGCTATGAGTTTAGCGGGGCTTGGAGCGAGGGCATGCGCCAGATAGGCAACGCGGTGCCCGTTGAACTCGCTCGTGTTGTCGCGTCTTCCGTAGCATGTGCGCTGAGGGAAGACACGGCGCGAAAGCAGATGAACGCCTATTTGTCGTTCAGATTGAAAGGAGCAATGGCTAATGAAGCCGCGTTTGTATAACCCACTTGATTATTCGTCTCTATCCGATTCGCTTGCGCGTGAGCTCATGAGTGCTGATCTCGTGCCGCTTGCTGATATTGAGAAATTTTACGGGGATGGCGTATACGCTCTTTTTTATTGCGGCGATTTCCCGGCATATGCTGAGCTGTCAGACATTAACTTCGACTGTCCGGGGTCATTTCCCATTTATATAGGAAAAGCGGGGCCGAAAACGCTTACCGGAAATGAGTTGGATGCAAGGGTGGTCGACACTCCGAGTGCTGGTTCTCGCCTTTATGACCGAATTGCTGGCGATCATCGAAAGTCAATTGAACAGGCGACCAATTTGGACATCAAACACTTTTACTGCCGCATGCTTGTGTTGAATGCTGTTTGGGTACCCCTAACGGAATCGGCGCTAATTGCCCGCTACGTCCCTATTTGGAATTCCATCGTTCCTGGGTTCGGCAACCATGATCCTGGTGCAGGACGCAAGGCGGGCAAGATATCCCGCTGGGACATTTTGCATCCCGGTAGAGGTCGTGAAACCGAAGCGGTCCCAACGGTTACATTTGAAGATTTGTGCTTCGAGGTGAGGTCTGCAATCACTGAACGGGCTAGGGTGTTGGGTATGTAGGAATCGACTGAATTATCTTGATGAGTCTGAGGATGCGAAGCTCAGTATATCTTGCGTAAGGCAATGAAGTTGCCAATCAAGGTGCGTAAAGCAATGTTGCGGCAAAAGGCCTAATTGCTGGCATGTCGCATATCGCTTGTGTTACTCTTTTTGTGAGCGGCGGAGCCCTTTATGGATGGCTTCGCCGTTCACCGTTAAATAGCGGCACTTTCAATCTCTTGGATATATCGACTGAATAAAATGTTGATTGTTCAGATTGGAGGCGTCTATGGTTCAACCGAAAACCCAAGGAAATCACCGAGCATATCCAAAGGAGCTGGCGATATATGTCGAGCGTATCCTATTGGAGGAAACCGATGCTGGGCTTGGCAAAGGGTTGAGCGTTTCGGACATAATGGCGGAGCTTAAAGCTCGTTATGGCTATGAAGTTAAGCGCGATACGGTGCAGGGCGTATTGAACACACTTGTTGATTCTGGGTCAAAAAAGCCTTCGCTCTGCAATAATGCGGGCGCCAGCCCGATAACCGAGATGAATAGTATCGACCTCGACAACAGTTGCCTGAATCCGTTCTACACGGTGATTGCAAGTCGATTGGCTTGTAAGGGCGAGCGGCTGATGAATGTCGATGGGGAACCTGCTCCTAAAAATGCGAAGCGCCTGTACAGCATAGAGCGTCAAATTGATGGTGCGCAAATTGAGCATCTGTGCCGTCTCATTGAAGCCTCAACGGGCGTAGGTGGAGCCGACGCACTCGAGCATGCAGCTCTTCGCCTACTGTGCGGCGAAGAAAGGCGGCAGATCGAAGATCGTTTGACTCAAGAAAATGCCCTGCTCAAAAGCGGCAGAATTGCAAATATGGAAGCAACGCTTGCAAATTTGAGGTTATTGGAAAAGGCCATTAGCCAAAGGCGGAAAGTTCGCTTTCGAACTTCTGACAAGGGACGATTGCATAGTCATACGCCATATCATCTATGCATGCACGATGGCTACTACTACCTGTTTGTGGGCCACAAGGGTGCCGCGAGGTCTTTTGACGCAATTCGAGTTGATAGCCTGTGGGATATAACCATTGCTGGACCAGTGGACGATGCAAAAGGTCATTTTGAGGCGATGGCCGAAGAGGCAAAAAGGTTTTCTCGTGCTGGCGTGAACAGGATGTTTAGTGACGACATCGTTACGGTTCGCGTAAGGTGTCATAACCAAGCAAAGGAGAAGTATCTTCTAGCCGAATTTGCCGGGAACGATGGGTTTCGGCGTGAGACGCAGGACGGGCATCCGAATCCAGAGTATTCGTTTATGGCATCGTATGACGGCATGAAAACATGGGCGATGAAGTGGCTCGATGTGTTTGAGATACTTCAACCAAAGAAATTACGCGATGACGTTGTGGACATCATTGGACATAAATGTATCTATGTGAGTGCGAGGACTGATTCAAATGACACCTGCTGAGAAAAAGCAAGCAATTGGCGATGCGCTGGATTATTGGTATTTGCTTGATTTTTTGAGCCAAGGCGACCAGCCCGAAGATAAGAAAGAACCGCCTAGACCCAGAAAAGGAGTGCTTGATGACTGCTTTGCCCCAAAAGAGCGGGACGACCAGGACCTACGGACGCCTTCTGAAGAAGCGAGAGAGCGTGCAAATAGTGTCACAAACGGCGAAAACTGGCCGATCTCAACGATTTATTGTCACCTGGGCTCTGTTCCACGCGAAGCGGTCATGACGTATCTTGCGAATAAACCGGGGAATGAAATCGAAAAAGAGGACGAGTGCATGACGGTTGCGCTATTAGGTATGAGTCCTGATGGCCAATTTGTCAGCTTTGAGTTGTCCTCCTTATTTTGCTGGTTGAAGAGGAGCGTCGGGGATAACCCAAATGCCATCGGTGGTTTCGAGAAAGAACAGGATGAAATCCGCAATAAACTCAATGGAACAAAACTGACATATGGTGTCATTAGGGGCATTGTCAATCGTTGCGTCCGGCCAATGATTGTGGGAATAGCCAGCTGCCTTCCCGACGGTGACGGGGTTGAACGTATCAGCGAGTGGTGTTCAAGGCTGCTTGTCGAATATAGAGCAGTGAAGCCAAAGGACAACGGGGACGATGCGTGTCCAACGTTCGACCAATCACTCTGTCACTCATTTTTCGCAAAAGATATTTCCCGGATAAATGAGCTGTGGAACAAGCCAGGGTCTTTCGACGATTTTCGTGAGGGATCGTTGTCTCTTGTCGCTGCTTACCTTGAAGGTGGATTGAGGGATGAGCCTGCCTGTGGAAAGATCGATCTTCTGGGTGGCGAAGACGATGACGATCTGACTGCCCGTGTAGATTTCTTTTCTGAGGTGTTGGGAGCTGGCGCTACACCTATTGGTCGCTGGCCGAGTAAATACTCCTTGAGTTTGATGCAACAAGTGGCAGTTAATCTCGCGGTTGGTCGTGGCAGATCGACACGCAAATACCCCGCAAACGACGTTATGTCGGTAAACGGTCCTCCGGGCACGGGAAAAACAACCTTGCTCAAGGATATCGTTGCGGCTAATGTTGTCGAAAAGGCCCGCCTGCTGTGTGAATATGACAAACCCGATGACGCCTTCGAAGAGGTAGAGCTGGGCAAACGATACCTCCAGTTCGCCAAGAATCCCTATCGTTTCAGGAAGGGCCGAACCGGAGATGCGATTAATAACCTCAGCATTTTGGTCTGCTCGACAAACAATGCGGCAGTTGAGAATATCGCTAAAGAGCTTCCTGATGGGAAGGCATTTTTGGAGGGTATTGATAAATCTGAGAAAAAGGAGTTTCTAGAGTCAGATTTGTCCAACATTGTTTGGGGAAAGAAAAACGAGCAGAAAACGGTGGACGATCTCTATTTCTCTTCGGCGCTCGTTGACAATAAAGGCAATCTTCGCGACCCTGCACATCCTGGGCTTATGGTTGCGGCATGTCTGGGAAACCGTAGGAATATTAATAACTTCAGAGATTGCGAGCTTTCTTCGCTGCAGTTTAACGGCGGGCTGGGAAAGGGCGGACGGTTTTCTGAGGCGAAGAAGCTGTTTCTTGCTCAATACAAAAAGGTAACCGAGCGATTCAACAGAATGGAGGAGCAAGCAGCCGGGGAGCGCGAACTTCTGAACCGCAAGAAGCATTTGTCCCAATTGAATTGTAGGTGTCAAAAGGACGAGCGAGAGATAGTTGAAGAGCTGACGACCGAAACGGTATGTCTGTCTTGTCCTTTTGAAGGCAGTTCCGCAGGTGATGTCCGGAAATATCTTGATGACATTGCGAAGGATACTGCTGATTATGAGGCGAGAAGGAATAGGCTTGAAGCAGAATTGCGCGATGCGGAAGAAAAGGCCAGTGGGCTGATCGGGAGCATCTTCAATAGGAGCCGTTTGTCCGATAGCCGCGAGAAGCTCGATTCCTTTATGCTGCAAACCGCACCGGACCAGAGGCTTGTTGCGCTGCGTACGAAATTCGAGAACAAATACGAAAAACTAGAGAATGAAAAGAAGGAACTATCCTCTTTGTGGGTGAAGATCCAAGGTCAAAAGCGCAACAGAGTCGATGGTGCTGAATCTGTTGAGACGATTAATGGGCATTTTGTCGAGTGTATCTCAAAGGGGGATAGCGAAAGCCGAAAAAAGACTCATCTATATAATCCATCCGATGACCCTGACCTAAAAAAGGACCGCAACCTGCTATTTCTCTATGCATTGCAGGTGACACGCGAGTTCATCCTTGAATCAAAATGTATGCGGAACAACATTGCGCTTCTACGAGCATACTGGGGAGCCAAAGACAAGGGCGTCGATTCTGGCAAAAAGGAGTTAATAGAGTTCACGCAAGCCGATAGAAGGAGTATGGCCCCTGCGCTCTTTCAGACGCTCAGTTTGCTTACCCCAGTGATTTCTTCCACGTTTGCGTCGATTGGCCGCATGTTTGAGGACATTCAGATTGGGGAAGACCCTTTATTTGGCCTGCTGATAATAGATGAGGCGGGACAGGCGGTGCCGTATGCTGCTTTGGGCGCCCTTGCTCGCAGTCGACGTGCAATGATTGTCGGTGACCCCTCTCAGATTGAGCCTGTGATCACGGGGGATGTTAAGGAGCTTCGCGCTGTCCTCGGTAAAAAAGTATTACTACCTTTTAAGGGGGATATGGCTTCGGTCCAGCGACTCGCCGACGCCGTTAACCCCTATGGCCACTTGCGCAGCAACGGCGAGGATGATCAATGGATTGGCTGCCCGCTTGTGGTTCACCGTCGATGCATATCACCCATGTTCGATATTTCAAATGAGATCTCGTATCAGGGCTCCATGCTTAACGAGACGGCTAGCCCAAAAAAGGATCTCGCTGACAGCTTTTATCTAAAGTCCTCACAGTGGGTCAATGTTGCGGGATTTGAACGTGGCAATCGCGATCATTATGTTGATGCCCAGGGCGATAGAGTGTACAAGATTGTCAAGGACGCTTTTGATAAGGCCGTAGCTACGGCTGAGAAAAAAGCTCGCGAATCGGGCAAGTCCGAGGGACTTGTTATTCCAAGCCTCTATATTATTTCTCCGTTTAAAACCGTTGTCAGGGGGCTTCAGGACCGGCTGTTAAGTGCTAGAACTGAAGTGGCTGACAAAGATGCATGGCAATATTTCGCAAAGCATAATATTGGTACGGTTCATACGTTCCAAGGTAAAGAAGCCCATCAAGTGGTATTTGTCTTGGGGTGTGATACAAGGCGCAGTTGTGAGGGCGCAATCAAGTTTGTAAACCCAAATATCGTGAATGTTGCGGCAAGCCGAGCCAAGTATCGCCTCTACGTAATTGCTGACTATGCAGCGTGGAAGATTAACGAGAACGTTGCAACGATGAAGCGCATTCTCGATACGGCATGGGTTGTGCATTGGGAAAATTACCAGAAAACCGGCGCTATTGAGGAACTCAATGCAGCCAAGGATATGCTGCCGCGAGGAGAATCTCTTCCAAGGGAGACAGCTGGCGCGGACGAGGAACATATCAATGAAGACGACAAGAAAGATGACAATAAAGATGTTTGGTGCCCTGATGTAAGCACCGATTCCTATTTGGACAACGTGGGCGAAGCGTTCAAAAGCTTTAATCTGGATGCAGAAGACTGTCGAATCATAGGCTTCTCTTCGCGCAAAGCTCTTCAAAGCGCATTCGCTGATTGCGCGTGCGACCAAAATGGCAAAAATAGGGTGCTTGAGAATATCGAGCAGGGGCTTCTTCTGTGCAAGATATTTGGCATTGGCAGTGTTGGTACCGATAACGATTCAGATTGCGCATTTTGCCTGCTAATGTTCTGCCGTGCGGCGGAGAGATACTTGCGTTTGAAATTGCTGCCGACCTTGAAGGCCATTGCTCCCGATTATGTTGTTGCAAGAAAGCCACTCAAGGAGCTTGAGAGCCTTAACCTCGGTCAATACAAAAGGTTAATTGAAAAAAAGAGTGATCTACTGGCATCCTCTGTTCGAGTTGAAAATGTTGAACTGACGCAGGCGTCAAAGGGGGACTGGTGGAGGACACTCGGCGAAACACTGGGTCGATTCACTGAATTTCGTAATAGCGCCTGTCACACCGACCGAGAAGAGATGGTTAGCGCGGGCGAGGTCTGGCTGGCGCTTCGATGCCTTTTCATTGCTTTTCAGCTTGATAAACATGGCCATAAGAGTGTAGAAATCATGCGAGAGGGCGTTGTCTACGAAGCGGCTTTTGCGGGGGCCGAACGTTTGCCGGTCTGTTACTCAAAGGATCAGGCGGAAGCTAAGGGCTATGCCCCGATTTCGAAAATACTGAGAGAGGGTGGCTCAGGGATTGGGTCTGTAAAAGCTAACAAAATGTTGATGAAACAGGGATATCTGCGACTTTACGATGAGGGCGAAGAGGCTCTACGACAATGCAAGGTTCCGTCCGATAAAGGCTTTGAGCTGGGCGCAATCATTGTGTGCGGAGAAAAGAACGGCGACGTATTCTACTACGCGCAGTATCCTCTGGCGAAAGCCAAGGAGATATGCGATCTCATTGAATCTGAGTCGTGATTTGGCCCAAGGCTAAGTGCGCTTTATGGTTTAACCCGCAATCTAACGCTATATAGCGGTAGATTGCGGGTTGCTTTTTATCTCTTTTCACTATTCTGCAGGTGTCAGTTGTTCGAAGGGAGATTCAAAGATGCTTGAGTCCAATTGTTTTTATTTTTGCGACGAGTCGAATGAGGCGGATCTCACGTGCACGCTGTTGCAGATGAAGCAGATGGTTGACGAGGCCATTGATCTTGCCTATGAGTTCGAGGTCTCCTCTGTTGCTTACAAGGGAGTTGCTGACGACTTGTTGGCCACGTGGGAGTCGTTGTGCTACTGCAATGCCGTCGTTCACGAGCTTATTCAATCTGTTCTGCTTGAGCGTAATGAGACCCTGCGATTTGATGAATTGCAAATGCGCAGTGATGAAGTATCCGAGCGGCCAATATGCCGATAACAACATTTGTTTGTCTCTGAGGGCAACAGTCTCGTTCAATCCCTCGAAGACAGTGCTTTTCTTACATTAGCTTGCGATCGTAGCCTTCTTTGAAAGGAAAATCATGAACACTTCTATCCAAATTGCGTCCAGTGTCGTTGAGCCTGCACCCCGCACCAGCAAAGGTGAGGTCGTCAAGCTCGTGCAGGGCGCGCTGCTCGTTGCCGTTGCCGCGGTTGCCGCTGCCGGCATCGCCTCTGTCGCCGCTCCGTTTTGCGTCTGGAAGGGCGAGGTCGCGTTGTTCTTGAACGATTCGCTCCATACCTCTTATACCGTTCCTGCGATTGCGGAGTACGCGTCGGCGACGGCCGGGTCCGATTGGATGTCGTTGCTCGTGGCCGCGCTCATCGCGGCGTACCCTGCCTACCATGCCATTTGGCGCGTTCGCGAGGGATTTGGACTCAGTTGTGAGGCGCCGGTGTTCAACAAGCACGTGTCGCGCTTTCTCGCTGCGGTAAGCGCTTGCCTGCTGCTGACGATGCCGTTTATGGGCTATGGAACGAGTTGGCTCATCAATGGTAGCGCGATGGGTGACCAGAGCCTTGTTGAGACGGGGCATCGCGCATGGACCATTTCGATCATGATCTTGTTTGGTTGCGCTCTGATGTGCCTGTTCAAGTGGTTTGTTGCCAAGGGCCCCGGACGCAATTTTGGCAGCGGCTTCGCTATCGAGCTGGTCCGCCTCGCCGACGTCTTGCTGAAGCGTGCGAGCTCGAACCTGGTGTTGTGCTATGTGGCCGAACTGCTTGCCTGCCTGCTGGCGCTGGCCTTCATTGTCGTGGCCTATGTCGTCGTGAGCGTGGCCATCGCGCTTGCGTTCGCAGCCGTGGCCTTGGTTGTGTGCCTTGCCGGGATTCCCATTATCCTTGCTGCCTCGTGGCGTAGGTAGCGGGGCGATTATGCGAGTTCTGGTCACAGCGTGAGAAAAACTTGCAGATTGGTGCGAGGACGATAACTTTTCGCGTGAGCGCGGTTTCGATATCGCTTGTTAATGTGTCCGCACGGCAGCATAAGCTAACAAACCAATATGAGTGATTGGAGACAAAATGTATCCGGACTATGAGCGCAACAACAATCCCATGAGCATTACGGATGAGGATGGTCCGTTCTTGGTCATGGAGGCGGAGCTGTTTTACAACGATGAGCTGAACGATGAGTTCAAGAAGAGCAGGGCGCGCTATAACTATTCTTGCGCAAGTGCTGCTACGGCACTCTTTTACTGCAAATCGCTTGCAGACAAGGACGACAATCCTTGGTATGTAAGCTGGGAAAAAGCGGTCGAGCAGTACCCGCTGGAGAAGCGCGAGAGCGCAACGATGCTCTATTGGGTTGAGCCGACCGATCCGTTAACGGCTCTCGATGCCCGTTATCCTCAATACGATCTTGAGCCATATGTAAGTAAGGCCATCCGCGTCGCCAGTTCATATTTGGTGGGACTCGACGACAGCGCGTATTCGATTGATCAGTTGGATGTTGAGGATGTCGACAACTTGCTCACTGCTGCCTGGCTTTTGATCCAGAAACTCCAAGAGGGCGGGGGTATGCATGACCCGGATGCCCTGGATAAGATCGAAGACGCTACGTATGACGCCTATACAGCGGTCAGGAAATTGATTGAGGACGAAGAAGCGGCCAGGGCCAGTTCGAAGTCCGATGAGAATCTTTAGCTGCCGCACTGAACGGCGTGCCTGATCGGCAGGCAGTCGGCGAAAGTCCGGACAGCCTACCGATCCCAGTCGCTACATCGTTCCTTTGCTCGCGGCGTATTGTTTCGCCTGCTTAAGGGCGTCCTCGTAGGCGCGCTGTTTTGCTTCGTACTCTTAGGTATGACGCTCCTCTTCCGCTTGCCCGGGAACAGGCACGGTCATGCTTCGGGGGTCTTTGGGAGATAACTGTGCAAGCGAGTCTCCGTGCGAGGTGTCCCTGATGCGTGTCGCCCTTGCAGTGATCGACGTTGAAGAGCATGAGGCATTGGAGTGCGATCTTAAGAAGCTACTCGCTTCGTGCGAGTAGTCGCGGACCGTTTCTCTTTCTTTTCTTTTCTTTTTCAGGCGGCATGGATGCCGCCTCAACCGCCCTGCGTGAGTTTTTGTCCGCACGGGATGGTATTCAACACATGCAACAACTAAATCGGAGGTTTGACCATGGCTACGTGGGAACTCAACTGTCAATCGAACCCGTCTTCTGAGAACGACAAGGAGCTTGCTCCCTATCTCGTACGCCAAAAGGCGATGCGCGAGTTTTTTGAGCGTGCGCTGTTTGTCCCCAAGGACCAGGACAACAACGGCCTGTACTTTTTGGGCGCCACGACCGGCTCGGGTAAAAACTATACGGCCGAGCAGGTCACGGCGGATCTGATTGCCGGCGGCTGGGACGAGTCGGGGTGTTTTAACAAATGCCCCGGCCGTCGTACCTTGGTGTTTGTGGTGCCGGGCAAGGACAACCGCGACAACTATGTTGCAAACGTGCGCCAACTGCTGGTTGATCAGGGCATGGATTGCGATGATGCGGCACGTATGGTGCTCGATCTACCGCGCGCGGGGGAGAACATCAAAAAATGGATCGATATCGTGTTTGACAAGGGCAGCATAAGGCCGCGTGATATTTCCTGCCCCTTTGGGGCGAAGGACGAGGCTGTTCATCGCGACATTACACACGCGTGGAACAGCGCGATGGAGATCGCCGATGATCTTTTGGGCATTTTGGACAAGAAGGATCGTCTGGGAAGTGTTGCCGATCGCCTGACTCCTGGGCTGTGGGACAAGCTGGCGTTGGCAGACGCGAGCTTGCGCCGAGCGGTGAGTCGTGGGCGCCAGAGCATCACGCGTGGCTTTGAGGAGATCCCCCGGATTTGGCCCTCCGCATTGCTCAACGATGAGCGCACGCCACATGTGATTGCGTGCACGCCGCAAAAGCTCGTCAACAGGATCGACACGGTGACGGGCGCGGGTGTGGTGTTCTTTAATGCAACGGTTGCCGACGAGTCCCTGTTTATCTTTGACGAGATTGACCATGCGAAGGCCGATATGCTGTCGATGCTGGCGGCGGACCATATGAAATTCCAGCCCGATGAGATGCTGCGCATCCTTGACCGTCATTTTAACGGTGGCGTGGTGGATCCTCTGCTGCTGGGAAATCGAGACCAGTGGATGGCGGTCTATACACATACCTCGACCGCGGGCGAGCACGAGGGGTCAAACGCGGCAACGGGTAGGGTTTTGCGAACGAGCGTGGACGAAGCTGCCGAAGAGATTGCCAAGAACGCCCGACGTATTCAAAAGATGATCGCTGCGTGCATCCAAGATATGGAGCTGCAGCAGCCTTTTGCCCTGTCTGACGAGGCGAAAGAAGAACAGCTCGCTGGTCGGCGTCTGTTTGGTAGCGACGATATCTCGGTGGGTGATGGCCTGTCGAAGCCTCTGCGCTATGAGCTCGATGCTCGCCGCAACCGCAACATGATTACGTCTCATGGAACAGACGGGCAGCAGACCGTCAACAAGGCCGTGCGACGTGCGCGTGGCCTCGTCAGGATGGTGGTGGGCCATCTTGCCCGCTGCGCCACGCTTATGGACAAGCTGTACTACGGCAGCATTTCGTACAAGGACGATCTTTCGCGCAAGAACATCATCGATGCCCTGGGCATTAGGAATGACCAGACCAACGAGAAATACTTCTGGAATACGTTGATGCTGGCGCTGTTCTTTAAAGATCGCAAGAACGACGAGATCGATGCCGTCGATGATTCGATGTATGCACGTGGCGTTTACTACCTAGTGATGGAAACTACCATCGATCATATGTTTACCACGTACCTGACCAATCACGGTATTGAGCGCATGCCTGAGGCATATCTGGCATCCATTGCCGCCAAGGCTCCCTGCGTGTGCATGAGTGCCACCTGGAATGCGCCAACCATTAAGAACTTTGACCTGGATTACCTAGACGAAGTGCACGGCGTGGTTCGTAAAGATGCTTGGATTGACGAGCTTAACAAGGAGATCGTGCGACAGACCAAGCTGTTTAACAAGCAGGCGGCAACGGTGTACGACGTCGACGTTGTTTGGGTTGATGAGTCCAAGAAGCTTGCTGGCATGGCGGCCTTGGCCGGCGGCGCCTATGGCGGTGGCATCGTGCCGCCCGATGAGGTGTACGAGCGGGCAATGGAATTCTTTGGCCGGATCGGCATGAGCGAAGGGCTTGCGGTGTGCCTGCGCCGAAAGATTGTCGACAGGGTGAGCTCGAGCGATGCCGAGAACAGCGAGTTTGAACTAAAGCGCCTGAGCAAGACACTCGTTGCCGTGAGCGCGTGGGCACGTGGTGTGGCGCACAGCGAGCAGCAGGCAGGAGCCATCTTTACGACGCGTCACATGGGAAACCATGGCGACTTTAATAGCTTGGCGCTGGACCTTGCCCGAGAAATCGTTGCCGAACTGGTGATTAGGAACGTTAAACACCCCGAGGCTTCGTATGAGAAGTCGCTCGAGGAGGCCAAGGATATGGTGCCGTGCTTTAACGCCTCTGGCTGGGAGGAGGGCTGGCATGGCGCCCAGAGTCGCCTGAAGAACGGCGAGCCGACCCTGATGTTTATCAATCTAGCTGCCGGCGGCTTTTCCAAAAACCTCAAATATGAGGTGCCGGAGAGCCTGCGTGACACGGTGCGTCAGGTGGACTGCGGCTTCAATAACGCCGAGCGACATTCCAAGATGGACCTCGACTTTTTGTACGTGGAATCGCCTACGAGTCGTTTGACCTGGGGAGTCGATATTAGCTCAAAGAAGTTTGACCAGCAGGCGCTGCATGGCGTGGTCGAGCAGGAAGAGCTTGTGACGCGCGGAGAGATTCCGTTTATCCAGAAGCGGCATCGTGTGCGCACGGTACTGGCGGGCGTTGGCGGAAAATTGCCGGTGCGCGACACCCTCTCTTATCAGGTCGAAGGTGCTCGCATCGTGGCACAGGCCGTGGGTCGCTTGATGCGTACGAGCGTAAAGATGCCGCACGTGCAGGTGATGCTCGATCGCGAAATCGCCGGCGATTGCGACTTCTCGTTCTTGCACGATTTGCCGATGGGTTACGAGCTGGAGCAGGTGGTTGGCGCCTGCGCGGCCGTCAACAATCACATGGCGGACAAGAAACAGCACGCTGCTAGCAAACAGCAGAACCTTGCTGCCTTTAGGAAAACAACCTGGCCAAAGAGAAGCACGAGAGGCTTGCGTGGAAGGTCACTTCGCTCGACGCGCGCGAGGAAGATCTCGCTGCCTTTGACGATGAGCGCGACTTCTATCTGCATCATTTTTGCCTGCCGTGGGAGGATCTCGCGAGCTATCCGGCGCGTCGAAGCACCGCGTTGCGCATGCCGTACGCCGTGAGTGGCTATGCGTATACAGAAGGCGGGGCGTGCAAGGTACCGCTTTTCGAGTTTCCTAGCTATGACGGTGAGCCTGTCGAGCAGATTGCCGCCCGTCTGGAGGAGCGCTGTCGCTATAACGAGGGCTTTAAGGGCGCAAAGGTTCACCAGGTAAGCCAGGCAGCTGCCCGCGTGCCCGAGCTGCTCTCGATTCGCGAGGTGCGCGAGCGCTGGTCGCGCGACGGGGTGCCCACGACGTTGCAACCGGTGGCGACGGTGCACATGACGCCCTATATGTTCCAAGCGGTATACCTGGGAGAGCTGGGCGAGTCTGCCGGAAGGGCCATCTTTGAGGCGTACTACGATGGCCGTTATTCGCTTACGCGTGGCGATGCTGCCAATGCCGAGACGGGCGGCGACTTTGAGGTGCTCGATGCCGTCGGCAACAAGACCGGGGTGTGGATCGATTTTAAGCACTATCGTATCGGCGCCTATGAGGCCTACAGGCGCAACGGCGGTGAGCCACGGACGCCGAGCGCTTTAAGGCCAAGGCTCAAAAAGTTGGGGCGAAACGCCTGTTGATCGTCAATGTTTTGGCCGATGAAGCGGCGCTGGAGCTCCGCCAAAAGACAATCGATGACGAGGGGATGGTGTTCTCCTTCCCGTATATGGCAGCTGATGGGGCAATCAACCTGGAGATGATGGAGGCGGTCGGCCGTGCAATCGAAGCCTAACCAGTCGTGTGGCATGGGCGACATCGCCGTATCCGAGTTCGATTTGCAGCTCGATGCGGCGGCTGCCGAGGAGCGCTACTCGGTCTTTTGGTGCAACGTAGGCGATGCTGGTAAGCATGCCGTGGCAGACTTTATGGCCGATGTGTGCCAGACGGGCAAGGTCGTCGCGCTCACGCAGCTTGCAGACAACCGCGTCTTTCTGATGGTCAAAGCGGGTGTGCAGACGGGCGACCTTAATGCTTCGCTTTATCAGGAGCAGGTGGTTCCGATTAAAACTCATTGGAACGAGTTGGACGATTACGTTGCGCTCCGTCTGCTGTTCAACTCCTGCTCTCAGTTTGAGGGGATTGAGGACGAAGTGCCCAATGACACCGGGCACCTGTATGTCATTAGCGCCAAGAGTGCCCGCCGCGATGCTATCGAAAGCGACGGAAGGGGACCTGCCAAGATCGAAACGGTTGAAATCGTTATCGATGAGGATTGCACCTTTGATCTTAAGATTCGGACGTTTACCAAGCGCCGTGTGCTTATTGGCAGGGCACAAGGTGACGAGAAAGAGCTCGATAAGATTAAGAGCCAAGTAGGATACGGGCTATCGCCCGTGGCGACGATGGTGCTTGCCCACGAACAAAAAGACGAATACATCCTGCGCCGAGCCAAGGGCGACAAGCCGTCCAAGCGCCGTGATCTGACGTTCTCGGCCCAGGCGGACAAGGTCGCCTATACCAAGAAGGGCATTCTGTATCGAGAGCTGCAGATTCTCGAACGCCGTTACGGCGACTTCGCCCGGGTGACGCTCATGGAATACCCACGTAAGAGTTTCTACGAGGTGCTTAAGGGTGATGAGTACGCGCGCGTGGTTGCGGAGCGCATGGCGGGGCAGCGGATCGCGGTGCCGTTTGCGCGTAATGGGCTTGCCGAAGTGGCGCGCCGGCTGGCCGATCGACTTAACGATTCCTCGTGGGGCGTTCGCGCATCGTATGGCGGAAGGACCGTGGATTCGCGGACGCTGAACCTTGTCGTTGTGCCCAATGAGGTTGCTGAGGACGACGGCTATGCCTTACATGTTGGCGTGGCGGAACAGCATGTGACGCCGGATGTGTGCGAGCCACTGTTTAAGGTGGCGCCAAGGCAAAAGGATCGCAATGCGCAAGAGGCAATCCTGGGCGCCATGCTCAAAGAACTGCTGGTAAAGCAGGATGTTGTCGATGAGCGGGTGACGGCGTTTGATCTTGACGCTTTGGATATTGAGTCGGTGACGGTGTGTGGCTTAGTCGATGTGCCGTATAAAGCAAAGGACAAGATTGAGCTGGATTCGCGTATCGCTACGTTGACGATTGGCGCGGATGGGGGCATGCGCTATGCCTCACATTCGGCAGAGGATGGTCCCGAGGACGAGATGGAGCTCGATCTGCTGACCGCGGACGGCAAACTCGATAAGGGCGCCTATGTCTTTGACGTGCATGCGAACGGGCGGTCTATGCTTGCTCGCGTGCGGGATACGGGACTGACGACGTTTTCCAACAACTTTATGGCTCTGGTGGGCGAGCATCAGCTCGCAGGCAAGGCGGGGCGTAAGAAAGAGATTTTCGAGAGCTACAACTCGCCTTATTACGGCATTGGAACGTTCGAGCGCGCGGGCAGGACTTGTTATTTTGTGGGCGTCAACAACGGCACCCAGGAGGATATGGCGACTGCGATTCACGTGCGTTCGATTGAGATGCTCGGAGGCGATGATTTGTCCGAGTTGTTGGTTCAGCTGGCCAACATAGGCCTTTCGCGCTATAAGGCTCCGTCCGTGTGGCCGATTCCGGTCAAGTATCTCAACGAGTGCGCTGCGCGTGAGGGCGCGGTGGGGGATGGCGGTGGCGGCAAGTGATGGTCTTGCGCAATTATCGCTCCTAGAACTTTTTAAAAATATGCTTGCATTGTAAAAGGCGAGAACATATACTGCAGCCATAGCACATCAGATGGGGTCTCAAAAAGAGACCAAGCAAGCGAGTTTTCAGTTTATGTTGAGAGGTACTTGAGCATGACCAGCAGAATTTTCCCCCTTTACAACGACAATACCGACCATATCGATCTCAATACCATCTGCGGTTACAGTATTTGTTCTAAGGCTGAGAACTACATATTCGCTCAAGTTGATTCAGAGCTTAGCTCCGAAGATTATGAGTACCTGAATGATATTGAGTGCGAGCGGGAGTATGAGCTCGGCATCCGCTGATGGATGTGGGCTTGTCTCCAACTCCTCCGATTTAATTACCCCGTTATCACCTCTTTTTAGCGGGGCACGTTAGATCGACTATGTGTAACAAACATCAGCTCATCGTGGGAAGGAATCGGCAATGAGCAAGAACGTGAATAAGAACATCAATGGCGGCGCTGCGGGTAAGGCGAAGGCCGCCGGGCGCATGGCGACGGTTGCCGCGGCGACGATCGCCATGACGGGCGGGTCGCTGCTGTCTCCGCTGACCGCGGTGGCACAGGGTGCGAACGGTGCCGATGCTACTGGGAAGCCGGCTGCGGTGCTGTCTCCTTTGACGGGTGCTGCCGCTGCTAGTACTGGTGCGGGCACGGTGTCGGCGGCGCAGAAGGTCGCCAACCTGCAGGCTGCGGTCGATGCGGCTCGCGCTAAGGCCGCTGCCGCCAAGGCCGATTTGGATGCGGCCGCCGCTCCTTACGACGCTGCCGCTGCCAGCCAGCAGCAGGCGCAGGGTGCCTACGACGCGGCCCATGGCGCAAGCGACGCTGCCACTTCTGCGGCTTCGACCGAGCTGGAAAAGCAGATGGACGCTGCGCAGAACAAGGCCGATGCAGATGTGAAGACACTTGAGGACGCTCAGGCTGCGCTTGGTGCCGCTAAGAAGAACCTGGCGGACAAGGACGAAGCTTTGATCACCGCCCAGAAGGCGTCAGACGATGCTCGGACTGCGCTTGAGGCTGCCCAGGCTGCCGCATCCGATGCCACGCCCGAGGCCGTGGCCGCTGCCCAGGCTGCAGCTGATCAGGCTTCGAGCGAGCTGGCGCAGGCCAAGCAGCAGGCGGCTGACGCTCAGGCTAGGCTTTCGGGTGCCCAGGCTGGCGTTGATGCCGCCGCGGCCAAACAACAGGACGCGCAGGGCAAGCTCTCGGAGGCTCAGCGGGCAAAGGACGCGGCCGATAAAGATGTGAATGCTGCGCAGGCAAGCTATGACGCCGCCAAGGCCGATCTCGACCGTGCCGAGCAGGGTGCCGCGGGCCCGGAGTACGAGGCTGCCAAGGCCAAGGTGGACGCCGCCGCTGCCGCTCTGGGCGCCGCCAAGTCGGTCCAGGCACAGCGCGAAAGCGAGCTCGATGCTGCCTCGCAGGAAGTGACCACTGCCGAGGGTGAGGTGCAGGCTGCTCAGCAGGCGCTCGCCGTCCAGCAGCAGGCTGCGGTTGACGCGCAGTCCAAATTGGACGCTGCCACGGCTGCTGTGACTGCGGCCAACGCTGCTGTTGACCAGGCTAAGGCCGAGCATGCCAATGCGCTCGCGGCGCTGGCCGACGCTCAGACCAAGCTCTCGGCTGCCAAGGACGAGAAGGACGCTGCCGACAAGGCGCTCGACCAGGCGAAAGCTCAAAAGCAGCAGGCTGACCAGGCTGTGGCTCAGGCACAGGCAAGGCTCGATGCTGCCCAGGCTACGGCGAACGCCTCGGCGGAAAACTACCGCCAGGGCGCCATCGCGTTCTTTAAGAGCGTGGGTGCCGACGATGCGGTGGACCTGATCCTCAACTGCAAATATGCCGGCCTTACCAAGGTGGGCGAGGAGGTTGACGCGACGAGTCTGACCAACATGAAGCAAGCGATTATGTGGCTCAAGGCGTGCAGCGAGTACCGCAAGAGCGTCGGCTTGAGCGAGCTCAAGGTGACGTACAACATGATGGCGACCGCCATTGCCGACGCGAACTACTCCGACACCAAGGTTGCCCATGCTCAGCAGTTCAACGTGGGTGAAAACGTGGCGTGGAACTACGGAAGCGATCCGTTCATCCAGTGGGTCGATCAGGAGAAGGCCGTCTTTGACCGCGCTGCGGCTACGCTGGGAGCGACGGGCCTTACGGGAAAGGCTGCTTTCGATTTTTATCGTCAGCATGGTGATGAAGTGGACCGCTACGTTGCTGCGCATGGCGGGGGCGTGCATACAGTCGGCCACTACATGAATGTGATCGATCCCGATTACACCGTGACGGGCATGGGGGTTTGCACGCGCGGGACGATGAACCGTTGGCTTACGCAGGCGCAGACGTTCTCTATGTCTGAAGGATGGTACACGAATGCTGCCAATCCTATGACGGTCGCCGAATACGAGGCTGCGCTTAATGCGTGGTGTGACTCGCTGGCAAATCCTGGGCAGGGTGTGGACGCGGCTCGTCAGGAGCTTTCTGCCGCTCGGGGTGCGGCTGCGCAGGCTGGCGGCAAGGTGAGCGCCGCGTCGCAGGCCGCCGCTGCAAGGCAGGTCCAAGTCGATGCTGCTGCCGCCGATGTTGACGCTGCTACCGCTGAGGTCTCGGATACCCAGGCTACCGTGGGGGAGAAGCAGGCCGCGGCTGAGGCCGCTGCGCGTGCCGTGGCTGATGCCCACGCCAACGTGAATGCTGCCAGCGCTGCGGTTACCGCGGCGCAGAGTGTCGTGACTGCCAAGTCTGATGAACTCGATGTCGCCACGGGCAAGGCTGCCGCTGCCCGGCGTGCGCTGAATGCCGCTCGCGCCGGCGTTGGCGACAAGGAGAGCGCGCTTGCTGCCGCCCAGGACGAGCTGGCTGCGTACTCGGCCGACGTTGCCGCTGCACAGCGTGCACTTGATGCGGCTTCGGCAGCGCTCGAGGGGGCGCGTGCCGTTCAGGCTGACGCGCAGGCTGCAGTGAATGCCGCTCAGGGTGCGGCAAGCCAGGCAGATACCGACGTCGCCGCTGCTCAGGCTGAGCTTGTTGCCGCCCAGGCTGCTGCGAGCGGTGCCGGCACGGCTGTGACCGCGGCCCAGGCCGCATCCGTTGCGGCTGCTGCTCGTGCGGCTCAGCTACATGATGCCGCCGCGGCGCTTGCTCAGGCGACGGAGGACAAGGCCGCTGCCGATGCTGCTGTTGAGGCCGCAGCTTCGGCGAAGACCGATGCCGAGTCTGGCGTGACTGCGGCGGACGACGCCGTAACGGATGCGACCGCTGATCGCGATGCTTCTGCCGCCGCGGTTGCCCGCCTGCGCAGGATCAACCTTGCCGACGCCATCACTAGCGGCCGTGCCAACGATGCGGATGAGGCGCTCAACGCCAAGATTGCCGCAGCTCATGACGCCGCCGAGCGTGCCGCAGCTGCCAAGATTGAGCTCGACGCTGCCGTTGCTGCGACGGATGCTGT
>SKEY01001765.1_pt1 | contig 26044 bp, 18 predicted proteins | sample 4843871 | NCBI WGS metagenome assembly SKEY01 (sample SAMN11008797, study PRJNA524170) | human gut metagenome | biome: Human fecal sample; material: Feces; isolation source: fecal sample from pouch patient p36 | host: Homo sapiens | place: Israel: Tel-Aviv | collected 2016-12-04 | reverse complement strand
GCTCAGATGTTACTTGAAACAACAACTTATTCCATCAATGAGATTTCTAAGATTGTCGGATATGATAACCAGCTTTATTTCAGTCGGCTTTTTCACAAGCTGAAAGGGTATTCACCCAGAGAGTACCGAAAAATAAGGAACAAGTTCTGATATCCATAATGTCATAAAATTCATTTTTTAGAGAGTGCCACCAAATCATCAAAGTAATGATTATGTGACACCCTCTTCTTTTGTTATTCTTATCTTAATGGTACCTTTTCCGGTATTCTTTACAACCTGTTCCGAAGTTCTCCCGGTCTTGATGGTTCTTTTATCCCGTTCAATGGTCTTGATTTTTTTGACAGCAAGTTCTTTTCCCTGCTCCTGTGCCTTTTCTTCGCCTGAAGGCGGTACTGGTCGCATTTGTTCTTTCGGCTGGTAAACAGTTTCTTCGCCTGCCGAAGAAACAGAAGCTTTCCCTTTCTTCCGTTCAATAAGCTTTTCTGCCTGTCTGCGTACCTGATGCCCTGTTTCGTGAAAGATGCGGTCAGCATACTCGCTGGCCACATCTTCTGCATAACCTACCGGATTATTCTCTCTATCACTAGATTTCTCCGTCGATTGCATGATATTTTCTTTTGTTCTGACATAGGACTGCTTGACATGGTCTGTCACTGTAACTGTCTTATTCCCAGATTCAATGTTGTTGTGGTCTTAGCTGTTCCTCCCTTCTGATTTGCAAGGGCGATTACTTTACACTTGGTCATGTGGATTCCTCCTTCCTCGAAAAATTTAATAGCCAATCTGTTTTACGAAACTGGCTATGTATAAAAATGAGCATGAAAAAAGCCGACTGACTTTCCATTTGAATCAATCGGCTATGTAATATATTCTATTTTACATTTTTCAAGATATTCAATTTCTCGAAAATCTTTTTCTTCACGAAAACGTTCCGGAATATTTCCAAATATTTTCTTATAAATTTCAGCAGACCCTTCTGTATATTCTTCAACTTTATGTGTTAATTTCTTTTTTACTTGCTCTTGAAATGTTTCTGATTGTCGTGGAAGCCATTCATTCATAATTTGAAATGCATTATATTTCTCCAGTCTATCAAAACATACTCCCATTGTTTCTATGATTTCTTTTATCCGCATTTTCTCTTTTGAGGGAATAATAATATACCTCTTTTTTACACATTCACTAATTCTATATTCATTATATTCTACTGGAATAAGCTTACTTTTATACCAATATTCATGTGTAAGTGCAGCATCATCAACCAAACCATTTAAATATAACTGTTCCCATGAAATTAACTGTTCATCATTTTCATCAACGACTATCTTATAAACTTTAACATCTAGCGTATCTTCTTGAAAATACTTATATATCTCCAATGCACGCAAACATTGAATAATACTTGGTGCCAAACATATTCTATTTGTTTTAACTTCTTCCCCTATAGAAGTATCTCCTGGTATTCGTGGAATCAGTATTTCCTGTGTTGGCTTATTAAATAATGTTACATGATATAAAATCAATTCTATTCCCCTTTTTACTACTAAATGGTTCTTTATGCAAATAATCGAAAATCTGTGTCCTCATTATAATCTCTCTTTTTTAATATTTCAATTTATTATTTTCCACGATAGCTTATGAAAAGTTGGGGAATCTTACGCTATCATACATCAAAAGTTGGGTAAATATTGGGTAATTACACTACTCCCCAACTTTTACCCAATTCCATGCATAAATAGCGATAATTTACGATAAGTCAAAATTTGTTCCCCAACACGCAAAAAAACCTTGAATCATCCCATTTTCATAGGAAATTCAAGGTTTTTCGTTGATTTACATGATAATAATACGGTTCAAATTCTTATGCGAACTGTAAGATTATGCGTTCATCTGATTTGCGACTTTTGGCTTACATTCCAGCCTGAGCTGCAACTTCTGCTGCGAAATCGTCAACCTTTTTCTCAAGACCTTCTCCTGTCTCGAAACGAACGAACTTCGTTACTGTTACATTTGCACCGTTCTCTTTTGCTACCTTATCAACATACTTAGCTACTGTAAGGTCGCTGTCCTGAACATATACCTGATCAAGCAGGCAGATTTCTTTCAGCTCTTTGTTCAGACGTCCGATGATCATCTTCTCGATGATATTATCCGGCTTCTCCGGGTTCTCTTTCTTAGCCTGTGCAAGAAGGATCTCTTTCTCATGATCAAGATAATCCTGAGCCACTTCCTGACGGGAAACATATTTCGGAGACATAGCTGCAACCTGCATAGCTACGTTCTTCAGTGCAGCTTTGATCTCATCATTAACAACATCTGTATCAGCTACTACAAGAACACCGATACGTCCGCCACCGTGAATGTAAGGTACAACTACACCATTCTCTGCTGTTACTTTCTCAAATCTTCTGATATTAAGGTTCTCACCAATAACTGCGATCTTCTCTACGAGAGCATCTTTTACAGTCTTTGTTGTATCAGCTTCCCATGCCTCAGCCATGAATGCATCCATATCTGCTGCATCAGAATCTACAACCTGATTTACTACTGCTTCTACAAATCCCTGGAACTCATCGTTCTTAGCAACGAAGTCTGTCTCAGAGTTTACTTCTACGATTGCTGCTACTTTATCATCTTTAACTACAGTCTTAACGATACCTTCTGCTGCAATTCTTCCAGCTTTCTTCTCAGCTTTAGCCTGTCCGTTCTTTCTCAGGAATTCAACGGCTGCATCCATATCTCCATTTGTCTCGGAGAGTGCTTTTTTGCAGTCCATCATTCCTGCACCTGTCATTTCTCTTAACTCTTTTACCATTCCTGCTGTGATTGCCATGATAATTTTCCTCCATTATTCATAGTTATCTGTTGCTTGTCTCTATAAAACTTTTATACAGAAAATCTCCTACCTGCAGATTTTCCCGCATACTAAAGTATATACAAAATGCCTCAACCTGTTGATCAGGCTGAAGCATTCTCGTTGCTGGTCACAGAATACTGTAAACAGCAACGCATTTCTTTTCATATCAAGAACTGATATTACTCTTCTACAGCCTCTTCAGCTTCTGCTGCTTCTACATCAGCATCTTCGTAATAACCATCTTCTGCTGCTCCCTGATTTGCCTCGATCACAGCGTCTGCCATCTTGGAAACGATCAGTTTTACAGCTCTGATTGCATCATCATTTCCCGGGATTACATAATCCAGTTCTTCCGGATCACAGTTTGTATCACAGATACCGATCAGCGGGATTCCGAGTGTATGTGCTTCCTGTACACAGATTCTTTCCTTTTTCGGATCTACGATGAAGATAGCATCTGGCAGCTTCTTCATATCTTTAATTCCGCCGAGGTTCTTCTCCAGCTTATCCCATTCTTTTTTCAGCTCGATAACTTCTTTTTTCGGAAGTACATCGAATGTTCCGTCTTCAGCCATAGCCTCGATGTCTTTCAGACGTTTGATACGGCTCTGGATTGTCTTGAAGTTTGTAAGCATTCCTCCAAGCCATCTCTCATTTACATAATACATTCCGCAACGCTCAGCCTCAGCCTTGATTGCATCCTGTGCCTGCTTCTTTGTTCCTACGAAAAGGATTGTTCCGCCATCTGCTGCAATATCAGATACTGCCTTGTATGCATCGTCTACCATTCCTACAGACTTCTGCAGGTCGATGATATAGATACCATTTCTTTCTGTGTAGATATACGGAGCCATCTTAGGATTCCATCTTCTTGTCTGATGTCCAAAATGAACACCGGCTTCCAATAACTGCTTCATTGAAATAACGCTCATGTTACTTTCCTCCATTTGGTTTTTTTCTTCCGTATGCTTTCAGCTCCTCTGAAACCGGGTAAATCCTGCGATTCTCCTTAGGCACCTTCAAAGGAATCCGCATACGTGCTTTTTCGCAACGCTCGTAGTATAGCATAAAACTTCTCGCATTGCAAGGATTTTTTTCTTACATGGATATCCATTACATTGATATCCATCCAAACACATTTGCGATGGAACTGATCAAAATCACAAGAATGCAGAGCGGTGCAAGATATTTCAGGAAAAAGTGATACAATTTTTTCCGCTTAAATGCTGAAGACAGCTCGATCTCTTTGTCCATTTTCTCAAATCCAACCACCCTCACGATCAAAAGACAGGTTGCCAGTGCTGCAATCGGCATCATCACCGAATTGGTAAGGAAATCAAAGAAATCCAGGAACTGCATTCCCAGGATTCTGACCGAATCCCAGACTCCATATCCCATTGATGAGGCTGTTCCGATCACCAGCATAACTCCTGCCATCAGCAGACAACATTTCCAACGTTTCCAGTGAAGTTCATCTTCCAGTGTGGATACGCTTGTCTCCAGCAGGGAAATCGCACTGGTAAGTGCCGCAAATAAGAACATCAGGAAAAAGACGATCCCAACAACAGTTCCTACTCCCATACTTGAAAATACTTTTGGCAATGTAATAAATGTCAATGACGGGCCTGCCTGCAGTGTCTCCATATCTCCGCCTGAGAAAGCAAACACCGACGGAATAATCATAAGTCCTGCAAGAAGTGCCACACCTGTATCAAAAACCTCCACCTGGGTTGTACTTTTCTCAATGTCCACTTCTTTTCCAATATAAGAGCCATAAGTATACAGGATTCCCATGGCGATGGAAAGAGAATAGAACATCTGACCCATGGCTGCCACAACTGTCATCATAGAGAAATGTTCCAGATTCGGGATCAGAAAATACTTGATTCCTTCCACTGCTCCCGGTCTTGTAACCGAATAAACTGCAACCACAACTGCCAGCACGATCATCATGGGCATCATCACCCTGGAGACTCTCTCAACTCCATTTTTCACCCCTGCCAGAATAACTGCAAATACAAGCACCGCAAATACAAAGAACCAGAATTCCACTTTCCCGGAAGAAGTGATAAACTCTGTAAAATATCCGTCCTTTGCCAGTGTCTCCGAATTTCCACGCAGATATTCAAAAAGGTATTTCAGCACCCAGCCACCGATCACACTATAATATGGAACGATCAGCATTGGGATCACTGCATTGATCCATCCACCGAATTTTAAAAATTTCTTTTTTCCAAAAGTGCCAAAAGCACCAACCGGACTTTTCTTTGTCATCCGCCCCAGTGTCGTTTCCGACATGATCATGACATATCCGAACGTCAGCATCAGGATCAGATAAACCAGCAAAAACATACCGCCACCATACTTTGCTGCGAGATAAGGGAAACGCCAGATATTTCCAAGGCCGACTGCTGAGCCTGCCACTGCCAGAACATATCCTATACGCCCTGAAAATTTTCCTCTTACATCCGGCTTCTCCTCTTTACCCTTCTTTTTTGAGACTTTCTCCATGGGAAGTTCCTCCATAACTTATCAATATAGTCAGAACACTAGCCTATCATTAAACCTGCCAGGATTCAAGCCTCATACTCAAATTTCTGCCTTTTTCCGACTTTTATTTTACATAAATTTTTCATTTTCCACCCATTCTTCTTTACATCCTTTTTCTATACTGATCTCAGATAGAAAAAAAAGATTTCTCATAGATAGAAAAGAGGGAACTGTCATGTACAAAAAATTATGGAAAAAACTGAATCAGAATCATACTGTAGCACATACATCTGCTATTTACCTTACTGTTATGACTCTTGGATGGATGCTTGCCGGACTCCTTGTCGGCGGACTGGCTGATCTGATCCTACCTTTTAATATGGAAAGCAAACTTACACTTTTCATCTGCTTTGGCGGTTACAGTGGCCTGATCTTTGGATTATTTGGCGGAATCTTTTATCTGTACCAGTTAAATCTGAAGAAACGGAACTGACCGTGACTTTTCTCTGCATATGCCAGAGCATTTTTAATCGTTCCCTCTGCATATGCAGTAATATTCTTAATGATACCAGGGTCAAAAGGTCTGACACCACGTGTGCTCGCACACTAGTGGTAGAATGACCTTGTGACCCGCCCCAATATGAGCATAAAAGTGGGGCGTAAGCACCACGATATGCGAATCTTGGGTAGGATTGTGGGAGCACGTAGTGCGTAACAATCCGTAGGTATCATAGTCGGGGGCTTTTGACCCCGACATCTTCTTACTTATTCCTGCCGCATATGCAGACATTCCCTTCCCGGTTCTTCTTTGGGATCCAGATACTTTTCCAGTGCCTTTAAATAGGTAGTTCCAAGTCTGCTTATGCGGTTTTTCTGATGCACGATATATCCGATCTTCATTTCATTCTCATCTGCCAGCGGTACTGCAATGATATCTTTCCCATTTAAATTTTCATCAATGACACCGCTGCATACAGTATAGCCATTCAGCCCGATCAAAAGATTGAAAAGTGTTGCCCTGTCTCTGACTCTGATATTTTTCTTTCGCTCTGAAACCGAAAAAACTTCCTCGGAAAAATAAAAGGAATTATGTTCCCCCTGTTCAAAGGACAAATATGGATAATCTTCCAGTTCTTCATTGGTAATGACTTCCCTGTCTGCCAGCGGATGCCGTCTGCTGATAAAGACATGCGGCCTCGCCACAAAGAGAAGATGAAACTCCAGTCCGTTGGATTTCAGAATCTTGCGGAGTACCGTCTCATTAAAATCATTTAAAAAGAGAAGACCAATCTCACTTCTCATTCTCGCCACATCTTCAATGATCTCATAAGTCTGCGTTTCCCGGATGCTGAAATCATACTCATCCTGACCATACCTTTTGATCAGATCTACAAACGCATTTACCGCAAAAGAATAATGCTGCGTCGACACGCAGAACTTTTTCTTTTCCCCGTGTCCTCCTTTATATTTGTCCTCCAGTACTGCTGCCTGTTCCAGAACCTGTCTGGCATACCCCAGAAAGATTTCCCCCTCTGCTGAGAGGCTGATGCCCTTATTCGTCCGGTTAAAAATAACCACATTCATCTCTTTTTCCAGCTCATGGATGGCATTTGTCAGACTCGGCTGGGAAATATATAATTTTTTTGCTGCTTCAGTGATCTTCCCTGTTTCTGCTACCATGCAGACATATTTTAATTGTTGCAATGTCATAGTTCCACCTGCTTTTTCTGTATACCCGTCCTTTCTTCTGGTATACCTGCCTCTTTTTCTGATGATTGTAATTTTTTGTCGTTAATGCTATACTTGCATCTGTTAAAAATTTTATCGTATGTTGGAAATGATTTCAAGGAGGATTTATGAAACGCAAAGCTTTCAAAGCCGCTTTTCCTTATACTCTCCCTATTTTAGCCGGGTTCAGTTTTCTCGGAATGGCTTATGGAATCTACATGAATGCATCCGGGTTTTCTTTTGTCTACCCTCTTTGCATGAGTTTTCTGATCTACGGTGGCTCTTTGGAGTTTGTCGCTGTCGAGATGCTTGAAAAAAATATGGAAACGGAATATGTTCCTGTCCATCGCTGCCGGAACGATAAGCTATATGCTGTTACTGCATTTTTTGTGACTTTATTTTTTATATCTTGAGGAGGTATCTATGAAAAAATTAAACTGGTTTGCAAGACCTGAAAAATTCAAGAACAGACTGATCATGGTCATACTTGGAGTTCTCATCCAGGGATTCGGACTCTCCTGGCTGATCGAGATCCATTTCGGTACAGATCCATGTTCGGCATTTACGCAGGGAGTAATCTCCCATGTCGGACTGACATTTGGAACAGCCCAGCTTCTGATCAATCTGATCCTTTTTATCATCATTTTCCTGTCCGATACAAGCCTGATCGGTTTTGGAACGATTGCAAATATGATCTTTATCGGATATATCTCCGATACCTGCAGATGGATCTACAGCAGAATCTTTCCCGCACATTTCTTTGAATCCATGCCGGTTCGCATCTGTATCCTGCTGCCTGCACTGATTGTATTTATTTTCGGAGCCGCCATGTATATGACTGCTGCTCTTGGTACATCACCGTACGATGCAATTTCATTTATTCTTGCAAAGAAAGTACCGCACGTTCCATTTAAATACGTCCGTATCGCATGGGATACATCTTTTCTTCTTCTGGGATGGATCGCCGGTGGAAATGTCGGTCCGGTCACATTTGCGATTGCATTTTTCCTTGGTCCTGTCATTAGCTGGGAGCAGAAAAAGCTGGCTGTATTCATCTCCTAGTACATCGTTTCGTAAATAACTATACCAATCACGCAGGATGCAGATTCGAGTGTGCAGGTATAAAAATGTAGGCGTAGCGGGCTACGCCGAGGCTTTTATGCCTGTGCAATCGGATTTGCAGACAAGTTAGTGGTATAGTTATTTCGAAAACGATGTACTAGTACTGATTGAAGAATCCAGCGTGTCTATTTTTGCGGATGCCTGACAGCAAAAAAGAATCCTTTAAAGCAGTGTCTTCACTCATGACCTCGCTCTGAAGGATTCTTTTTCATTCTTTTCTTCTTTTTTATGCGGATACTTTTTTCTCTGTTCCCGGCACTTTTTATGCACTGATCGCATTTCCGGTATACAACTGATAATACCTGCCTTTTTCTTCGATCAACTGTTCATGCGTTCCACGCTCTATGATTCTTCCCTGTTCCAGAACCATGATACAATCTGAGTTTCTGACAGTAGAAAGGCGATGTGCGATCACAAACGTTGTCCTTCCTTTCATCAGACGGTCCATACTTTCCTGAATAATCCGCTCTGTTCTTGTATCGATCGAGCTTGTCGCTTCATCCAGGATCAGAACCGGTGGATCTGCCACTGCTGCCCTTGCTATCGCAAGAAGCTGACGCTGTCCCTGGCTTAAATTCGCACCGTCTCCGGTCAGTACGGTATCATATCCATCCGGAAGCCTGCGGATAAATCCGTCTGCATTGGCAAGCTTTGCTGCCGCCACGATTTCTTCATCTGTTGCATCCAGCTTTCCGAACCGGATATTTTCCCGGACTGTTCCGGTAAAAAGATGCGTATCCTGCAGAACGATCCCCAGGGAACGCCGCAGATCTGCCTTTTTAATCTTATTAATATTGATGCCATCATAGCGGATTTTACCATCCTGGATATCATAGAACCGGTTGATCAGATTCGTAATGGTTGTCTTTCCGGCTCCGGTCGATCCGACGAATGCGATCTTCTGGCCCGGCTCAGCATATAACCTGACATCATGCAGAACGATCTTATCATCATTATATCCAAAGTCAACTCCGTCAAAGACAACATTTCCTTTCAGTTCAATATAATCCACTGAACCATCTGCCTGATGCACATGTTTCCACGCCCAGCGTCCGGTTCTTTCTTTACACTCTGTCAGCTTTCCATCCACTTCTTTTGCACGTACCAGAGTGACATATCCTTCATCTACTTCCTGCTTTTCATCCAGCAGCCGGAAAATTCTTTCTGCACCCGCCATTGCCATGACGATCGCATTTAACTGCATGCTGACCTGATTGATCGGCATACTGAAGCTTTTATTAAAAGTCAGAAAACTTGCCAGACCACCTAATGTAAAGCCACCGACTCCGTTCAATGCAAGACCTCCACCGACGATCGCACATAAGACATAACTGATATTTCCAAGCTGTGCATTGATCGGTCCTAAAAAATTGGAAAAAGTATTGGCACGATCCGCACTGACAAACAAGTCATCATTCAGCTTTTTGAAATCGGCTTTATTTTCTTCCTCATGACAGAAAACTTTAACGACTTTCTGCCCGTTCATCATTTCCTCGATAAATCCATTGACTTTTCCCAGATTCACCTGCTGTTCCAGGAAGTATCTTCCGCTCCGTCCTGCTGATGCCTTCGTGCATAAAACCATGACTGCCACCATGACCATCGTAACCACCGTCAGCGGGATATTCAGGATCAGCATACTGATAAAAACACTGATGATCGTGATCCCGCTGTTGATGATCTGCGGAATACTCTGACTGATCATCTGTCGCAGTGTATCAATATCATTCGTATATACAGACATGATATCTCCGTGAGCGTGGGTATCAAAATATTTGATCGGCAGCGTTTCCATATGTTCAAATAATTCATTTCTCAGATTCCTCAGAGTTCCCTGCGTCACATTGACCATGATCCGGTTATACAGATAGGTTGCTATCACACCCACTGCATAAAAGACCGCTACCCTGCCGATTGCCTGGGCTAAAGGTCCAAAATCCGGTGAATCCGTCAGAAGGAACGGAGTAATATAATCATCGATCAGATTTTTGGTAAACATCGTACCCTGTACATTTGCGATAACTCCTGTCAGGATCAGAACAAAAACCAGAATACACTGCCACAGGTAATCTTTAAATACATATTTCATCAGCCGTACAAAAAGTTTTCCCGGGTTTTCCACTTTTCCCTTTGCTCCACGGGGAGTTTTCCTCATTGTTCCTGCCATTTTATTCACCTGCCTTTTCATCAAAATCACCGCCGCCCTGCGTCTGAGACTCATAAACTTCCCGGTAGATTTCGTTCGTCTCCAGCAATTCTTCATGCGTTCCAAATCCATTGATCCTGCCTTCATCCATCACAATGATACGGTCTGCATCCTGCACACTGGAGACACGCTGGGCGATGATCAGCTTGGTTGTATCAGGAACCTCTTTTCTGAACGCTCTGCGGATTTTTGCATCTGTAGCTGTATCTACCGCACTGGTACTGTCATCCAGGATCAGGATCTTCGGCTTTTTCAGAATTGCCCTGGCAATACAGAGTCTCTGCTTCTGTCCACCGGATACATTAGTTCCACCCTGTTCGATGTACGTCTCATATTTCTTTGGAAATCGTTCAATAAATTCATCTGCACATGCCATTTTACACGCTTCTATGCACTCTTCATCTGTGGCATTTTTATTTCCCCACCGCAGATTTTCCAGAATCGTGCCGGAGAAAAGAACATTCTTCTGAAGTACAACTGCTACTTGGTTTCTCAGAGATTCCATGTCATATTCTCTGACATTTCTGCCACCGACAAGAACTTCTCCCTTTGTCACATCATACAGACGACTGACCAGATTGACCAGACTGGTCTTTGCACTTCCTGTTCCCCCGATGATCCCAATTGTCTCTCCTGAACGGATCTTCAGATTGATATCGGTCAGTACCGGCTCTTTGCTGTCCTTTTTATAAGCAAATTCTACATTTTTAAATTCGATTCTTCCATCTTTTACTTCAAAGACAGGATCTGCCGGATTATGAAGGTCACTCTCTTCATTCAGTACTTCTGAAATTCGCTGCATACTGGCTGTACTCATAGAGATCATGACAAATACCATGGACAGCATCATCAGACTGCTCAGAATATTCATACAGTATGCCAGCAGACTCATCAGTTCCCCGGTCGTCAGCGTACTACTTATGATCATTTTTGCTCCCAGCCAGCTAATCAGGATAATACAGGTATAAACCGTTGTCATCATCAGCGGTGCATTAAAAATAACATTTCGTTCTGCCTTTACAAAAATCCTGTAAATATTTTCACTTGCTTTCTGAAACTTACTTGTCTCCTGCTCCTCTCTTACATAAGCCTTCACGACACGGATCGCAGAGACATTCTCCTGTACCGATGCATTCAGGTCATCATATTTCGGAAATGCCTGCCGAAAATACGCCGTTGCATGACGGATAATAAAGAAAAGGATCGTACCTAATATAATGACTGCAACAAGATAGATGCTTGCAAGTCTTGCATTGATCGCAAATGCCATCACCATGGCACAGATCATACTGGCAGGGGCACGCGTGAACATACGCAGTGTCATCATGTACGCATTCTGTACATTCGTCACATCAGTTGTCATACGGGTTACCAGTCCTGCCGTACTGAAATGATCGATATTGGCAAAAGAAAAACTCTGGATATGGTTGAACATTGCCTCACGCAGATTTTTTGCAAATCCTGCAGAAGCCTTTGCTCCAAACCTTCCGCCTGCCAGTCCTGCAAATAATCCGACTGCGGCGGCAACGACCATAATGCCTCCTACTTTGTAAATATGCTGCATATTTCCTGCATTGACCCCTTCATCAATGATCGATGCCATCAGGAACGGGATCAGCGTCTCCATCAGGACTTCCACGATCATAAATACAGGAGTCACTATGGAAACTCTCTTATATTCTTTTACTTCTTTTAATAATGTCTTTAGCATGGACATCCTCCTTTCCTGCTTTCAAAAATGAAATCCATTGTATCCTGTCCGGTCTGTTCAGATCAGTGCCAGACTTTTTAAAAGATACAGCCACCCGGTCAGGGTAAATGCACTGAACAGAGTTGTCAGCATGACGACGCTGGAAGAAAGCACTCCTTCATGTCCCATATTTTTTGCCATCACGAAACTGCTCACAGTCGTCGCCGATCCAAGCATGACCAGGATTGCGATCAGTTCTTCCCTTCGGAATCCAAGATATGCTGCAAGCGGGAGAAAAATCGCGACGAATCCGACCAGTTTAATAAATGTTGCTGTGACAGCCGGTCTTACTTTTCCCAGTGCTTTCTGAAAGTCAAAGGTTGCTCCCATCGCCATCAGTCCCATTGGTGTCGCAACAGCTCCGATACTGGACACTGCCTTATTGAGTATCTGCGGCATCGGGATCTTCAGTGCTGACCAGATCAGCCCTGCCACGATTCCGATAATGATCGGATTTGTCACGATCCCTTTTAAAGTTTTTTTCCACACTTCCTTATCCAGTGCTTTTCTTTCCGGTTGAAAGAACGACAATACAACCACTGCCATCACATTATAAAGTGGGACACTTCCAATGATCATCAGCGGAGCCATTCCTGCATTTCCATAAACATTCTGAATAAATGCAATTCCCAGCAGTGCCGCACTGCTCCGATAGGATGACTGGATAAACTCTCCCTGAATAGTCCTGTCTTTCCATAAAAATGAAATACCTGACACAATCGCAATGCTGATAAATGTAACAATAAAGCAGAAGATCACAAACCGGATATTCCATACTTCCTCAAAATCAACCGTTGCAAGGTCACTGAAAAGCACCACCGGAAGCGGAACAAGAAAAACAAATTTAGTCATCTTTTCCGCAAATTCTACATCCATCCACCCAATTTTCCGAAAAACCATTCCCAGTACCATCATGAGAAAAATAGGAACAGTCGCATTCAGACTAAAAATCAAATTTTCCATTTTATCACTCCGTTCTTAATGCCGTTACCGGATCACTCTTTGCTGCTTTTCTGGAAGGAATCAGTCCTCCAAGTAAAGTAAGCCCGATACTTAAAAGGATCAAAACCGCTGCCGGGACAAATGGAAGTGCTGCCCTGACCGCTGTTGTATCTGCCAAGTGATGGATCACCGCATTACATGGAATCAGCAGCAGAAGCGTCAGACCAATTCCGATCAGTCCCGCACAAAATCCGATGATAAATGTCTCAGCATTAAAGACTTGCGATACATTTCCTTTGGACGCACCGATGGCACGGAGGATACCGATTTCTTTTTTTCGCTCCAGTACACTGATATACGTGATGACACCGATCATGATCGAAGAAACGACCAGTGAGATTGCCACAAACGCAATCAGAACGTAACTGATGATATCCACAATATCTGTCACGGAAGACATCAGCGTTCCAACTACGTCCGTATATGTGATGACCTGCTCTTCTTTTCCGTCTGCCTCCATCCGGCTGTTGTAATCATCCAGGATCTTTACAACCTGTTCTTTACTCTGAAAATCTTTTGGATAAATATTAATGCCGGATGGTTCAGAAAAATCAGCATAGCCAAGTTTCTGTAAATTTCCATCATAAGATGCACTCTGCTTTGATCCAAGAGATAAGAACAACTCCGTTAAGTCTTCCTCACTTACATTCATCTGAAATGCATCTGCAAAAGCATCCACATCAATACTGATTGCATTTTCCATCACGTTCTGCAGATTCGTGCCGAGCTGTGACATTGCCTGCTGCATGGAATTTTCCATTGCTTTCGTGATCTGTCCCATCAACTGCTGCACCTGCTTCTCTACCGCCTGTGCCACAGATTCTGACATTGCCCCCATCGCCTGTTCCATATAAGAAGCCATGGCTTTGGAGAGCTGCTGCTCCAGCGAATCCATATCGACCGCTGCAACCAGTCCTTCAGAAAACCGCTTCTGACCGTCCTCCGTATTCAGATATTCAAGAATATGATCTCCCAGCTTTGTCGGATCCGGCAGGCCATTCACTTTTACATAATCAAGATAACCGTTAAGCAGCTCATCTGTCAGTTTTTCAAGCTGTGCATCGCTGATCTCAAAATCTCGGTCCGACGGATAGATCTTTTCCATCCAGTCGGCAATGATCTTCTGTGCTTCTGCTGTCTGCAGATATTCTGTCAGATACTCATCAGATTTTGCAGGATCTGTATAACCATTTTTAATGAGGAACTCCTGATAACCTGACATGAGATTTCGGAGCAGTTCCTGTATCTGTTCTGCACTGACTTTGACTTCTCCGTTGGCTTTTAAAATCTCTTTCAGATTATCCGAAAGGATCTTTCTTGCAGTTTCCGAACGCAGATAATTTCTGAGATCTTCCTGTAAATTGGAATAATCTGCCTCCGGATGCGTCTTTGCATACTCCTGATATCCTTCCAGCATACTGGCAGATAACTTCTGCATTCCATCCGATGAAACCTCGACTTTTATCCCTTTTAACAGCTTTTGCAGATCCATTGCAGGCAGTCCGTCCAGATTCAGATCTAGGCTGCCACTGTCCATCATTCCTGACAGATCCAGTGCATTTCCACCGGATGTAAAGACTCCTGAAAAATCCGATGCTGTTCCAAGTCCTGCAAGTACAGACTCATCCATCTTAAATGCCTTTTGCAATGCTGCTTCATCTACAGTAAAAAGCGAATCTTCTGAAAAGCTGCTCTCTCCGTCCTCCTCTCCGAACTTCTTATTTGTAAATACATTAACTCCTGCATCTGCAAGCTGCTGCTTTACGATCTCACTGTCTGCTGCCTGCTCTGCCACATACCTGGTCAGTGATGCCGGATAGCAGATGCCCGGATTCAGGGAAGAAGCTGCTGCTCCTTCCCTGGGCTGTACTACACCGACGATCCGAAGCGTCTCACCATTTTCTACCAGTTTCTTCATATAAGAAGCATTATCTGTTTTATCCTTCCAGACCTTATACTGACTGTCATATTCATAAAAGTCAGAACTGTTCACCAGTTTAAACGTCGTTCCCACGATCTGATCGTAACTGTAATCCTGAAAATCGGATGGTACATCAATCGTCTCTTCATTCATAAACTGCCGGATCATCTCATCCAGCTCCAGCGGATCTCTCAGTCCCAGCGTATATGCTACAAAATCACTGATACTTCCATTAGAAGAAAGCACCAGGACACACTCATTATATTTTTCCGGCCATTTTCCTGCTTTCACATCATACTGACTTTCGTAGAGACTTCTGGTTTCAGGCATCTCAAAAAATACATCCGTACTCATCATAGATGACATGATACTGTTGGAACTGCTCGATGATCCAAGTCCCAGAGAAGAAAAAGACTGATCCGGATGTACCTGACGGACACCATCCTTCTCCTCTTTAAAGATCTGAGGCGTTACACTATAGGAATATTCCACGGCATTCGTATACTTTTCAATTCCGCTTTTTCCTTCATCAAGATATTCTTTTAAAGATTTCAGGTCATTGGAATCCATCGTCGAAAACATATTGGTTACCAGTTGCATGACTTTGACTTTTCCATCCTCATTGTCTACCGTATCCTTTTCATCATCGGCTGCCATCTCAGATGCATTTCCGACCATCATGGAAGTGATATCAAATCCGGTACTCTGAATCTGTAAAGGATACTCTGACAGAGTCTCTTCTTCCATATTCTGAATGTATTCATTGACTCCATTGGACAGAGAAAGAATCAGGGCAATCCCGATGATTCCGATGGAACCTGCAAAAGCAGTCAGAAGCGTCCTTGCTTTTTTGGTCTTCAGATTGTTAAAACTCAGTGCCAGTGCTGTCAGAAATGACATCGACGACTTTCCCATATTTTTATGCTTCAGTGGTTCTGCCTGCGTTTCATCCATTTCATATGGATCCGTATCGGAACGGATCTTCCCGTCACGCAGGGTCACGATCCTGGTGGCATACTGTTCTGCCAGTTCCGGGTTGTGCGTGACCATCACAACCAGACGGTCTTTTGCCACCTCCTGAAGCAGATCCATGACCTGCACACTGGTATCGCTGTCCAACGCTCCGGTTGGCTCATCTGCCAGTAAAATGTCAGGATCATTGACCAATGCCCTTGCGATCGCCACTCTCTGCATCTGACCGCCCGACATCTGACTTGGTCTTTTATGGAGCTGCTTTCCAAGCCCCACCTTTTCCAGTGCTTCTGTTGCACGTCTTCTTCGTTCACTCTTTCCGATTCCCGAGATTGTCAGTGCCAGTTCTACATTTGCCAGCACACTCTGATGTGGGATCAGATTATAACTCTGAAAAACGAATCCGATGGTATGGTTTCTATAGGAATCCCAGTCTCTGTCTTTATATTTTTTGGTTGAAATCCCGTTAATGATCAGATCTCCACTGTCATACCGGTCCAGCCCACCAATGATATTAAGCAGGGTTGTCTTACCGGAACCACTGGGACCCAGAATGGCAACAAATTCATTATCCCTTAAATTCAGGCTCACATCATCCAGGGCTTTCTGCACCAGTCCCCCTGTTCTGTATTCTTTGCAGATATTCTTTATCTGTAACATAGGCATCTGCTCCTTTTATTTGCATTGTCTTTTATCATACTATATTTTAATTTTTGATACCAGGGTCAAAAGGTCTGACACCACGTGTGCTCGCACACTAGTGGTAGAATGACCTTGTGACCCGCCCCAATATGAGCATAAAAGTGGGGCGTAAGCACCACGATATGCGAATGTTGGGTAGGATTGTGGGAGCACGTAGTGCGTAACAATCCGTAGGTATCATAGTCAGGGGCTTTTGACCCTGGCATCTTATATTTTAGTATATCATATACCTATCTTTCTTGTCCAATGCTTACCGTTAAAAAGTAGACATTTTGAACACCTGCTCTTTTTAATATTCCTGCAGCATGTTCCATCGTACTTCCTGATGTATAAATATCGTCAATCAGCAGGATATTTTCAGGAAAATCGCTGCTGCTCCTCACTGCAAATGCTCCCTGCAGTACTTCCATCCGCTCTTTTCTGTCAAACAGCTTCAGTGGGCGGGTATTCCTGATCCTCAGCAACCGATCCGTACACACCGCAATCCCTGTTCTCTTTCCCAGTTCACGTGCCAGGATTTCCGCCTGATTATAGCCTCTTTTTCTTTTCCTTTTCCAGTGAAGCGGAATCGGCAGGATCAGCCCAATCTTCCACTCTTTCAGTTTCTTTTCATATTTTTCCGCCAGTTTTTCCGAAAAGACTGATCCATAACATCGTTTATTATGATACTTAAATCGGTATAATGCATCCGATACCGGTTTCTGATGCAGCCAGAGGCTCCTTCCCTGTGTGATATAAGATTTCCTTTTTGCACAGTCCTCACAATATTCTGCCACTTCATCTTTCAGCATTTTCCCGCAACGCATGCAACGAGGTTCTCTGATCCATATCATTTTCTTTTCACAACGGCAGCAGATACTCTCTCCGACTTTTCCGCAAAAAATACATCGTCCGGGATAGAGCAGATTCAGAATCACTGCCTTTACTTTTTTCCCGCTCTTTTTCAGAACTCTCCGATACGTTCTGCAAGACTGGTATATCTTTCCTGTTCGCTTTTGTTCCTGATCATTTCTTGAAATGTTGTATCACTCCCTATAATTGTAAGACATTTCTTGGCTCTCGTAACAGCAGTATACAGAAGATTTCTGTTATATAATAATTTAGGTCCCGGTAAAAGAGGAAGAATCACTGCCGGATATTCACTTCCCTGGGATTTATGTACTGTGATCGCATATGCCAGTTCCAGCTCATCCACCATGTCAAATCCATATTTCACTTTTCTTCCTTCATCATACTCTACTTCTACCGTTTCTTTGTACTCATTGATTTCTGAGATCACACCCATGTCACCGTTGAAAACACCCATTCCTTTATCTACCGTCAGACCAAACCTGGTACAGATTTCCCATTCCAGTTGATAATTATTCTTTATCTGCATCACTTTGTCTCCTTCACGGAACAGCCTTCCGTTAATCTCCCGTTCCGTCTTTTTTTCGTCTGCCGGGTTCAGGTATTTCTGAAGGATCACATTCATTCGTTCTACTCCCAGAAGGCCTTTTCTTGTCGGTGTCATCACCTGGATCTCATTGGGATGTGCCTGCACATATTGCGGCAGTTTTCTCTGGATTAATGCAATGATTCCCCCTATGATCGTATCTGCCTCATCACATTTGACAAAGAAAAAATCTCTGCTCTTTTTATTTAATTCTACCGGTTCTCCTGCATTGATCTTATGTGCATTCATGATAATATCACTCTCTCCTGCCTGCCGGAAAATCTTTGTCAGCGTCACAACATGAAATCGTTCTGAAGAAATAATATCTTTCAGAACACTTCCCGGTCCGACGGATGGGAGCTGATCCACATCTCCTACCAGGATCAGTCTTGTTCCCTGTACTACTGCAGACAATAATGCATGCATCAGATTCAGATCCACCATAGACATTTCATCGATAATGATCACATCTGCCTCCAGTGGATTCTCCCGATTTCTCAAAAATCCGCCTGTACTCTCCTCCTCTGGATTTCCATTCACTTCCAGCAGTCTGTGGATCGTCTGTGCCTCATATCCGGTTGCCTCAGTCATACGCTTTGCCGCACGTCCCGTCGGAGCCGCCAGAAGAATGCTCAATCCCTCGCTCTCGAAAAACTGGATCATTGTATTGATCGTCGTAGTCTTTCCTGTTCCCGGACCTCCGGTCAGGATCAGAAGTCCATGCTTGATCGACTCGATCACCGCTTTATGCTGCAGCGGATCAAGTTCTATCTTTTCCTTTTCTTCCACAGCTCTCAGTCTTTTTTCCATCATATCTTCTGGCATCTGGCAATCAATATCAAGATCGTTGAGCATTTTTGCCGTATTCAGTTCCATATAATAATAATGTGCAGGATAGACAATCACTTTTCCGTCTTTCTCTTTCATCACGGTCTTCCGCTCCATGCACAGATCCATAATATACTTTTCAATATCTTCTATTTCAATTCCAAGCAGAACCTTTGCCCTGCGTAAAAGTAATTCTTCAGGCAGATAGATATGCCCCTCTGCAACTGCCTGCTGCAAAATGTAAAACAATCCACTCCGGATCCTGTAATCTGAATCCGTATGAATCCCGATTCTTGCCGCGATCTCATCTGCGGTTCTGAATCCGACTCCCTCGATATCATCTGCAAGCCGATACGGATTTTCCTCCAGAATTTGATGCACCTTCATTCCATACCGTTGATAGATCTTTGCTGCAAGCTTGGTCGAAATTCCATATTTTTGCAGATAGATCATGGATTTTCTCATATCCTTTTTTTCTTCCATCTGCGAAGCGATCTCCATCGCCTTCCGTTCACTGATTCCCTTGATCTCTGCGAGCCGTTCCGGTTCTTCTTCTATAATACGGAATGTATCCTCCCTGAACTTTTTTACGATCCTTGAAGCCATGGTCTGACCGATTCCCTTAATCGCACCAGATCCAAGATAACGTTCGATGGAAACCAGATCTTCCGGTTCTTTCACGCGATATGCCGAAACTTTTAACTGATTGCCATATACGCTGTGATTCACGTATTCTCCCTCTAATTCCAACATTTCTCCTTCTGTGATGAAATTCAGATTCCCCACACACGTTACTTCTCCGTCTTCATTTTCCAAATGAAATACCGTATATCCATTTTCCTCATTCCGAAACACGATGTGCTCTACATATCCTGTTACTTTTTCCACGTCTGTTCCTTTTCTCCTTTTCCATTCAATAACAAAAAAGGAGTGCAGTATCTGTCCACACCCCTCACGCAAAGCAGCTTTTCTACTTAATAGTCTTTTCTGCCGCTCATAAATTCAACAAATTCTCCTGTTCCGATCGCCACTACCTTCATCGGATCTTCTGCTGTCATCGTATTGATCCCGGTCTTCTCTTCGATCAGTTCTTCCAGTCCACGAAGAAGTGATCCGCCTCCGGTCAGCACGATTCCACGATCAAGAATATCGGCAGAAAGTTCCGGAGGTGTCTGCTCCAATACTGATACGACTGCCTCTACAATCTGACCCGTACACTCTCTTAATGCCTCTTCCGTCTCAGATGAAGTTACCGTTACCGTCTTCGGAAGTCCGGTTACCAGATTTCTTCCGCGTACTTCCATTTTTTCTTCCTCGGCAAGCGGATACGTTGTACCGATCTTAATCTTAATATCCTCGGCTGTTCTCTCTCCGATCAGAAGATTATGCTTCTTCCTCATATAACGGACAATGGCTTCATCAAAATCATCTCCTGCCACTTTGATTGATGTATTGACGACTGTTCCTCCCAAAGAGATCACGGCAATATCTGCCGTTCCACCTCCGATATCTACGATCATATTGCCGCATGGCTTGGAAATATCAATCCCCGCACCGATTGCTGCTGCTACCGGTTCTTCAATCAGATGTACTTCTCTTGCTCCCGCAGCAAAAGTTGCTTCTTCTACTGCTTTCTTCTCCACCTCTGTCACACCGCTCGGCACACAGATACTGATCCTCGGCTTTTTGAACAGACGCTTTCCCAATGCTTTCTGCACAAAATATTTGATCATCTTCTCTGTCACTGTATAATCAGAGATAACTCCCTGACGAAGTGGTCTCACTGCAACAATATTCCCCGGTGTGCGTCCAAGCATCAGCCTTGCATCTTCTCCGATGGCTTTGATCACATTTGAATCCCGGTCAAATGCAACTACCGATGGTTCTTTCAGCACAACCCCTTTTCCTTTTACATAAACCAGTACACTGGCCGTTCCTAAATCTATACCAAGATCTACTGACATAATTTAATCTCCCTTCTAAAACGCTTTTTACTTTTTATCATTCAAGTGTCCTTTTCCCCTGAAGGGTCTTATTCCGTACCACCTAGTATAATAAACTTTTTCAAAAATTGGTAGTCATTTTTTGCATATATTTTGGACTTTTTTTTCTTTTAATTTCGTCTTTATTTTTCTTTAGAATTGCATCAAGGTATTTTCCAGTGTAGGATCTGCTATTTTTTGCCACCTCTTCCGGTGTTCCGTATGCTACAACGGTTCCACCACGGTCTCCGCCCTCCGGTCCGATATCTATAATATAGTCCGCAGTCTTTATCACATCCAGATTATGTTCAATTACGATCACTGTATTTCCTTCCTCTGTCAGTCTGCGTAATATCTCTGTCAGTTTATGAACATCCGCAAAATGTAACCCTGTTGTCGGCTCGTCTAAAATATAAACCGTTCTTCCGGTACTGCGTTTACTCAGCTCGGATGCAAGTTTGATCCTCTGTGCCTCTCCTCCCGATAACTCCGTGGATGGCTGACCCAGACGGATATACGAAAGTCCCACATCATTCAGCGTTTCCATCTTTCTCCGGATCGACGGTACATGTGCAAAAAATTCTACCGCTTCTTCCACCGTCATATTTAGGACATCATAAATACTCTTTCCTTTATATTTTACCTCCAGCGTTTCCCGGTTGTACCGCTTACCCCCGCACACCTCACAAGGCACATAGACATCCGGCAGGAAATGCATTTCAATCTTCAGGATTCCATCCCCTGCACAGGCTTCACATCGTCCGCCTTTTACATTGAAACTGAATCTTCCTTTTTTATATCCTCTTGCCTTCGCATCCGGTGTAGACGCAAAAAGATCACGGATCAGGTCAAATACACCGGTGTAAGTTGCCGGATTGGAACGTGGCGTGCGTCCGATCGGTGACTGATCTATATTGATCACCTTGTCAAACTGCTCCAGTCCTTCTATCTTTTTATGCTTACCCGGAATCGTTCTGGCACGATTCAGTTCTCTTGCCAGCTTTTTATAAAGGATCTCATTCACCAGCGAACTTTTTCCTGAACCTGATACTCCCGTCACACAGGTCAGTACACCGACCGGAAAACTGACATTGATCTTCTTCAGATTATTTTCCTCTGCACCAATCACCTTTAACCATCCTTTTGGCTCTTTTCTTTCCGTCGGAACCGGAATCTTAATCTTACCGCTGAGATAAGCTCCTGTTATAGAAGCCGGATTTTTCATGATTTCCTGTGCATTTCCTGTGGCAACAACCTGTCCGCCATGTTCTCCGGCTCCCGGTCCAATATCTACAATATAGTCTGCTGCCAGCATAGTATCCTCGTCATGTTCTACCACGATCAGAGAATTTCCCAGATCCCGCAAATGCTTCAATGTCGCAAGAAGCTTATCATTATCTCTCTGATGCAGTCCAATGCTTGGTTCATCAAGGATATAAGCAACTCCAACCAGTCCTGAACCGATCTGGGTCGCCAGACGGATACGTTGTGCTTCACCCCCCGACAAAGTTCCTGTTGCCCTCGCCAGCGTCAGATAATCCAGTCCTACATCCATCAGAAACTGAATCCTTGCACGGATCTCTTTCAGGATCTGACCACCGATCATCTGCTGCGTCTCCGTCAAATGCAGTTCCTGAAGAAATTTCTGAAGCTTCTCTATAGAAAGGGCTGTGACCTCTGAAATATTTTTTTCACCTATGGTTACTGCCAATGCACTTGCCTTTAACCGCTGACCACCACATGCCGAACATGGGGTGATATTCATGAAAGTCTCATATTCTGCTTTCATTGTCTCCGAACCGGTCTCACGATACCTGCGTTCCACATTCTTGATCAGGCCGTCAAATACGACATCATAAACGCCTTCTCCCCGCTGCCCTTTATAATACACTTTCACTTCTTTTCCATTGGTTCCATAGATCAGAACATCATGTACTTTTTTCGGGTAGTCCTGAAAAGGTGTATCCAGATCAAAATCATATTCCCTGCAAAGAGCCTGCAGGATTGCATTGGTAAAGCTGGTCTTATCCGCACAGGACTGCCAGCCAAGAACCGTGATTGCACCTTCATTGATACTCAGCGACGGATCTGGTATCATAAGTTCCTCCGAAAATTCCATCTTATATCCAAGTCCAAAACATTCAGGGCACGCTCCAAACGGATTATTAAATGAAAAACTTCTCGGCTCTATCTCTTCTATACTGATCCCACAATCAGGACAGGAAAAACTCTGGCTGAAATTCATAGGCTCTCCGCCGATTACATCTACGATCAGCAATCCTTCTGCCAGATGCAGCACATTTTCCACAGAATCTGTCAGCCTCTTCTCAATCCCTGGTTTAACTACAAGCCGATCCACAATGATCTCAATATTATGCTTGATATTCTTGTCCAGTGTGATCTCCTCTGACAGTTCATACAGATTTTCATCTACACGGACACGCACATAACCACTCTTCTTCGCTCTGTCAAATAATTTAGCGTGCGTTCCCTTTCTTCCCCTTACGACCGGAGCCAGAAGCTGGATCTTCGTCCGCTCCGGAAGTGCCATGATCTGATCCACCATCTGATCCACCGTCTGCTTTGCAATCTCACGTCCACATTTCGGGCAGTGAGGGATTCCTACCCTCGCATACAATAAACGGAAATAATCATAAATCTCCGTCACAGTTCCAACGGTAGAACGCGGGTTATGGTTCGTCGATTTCTGATCAATGGAAATTGCAGGTGAAAGACCTTCAATGCTCTCTACATCCGGTTTCTCCATCTGTCCTAAGAACTGTCTTGCATAAGAAGACAGTGACTCCATATATCTTCTCTGCCCCTCTGCATAAATCGTATCAAATGCAAGAGACGATTTTCCCGAACCACTCAGGCCCGTCAAAATAACCAGTTCATTCCTTGGAATATCCACATCGATATTCTTCAGATTATTTTCATTTGCTCCCCTGATCCTGATATACTGGCGGGCATCCATTTTCTTTGCCATTCTCTTTTCTCCTTATTTTCATGTCCATAGTTCAATAATATGGATGCCAGGGTCAAAAGGTCTAAGCCCACATGAGCTTGCTCATAGGTGGGTGAAAGACCTTGGAACCCGCCCCGATATGAGCATAAAAGTGGGATGATAATCCCACGATATGTGAATATTGGGTAGGATTGTGGGAGTGCGTAGCACGGAGCAATCCGTAGGCATCAAAGTCGGGGGCTTTTAACCCTGGCATCATTAAATTATTTATCCATATCATTCAACATCTTTTTCAGATCAATCAGCTTATCACGCAGCTCTGCTGCCGCCTCGAAGTTCAGCTCTGCTGCCGCCTTCTTCATCTGTTTTTCCAAATCCCTGACCAGCTTCTCCAGTTCCTTGCGGCTCATAGATTCCGGATCTTTCTCCATCTTCAGTTCTTCTGCTGCCACCTTTTTGGAAATGCTGATCAGATCACGTACTGATTTCTGAATGGTCTTTGGCGTAATTCCATGCTCCTTATTATATTGCATCTGAATCTCACGACGTCTCTGCGTCTCATCAATCGCAAGCTGCATGGATTCGGTCATTGTATCTGCATACATGATAACATGCCCTTCCGAATTTCGTGCCGCACGTCCAATAGTCTGGATCAGAGACGTTTCCGAACGAAGGAAACCTTCTTTGTCGGCATCAAGGATCGCTACCAGTGTAATCTCCGGAATGTCCAGTCCTTCCCTTAACAGATTAATTCCTACAAGGACATCAAATACATCCAGTCTCATATCACGGATGATCTCGGTACGCTCAAGGGTATCAATATCAGAATGAAGATATTTCACACGGATACCAACCTCTCTCATATAATCCGTCAGATCTTCCGCCATCTTCTTTGTCAGAGTAGTGACCAAAACCTTATTTTTCTTTTCAATTTCTTTATTAATTTCACCTAAAAGATCATCAATCTGTCCTTCCACCGGACGGACTTCAACCTCAGGATCAAGAAGACCTGTCGGTCGGATTACCTGCTCTGCTCTGAGAAGTTCGTGATCCCTCTCATACTGCCCAGGCGTTGCCGACACAAATAAGACCTGATTAATCTTACTTTCAAACTCTTCAAAATTCAGCGGACGGTTGTCCTTTGCCGACGGAAGACGAAATCCATAATCTACCAGCGTCTGCTTTCTTGACTGATCTCCATGATACATTCCTCCGATCTGCGGAACCGTCTTGTGCGACTCATCGATCATCATAATGAAATCGTCCGGGAAATAGTCAATCAGTGTATAAGGTGCCTGTCCCGACTTTAATCCTGACAAATGCCGGGAATAATTCTCGATTCCGGAACAAAATCCTGTCTCTTTGAGCATCTCAATATCAAAATTCGTCCGCTCTGCGATACGCTGTGCCTCCAGCAGTTTATCATTCCGCTTAAACTCTTTCACCCGTTCTTCCAACTCTTCCTCAATATCTGCCACAGCACGCTTAATGTTCTCGCGGTCAACAACATAGTGAGAAGCCGGAAAGATTGCAATATGCTTCAGTTCATCCTTAACTTCGCCAGTCAGAATATCAATCTCTGAAATCCGGTCAATCTCATCCCCGAAAAATTCCACACGGATCGCCGTATCGCTCTCGTAAGCCGGAATGATCTCCAGCACATCTCCGCGCACCCGGAATGTACCACGGTGAAAATCCATATCATTGCGGTCATACTGGATCTCAATCAGTTTTGCCATCACCTCATCCCGGTCTTTAATCATTCCGGGACGAAGGGAGATCACCATGTTCTGATAATCCACCGGGTTACCCAATCCATAAATGCAGGAAACACTGGCAACGATGATCACATCTCTCCTCTCCATCAGTGCCATTGTAGCGGAAAGACGGAGCTTGTCAATTTCATCATTGATGGCTGAATCCTTGGCAATGTAAGTATCTGAAGATGGAACGTAGGCCTCCGGTTGGTAATAATCGTAGTAGGAGACAAAATACTCCACCGCGTTGTCAGGGAACATCTCCTTGAATTCTCCGTACAACTGAGCAGCAAGTGTTTTATTATGTGCTATAACAAGAGTCGG
>SKEY01001755.1_pt1 | contig 26239 bp, 16 predicted proteins | sample 4843871 | NCBI WGS metagenome assembly SKEY01 (sample SAMN11008797, study PRJNA524170) | human gut metagenome | biome: Human fecal sample; material: Feces; isolation source: fecal sample from pouch patient p36 | host: Homo sapiens | place: Israel: Tel-Aviv | collected 2016-12-04 | reverse complement strand
GGGCGTTACCCCGTCATTCCACTCGTCAGAATATCAGTTAGGGAAAACTCTGTTTCCCCGCTACTTTTACCTCCTCACAGGGCATTAGCCCCATTCATAGTTTATTTGTAGCAACGTATCGCTACACTGTCGCAGAACACCAGCTGGGTCAGCTTGTCGGCCTCGCCGTCCCGCCAAATCTGCATGATATTGTCCACGCATTGATTGACCTTGGTGCCCGGCTCATCCGGAAGCAGCTGGTTGATGATCCGTTGGTCCAGCCCCAGCTTGCGCCCGTCGCTGGTGATCTTGAGCATATTGTCCTGGGACGGGTCCACCGTGCCGCTGTGTACCAGGGAAGCGCGTTCCGAGAGCGCCTTCACCATTTCCTGCTGCTGTTCGGTGGGCTGGGCCACGATGTTGTGATATTCTACCTCCGGGGTGGGAAGATGGAGCTGGTCGGCGGTCTTGATGTCTGCCACCTCTTTGAACAGGTTCATCAGCTCCGGCAGGTTGAAGAACTTGGAGAAGCGGGTCCGCGCCCGGTAGCCGGTCCCTTCCGGGGCAAGCTCCAAAGCGGTCACTGTCTCCCCGAAGCGGCTGGCCCAGCAGTCAAAGTGCGCCATGCCCAGCTCTTGCAGCCGGTCATATTGGAGATACCGCTGCATGGTGTAAAGCTCGGTCATGCTGTTGGAAACCGGCGTGCCGGTAGCAAAAACTACACCGCGCCCGCCTGTGATTTCATCCATGTACCGGCACTTGGCAAACATATCGCTGGATTTCTGCGCGTCCGTAGTGGAAAGGCCCGCCACATTCCGCATTTTTGTATAGAGGAACAGGTTTTTATAATTGTGCGCCTCGTCCACAAAGAGCCGGTCCACGCCCAGCTGTTCAAACGTCACCACATCGTCCTTGCGGTCCTCGGCTTGCAGCTTTTCCAGCCGCGCCTCCAAAGACTTTTTCGTGCGTTCCAGCTGCTTGACGGTGAACCGTTCCCCGCCGCTGGCCTCCACCTCGGCGATACCCTCGGTGATTTCCCAAATCTGCTCATGCAGCAGCCGCTCCTGGCGTTCCTTGCTGATGGGGATTTTCTCGAACTGGGAGTGACCCATGATGATGGCGTCGTAGTCGCCGGTGGCAATACGGGCACAGAACTTCTTGCGGTTGTGCTTCTCGAAGTCCTTTTTGGTTGTCACCAGGATGTTCGCGGACGGGTACAGACGCAGGAACTCCGAAGCCCACTGTTCGGTCAGGTGGTTGGGCACCACGAATAAGCTCTTTTGGCACAGCCCCAGCCGCTTGGCCTCCATCGCGGCCCCTACCATTTCAAACGTCTTGCCCGCGCCCACCTCATGGGCCAACAGCGTGTTGCCGCCGTACAGCACATGGGCGATGGCGTTTTTCTGGTGTTCCCGCAGGGTGATGGCCGGGTTCATGCCGCCAAAAACAATGTGGCTGCCATCATATTCGCGGGGGCGGGTGGCGTTCATTTCCTCATTGTACTGGCGCACCAGCGCCTGCCGACGTTCCGGGTCGCGCCAAATCCAGTCGCGGAAAGCATCCCGGATGGCCTGCTGCTTTTGGGCGGCCAGGGTGGTTTCCTTGGCGTTCAGCACCCGGCGTTCCTTGCCGTCCGCGTCCTCCACGGTGTCGTAGATACGCACATCCCGCAGATTGAGGGAATCTTCGAGGATTTTATAGGCGTTGGCGCGGCTGGTCCCGTAGGTCGAATAGGCGGCCACGTTGTTTTGCCCCACGACATTTTTGCCGGAGATCTGCCATTCCGCCGTAAAGGGGGTGTAGTGGACTTCAATGCTGCGCTGGAGGTAAAAAGGCGTGTCGAAGGTCTCGTACATGAATTGCTGGATGTACTCCTTGTCGATCCACGTCGCACCCAACCGCACCTCGATCTCGGAAGCGTCCAGGTCTTTGGGCTGGGCAGCGGTCAGGGCCTCCACGTTGACCGCAAAGGCCGGGTCCTGCTCCGCCGCCCGCTGGGCCTGGCGCAGCTTCCGGCGCACGTTGCCGGAGAGGTATTCATCGGCGGTCACATAATGGGGCGTTCCGTCCGGCTCAGTCTGGCCCGGTACACGGAAGATGACACCGCGCAGCTCGTCAGCCAATTCTTCGCCGGTTTTGCCGGTGAGCTGTTCCATGTAGGCCATATCCACGCAGGCTTTTTCAGAAATGGAGACCGCCAGGGCCTCGGAGGCGGTGTCTACGGTGGTGACGGCCTCATGTGGCTTGATCGTGCGTTTGGTGAACATATCTGCCTTGCGCTCCAACCGGCCATCCTCGTCCAGCACCTCCAGGGCACAGAGCAGGTAATAGCTGCTGTCATCGGCAAAGGCCAGCCGGTTCGCCCGGTCATTGATAAGTCCGTACTTGGCGGAAAAATCGTCATAGCGGCGGTTCAGTTCGGCCATCTGCGCCCGGATGTCGGCATCCGGCGCGGCGGCGTCCATCTCCAGGTCGATGAGCCGCTGCACACAATCCCGCAGCCCCACCAGCCCTTTGACGCGGGCCTCGGCGGTGGCGTTCAGGTCGGGGCGCACCATGCGGCTGTTTTCCCGGAAGTACACCGCGCCGTCCACCACCGTGTAGGAGTAGTTCTTCACATTGGGGTCAGCCGGGAGGGATTCGTCGATGTCCTCGCCCTCGCCCAGCTCCGGCAGCGCGGCCTCCTGGTAGGTGCCGCGAATGTACTTCACGGCATCGTGCAGCTGATCGGCCAGCTCCAGCCCCTCGATGGGGGCCACGGTGTAATCCTGTTTGCCGTATTGGGTGCTTTCGGCGGTGGGCCGCCCCAGCACCATCTCCGGGTGATCCAGAAAATACTGGTTGACCGTGAAGCCTTCCTCGGTCCGGCCGGTTTGGGTCCAGTCCGGGGCGATGTCCAGCGGGCGGTCCCGCTTTTGCAGAAACAGGATGTCGGACACCACATCGGTCCCGGCATTGGCGCGGAAAGCGTTGTTGGGCAGGCGGATCGCCCCCAGCAGCTCGGCCCGCTGGGCCAGATACCGGCGCACGGTGGAATCCTTGGCGTCCATTGTATAGCGGCTGGTGACGAACGCCACCACGCCGCCCGGCCGCACCTGGTCCAACGATTTTGCGAAAAAGTAGTTGTGGATGTTGAAACCCAGTTTGTTGTAGGCTTTGTCGTTCACCTGATACTGTCCGAAAGGGACGTTACCGATGGCAAGGTCGTAAAAATCCCGCCGGTCGGTGGTTTCAAATCCTGCCACCGTGATGTCGGCCTTGGGGTAGAGCTGCTTTGCGATGTGCCCGGAAATGCTGTCCAGCTCCACGCCGTACAGCCTGCTCCCGGCCATGCTCTCCGGCAGCATCCCGAAGAAATTACCCACGCCGCAGGACGGTTCCAGAATGTTGCCGGTGCGGAAGCCCATCTGCTCCACGGCCTCATAGATGGCGCGGATGACGGTGGGGCTGGTATAGTGGGCGTTGAGGGTGGAGGCCCGCGCCGCAGCGTATTCCTCTGGGGTCAGCAGTTCTTTCAGTTCCGAATACTCGGCATCCCACGCGGGTTTGTCCGGGTCAAAGGCATCCGCCACGCCGCCCCAGCCCACATAGCGGGACAATACCTCCTGCTGTTCCGGCGTGGCCTGCCCGGTGGTCTCTTCCAGATATTTCAGCAGCTTGATCGCCGCCACATTGGCCTGGTACTTGGCCTTGGGGCCGCCCTCGCCTAAGTGGTCATCGGTGATGCGGAAGTTCTCGGCATTACGGCGCAGGTTGTCCCGATACTCCTGATAGGCCGCCTGTTCGGCTGCCCTCTGGTTGGGGAAAGTCTGCCACTCACCGTTCACCGGGATGGCGACCGGGTGATCCGGCTTTTCCTCCGGCTGCGTGTCCGGCGTCGGTTCAGGCGGCGTGGGTTCCGGCCGGTCAACGTGCAGCCGTTCCACCACCACGTCATAGGGAAGTCCGTTTTTGTCACCGGGGTAGACGGCCACCGTCTCGGAGTGGAACGCCGGTGCCTCAGCGGCTTCTTCAATGGGCTTGGCGGTTTCGGCAGGTTCTTCCACGGCGGCAGGGGCTTCCATATACGGTTCATCCTGCTCCTGCACAAAGCCGTCCAGCTGGCGGGCATATAGCCCGCGCAGCAGCGGTGCGACCTCATCCCAGCGGAAGAACAGCATGGCCAGTCGCTTCTCGTCCGCGTCCAGCACTTCCAGCTCGATGCCTTCGGGTATGGTTCGGTAGTCGGCGGTATCGCCGGTCTCCAGCTCCATCGTCTCGATGATGTCAGGATAGGCCCGGCTCAGCCACAGGGCGACCTCCCGGTTGCTCTTGCCGGTGCGCAGCAGTTCGGAAAGCTCCGCCTTGTCCGGCGCGCCGATCAGGCCGTGGGCCAGCACGTCCCGCAGGTCCTGGTCCGCCGTGTCAGGGTTTACAGGCAAAAATTCGTTGATGGCTTCGTTGCGGGTGTCCGCACGCAGCAGCGTCTCGAACCGCTCCCGGCTCTCGGCCCGGAAGATGGGATAAGCCATGCCGGAAGGAATGAGCTGTACCGTATCCTCCCGCAGTTCGGTGATCTGGTATTCCTGATTGTCCAGATAAACCGTATCACCCACATGATAGACCGGCGCAGCAGGGTCATAGACCTTTTTCTCCGGGATAGCCTGCCGGATGGCTTCATATTCCTCATCCGATACGGTAATATCCATCTCATGGGTGGGTTCACCGCTGCCGATGGTGAGGGTGTCGCCCTCGCGGGTGACGGGCTGGCCGGATAAGTCCGGCACAGGCGGCTTTGCCGCTGCCTCGGCCTGTTCCTCGGTTGCGACGGCCTCCACATCCCGCATGACCTGCCGGATGAATGGATCACTGTCCAGCTTTTCCGGGTCCACCACCTGGCCGTTCACGATGCCGCGCTCGGCCAGGGCCTCCCGGATGGCGATGGGGTCGATGTTGTCAAATCGGTCCTGCTCCGCCTCGGTGTAGAACCGATCTTCCTTGATGAGCTGGACGATCCGGCGCTGCACCTTGGGCCAGGGCACGTCGCCCGCCGCGCCGTCCACCGTCACAGGCAGGGCCGGGAGATCATCGCCGTACTCCTGCCGCAGCCAGGCGGCGGTATCCTTTTCACGGGCATGGTCCTTCATGTAGCGGACAACCGCGTGCTTACTTTCAATATTGCCGTTCCATTCCTGGATGGCGGCGTCGATCTCCGCCTGGGTCAGCGCCCGGCGCACAGGTTCCGCCTGCGCAGCGGGTTTGGGCATAGAAAAAGCAGAGGGCGTTTTCACACTCTCTGCTTCGTCGATTTTATGGATTTGTTCCGCTTCGGAGAGGAACAGGTTTAAGGTCAGCTGTTGATAAGTTCCGCCAGCAGGATCTCCTCCGCCTGGGCCTTGCAGGTGTTCATCAGGCCCACCCACTGCATGGGGTCGCTGGCTTTCAGCTGCTCCGTCGCGCCCGCTGCCTCCGCCAGCCGGGACATCATCTGCTCCAGACGGCTGTTCGCGGTCTCGTCGATCTCCCGAAGGTGCGGGTACAGCTTCTCGCTCATCAGCAGCTGGTTGTAGAGGATGGGCCGGTGTTCCTTCAGGTACGCTTTGCGCATCCTGCCGTACTTGCCCAGGGGCTTCTCCGGCTGTTCGGACAGCTTCAGGTCGGGGATCAGGTAATCGCCGTTCCTCGTGTAAGTCAGGTTGTTTTCCATGTGTGGCACTCCTTTCCGCGCCCTTGGCGCGCTCATAGTTCTGGATGGTGACGCCGATCTGCCGCAGTACCTGCTGGTTTATCTGGCTGACCGCCGTGCCCAGCGCCCCCACGGTGGCGGGGGTGTTGAAGTCGAAGATCGCCATGAAATCCTCATGGCTGAAATACTGCTCCGGCTCCAGCCCACAGCGGGACATCAGGGCATAGGTGATGCTGACAGCGGCGGTGGATTTGAACTGGACTTCGATGTTGTACTCATCGTACTCCTCCAAAAAGGAACCGTCAACGATAGGGAGAATATCCCGCCGGTGGTCGGCCCAGTATTCCTCCGCCAGCTTGGCGGCCACATCGGCCAGCTGCTGGGCCAGGTCGCCGCCGCTCACATCATAGTTGCGTTCCAGCATCGCCATGACCGGCGCGGTGTGTTCCTCGTTCATCGTCCACAGCCAGGGGGTGCGGGAGTGTTCACGGGTGCCGGTGTCGGAAATGTCGAATACATACCGCAGTCGGGGCCGGTCCCCGGAATCATCCACCAGGGCGATGCCCTTGGACCCGCGCCGCACATACCGGCCCATGCGGTTGTTCCACAGGTCGTACTCGGCGCAGGCGGTAGCGTCCGGGCGCTGGGCGTAGATCATCAGCTGTTCATGGAACGGATATTTGTAGAGGCGGGCGGCGGTGGTGAGAAAGCCCGCCCACTCCTGCCAGCTGCCGGTGAGCTGCCGCGCCACCTGGTCGGCCATCTGCGCGTATTGTTCTGCTTTGGTTGGCATGGGATTCTGTCCTCCTTCCTGGTCTTATATAAAAGCAGGGCGGCACGGTGGCCGCCCTGCGGGTCAAAACAGTGTGTTATTCATCAAAATCCGGGTACAGCTCCAGCTCGTCAAACTCGGCGTCAGTCATGGCGCGCAGCTTGGCGAGGGTACTGTCGGTCAGGGCCAGCAGCTCGTCCTCGTCCGCCTGCAAGTGGCCGCGCATCTCGGTCAGGGCCTCGATGGCCCCCTGGCGGGTGCCGGGGTTGTAGATGCACAGCAGGTTGGTTTCCTCAAAAGTCAAAGCGTTCATATCAGATCTCCCTTTCCGCGCTCTTTTTGGGCGCTGTCTTTTTATGTTCGGGTTTGGGCTGGCTTTTCAGCTGCTCCACAACGGACTTCCGTTTTTCCGGCAACTCCCGTTGGGGCGGCTGCCGCTGGCCGTTGTTGAGAATGCCGTCGATCATGCCGTAGTCATCCTCCACGGCCATTTCCGCATTTTTCAGCGGGTTGTCCGGCAGGAAGCCGGGAACCTCGGCAAAGCCGAAGCTGTCGCAGTAGTGACAGGATACCTTGCCGTCCCGCTTGATGGCAACGATGTCGCTGACGCTCATGGACGGGTGACGGTAGTCGGCGGGGTGTTCATTGTTGAAGCGGTAAAAAAGCTGTTCGGCAGTATCGCCCTTCAAATCGGAGGGTAGCAGCGGCGCGGTGTAGACCAGATCGTAGTTGTCCCGCTGCGCCGTCTGCCCGATGGACTTGAGCCATTCCAGCCCCTCATAGCGGATGTCCCGCAACTCGTCGGTGTGCTTCACCTGATAAATAGCGAAGCAGTCGCCCTTGTGATCGAGGAACGCCTGCTCCCGTTCCTGCTGGTGGTCCATGCGCTCCTTGACCTGGGCATCGAAAGCCGGGCTTTCCTCCCATTCCTCGCGGGTGACGGCGAAGATCCCGTCGTAGGCGTCCAGGTCGGTGGTATCAAAAGCCATCGCCGGATTCTCACCCTGCTGGACGATATAAACGGTCAGGTCGCGCTCCATCAGCTCATAGGCCCGCTCTTTGGAGAGGGGCAGAAGGTCCCCGTCCAGATAGCCGCACTTTTCCAAATCGTCCTGGGTCAGCGTGGGGTCCGGCATGGGGTACTCGTCCAGGTGCTGCTCCGGGGCGTCCGGCAGCATGGTAGTTTCCGGGGCGGCGGCCTGGGCCGCTGCCTGCATCTGCTGGACAGCCGCCTCCTGCAAAGTTTCGATCATGGACAGCGGCGCATACTGAATGGATTGGCCGCCCATGTCGTGCATCTCGCAGATTTTCAGCGCGGCGGTGGACAGGGGCAGCTCCGGGGCGTCCAGCTGGCCGCCGTCCAATGCCCGCATTGTGCCCTTGTCGTAGATAGTGTAGTCATAACCGCCGTCACAGGGCTGGACGTGGAGGTACAGCCGTCCGTCCAACTCATAGAGCTTTTCCGCCTGCGCCTGGGCCTTGACCTGCTCAGCCGTCATACTGCCATCTTGAAGGGCGTTGTGCAGTTTTACACACTCGTCATAGGTTCCCGCATAAAGTACCTCTCCGGGGATAAGGGATAAATCATCCGCAACGGTATATTCCTGGATATAGGTACTGTCTGCCGGTGAGGTACGCTCAAAATTGCTGTGGAGCTTGTAAGCATGGCGGGCGGGAGCCTGCATGGGGACCTCCGCCTCCGATGCGGCTTCCTGCTGCGGCACTGTCTGTTCCGACTGGGCGGCCAGGTCAATACCGCGCTCCTTGCAGATAACCTTATAGTGCCGGTCAATGTCCGCGATCAGTTCCCCGGCCGCCTTGTTGATGGTCTCCAGACTGGCCCGCAGCTCCGGTAGCTCCTTACCCTGGCTCCAGTTGGCGATGTAGCCGAAGCTGTTCTCGCCGGTCTGGATACCGTAATACTGGCAGACGGCATAGGAAATGCTCTCGGCCTCCACCTCCTCGGTGTTGCGGTCTTTCTTCTTGGGCGGCTCCTTATCACCGGCCCTGGCCGCTTCCTCCTGGGCCTTGGCGTAGTTGTGCAGCTTGCTGTGGGCGATCTCATGGACGGCGGCGGAAACGGTCTGCACCTCGCTCATGCCTGCCCGGATGGCGATGCGCTGCTGGTCCGGCGAGAAATACCCGTCCATGTTGGCAGCCATCGGCTCCACGGAGAGCGGCACCGGCGCGGACCGGCGCAGGGCCTCCATGAAAGCCTCGTAGTTCTGGACATTCCCGGACAGGGAGGACGCCAGCTCCGGCAGGGGCTTGCCGTCCGTCTGGCTCACATCAAACACCTTCACCGGGCGGAACATGGGGATCTCAACTTCCCGTTCCTCCATGATGACCTTGCCATCCTGATCCAGCATAGGTGCCTTGGTGTCCGGGTCCAGCTTCTGTTCCTCGATCTTTTTCTTGAACGGCGTGGGCGCGATGATGGTGATACCGTGTTCACCGCGCTTCACATGGCGCTCAAACTGATTTTTCCACTTGTTGTACCCGGCCACCAGCGTGGCGTCCGGCTTCTGCATATAGATGAGCATGGTGTTGTTGACAGAGTAGCGGTGGAACCGGGACATCACGGACAGGTAGCGCATATACTTTTCGCTCTCGAACAGCTCTTTAATGCCCTGCTCGATGCCTGCCGTGATCTGTTGCAGCCGTTCCCGGTTGGTGGGTTTGTCAGCCATGATTTTCACTCTCCTTTCTATGGCCGAAAGTTCAGTGGTGTGTTCTGCGATCCACTGGTCCTGTTCCTCGGTACTGCTGTCGAGAAAAGTGTCCAGCAGATAGCCCATGTACTCTTTTTTCTGAACAGCCTCCAAAAAGCGCGGGTGCGGGTCCTCGTCCGGCGTCCTGGGGGAATAGTCGGTCTCCCATTTTCGGAGCAGGTGGTAGTAATCCGCCAGAACGCGCCAGGCGTGTTCCCGATTTTCTTTCCTTGCCTGCGCCTCGGATTTCTGCCGGACATGGTTTCGCCGGACCGGGGCCTTGCTGTCGTAAGCCAGGCCAAAATCCTGGGCCAGCTTCTCGGCGGCCTCCTTGGGGGACAGGTCATAGAGACGGGCGGTGAAGTCGATCACATCGCCGGTGGCCCCGCAGCCAAAGCAGTAGAAGTAGTCCTCGTTCAGCTTCAGACTGGGGTGCCGGTCATCGTGGAAGGGGCAGCAGGCCATGCCGCCGCGCCCCACCGCGATGCCGTACATTTCAGCCGCCTCCCGGACGGTGACGGACTGCTTCACGACTTCAAAAAGGTTTTCGCCCATGCTCACTTACCGCCCGCTTTGGGGACGGGCGGCCTATACCCGGCGGCTTTGGCCCGCTCGCTGGCAGCCTTGCGGCGCTCGGCGCTGTACGGCTCCCGCACCGACACGCAGCGTTTGGGCACTGTGAAGGTCTGGCGGTTCTTTTTCACGATCTGGTCCGGGTATTTTTCCGCCAGCCGCCGCAGCTTTTCCAGCAGGCGCGGGTCGTGGGAATAGACCTCGGCGGTGGCCTCGGCCTGGTTGTAGAGGATAATCGTTTCCTGTTCATACAAACTCAGTTTCATTTGCCGCCGCCTTTCTGCCGGTCAAACTCCAGCTTGAAGTTGACGTACTGGCCGGTATCCTCCAGCACCACGGTGGCGTCGTAGGTCTTGCCGCTTTTCTCGGAGTACAGCCCGGTCACATGGGCGCGGCCATCTTTCAGCAGCGCCGCCACAATGGCCTTGGTGGGTTGTTTGCGCTTCGCTGCCCACCAGTTGTTGTTCTTCCAGATCGCAAATTTGCAAGATTGGTCCTGACAGAAGAAGCCTTTTTGCATTTCTGCAATTTCACCGCCGCAGCGGGGGCATTTGCCCACCACCTCGCGGGGCGGGGCAAACAGGTACTCGCTGCCCTTGATGACCTGATAAGTTCCCACCAGCTCCTTCAGCATGGCGGTGATCTCAGCCATGAAGTCCTCCGGGGCCAGCTCGCCGCGCTCGATCTCGCCCAGCCGGTACTCCCACTCAGCGGTCAGCAGCGGGGATTGCAGTTGCTCCGGCAGGACGGTAATCAGGGAAATGGCATCGTGGGACGGCAAAAGCTGCACGGTTTTCTTGCTCTTTTTGCGTTCCAGGAAGCCGGTGGACACCAATTTCTCTAAAATTCCGGCGCGGGTGGCGGGGGTGCCCAGCCCCTTGCGCTCGGCGTCCTCCGGCATATCGTCTTTTCCGGCAGTCTCCATCGCAGAGAGTAAGGTATCCTCAGTGAAGTGCTTGGGCGGGGTGGTCTTGCCCTCCTTGACGGCGGCACCGGCAACCGGCAGCGCCTGGCCCTCGGTTAGTTCCGGCAGGGCCTTGTCCTCGGAATTGCCGTCCTGTTCCGGCGCACTTTTCATGCTGGCCCGGTAGGCGGCATCCAGCGCCCGCCAGCCGGGCTGCTTCACCGTGCGGCCTTTGGCGGTAAACTCCGCACCAGCGCAGTCCACAACAACGGCGGTTTCTGCAAAGTTATAGGGCGGGGCCACCGCGCACAGCAGCCGCAGGGCCACCAGCTCCAAAATCGCCCGTTCGCCCACCGGCAGCGCGGTCAGATCCGCCTCCCGGATGTTCCGGGTGGGGATCACCGCATGGTGGTCGGTCACTTTCTTGTCGTGGATGACCGCCGCCGCATCGCAGGAAATGGCGATGCCTTTGCGAAACGGCATGGCGTTGGCGACCAAATTCACCAGCACCGGCAGGCCCTCGGCCATGTCGGAGGTCAGGTAGCGGCTGTCCGTCCGGGGATAGGTGCAGAGCTTCTTTTCATAGAGGTTTTGCAGGTAGTCCAGTGTCTGCTGCGCCGTGAACCCCAGCAGGCGGTTGGCGTCCCGCTGGAGAGTGGTGAGGTCATAGAGGGCGGGCGGCTTCTCGGATTTGTCCCTGCGCTCCACCTGCTTGACCGTCACCGTACCGCCCTGGCAGGCAGTTTTCAGCTGTTCGGCATCGGCTTTTTTGTCCATGCGGGCGCTGGCAGCGGTAAAACCGGGCAGGTCCAGAGCCACAGAATAGAACGGCACCGGCTTGAAGGCGTCGATCTCTGCCTCCCGCTGGACGATGAGGGCCAGCGTCGGGGACATGACCCGCCCGATATTGAGGGTGCGGTGGTACAGCACCGAGAACAGTCGGGTGGCGTTGATACCCACCAGCCAGTCGGCCTTGGCCCGGCAGAGGGCCGCCTGGTGCAGCCCGTCATAGTCCGCGCCGGGGCGCAGGTTGGCAAAGCCCTCCCGGATGGCGGAATCCTCCATGCTGGAAATCCACAGCCGTTTCATGGGCTTCTGGCAGCCCGCCAGGCAGTAGACCGTGCGGAAAATCAGCTCGCCCTCGCGCCCGGCGTCGCAGGCGTTGACTACCTCGGTCACGTCCTCCCGCCGCAGCAGGGTGCGCAGCACGTCAAACTGTTCCCGCTTGTCCTTGGCGATGGTAAAGCGCCAGGTCTCCGGCAAAATCGGCAGATCGTCATAGCGCCACTTGGCATAGTCGGGGTTGTAGGTGGCGGCATCCGCCAGCCCGGCCAGGTGCCCCAGGCACCAGCTCACCAGCCAGCCGTTGCCTTCTAAATAGCCATCTTTGCGGGTGGCGGCCCCCAGCACGGCGGCCAGGGAGTTTGCCACCGAGGGTTTCTCGGCAATTACCAATTTCATTTTTGCTTCCTCCTTTCACGCAGCCACGCAGTCAGCTCTTTGTGGCAAAAGCCCACGCAGGGCTGGCCGGGGCGGTAGTTTCCACAGCCATAACAGGGGTGGCCGGGAGATAAAGAGGGAGGGCGGGAAGCCGCCTTCCCGCCCTCCGGCCTGCGCGTCATCATGGGTTCAAAGGGGTTGTCGGTGAACCGGGTCATTTGGCCGGGGTCTCGCTTTCCTCATCGCCGCCCCCGTCGGCGTCCTCTGGCTCAGTCTCCCAGGTCTCATCCTCCGGGAGTTCCTCGTCCTCGCCGTAGTCATAATCATCCAGGTCATCGCTGCCCTTGGTCTTGGGCTTCTGCTTGATGAATTTGAAGTAGACCAGCGCACCGATGCCGCCCAGCACAGCCAGCACCACCAGCAGCATCGCCGGGTTCAGCCCCGCCGGTTCCTGTTCCAGCTCCGGCTCTGTTTCCGGGGCGGGCGTAGGTTCCGGCTCCTGGCCCGTACACTCCGCCATGTTCACGGCACAGACCGGGCAGGCCGTATTCACCGCACCGGCGGCGCATTTTTCCGTGCAGTTGCAGACAGCGGGCGTTTCCTCCGCCGTCTCGCCGTCCTCCATCAGCGCCTCCAGATCGGCCTCATCCACCTGGTTCAAGAAGTGGACGGCAGTCTCCTTGTCCTCGTTGGCGCGGTCAATGAGGATATAAAAGTAGTTGCCTGCCTTGGTGGTGACGGTGATGAGCTGCTTGTTGCCGCCAAAGTCATCCACCAGGGCCGCGTTGCCCTCCGGGGTCAGGGCGGGGCTGTCCTCAGTTTCCTCCACCACCACGTTGCTGTCATTGGTGGCGTCCGCAGCCGGTGTGGCTATCGGTGCAGGGTCAGCGCCCTGGGCAAAGGCGGTCACAGAGAAGCCGCCCATCAGCATCAGGCAGGTGCAAAGGGCGGCAAAGGTTCTGAAAATCTTTTTATTCTTCATGGGTCATTTCCTCCTGTTCGGGATTGGCAGAACCCACCGCCCGGCCGGGCACCATGCCGCCAGACAGCATGGCGGACAGCTGGGCCGGGGTCATACGCAGGGCGCGCACCATCTGGACGATCTCCAGGTTCTCCGCCTCGGTTTTCTGCGCTTCCAGGTCTTTCAGCTTTTCCTGCTGTTCCGCGATCTTCTCGCGGGTTTTGGCGATCTCCTGGTCGATGCGCTCGATTTTGTTTTTAGCCATAGTCAAATCACTCCTATTCTTCATAAAAATTTGTCACCAGTTCATCAAGCCGTAGCCCTTGATGCACTCGTAGGTCAGGGAATAACTCTTGATTTTGCAGGCGTCGCCGGAATTACCTTCCACGGTGTAGACCCGGCTGCCGTCGGTGCCCACCACGATGCCCACATGGTCGGCGCTCCCATCCAGGTCCCAGTCGAAGAAGATGGCGTCGCCGGGGGCGATGTTGGCGTAATCCCGCCCGCCCCATTGTCCATGTGACTGGAACCAGGGGATGCCCTGGGACTGGCAGGCCGCAAAGCGCGGTTCGGAAAGGCCCATCTGACCATAGCACCAGGAAACGAAACAAGCGCACCACTCTACACGGGACGTAAAGCCGTACCAGCTCCAATAGGGCTGACCGCCCACGTTGCCCACCTGGCTTTTGGCGATGTCCACCACCGCCTGATTGCCGGGCCGGGTGCCGTTGACAAATTCCACACCGGCCAAACTCTCGGAATCGCTGGTGTCGGCGGACCCGCCGCCGAAGATCAGGGGCTTGTTGCCCAGCGTCTGCCGGTACACCTGGTACATCTCCAGCTGGTCCGGCGTCAGCAGTTCTGACGCCACAGAGGAGATGGGCTTGCTGGTGAGGGTCACATTTAAGATGTAGTAGTTATAGGGCACCTCAACGTCATACTCGTTGCCCTCGCTGTCCGTCCGGGTCTCGGTACGGTAGCGCACCTCCACTTCCTCGGTCAGCGTCAGCAGGTATTGGGCTGCGAAGATGCGTTCCAGCTCCGCCTGGGCGCTTGCCCGCGTGTAGCCTTGCAGCACAGCGGACAGGTAGGCCGCCAGCTCATGCGGGTCGTGGCCGATCATGTCCAGGTCATAGCGGTACTCGTCGTAGCCGGGGTGGCTGCTCTCGATGTTGTCGATCTCGGCTTGCAGCGCGGCCTCCTTGGCGGCGTAGTCGGCCTCCACCGCCACCAGCTCCGGGTCATCGGAGGGGTAGGTGGTGCCGGAGATCGCCGAACCGATGCTCTGCGCCATCATGGAACAGGAGGACATGGTGTTGAGCAGCAGGCAGACCAGCAGGAAAATCGCCAGCACGATGCCAAAGCCCTTTTTGTGGCGCATCACATAGGCCCCGGCCTGCTGGGCTTTCTCCTTGACCGTCTTGGCCGCCTTGCCGGTCTTTTGGGCGGCACCGGCGGCGTTCCCGCCGGACTGTGCGGCCCGTTTGGCGGCGGCGTACTGTTTCTTGATTTGCTGTTTCTGCTGCCAGCGGGACAGTGGATTACTGGCTGCCGCAGGGTTTTCATAGACGGATTTCTGGAACAGCGCCTCGATGTTGGCCTTTTCCAGCTTCCGCTCGGCCTGGGCGGCCTTGCGGTAAGGTTTCAGTTTGTGGCTGCGGTAGCCCTCCCGGACCAGATGCACGCCGGTCTCTACGGCTTCCTCGGACTTGTGGGCGCTCTCCACGCCCACGTTATCGTCCTCGGTCTTGCGGATCTCCTGATGGAGCTTACCCGCCACCGCGTTGCCCGGCGCGTCCCGCACCGTATGGGACAGTTTGGAGGGCGGCCGGGGCTTATCCTCCAGCACCAGCTTGGTCGTGACCTTGCCGGTCTTGGGGTCCACCTCGGCCCGCTTGACCTGCTTTTTCGGGATTTTTGCCTGCGCCTTATCCGCTTTGGCGGCGGCCTTTTCCGCCTTGCGGATGGGCTTCTCCAGCGCCGGGTCCGCCCGTTCTTCCTCCGTAAAGCGCAGGCGCGGTTCCTTAATCAAACCATTCCCCCAGCATGAGGGAGGCCGCCATGCTGGAAAGCTCCGCATAGGCCGCCAGCCCCAGCGGACCCACAAAGCGGCACTCGGTCAGGCAGGCGTAGAGCTGGGCCACCACGTCGGCCAAAATCTGGACCTCGGTGCCCTCCAGCACGGCACATCCGGCCTGCCCGCGCTGGACCTTGGCGGCGCACAGAATCTCCACCAGCCGCAGCAGGCCAATTTCTCCGGTTTCAGTCAGTTCAGCGGCCTGGTCCGCCGCCGTGCGGCACTCGGAAACGGCGTTCGCCATCGCCGTCAGCAGCGCGGTGCGCTGGGTTTCCAGCGCCCGGTCCAGAAACATCATGTGGTCGTTATGCAGAATTTCGGGTTTCATCGTCCATCAGCCTCCTTCATTTCCTGGGGTTTGGTTTATTAAATGAGTTACGTTATTCAAAGAGTTGAATACCCCCTTTCAGAATCAACAGTTTTTTGCATTCTTCTTGAATAACAATGTGTAATGAAAAAACTCCTGTATACTGGTGTTGTGTCGACCCAACGCCAAATTTACAGGAGGTTTTTTAATGGAAAAACAGCATAATTTTTACGATTTGTCAGCTCATTTGCGTTTGTTGCTGGACACAGAATCTTACAGCAAAAGCACAGTCAGAGACATGGAGTTCATCCTGAGTGCTTTTGCAGATTTCATGGCTGCACATTCGTTGGAAAACTATACCCCAGAAATTGGGGATTGCTTTGTTCGATATTGCGAGCAGGATCTTCAAGTATGTGCTTCCCGCGTTACCAGAGCAAAAGTCATTGTACGCAAACTGAATCGTCTGTATCAGGGGTTAGATGGGAGAACTGCCCTATGGGGAGAACGAACATCTCCCATGAATATCCCGGATGGTCTCAGCGATTCCCTAAATGCGTATATTGATCATTGCCGCAAAAATGGGAATAAAGAGACAACAATTCATTATCGGCAGTGGATTTGCGGAAAATTCATGCAGAATCTGGCTGAACTTGGATGCACAAAAATTGAGGATGCCAGCGGAGAGCTAATACAGTCCGCTTTCCTAAAACTGGGGTTTTCCCGATACTGGGATCGCATCGGTCCCTTTTTAAGGTTCCTCTTTGAATCTAGGTTCTTGGCACAGGATTATTCAAAGCTCATCCTCCACAGGAGGAGCCATACACCGCATCCAACAGTGTATTCACCAGAAGAAATTTCTGTTGTCGAGGATTCGGTAGACCGAAATTCTCCCTCGGGAATTAGAAATTTTGCAATCATCCTGCTGCTATCCCGATATGGAATTCGGGCCTGTGATATAGCTGCACTGTCTTTTGAAAATATAGATTTCCAAAACAACAGAATCCATTTTACGCAGCAGAAAACAGGTGATCCATGGGAAAGTGAATTGTTTCCAGAGGTAAAAGCTGCATTACAAGATTATATCCAAAATGTTAGGCCCCATGTTCCTGGCTGTTCGCAGATATTCATTACCCTAATGATTCCATATAAACCGATTGATAGCTTTGCGATAAATACAATGGTTTGGGATTTATTCGGTAAATCTGACGTTGCGGTTGCAGACAGGAGGCATGGAAGCCGTGCTTTCAGATCTTCCATTGCGAGCAACATGATTAACGACAGGGTTTCAACAGAGGTTGTCCGAAGGGTTTTGGGGCATGGTACAAAACACGCCCTTAAGCACTACGCCAAAATTGATGTTGAAAGCATGCGGCTTTGCCCTCTCCCTGTACCGGAGCCAAGCGGATCTTTTGCGCAATTACTTTCGTGGAAGGCAGGTGAAGACCGTGTTTAACAGTTCTCTTGCCCAGGAAATGGTATCTTTTCTGGAACTCAGAAAAATGAGCGTATCCGAAAGTACTGTTTCGCACGAAAAGAGTGTATTACGGTTACTGGACCAGCACCTTCTTACGCATGACTTTTGCGGTAAGGAATTAAGCGAAGATATCCTTGATTCGTGGATCTTAACACTCACAGGAAAAAGCAAAACAGTAAAGGAGAAAGTAGCAGTCGCCAGAGGGTTCGCAAAATATTTGAACACTCTGGGTCACAGTTCTTTTCTGCCGCAGCTTCCCAAAGTGAAATCCGACTATATTCCGTACATTTACTCGGATGAAGAGCTTCTGCAAATCATGCACTACGCCGATAATCTTATGCCAAAGCGTCCCAATGAATGCAGTGATTTTCTGCATCTGAAAGTACCAATGGCCATTCGCATTCTTTATGGATGCGGAACAAGATTGGGCGAGACTATGGCATTACAGAGAAAAGATGTGGATTTTAAGGCTGGTACAATATTTCTGCGTAAAACAAAATTCTCAAAGGAGCGCTTGATTCCTGCCCATGAATCATTGATGGAGATCTTGGAACAGTATTGTCTTGCTCTGGGAATCATGGATAAGCCTGACGCATATCTGTTTCCGGGCAGAAAACCCGAACACCATTTTACCTCACGGCAAATGGATACATGGTTTTCTGAAATTCTCCGACTTGCCAATATTGACCAAAGAAACAAGCCTAAAAACGAGCGTAGTGCGTGTATTCACTGCTTCCGCCATTTGTTTGTTCTAAAGTCGATGCAGCAACTTGAAGCCGCTGGACATCCCGTTGATTTGAATGACCTGCTTTTGCCAACATATCTTGGGCATGAATGTCTTATCGACACCGATAAATATATGCGTTTTTCTGGTGTGCAGGTTCCTGAATCGTTGGATGCCTTTGAAGTATTTACAGATGGATTGATTCCGTTCGTGGAGGTGCCATATGCGGAGGAGTAATGCCGAATTTGAATTTCTGAGTCTCCTCGGAAAGTTTTTCACAGAATACCTTCCCATCTCCATGAATGCCAGCCCAAATACCATTTCATCTTATAAATGTGCATTCCGGCTGCTATTCCAGTATCTGAATGAGGAGACAGATATAGAGACAGGGCACGTTACATTTGAAATGCTGAATTTCGATCTGCTCACTAACTTTTTTGACTGGTTAATATCGGTCCGGAAGAATGGCCGAACTACAGCAAAGCAGCGAATGGGCGCATTGGCCTCTTTTGCGGAATATGCTCAGAACAGAAATTTTGAAGCAGGATATATTTTCCACAGCAGTTTGGCACGGATTGCTAAGAAATCCTTCCGTAGAGTGAAGGGAAAGCAACGCAGCTCCTTTACCCGTGAAGAAATAGCAATCCTCCTGAGCCTTCCAGATACCACAGAAATACTTGGATTGCGTGATTTGGTTCTGCTATCTGTAATGTATTCCAGTGGAGCAAGAGCGCAGGAAATATGTGATCTGACAGTAAAAAACATTACACATGATGAAAAAGGAAATGCAATTCTTACTCTTACTGGCAAGGGTGAGAAAACAAGGCGGGTAAAAATAACCGCTGATGCTACTCGACTGTTGAACCAATACATTAACTACAGAAAAATAAGTAACCAACCAAATCGACACGTCTTTTTCAGCCAGAGGAATGAGTACTTGTCGGTTCCGGCTGTTGAGGAAATTTTTACAAAATATATTACAAAAGCTAAAGCCGCACATCCGGATAAATTCTGCAATGGGCCGTATACACCCCATGTTATGCGGCATACAACAGCCACACATTTGATTGAAGCCGGTGTGCCCGTAGCTATTGTTAAAAATATACTTGGTCATGCGTCGATACAAACAACGCAGATTTATGTAGAAATTTCACAGCAGACCGTAGATCGTTCAATGGAGGAATGGAATGAAAAATGGTTTTCCAAAAACAAACCCAATGAAGCAACATTGCCGCCGACAAAGGACTCCATCCCTGAGTTCTTGCGGTGATGATATTTCGTTATTCGAGAAGAATGCTGAGAAACCCCATGTCACAACGGGGTTTCAATTCTTCTCGAATAACAATAGTTCTTTAATAAACCAAGTTATCTGAGATCTCGGATAACTTGGTCGTCATAATGCGATACAGTTCGGTGTTTTTCGGGAAGTGATCCACAAAGGGCAGAATCGTGGAGCCGTAGAACAGCAGCCCCTCGCCCTCGCCGGAGTGGGTCACATAGGACAGCTGGTGCGGGGAAATGCCCAGCTGCCGGGCCAAAATCTGCCGGTCGCCGCCCGCCTGGTTGAGCATATACACGAAGTCGGAGTTTTCAAAGATGTTCTCCACCTCGCGGGAAGAAAGCAGGTCCTTCACGTTCTGGGTGATGCCCGTGGGAATGCCGCCCCACTTTCGGAACCGCTTCCAAATCTCCACCGTGTAGGCGGCGGTCTGTTCCTCTTTCAAGAGCAGGTGCATCTCGTCGATGTAGTAGCGGGTGGACTTGCGGGCCGCCCGGTTGATGGTGACGCGGTTCCACACCTGGTCCTGCACCACCAGCATACCGATCTTTTTCAGCTGCTTGCCCAGCTCCTTGATGTCGTAGCAGACAATGCGGTTGTTGATGTCCACGTTGCTGCGGTGGTTGAACACGTTGAGGGAGCCGGTGACGTAGATTTCCAGCGCCGTGGCGATGTACTGCGCCTCTTTCTCGTCCTGCGCCCGCAGCAGGTCGTACAGATCCTCCAGAATGGGCATATTCTCCGGGCGCGGATCGTTGAGGTAGTCCTGATACACCAGCCGCACACAGCGGTCAATAATGGTTTTCTGCACCGGCTGCAACCCGTCCTTGCCACCCACGATCAGCTCGCACAGCGACAAAATGAAGTCGGATTTCAGCGACAGCGGGCTTTCATCGTCCGAATAGTCCAGGTTCAGGTCCATCGGGTTGATATAGTTGGTGGAGGTGGGCGAAATCTTGATGACCTGCCCGTGCAGGCGCTCCACCAGCGGCGCGTACTCGGCCTCCGGGTCACAGATGATGACATCATCGCTGGTGAGCAGGAAGCAGTTAGCGATCTCACGCTTGGCGCTGAACGATTTGCCGCTGCCCGGCGTGCCTAAAATCAGGCCGTTGGGGTTTTTCAGCAGCTTGCGGTCCACCATGATGAGGTTATTGGACAGGGCGTTGATGCCGTAGTACAGCGCCTCTTTGCCATTCTGAAAAAGCTCCTGGGTGGTGAATGGCACGAAGATGGCGGTAGAGCTGGTAGTCAGCCCGCGCTGGATCTCCACCTGGTTCAGCCCCAGCGGCAGAGAGGACATCAAGCCTTCTTCCTGCTGGAAGTCCAGCCGGGTCAGCTGGCAGTTGTACTTCTGCGCGATGGAGCTCGCCTGGAAGATGTTGTTGCCCAGCTGGCGGGGATTGTCCGCGGTGTTCAGCACCAAAAACGTCACCAGGAACATCCGCTCGTTGCGGCTTTGCAGGTCCTGCAACAGCTTCTTGGCCTCGGCCCCGTAGGTAGCAAGGTCGGAGGGGATGATGTCCATGTCATACCCGGCGCGGACGGCCTTTTTCTGTTCCTCGATCTTGCTGCGGTCCAGGTCGGTGATCTTGCGCTTCACCGTCTTGATGGCCTTCACCTGGTCCACCGACTGGATGTGCAGGTTGACGATGAGGGAACTTTCCATATCGAGAAAATCCGCCAGCATACGGTCATTCAGCTCCGGGGCCAGAATCTGCACGAAGCTGACGGCCCCGTACTTCTTTCCCATGCGGAACTGCTTGCCGGTGCGGAACTCGAAGCCGGACGGAGCGATAAAGTCTTTGGTGGAAAGGCCGCTGGGAGCCAGCCAGTCCCACTCGAACTGGAACGGCGCCTGCTCGTCCATGTGGAAGATGGCGTGAAGCTGGGCCAGCCGGGCTTTGCCGTCCAGGACCTCGGCGGCCACGCCCAGCCGCTTAAAGTTGTTCAGCACATCGGTCTCGATGCGCTCCAGCCGGGGCTTGGCGGAGCGGATGCTGTCGGCCTCGATGGAAAAGGTCAGGTATTTGGTCTTGATAAGGCCGTTGTTGCCCCGCGCCAGCTGGTTTTGCAGCATCTGTGTGTACTCCACCCGGATGGGGTCAAAGTCATCCCCCTGGGCCGGGATGGTGATGCTGTTGGCGAAGGTCTCCTGGGACGCCGCCAGGTTCAAAAAGGACAGCTGGAAACGGATGGAGCTGTCGAAGTAGTTGAGAAAATCGCACCAGCCTTCAAAGATGGCGGTCTTGTCCTCGTTCTGGCTCAGCTGGTAGTTGATGTCCTGGAACTGGATGGTCTTGGTGTAGCGGCCATCCGCCACCTTGCAGATGCCGTCCGGCCACATCCGTTCATAGGGGATGCTGTCCTGGGCGGACTGTTCCTTTTTGCCCGTGCGGTTGGCGCGGGCAATCGCTGCCTCGATCTGTTTTCGTTCGGCGCGGGTCAGCTTACGCCGGAGTTTGGTCTGCGGCTGTGCCGGTTCGGCCTGCCGCTTTGTCTTTACCGCGAACAATGTCATACACCTCCTTGTCGAGATTTGCCTGCCGCTCCAACACGGCATAGAAGTTGTTGGTGCGGTAGAGGCGCTGCTTGGGCCGGATGACGGCCACTTTGAGGATGTTGCCGATGATCTTTTCCAGGGGCTGGCCGTGTTTTTCATACATCGCCAGCATGAAGAAGGGCAGCATGACGAGCATCATGCACATGGCCGCCACGCTGTTGCCAGCAGGACCCCGGAGCAAAAAGAAAAGCGGCACGCCGATGAGCGCCCCGCAGCCGAAGCAGACAAGCTGCCTCTTGGTTAAGTTGAATGCGACCTTGGTTTTGACTTTCGTCAGGTCTTTGGGTACGGGTACATAAGCCATTTTGAGCATCCTCCTTCCTGGCTCAGTGCGCCTGAAACACTGCTTTCGCGAGGCTGCCGGTCTTGAACAGCGTAAAACACAGCAGCACGGTGTAGCCCACGCAGCTCCAGATCGCCATGATGATGTCCTCCTCGGTGGCGATGTTCTGCACCAGCACGGCGTAGATCGCCACGCAGACGATAATCAAAAACGCCTGGAAGCCCAGGGCCAGCAGGCTGCGCAGGTAGTTCTGGCCCATGCCGCCCCATTCCTTGCCCATCATGGTCGCCATCGGGATGGGGGCCACCGATGTGACAAGTAGGGTAAGAACCCAGCGCCTTGCCATATCGCTATGGTAGGTTTCCGAGAACTCCCCTCCGAACCGGACTTACACCTCTCGATGTATCCGGCTCTCCAGATGTCAGTCTAATTTCCCGGCGTGTAACTTATCGTGACAGTCTACGCAGAGTGCCATTGTCTTGCGCTTGCGCCCAATCATGGCGATTTCCCATTGTTTCCTGCCGCTCAAGTCTTTGAGTTTTCGTACATGGTGTATTTCCATCGGTACATTCTCTGCACCGCACCACTCGCATTGGCTCGCTTTCAGCCGCTTTATCAGGCTATTGCGTCCGTAGTTCTCAAACACTCTTGCAATCACATCGGGATTGCCGCTTTCCACTTTGGTATCACGGCGAAACCCGTTGTTGTAGAACAGCACCTTTCCAACCTTGCCGTTTTTCTTTGGATACTCCACAACAAAATCTTTCCCTTGACGGTACTTCTGAATAATTCTGCTGGTTCGTGTCCGGTATTTTCCGGCAAAGGTCTTGAGCATACTGTATCTCATTACATAGTAGAAGTTGTTGAGGACAGACACATTGTTTGCGAGCCGGTAGTAGTTGTACAATCCACGGATTTCTGCGTTGTACTGGTTCAGGATTTCCAAATCATCCAGGTGCAGCAGGCGGGTGCGCCGGACAGGTTCCCAAACCTCTTTATTTCCGTTCTGTTTGTCGTGTTTAATCTTGAGGGCATGATAGGAAAGCAGCCGCTTGACCCACTTGTCGTGGGGGACATAGAGCATGACTTTTCCGTTGTTTACTCGTCTGGTGGCCCCGGTTTTGGTCTTTTTGTTACACTCACCTTTGGCGATTGCGACCTCATACCCCAGGAACTTAGCAAAATCATGCCCGTGGGTAATCAGTGTTTTTTCCTCGGACATTTCCAGATGAAGATTTTCCCGGATGAAGCGCCCCACATCCTGTTTGACCTGTTCCGCGTCCGCTTTTCTGCCAATTACTCCAATCAGAAAATCGTCGGCGTACCGAATATAGAAAACTTTTTTATAGCCTTCGTCCATTTGGTCGCTGTACGGTATTGACCGCAGACTGCGCCGCAGTTCTCTGATTTCGGCAAGTAAGCCCTCTTTTTCTTCCTCGCTCATTTTGGAGATGTTTCTTTTGAGCCTTTGCTCTTTTCCACGGCAGACATCCAATTTCTTCTTGAAGGCCGGATTGATTTTACGGCGCTCTCCGCAGTTGAATTCCTCTGCGTATTCCGCCATAAACTTATCCAATTCGTTCAGATAGATGTTTGCAAGGATGGGGCTGATGATAGAGCCTTGCGGAGTACCGGAGTAAGTATTGTGGTAGTTCCAGTCCTCCATATATCCGGCTTTCAAAAACTTCCAGAGCAGACCAATGAAATGCTCGTCCGCAATCCGCTTGCGCAGAATGGCAATCAGCACATGGTGGTCTACATTGTCAAAACAGCCCTTTATGTCGCCCTCAACAAACCACTTTGTCCCTGTGAAATATTTCTGCACATATTTGAGCGCCGTATGGCAGCTTTTGTTTATGCGGAAGCCGTGGGAGTGGTCGCTGAAGGTTGGCTCGTAAATGCTCTCCAGTATGAGCCGCACCACCTCCTGTATCAGTTTGTCGTCAAATGACGGTATTCCCAAGGGGCGCATTTTCCCGTTGGATTTCGGGATATAGGTTCTCCTTGCGGGGTTGGGCTGGTAGCTGAAATCCCGCATTTTTTCAATGAGGGCGTTGATTCTCGCCATTCCCATGCCGTCAATCGTCTTGCCGTCTGTTCCGGCTGTCATATTGCCTGGTTTCGCCTGTATCCGCTGGTATGCCAGCAGATAGAATTGTGGATTGTACAGATTGCGGTATAACCGCTCGTACTTGTAACTCTGGTTACACGCCTTGGATTTTAGGCTTTCCAACACATTCTCAGGACTTCTCATAATGCCTCACGCACCTTTCCTTTTTATGAGTTGGTTGACATCCTGCCTTCCTTCGCCATGTAGACGGCTTTCCCGTCCTCGGACTACTACGAAGGCTCCGTTGCCATGCCGGATATTCAGCGTCATCTTTCTTGGGGTTTTAATCCTTGAAATTTTTCACCTTGCGGCATTACGCATAGCCGGACGGTTCCGGCGTTCCGGTTTAGGCAATCTCCAGTTAGACATTTTGGGAAAAGCGTATTGTGATGTCGGAGTGGGTTTTCGTCCTTTTCCACTGATTGCGGCTGGCTGTCATAAGTATCGTGCGGTTTGTGTATACCTGTCACATTCCGCTATGACATACGGCGAATACAACCATCCTGCGCCGCCGGGTCGAGTATCCCGCCTCGGACTGCCCTTAAAGCAGTTTAGCCTTGCTCCTCATTCACAATGTTGCGTCTTGCCGCTCAGTCGTGGGTAGATGGTTTTCCCAACTTGCGATTTTTCCGATACGCTATTGTCCCCCTTGTGGTTTCCCTCCGGGGTAAATCGGATGACGCTAAAGTGACGCTTTTCACGTCTTTGATACTTTTCTTTACCGGCTTGCTAAAGCCGGGTTCCCAAAATGCCCGCACACCGCCTTTGGATGAAAAGCGGCGCTTCTGGACGCGCGATATATTTCAATCATGCGCCCATACACCACAAGCATAATGCAGATTGACAGGGCTTTCATGGTAAGCCCTACAAAGAGGGATTGAAACCATAACCCCAAAAGACCGCCCACGCTCATAGCGTCCAGCTTTGCTTCTATGTCGGTGATAACGGTTGCAATATCTATGCTTGTGTCGGATAGGATAACGCCCGCGCTGTCGTTGACGACGCTCTGCGTAACGTCGAAAACACCCATGACGATGTTCCAAGTATTTGTTACCAGCAGCACCGCAACAAAGGTTTTGAAAATCCATTTGAAAAATATCCAAGTGTCGAGATCGTGCAGATTGTTTTTTTCAATTACAAGCTGGATTAGTTCATAACACATGACAAAGGTAATGATAACGCCCGCAATCGGCACAATGACGTTTTCCGAAAGGCTGCGTATCATGTTGAATATGCCCGCGTTCCACCCGGCGGGGGTCGTGCCGACTTGTGTTGCGATTTCTCCAACCTCTGTATTTACGCTGTCAAACAAGCCGGAAAGGTTTGATAAAATCCCGTCTGTCAAAATGCCGCGAAACCAATCTTCAATCATCTGCCATATCAAAAGTTAATCCCTCCTTTCCCGCGCCCTCCCGTTTCCGAGAGGGCGCGGCGGGTGGTATTTGTTTTAGGCATTATCCAAAAAGTTGAGAAAGCAGGGGAACAAGGGTGCCGCCGATCAAAGCGACGCCGCCGCCCGCCATGAGCTGTTTTATACCCAATTAGGTGTAAAACTCTGCTCAATGGCGGGCGGCGGCGTACAAAAAATCTATATGGTGTTTTTAAGAGAACCGTCCCGGCGGGACAGGTCAGGCAGTGACCTGTTCCACCTCTGGGATGGGTTTGAGATTAAAATGAATTTCGATAGAAATGTGTCTTGTTTTATCTTCGTCAATGCGCTCATGCACGACGATTTCTTTGATTAAGCGGTTAAGGGTGGCTGCGTCCAGCTCTGTAATGTTGGCGTATTCCTGAATGGCTTCCACCCATTGTTTTGCGTCATTGGCAAGCTGGACTTCATCGGACAGCCGCTTTCTGCCCTCGGACACTTTTGCTTTAAGCTCCGCTTGCTCGGTCTGTGTCTTTTCCAGCATGGTGTTGAAATTCTGTTCACTGATACGCCCTGCAATCATATCCTCATAAAGCCGCATTACCATTTTGTCCAGAACCTCAATCCGTTCCTCGTCCCTTGTGAGGGAGCGTTCCATTGCTTCCCGCTGTTCCCGCTGCTCGGCTTCACAGGTATTGGTCAAGCGGTCGGCAACCGCTTCCCCGTCCATCAGGGCGGCTCTGGCACATTCCCGGATTTTCCGCAGCACATGGCTGTAAAGGGTGTCATAATCAATCCGGTGCTGGGTGCAGTGGTTCTTTCCAAAGGCATTGTAGGTTTTGCAGGAGTAAATCTGCTGGGGATGTTTTGCGTTTGTGTAGCGTATCGTCAGTGACTTCCCACACTCACCGCATTTTATCAGTCCGGCAAACAGGCTGATTTCATTGGTCTGCCCCGGACGCTGGCGGGATTTCAGCTTGTTCTGCACAATGTCAAAGCTCATGCGGTCAATCAGCGGTTCGTGCTGTCCCTCCACCACAATCCAGTC
>SKEY01001750.1_pt1 | contig 26284 bp, 20 predicted proteins | sample 4843871 | NCBI WGS metagenome assembly SKEY01 (sample SAMN11008797, study PRJNA524170) | human gut metagenome | biome: Human fecal sample; material: Feces; isolation source: fecal sample from pouch patient p36 | host: Homo sapiens | place: Israel: Tel-Aviv | collected 2016-12-04 | reverse complement strand
AAATGATAGTTAAATACTTTTCAATACAGCTATATAATTATAAATTATCTCGTAATTGAAGCATTGTAGCTAACATAAAATACATGATGCGTATTCCAGACGAATTATCTAAAGTATACTCCACTTGTCCAAATACAAATACATAACAGATAACAGCAATCATAGCACAAAGACTATAAGGATCTCGCTTCTTAAACCAAACCACAAAATTATCAATAATAATAGATCCATAAAAGATGAGAACCCCTAATAGACCTAAAAGGCCTACTTCACCAAGAAGTTGAATAAAATTATTGTGTGCATGATATAAATGTTGATTTTCCGTTGGTAATCGATAGGATGCTTCATATATAGTACGCCATTGACCTATACCTACACCTGTCACAGGATGGTCTTTAAACATATTGATGGACGATGTCCACACATCAAAGCGGCCTAGGTTGGAACCATCTGTAGTCGTATTCGTAATGGACTCAAACCTAGCTACATATTGTGATTGTGTACTAAATCCCCATACAACTCCACCTAATGCAGCAAGAACAACGACTACATAAATAAATCGTTTTAGTATATATGGTAAGGATACGATAGGCACCATAATCATACTAAAAAGCCAAGATCCTCTACTTTGATTGCCATACATACCAAAGCCAACACAGCCTAGTGCCCATAAAGCAGATACTTTCACATAGTTAGGAAATGCTGAATCTAATAAAATGACGCAGAAAATAGGTACTAACATAACCATGAGGCCCGATATAGTCAAAACGCTACTACCAAATCCCCATCCTCTATCGGTCATTCCTGAAACATGTTGATAAAAGGCTACTAAATTATCGATACCAAAATCCACAAAGAATACGGCAAGCATCGTAAATAATGTTTTCTTATCACGAATACACAGAGCGATAACAAAAAATACAGGAATCCGCCACAACCAAACATTGATAAATTCAGGTAATCCTACAGCTATATTGTTCGTTAATACTGCAGAAGGCAATAACAATAACAACATTAGAGCAAATGTTTTACTATATTTTTTAACATAGGATGGAACATATAGGTCATGCCTATGTTTCCAAATGTAGAAAATACTTAACAAAATGGCAATAACATAAAATACTTGACCAGCTGCCATGGATAGCCTTGTAAAGCATGCCATCAACGTAATCATAATGGCAATCCATGATTCTAATCTTACACTTGATAATACACCCATGTTCATTCTCCCTTACATATAAACTACAAACCTTACATAGTACCCCTTATACATGCATGATGGATTGAATTAATGCACGATGACTATAGTCATCATTTGCATTCATTAAACCCTGAATATATTGCTCTTTATGGTGCTGTAAATTCTCTACAAACGTTTGAATCCCCTGTCTGATGGAATGTACATCATCTAAATTTAAAAATTCTCCAATGGAATACTGTTTTAATACCTCGGGATTGATTTCTGGAGATATGAGAACAGGCTTGTGAAAGCCAATAGCCGTGAATAGCATAGCTGCCCAGTGATAGCGATATCGTTCGGCTCCATACGGCAATAATAGAGCATCTACACTTAATAAGGCTGTATCCCAGTCTTTCCCAATCAAACTGGCATGGATGAACTTGATATTACTATACTGGCTATATTTCTTGATGATAGACTCAAATAATACCCCATCTTCAGGTTTTACTGTTGCTCCTTGAACAACGAGTTGTACCGAGTCATCATAATTAAGCGATACAAAGGCATCTATAAAGCGCTCAATGTTTTTTTCTTTTCTAAATTGACCAAAGAAGCCTAATTTTATCGGTTTATTCGCTAATATAGGAGTTTCCAAATTAGTACCTATACAAGTTGTAGATTTCGCATCTTTTTTGTCTTGTATACTAGCATTGCCTTGTGTAGCACAATTTCCTTGTTCTCCATTCAATTCACTAGATGGCAAGAATACAGGAGGCAAAATTTTACGAACTCTTGGTAGATCAGGGCGCAACATATCATCGCGCAAAGAGATAACATCGAGGTATACGTTTTTATACACATTAGCACGATGGGCTTGCTTAATAAAGCGATCCATTTCGCCCTTCCCAATACCATGGAAGATAACATGTACTGCTGCCTTACTGTCCTTTAATGGCGTGTCTAACAAAGCTTTAATATAGCGATATGTCCCTGTGGGAATGATTAAAGCATCTATATTATGTTCTTTAATTTTTTCTGCTGCTGATGTGAACCAACTACGGCGACGGCGTTCACGCAAAATGGATAAAAACGGCTTTTTCCACTTAGACGCCCCCGCATAGGTCACTACTTCTCCCCCTTCCAAGTACACTATATCTACACCATAATCTACTTTAAAAGGAAAGTTCTCCGGCACGAATAGTACTGGCTCATGACCTTGACGCTTCAGTTCGTTGATGAGGATGCGATCAAACTCCACCTCATGACCAGCAGGCATGACAATACTTTCTAAAATTGCTACGCGCATAGCACACCTCTAGGCCCTTACGTACGGTTTTATGTTTTCTTGAATCATAGCCTCATACTCATCTAAAAGAGCATAGCGATTGCGATATTGGCTACGTTTTTGTGATTTAATCTCTTCCATAGGTTTGCGTTCTTCTTCAAGAGGAATGGTAAAATAATTTGGATCAGATTCCAATACGGTACCCCCAATATCCTCCCACAAAGTATCTAATATGGCCACCTTTGCTTTATTACCGCGCACCATATGTGAATTTGCATAGAAGCCTTCATCAGATACGGCAAGTATGGATTCTACTTGCGCAGCACGACCGATTTCACGAATCAAGAAGGTAATGAAGTTCTTAGGACGGTAACCATACATCTTTTTCGTAATCTTCTTAGCTCGCTCAAGTCCATCTTTATAACCTTGAATCGTACCAATAACAAGAGTTCTCTCTCCGTTAGGACCTTTAGCAAAGCGAATATTTGCATGATATACACCCTTATCTTCGAGCAAGAGCATAACAGTCAAGAAGCCTTCCTTACGTTGACCAGGCTCATAATAGAGGTGAGCAGACATATCGAGCTCATCGGAACTCCAAAGGGTAATACCTCGTTTTTTATCGAAATAATCAAACTCTGCTTCGTCTACATACATGAGCTGAATCGCTTCATCTGTAAACACCTCTTGTAAGATGGTAAAATGCTGACGAAGGGCTTCCAAGCGCCACTGAGGTGTAGAGTTTTTAATCAAAAACATACGGCTCATCAATTCATAAAGACTTGGATGTTTTTGCAACAGCTTTGGATCTGCCGTATAGGATTTAAAGAAGTTTTCAAATTCAGTAATCGTTGAGTCATGACGACAAGAGCGCATTGTATGTAAGAAGGTGCGTCTCGTTTCACGCCATGTGCGTTTACCATATATAGTACGGCCTATGTGCCAATGTTTTCCAAAATTGCCTAACATAATGCTCCCTCTATTACAATTTTCCCTTGGATTTTAGTAAATAGTAAAACTTCACGTATTTAGTCATCGTGTAAAAGTAGTGATTAACGGACAAAATAAAGCCCATCTTCCCATCAAGAATACCACCTTGTAAGAAGTATACCTTGATGAAAGCCCAGGTAGGACGCAAAATTATATCCTTAATAAAAGAACAACTTTTACCATTATCACGATATTTTTCAGCAGATAATGTAGTATAGTTGTTGAATTTATTGAAATATTGATGCCAATTATCATAGGTATAATGGTACATGGGATGTTGTAATTTTTCTGTTGAATACGGCGTAATTATGGCAGGATGAACGTAGCCTTCTACATAGCTACCCTCTTTTGGCATGAGGCGAAGCACATAGTCTGGACGCAATACACCATGAGTAGCCTTATTATAATGGAATTTATTGCGCCGTTGAATCCAATATGCTTTATTAGGTTCATTTACAATAACCTCTTGAATTTCTTTTGCTAGAGGCTCAGAAATGCGCTCATCCGCATCAAGAAATAAGATCCAGTCGGACTTAGCTTGTTCAATGCCAAAGGTTTGTTGCGCACCCCAATCGCCATTCATGGCGTGCTCAACAACACGAGCACCCATTTCTTCGGCGATTTTTACGGTGTCATCGGTGCTGAAATCATCGATAACTAAAACTTCATCGGCAAACTGCACTGACCCAATGCAGTCATGAATATTGTGTTCTTCATTTCTCGCTAAGATTATTACAGATACAGTTGCCATAGTTTTACCTTTCACTTACGAACGTACTTGTTTTGCTAAGTACGATAAACGAGCCCCTATTTTATGAATCCAATCGGCACGACCGAAAGACCATAAAAAGAGCTTATATTTAGAATTTAATAGCTTGTAGGATGCATCATTGCGATAAGTTTCAATCGTTCTTTTGCACTTATCGTAATACACTTGATTACCCGTTGGTTTTGCATAATAAGCCGTTAAACAGGATAATACAGCTTTCATCAATAAGCTATTACAATCATCAATATATGGTAATTGATGATCCATAGCGTATTGCAAACGTTCCTCGTAACCAAGCACAAAGTCCCATCGAGATTTAGCATCAAAAGAGGTTTGAGTCGTTGAATTAGGATTAAGTCGATAGTAATAGTAACAACGATTGATATGACCTACTCGTTTTGTATTGGCGATAAATAGATAAGATACAGCTGTATCTTCAAATTTTCGACCTACAGGAAAACGCACATCACCGATAGCACTGCGTTTATATAATTGACTCCATAGAGAAACAAAGCAATCATACATAGCCATTTTTAGCGCTTCATCGCGATTAAAAATTTCTAAAGAACCATCATTACAACCTTCGATAATTTCGCCACTTTTATCTCTGAAAGCAGTGCATTCCAAAATATCTAAGTCGTTCTCTTTCAAGATGCTTAACATGTCTTCATACATGTTAGGGGCGATATAGTCATCGGAGTCCACAAAGGCAATATAATCTCCATTTGCCGCTTCTATGCCTGCATTACGGGCCGCACTAATTCCGCCGTTTTCTTGATGGATGACCTTAATGCGTTCGTCATAGGCTGCATATTGATCTCAAATATCACCACTCGTGTCTTTAGAACCATCATCCACTAGGATGATTTCTAAATTCATATAGGTTTGGTTTTGAATGGATTCAATACATTCTGCAACATAAGATTCCACATTATAGACGGGTACAATGACCGAAATTAACTCCATTCCATGCTCCTCTTACACATGTACTAGCCAAACTAGTTTTACAAACTCTCAAACTTATATAGTTCATTCTAGCTACATATCATTAGCTAAAATGTTTCTCATTTAATGTTATTTCCATGCTTAATACGCCATGCCGCAAGTTCGCGCATGTTTTTAATCATATCTCCATAGGATTGAGGCATGCTCGCACTTTGTTCTAACACTTTGCCACTTTTATCAAGATATAGTCTATGATTAAATACAAATTCCTCTTGTGTAAACAAGCTTGGTACCATCGCTTCATAGGTTTGACCAGGTCGTCCTATTAATTCCGCCAAGGTCGGAATGATTTGAATGCTCATGCCAAATGCATTAGGTGCAAGCCAATCTTTATGAATGCCGCGCCCATAAAAAATAATAGGAATAGTAGATGCCACATTAGGACCTACTTCACGAGCAAAGTTAAAGCGTTCGCTATGGTCACCAGTGATAACGAAGAGTGCAGACGGATCTGCTTTTTCTTCGCGAACGATAAAATCACCCATCACGTGATCTGCGTACCAAATATGACCCATTTCGTTCAATTGCTTATCGTTTTCTTCGATAGAATCAGGCAAATGACCTTTTACCTTATTCACATCGTAGCCTTCCTTAGCGACATTGATGCTATACGGTGGATGATTAGAAGTGGTCATGATAACATTGAGAATTTTTTCCCCTCTATGTTGATCCATGTAGGCAGAAATAGCTTTAAATAAATCTTTATCGCCTACACCCCAAGCGTTGCCGTCTTCGCTTGGCATTTCTGAAGCATCGTGGAATTCATCGAAGCCTTGAGATAAAGCAAAGTTCTTAACATTTTGCCAAGTGCTAAAGCCGCCGTACCAGAATATAGTCTTGTAACCCAGCTTTTTCATAACAGGACCAATACCTAAACCATACGGTTGTTTGAAGCTTTCACCCTCATAGTTAGGGTATAGACCTGTATCAGGCATCCCAGTGAGCAAACCATTGATAGCAGGCATCGTGCCCGTGCCTTGCGCGAGGGCTAGCTGTGTGCTCATCGCTTGAGGGCTAGCAGCATATTTACGACCTTGTTCAACGAGATACGCACCTGGTTCGTTATATTCCGCGAGAAATGGCCACAAGCCATAAGACTCTCCGAGAACGATATTTATAGATTGCGGTTGATCCGCTAGTCTTTGCGTTGTAATGGTTCTCGTGAAAGAACCGTCAAAATTAGTACCATTAAATGTACCACCAACAGCAGCGATTTTTTCATTTAGCTCTTGAGGCGTTAAATTGATAACCTCTAACTCAGCCGTCCGTTTCGCAATGCTTTTAACACGATAGAGAGCCTGCACATCGTCTAGAATATTTTCATTCAACAAATTAGAACTTAGGCGCGCTGCACTTTCCCAGTTGATGGAATTCGTATAACTGAAAGCACCGCCAAATCTAAAGAATAGGCCTAGTACGCCAATAGCGACCGTCAATCCAATGCCCGTCATCCATTGTGTTTTCTTCGTCTTAGGATACCAAGTAGTACAAAGTCGTTGATTATCTGCACAGTCACTATTTCTTAGACTATCCGCATCATCACCATTCCTTAGATCATCAGCATAGTCACTATATTTCTTTGCACCCCATCCTAAGAAGCGAACGAGAAACCAACAAAGAGCTGCGCTCAATACAACGGCACCAATGATGTACATGAGGGCATTATATTCGTTGATTGCTGTATTTACAATGGCGCCGATATCATCGTTTTTGCCATTGATGAGCATCGCATTATAAGAGGAGTTGAAGATTTTATAGAACGGAATGCGTCCCAGAAATAAAAAGGTCAACAGTACAGTCGCAATGGAGTAGAGGACCTGTTTAATGCGCAAAGACGGCCATTTGGGTACAAAGGTATACACCAACGTACCCCCTAAAAAGCCCAGTAAACACAAAGAACCGACGGTCTTGAGACTCAATCTAAAGCCTAGCCACAAGGATGTGAGGATATTCTCCATCGTCACAGAAGCTAGTTGTGATTGAAATACTGCAAGAAACACGATTCTAAATGCAGTCAACAAAGCAGAGAAAAAGATAAATACCTTAATCTCTGTTCGTATGCCTTCAAATAATCGCTGCCATCGGTTCATTATTAACCCCTAACTGTTGAATTTTATAACAAAATTGTTAAATCACTAATCCAACTATATTGTTACAAATATAACAAAACTACATAACTATCAATTATTTCGGATATTTCTTACATTTAGGACCTTTACATCGTTTGCATTTACCGCATCCACGGTCGATAGTCTCAGCACCTGCTGATTTCTTTGCACTAGCACTCTCCTTGACCATCTTTTCAGAGGCCTTACTATTCCATACGGAAACTATCGATTCTGCTTTTTTGCGGATTCATCCTTTTTAGATTTTTTATCCTTTTTCTTGTCTTTCTTCTTATCTTTTTTCTTGAAAGTATCTGCTAAGAAGACTGTTTTTAACTTATCGTTTAAGACTTTAAGCTTCTTTTCAGCCTTATCTTTCTTTTTCTTTAACTTTTCTTCGTCTTTAGAACGTTTTTCTTCCTTAGACTTCTTGTGTTTTTTCTCTTTTTTATCTTCTTTAGACTTTTTATCTTTCTTAGATTTTTTTTCGTCTTTGGACTTTTTGTCTTCTTTGGATTTCTTATCCTCTTTGGATGTTTTACTTTCCTTGGATTTTTTATCGTCCTTAGATTTCTTATCTTCAGAGCTGTTGATACGCGCCCATTCATCATCAACGCGTTTTAATTTCTTTTTAAGAAGCTTCTCCATCTTCTTATTTGTTTTATCGGACTCTAAACCGGCTTTACCAAATAATAAAGCATTCACCGCCGTGTATGGATCGATAGAGGACATATCCTCATCATCCACTTTAGCTTCCTCTGATTTCTTATGTTTCGATAATTCATCAAGGTCATCTACATCTAACGCTTCATCTTCATCTAAATGATGAACTGCTAAGCTTTCAACACCTTCTAATGGTTTTACATCAAGGTGCTCAATCGCAGTATCTTCAAGATCTGCCATTTCCTTACCAGAGCTTTCACCAAAACCAGTAAAGAGGCCGCCTATAGATTTTAATTCATTCAATTTAATATGATTCATGCCCACCGTAGAATCATGATGCACTGGAATATCAGATAATTGCACCTGTTCCATAGCATATGCATCATCATTATAACTAGCGCCCTTGCCAAGTTCAGATGTATTAGAAATGACGATATCTTCCTTATCATCGCCTAACACATCACCAAATAAATCTTCTTCTAAAGATTCGTAAGAATGCAATAAGGACATACGTTTTTGAACATCTTCAATTTGATTCCACAAATCAACAAGAGAAGATGTATAGTACACCCGTTCCTTTACCTCTAAATACGCTTGGTAAACGATAGATAATTCGGTCTCATTAAGGCCTTCCTCTGCACCAATTTCTTCAATCATTTGTTGAATCTGTTGATCTCGGTCATATCGTTTAATTAACGCTTTACGAATGCGTTCAATCAACATTGTATCGATGAGTTCCATATGCACCTCCTATATTCAATACACTCAGTCCTACCCGCTACATTAGCGTATACGAATCAATGTATAGAACCATAAAAATAAATCGATTTTATAATCTCTAATATATTATTATAGCAGAATTTATCTGCTTTTTCCTTAATAATATGTGTAAAAGTTCCTTAAAAATAGAATAAAACCTCAATTTAAATACGTCTCTAATAATATGCATTTCATACTACTAAAACACTATTCAAACCGAGGTTATTTAATTAACTGTTACATTAAAATATATCTAATTGTTACATAAAAGTCTTACATTACTGCACTAAAACAAGTTGACTGAATAGACGAGAATTCGTTCCTTTGCATCGCTGGCCTCAAAGAGGTCACTACAATCAATAGGTTTCTCTTGTTCCAAGCACACATGGTTATTTAAAAAGTTCTCTACCTCTTCATTAACATAGTAGAAAAACAATTTAATCTCCCGAGGGTGATGGTATAGCGAATCAAAAATATTTCCTAGTACCCGCTTAATCGTATGGAGTGCAAAGGGATTAAAGAAAAAGCATCGATCAGTCTGATCTGGCAATTTATACAGTGCCGCATCACCTAGTACAAAGCTTACACGATTGCGAGTTGCCGGGCTTTCACCATTGATTAAAGCCTTTTCATAGAGCCGTTCATCATATTCTATGCCTATGGAATGGCAGCCCGTTTGGTAAGCCATGAAAATACTCACTCGGCCCTTGCCACTGCCATAATCGATGAGGGTATTTTTCTTGCGAATATAACCGCTATTTGCTAAACGCTCCAGCACGCAATAATCCGTCGGCTCGTACGGATGATGCTCCGTATCGGAACGACTATCATCGCGACCAGAAGTTTTTATTTGTAATACACTTTCCCATTCTTGCTCTGTTGCCATCTATATAATCCTATTATGAGGCCAAAATATATGACCTAATATTTAATACTAATCTTAATTTCTATACATACTATACCCTTATTAGGGTACTATTTACTAGTCCAGTAACACCTATAGTATATAACAAAAGCATCCACATCGGGTGCTTTTGTTATATAAAACACTTATTAATGCCGATATGGTATACTAGGAGTAATATTTATATTATTCTCATGTGCAGAATTATATGTCATTAAAAAGGAGTATCTACTTACATGGACAGTGATCTGACCTTAGATTTTATCATTATCATCGTATTAATCATCGCAAATGGTTTATTCTCCATGACGGAGTTAGCCATCGTAAATGCGAAAAAACGTAAACTTGAAGAGTTGGCAGAATCAGGCAATGAACGTGCGAAAACAGCCTTTGAATTATCGGAGAATCCAAATGAAATGTTCTCTACCATTCAAATCGGCATCACCCTCGTAGGCGTTTTAACTGGTTTGTATTCTGGTGCTACCTTCTCTGGTCCATTAGAAGAAATCTTAGTTACTAATATTCCAAGCATTGAGCCATACGCAGCCTCTGTGAGCTCCTTCATTATCGTTGCTATCATTACCTATTTATCCCTCGTTATCGGCGAACTTGTGCCTAAACGCTTGGCCTTAAATAGCCCTGAAAGCATTGCCGTTGTAGTAGCAAAACCAATTTACTGGCTATCTGTGGCGTTGAAACCAATCGTTAGCTTCCTCGGCGTTTCCACAGAATTCCTCTTAAAAATGCTAGGCGTTACTGTAAAAGAAGAAGCACCTGTTACAGAATCTGAAATTAATAAAATGCTTACCGAAGGCGTTGCTATGGGTGCTTACGAAGAGGAAGAACCTATCCTCGTAGAAAATATCTTCCATCTTGCAGATATGAACGCAGGTGATATAATGACTCCTCGTACACAGCTCAAATGGATTGATCTTAACGGCACGGAAGACGAAATCATGGAGGTCCTCAAGAATGCCAACCATTACCGCATTCCTGTAGGTACCGATTCCTTAGATGAATTAAAAGGTCTCGTTACCGTATCCGATGTATTAGTTCAAATTATGCAACGTCCTAGTGAAAGTTCCATTCACGATATCATCAAAGCTTGTTTGAAAGAACCGGTTCTCGTTCCTGAATCCATTTCACTCATGAAATTATTGAACGTTCTACGTACAGAAGGCGTTCACGAAGCAATTATCCTCGACGAATATGGTGGTTTTACTGGCCTTGTCACCTTGCATGACATCATGGAAGAAATCGTAGGCCTTATGCCTTCTGGTGAGGAAGAAATCAAGGAAGAAGAAAACAAGATCATCGAACGCGATGGTGCATGGCTCGTAGATGGCCTTCTCAACGTAGATGAATTTAAAGAATTCTTCCACATCGATCAAGAATTGCCAGGCGAAGAAGACGACTTGTACAAAACTATGGGCGGTCTTTTAAACGTCCTCTTCGGTCGTATTCCAAAGGAACTCGACAAGGCAAAATGGAACGGCTATACCTTTGAAGTCATCGATATGGATCATACTCGTATCGATAAAATCCTTGTAACCTATGAAGAACCTATTGTAGAACAAGAAGAAGAAAAATAAAGTTCAAATTATATAGACAAAATCTAAAGAAGTGAGTTCTCTTACTATGAACTGTACCCCAAAAATTGGACATATTTTTGGGTATAGCTCAATCAATAGAGGACTCACTTTTTTGCTACAATTTTGTATTCATAAAATAAGTAATACATATACTAGCAAAATATAGATTACTTTTAAAAATTATCGTTAAAAATTATCATCAATTATATAAATTAAGTATATAATTCTTTAATTTTCTGCATAAAGGCTAGAACTTTCAATATAAATATAGTATTATTAAATTGTATAAAATATATAATTAGTTTTTTCTATAAAATATATAATTAGAAATTAGAGTTTTCTAATATACATATAGAGTCCTATGATTACTACCTATGTGTAGTTCTGTGTCATAGGGCTTATATGCGGTAGTCAAAGGAGAGATTCTATGAATCAACGAATCATAGCAACCATAGGAGCCCTATTAATAGGGACCGCGATTATTAGTGGTTGTGGATCAGAAAAGCCACCTGAAGATACAAGTCTCAAGGTGCGTACCATCACTATAGGTGAAGAGTCTGGAACTACTGATGCTGGTTATGCAGGCACCATTCATAATAAAACAGAAACAAACTTAGCCTTTCAAATTGGAGGGCGTGTCATCAACAAATTTGTAAATGTTGGCGATGCAGTGCAAGCAGGCCAAGTCATTGCTCAAGTCAATGGTTCAGATACATCAGCTCAGGTGCAAAATGCTGAAGGTGCTGTAAAAGCTGCTCAATCGGCCTACGAATTGGCAGAAACCAATGCTAAACGATACCGCGAGCTCTATGCACAACAAGCGATTAGTAAATTACAATTAGACCAAGCTGAAAATCAACTGAATGCCACATCTGCTCAATTACAACAAGCACAAGCAAGCCTTAATTTGAGTAGCAATCAAAATAGCTATACTAATTTGACGGCCCCTGATACAGGTATTATTACAGCTTTCAATATTGAAGCAGGACAAGTCGTAGCAGCCGGTCAAAGCGTTGGTATCTTAGCGGCCGGTCACGATCCAGAAGCAGTCATTGCTCTTCCTGAACAAGAATTGAGTAAAATTCATGTAGGTAGCCCTGCTACTATTACCTTCTGGGCATTACCAGATGTAACAGTACAAGGCGTAGTACGTGAAATTTCACCAGTTCCTGACCCTGTAGCCAGAACGTATACCGTAAAAATTACCTTACAAAATGCGCCTAAAGAGGTACAACTAGGCATGACGGTCAATGCTAATCTATCTACTACAGATAGTACCAATATTTCTATTCCGTTGACGGCTCTTGTGAAAGACTCAAACGGTAATAATGCGGTCTATATCATCCGCGATAAAAAGGCTCATCTCGTGCCTATCAAAACTGGTGAGTTCGGTAAGAACTCCGTCATCGTCACATCTGGTTTAGCTAAAGGTGACATTGTCATCACCGCAGGTACCCAACAATTACAAGAAGGGACGGCGGTTAGTCAATGAAACAATTTAACTTAGCCGAATGGGCTCTTAAACACAAGTCCATTATCTACTACTTCATGGCTGTGCTCCTCACCTTCGGTATCTTCTCATTCACCCATATGGGACGCATGGAAGATCCTGATTTTACGATGCGCACCATGGTGGTCGGTGTTGCTTGGCCTGGGGCTTCTCCACAAGAAATGTCGGATCAAGTAACGGATAAACTCGAAGAAAAACTACGCGATCTTCCTGGTGTAGATTATACAAAATCTTTCACAGATGGCAGCAAATCTGTTATTTATATCAATCTAAGAGAGGATTTGCCATCCGATAAGATTCGTCCCGCTTGGGAAGAAGCGCGGAATATGATCAACGACGAATGGAAATCATTGCCTGCAGGCGTTCAAGGACCGACCATTAACGACAGGTTCGACGATGTATATGGCATTATCTATGCCATCAGTGGTGATGAGTATTCGTATGAAGAAAAACGACAACAAGCAGAAGACTTAAAACGTCAGCTTTTATCTGTTCCTAATGTTAAGAAAATCAGCCTCATTGGGGTGCAACAACAAACCCTCAATGTAACCATAAACAAGGATAAACTCGCATCCTATAAAGTCAGTACACAACAGCTGTTAACAGCGCTTAAACAGCAAAGTATGATGGTTCCAGCTGGTGTGATTACAACGGATACAAACAATGTATATCTCCGCGTCAATGGCCTATTCGATAGTCCTCAAGCGGTGCGAGATATGCCGATCCGCATCAATAATCAAACGTTGCGCCTCGGTGACATGGCTGATGTAACCATGACCTACCAAGACCCTAGCGATCCACAGTTCTATTACAAAGGCAAGCCGGCTATAGGTATTGCTATCTCCATGGATGCAGGTGGAAATAATATAGAATTTGGTAAAGCCATCGATAAAAAGCTAGCAGAATTGAATAAAACGATTCCTGCCGGCCTCGAACTAAATCAAGTATCGAATCAGCCCCATATCGTTAAGGAATCCATCGGCGATTTCTCTCAATCCTTATTTGAAGCCATCGCCATCGTATTGCTCGTAAGCTTTGCATCTCTCGGCTTACGAACCGGTATCGTTGTAGCCCTCACCATTCCAGTCGTTGTGTCTACAACGTTCATCTTGATGTATGAAAGCGGCATCTATCTACATAAGGTTAGTTTAGGTGCCTTAATCCTAGCTTTAGGTCTCCTAGTAGACGATGCCATCATCGTTGTAGAAATGATGAGCGTTAAGCTCGAAGAAGGATGGGGTCACTTTAAATCGGCTACCTTTGCTTACCAATCTACAGCATTCCCAATGCTATCAGGTACGCTCATTACCTGTGCAGGCTTCTTGCCATTAGCATTGGCACAAGGTATGGTAGCAGAGTTTACAAAATCCCTATCCATCGTTGTATTTATGGCACTTATTCTATCTTGGTTTGCCTCTGTTCTCGTCAGCCCTGTATTGGGTTATAAAATCATCGAAAACAAGGCTCCAAAGCCAGAATCGGAATGGACTAAACGAGACCGTATCATGCACAAGCTCAATGTGACCTTCTATGATAAGTTTGAAAAACTATTACATTGGGCTCTAGGACATCACAAGGTAGTCCTACTAGCCACCCTAGGTGCTTTCGTTTTATCCTTGCTTTCACTACCATTGATCAAACAGGAATTTTTCCCATCATCAACGCGTAATGAAATCATTATATCCATGCAATTTCCTCAAAGCTCGTCCATTGAATATACTGCTAACCAAGCAAAACTCATCGATGAACATTTGAAAGACGACGAGCGCATTGCAACCTTCACCTCCTACATTGGACAAGGTTCTCCACGTTTCGTCCTCACCTTGGAACCAGAATTGCAACGGAATAACTTCTTACAATATGTGATTGTTACAAAATCCTTAGAGGATCGCGATAAACTCTATGCTGAATTGACTCCGTATTTAAACGAGCAATTCCCATCGGCCCTTGTAAATACGCAATTCTTACAAATCGGTCCACCATCCAAATTTCCAGTCATGCTTCGCGTTGCTGGCCCTGATCAAAAGGTGGTAAAAGAAATTGCAAATCAAGTAAAAGCTAAAATGCAAGACAATAAAGACTTACAAAATATCGCCTTTGACTGGCCAGATACAGAACCTGTAGCCAATATTCACATCGATCCAAACAAGGCACGTTTACTCGGCATCGATAGCTACGCTGTATCCTTGCACTTGCAAAGTCTATTGTCTGGTACTAAATCTGGTGAATACTACGAGGGGAACCAAACCATTCCTGTTACCTTCCGTTTAGGTGACAACGAGCAACATAACTTAAGTGCTCTTTCATCCTTGCCAATTCAAACAGGAAATGGCTCTTATGTACCACTTAGTCAAATTGCAACCATTACCATGACACAAGAGGATGGTATTATCTGGCATCGCAATATGATGCCAACCATTAGTGTGCATGCCAATGTAAAAGCAGGTGTATTGGGTAATGCGAAAACAAAAGAGGTTTACAAATCCTTACAAGACATTCGCGATTCCTTGCCTACAGGCTATTCTATTGACCTAGACGGCGCCGCTGAAAAGAGTGAAACAGCCGTTCAAAAGCTATTAACGCCAATGCCAATTATGCTCTTTGTAATCATGACAATCCTCATGTTCCAATTAAAGCGTATCGCCCTCATGGTAATGGCTTTACTCACTGCTCCATTGGGGCTAATCGGTGTTGTATTAGCACTCAATATTACGAGAACGCCGTTAGGCTTTATGGCTATTCTAGGGATTATCGCCCTCTCGGGTATGATCATCCGTAACTCTATTATCTTATTAGACCAAATCGAAATCCACAAGGCAGAAGGACAAGAACCGCGTGAAGCGATTATCAACTCCGCTACACTTCGTTTCCGTCCTATCATGCTTACTGCTATCGCAGCGATTTTAGGCATGATTCCGCTCATGGGATCTGTATTCTGGAGCCCATTGGCCATCGCCTTCAGCGGCGGCTTACTAGTGGCAACGGTTCTAACACTCATCGTATTACCAGTCATGTATGCAAGCTGGTATAAGGTAAAATAACTAATATTTAGCTAATAAAATATATAATATTAATCTAATAGAATGTCTAATATTTTTCTAACGAAATATCTAATATTTACGTAACATCATAAAATCTAGCATTAGCTAGTAACTTCATTTCCTTAGTAAAAATCCCCTAATCGTTGTGAAAGTTTACACTTAAACATCGATTAGGGGACTTATATTATTTATTATTAAACTACAACGGCTGTACCATTGCATGTAATCATAAGCATGCCATTTTGTGCACCTACTGTGCTGTATTGGAAGGATACGCCAATAATAGCATTAGCACCCAATTTAGAAGCTCGTTGAGACATTTCGTCGAGAGCTGCTTTGCGCGCATTCATCAAAGAATCTTCATAGCTGCCACTACGACCACCAACGATATCGCGAATGCCAGACATGAAATCTTTCACAAAGTTACGGCCTTCTACGACTTCACCAAATACAATACCTTTGTACTCTTGTACAGGTTTGTTTTCAATATGCATAGTTGTAGTAATAATCATAATTGTATCCTTTCTAATTGACTACAATATATTTTGATTTATTATAACAAGACTTTTAGAGAAAAACAAATATAAATATAGCTTTCACATAAAACAATTACATATTGTATCTCCAAAAATTACATACTATATATCAAAAATTTACATATTATACATCAAAAAAAAGACCTGTTCACTACTTTCATAATGAACAGGTCTAATTTTATGTTATCTATCGAAGTCACGATCAAGGTTAACTTCTTTCAACGGCACAACTTTAGTTTTGTTGATGTATTTGTAACCAAGGTACACTGCGAAGAAGATTGGTAAGCCAATGTAGGCAACGGATACGCCGTACCAGTCGATGGTATCACCTGTGAAAGCGGAGTAGTTTTGACCACAGATGATAATGACGCAAAGAATGAACGCCAAGATTGGGCCAACTGGGAATAACCACGCTTTGTATGGCAATTCACTAAGATCTCTGCCTTGTGCAATAAAAGCACGACGGAAACGATAGTGAGATACTGCGATACCAACCCATGCGATGAAACCGCATAAACCAGAAATATTAACAATCCATGTATAAGCTGTACCTTCACCGATAAAGCTTGTAAGGAATGCAAATAAACCGATTGCTGTCGTTAAGATTAACGCAGGTACTGGAACACCACGTTTATTTAACTTAGCAAAAATTTGAGGTGCTTGACCTTCCTTAGCGAGTGCGTACAGCATACGCGTAGAAGAGTACAGACCAGAGTTACCAGCACTCAATACAGCCGTTAAGATGATAGCATTGATAAAGCTAGCAGCAAAGGCAAAACCAAAGCGGTCAAATACGAGTGTAAATGGAGAAATAGATACGTTCTCTACACTAGAGTTCAACAGATTTGGATCTGTGTACGGAATCAAGAAACCGATAACCGTGAAAGCACCGATATAGAATAATAGAATACGCCAGAAGATTGTATTAATCGCTTTTGGCACATTCTTTTCAGGGTCTTCCGCTTCACCAGCGGCTACACCGATTAGCTCAGTCCCTTGGAAGGAAAAACCTGCTACCATAAAGATAGCCAGAATAGATTCCCAGCCACCTACAAATGGAGCTTCTCCTACGGTCCAGTTCGCAAATCCTGGAGATGTGCCACCGATACCAAAGATAAGCATGAAGCCACAGAATAAGAATACGAATACGGTAATTACCTTGATGCTAGAGAACACATATTCACTTTCACCAAAGGAACGAGTAGATAAATAGTTCAAGCCGAATAAAATGAACAAGAACAGAGCAGACCATACGATGGCAGGTACATCAGGGAACCAATATTTCATGATGAGCGCCCCTGCTAATACTTCAGCAGCCAAGGTAATAGCCCAGTTAAACCAGTAATTCCAACCTAAGGCAAAACCAAAGGCAGGGTCTACATAGCGTTTTGCATAAGTCCCGAAGGAACCTGGAATTGGCAAGTACGTAGCCATTTCCCCAAGAGATGTCATGAGGAAATAAACCATGATACCGATGAGGCCATAAGCTACAAGAGCACCACCAGGGCCTGCTGTACTTACAACTTCACCACCGGCAACGAATAAACCTGTACCGATAGCACCACCTAAAGCAATCATATTCATATGACGCGCTTTTAAGGACCGTTTTAGGTGTTGATCTTTGTTAGACGTAAACTCTACGTTACTATTATGATTTTCAGACATGGGTCACCTCTTACAAATCTAGATTACGCACGTATTTTGCGTTATCTTCAATAAATTTACGACGAGGCTCTACCTTATCACCCATGAGGACTGTAAAGATTTTGTCAGCTTCGATAGAATCTTCTAAGCTAACTTGTAAAATCGTACGATTATCAGGGTTCATTGTAGTTTCCCATAATTGTTCAGGATTCATTTCACCTAAACCTTTGTAACGTTGGATTGTAGTACCATCGCGACCTACTTCATCAAGTTTAGCAGTCAACTCTGCATCAGAGTATACATACCAGTGGGATTTACCCTTCTTGATTTGATACAAAGGTGGTTGAGCAATATAGATATGACCTTCCTCTACTAATGGTTTCATATAGCGGTAGAAGAATGTTAACAATAATGTACGGATGTGAGCGCCGTCAACGTCCGCATCTGTCATGATGATAATCTTGTTATAACGGGATTTTGTAATATCGAATTCATCGCCAATACCTGTACCAAAAGCAGTAATCATGGAGCGAATTTCGTTATTAGCCAAAATCTTATCGAGGCGTGCTTTTTCTACGTTAAGGATTTTACCACGCAATGGTAAAATTGCTTGGTAACGACGATCGCGACCTTGTTTTGCAGAACCGCCTGCAGAATCACCTTCGACTAAATAAATTTCAGTCATAGATGTATCTTTTTCGGAACAGTCCGCCAATTTACCAGGAAGGCTAGATACTTCCAACGCATTTTTACGGCGTGTTAAGTCGCGGGCTTTACGAGCAGCCTCACGAGCACGGCTTGCCATCGTTGCTTTTTCGATGATTTTCTTCGCATCTTGAGGATGTTCTTCAAAGAATGTTTTAAGACCTTCTGTAACGATAACATCTGTAATACCTTTAACTTCGCTATTGCCAAGTTTAGTTTTTGTTTGACCCTCAAATTGAGGTTCCAACACTTTTACAGATACGACAGCTGTCAAACCTTCACGCACGTCTTCACCTGAAAGATTGGACTCATTTTCCTTGATCAAACCAGATTTACGGCCATAATCATTGAGGGTACGAGTCAAAGCAGCACGGAAACCAGATAGATGTGTACCACCATCAATAGTATTGATGTTATTTACAAAGGATAACAGGTTTTCGCTATAGCTATCGTTATATTGCAATGCCACATCTACCACAACGTCATCTTTTGTATTTTCAATGTTGATAACAGTTGGATTAATTGCTTCTTTATTTTCGTTCAAGAAAGTAATGAAAGAAATCAAACCACCTTCATAGTGGAAACTTTCAACACGAGGTTCCTCTAGGCGCAAATCGCTCAATGTAATGCGAAGGCCTTTGTTAAGAAATGCCAATTCTTGTAAACGCATTTTCAATGTATCAAAGCTGAATACGGTAGTTTCAAAGATTTCTGCATCTGGCTTGAAAATAACTGTAGTACCAGTTCCTGAAGCCTTGCCGATTTCGTGCAACTCGGAAGTTTTATGACCACGAGCAAAGGAAATCTCTTGAACAATGCCATTTTGAGATACTTGAACCTTAGTCCATTCACTCAACGCATTAACTACGGAAATACCTACGCCATGAAGACCACCAGATACCTTGTAACCGCCACCGCCGAATTTACCACCTGCATGCAATTTCGTTAATACTAACTCTACCGCAGACATACCAGATTCATGCATCCCTGTTGGAATACCACGACCATCATCGACAACAGTAACACTGTTATCTGGATTGATGGATACTTCGATATGTGTAGCGTAACCAGCAAGCGCTTCGTCTACAGAGTTATCTACAACTTCGTATACGAGGTGATGCAAACCACGAGCAGACGTACTACCAATATACATCCCTGGGCGTTTACGCACCGCGTCTAGACCCTCAAGAACCTGAATATTCTGAGCGCCATAATTTTGTTCAGGCATGAAACAAACTCCTCCTAACAATCTATCATACTGTACTTGATTGAAATAAAGTGACAAAACATGTACAGGATTAAACTTTATCTCTTTATTATACTATAAAACTCATCAATCCGTCTCATTAAAGTCTTAATACTGATACCAGATCCATACACACAAGCATCAGTGACCACATATGTCTTGATTTGCTCCTCTGGCACCATGGCTATATATTCTAGCGTTTCATAGTGATGAATAGGACTTTTATGGGACTTTCCGCCCTTGGCATGCACCATCGTAATGATGGATTCTATGGGCACGGAAATGGTATCTCCAATATGAACGTACATAAGAATGCCCCCTCTACTTTTCTAATGTCCCATTAAGAGCATCAATTTTGCGCTGTTCCTCTTCAGCGAGGAACTTTGATCTATATTTATTACACAAATTGATAACATGCTGATCCGTTAGCTCATCAGGTTTCTTATGGGTGATGAGCATGGCCACCATAAACATATGACGGCGATTGATGGATCCTTTATAAATCTTATCCAGGTAAAAGTATATGGATTCCCGCATCGCTTCTGCAAAATCTGGGAAGGTACACTGTATAAATTGCTGACAGTCGCTGTATTTAAAGTACGGATACTTTCGAATGACAGCCTTAATTTCCTTGATATGAGCCCTGTGCAATTCATATTCACAGGTAGGACAGATTTCTTTTTTAGATTCCATGTGCATGCCACATCGCTTACAACGATGATACCCATGCTGCTCTAAATATATTTCACGCTTTCGAGCCGTAATTTGTACTTTTCTGAAAGCAGCTCGTAATTCTTCGTTATCCGTTTGTTCTAAGGATTTATCGATGGCATCTACATCTTCTTTTGAAAGCACGATATTAGCAAAATTAATACGTTTTGTAATAATCTGTTCATCAGGAATCGTGAGAGACGTATTAATTTCTACTTTCACATAGCTCTGGCGTTTCATGATGAATCGAATATCGGTGATTACCTCTTGGCGATAATACTTGTTGATAGCCTCGATGATACGTCGTTTTTGCATCTGTAATTCCTGCATCCACATGGAATTATCTGCACTGATAACCATGTCTGGAGGCTTGATAGACACAATTTTCGTATGATCGGCGATAACATCGCCTACTACATCGCGCCACTTGTGAACGAGGGTATTTAATTTATATTGTTCTAGTAAATTCAGTTCTGCTAAGGCCTTTGGTAAACAAAGATCAAGGCTGTCCATACTGAACCTTTCCTCCTTCACAAGAAATAAATTGAACTGATTTCAAATCTTTAAAATCGTGAATATCTGTAGTGGTAATAAATGTTTGAATTCGTTTATGAATAAACTGCAATAAATTCACTCGTCTCGACTCATCAAGTTCGCTCAATACATCATCCAAGAGAAGAACTGGATATTCTCCTACCTCTGACTTGATAAACTCAAGTTCACTCAACTTTAAGGACAATACAGCGGTTCGTTGCTGACCTTGCGATCCAAATTTCTTTAAATCCATAGCATCGGAAAAGAATTTTAAATCATCGCGATGAGGACCTACACTAGTGCTCAAACGATGACGATCTTGCGGCAACGCTGCTTTGATGCGTTCGTAAAAGCCTTCCTTTGTATATTCTAAGGAACCATTGTCCATATACGGCTGTTCATAACCGATGGTTAAATTCTCGAGTCCACCCGTCAATTTACGGTTCATCAAATCGATGAGCAAATTGATTTTCTTTAGGCTTTCTAATCGTTTTTTCACAATAAAGCTCGCCATATCTGCTAGCTGCAAATCCCATTCTTCAAGAGGAATATTATTCTTTCCCCTATATTCTTTTAGGACTGCATTTCGTTGCTGTAACAACCGATTATACTGCATCAATTGATGATAGTAAGTAGCGCTGGTCTGAGATATTTCCATATCTAGGAAACGCCTACGACCAGACGGAGTTCCCTTAATGAGCTGTAAGTCTTCAGGACAAAAAATAACTGTATTTAATGTACCAATCAGTTCTTTTTGAGATATTTTTGTGTCGTTTAAACGAATATCCTTAGCCCCTTGGCGGAATAATTTAATATTTACCTTTTGAGGCGTATCTTTTTTCTCGAATTTTACAACTATGCCTGCTTCTTCAGCATTAAACATGAGCATATCCGATGTATCGTTAGTACGATGGCTTTTACCAATCGTACCAACATAAATCGATTCGAGGATATTCGTCTTACCAGCCCCATTGGTGCCGTGCAGAACGATAATCTCAGGGTTAAACTGTATCTGTACATCCTTATAATTACGAAACTGGAATAATTGCAGTGAGTCAATTCTCACCGATTATGCCTCCTCTTGTGTAATTATGAGGTCTACATCGAGACCTTCACAAGAAATTACATCACCAACGCGGCATTTCTTGCGTTTTTCCGTTACGACCTGACCATTCAAGGTAAGAATGCCTTCATCGATGAAAGATTTAATTTGACCACCTGTTTCAATGATGCCTTCTAACTTCAACAACTGATCAATTTGAATGTACTCCGTATGAATGGGTACCTGCTGTTGCTCTTTCATAACGTTCTCCTAAAGTGATAAAGGTTAAGCATTTGTGCGAACTGGTGTTACTACGTATGTATAGTTTGGATTATTGTCTTGGCGAATGACAACAGGACCATTTTGTTTTAAGAACAAGTGGATATTGTCACCTGTGCTGTGACGCAAGATGTCAGAGATGTAGCGACCGTTAAAGGAGATTGTAAAAGGTGTGCCTTTAAATTCAACAACTACATCTTCTTTTGCCATACCAATTTCAGTATTTTGAGTAGATAATGTTACATTGCTTTCAGACCAATCATAACGAATTACGTTATAACTGATATCCTTAGCCAATAAGGATACGCGATCAACGGCACCAGCGAATTCGCGGCGGTCGATAACAGCACTAGAATCGAATTGGGAAGGAATTACCTTTTCATATTCAGGATACGTGCCTTCGATTAAGCGAGAAATAATATAAATAGATTCAAAATTAAATACGATTTGTGTGCGATTCCAAATGATGTTGATCATAGCTGGATTATCTGTTGGTAATAAACGAGATACTTCAGCCAACGTTTTTGTAGGAATGATAGCACGCATTGGAGTCGTTGCTGGTTCATCGATGGTAATTTTTTTAACAGCCATACGGTGTGTATCGGTAGCAACCATAGTCACTTCGTTTTCTTTGATTTCAAGAAGAGCACCGGTAAATACAGGTCGATCTTCATCAGTAGCAGCTGCATAATTTGTTAAATCGATGAGTTCTTTCATAGCAAAGCTATCGATGTTTACATGATCTTGGTCATGAATTTGTTCCACCAAGGAAAAATCATCTGGATGTAATGTAACAAGGTTAAATTCAGAAGATCCAGATGTGATGGTCAAAGAATTTCCGTCTTCTGGTTTGTAAAGTTCGATAGTATCGCCAGGCAATTTACGAATTAATTCTTGGAAATAGCGGGAACCTACCACTAAAGTACCAGGTTCTTTGATATCTCCATCGATGGTTAAGCGAATGCCGAGTTCAAAGTCGTTACCTTGCAATTCTACTTGACCATTTTTTGTAGTCATGTAAATAGCGCCTGGTAAGTTGGAACTTGTTTTATTTTGAGATACCTTTTGCAATACGTTAATTGCTTTTTGGAGATTTGCTTTAGGGAATGTAATATGCATATGTTACTCCTTTATAATTTTTATATATTGTAAAAGTACTAATAATTACTTGCTTTGTTTGTAATATTCAATGTTTACTATCGTAGATTCTCTATAGATATTCTGCGGTAGATCTATTTCTACTGATTTTTTGATTGTTTGTTAGTTTTAGTAGTAGTAATAGTAGGGGCCTGTTTATATGTGTAAAAGTGATTTGGCGCCACTAACTGTGTGAATTATGAATTGTGTATAACTATGTTGATAGTTTGTACCTACTTATCCACATATTAACATCAAAGTATGAGTTTTAGGATATCCACAAAGTTATTCACCGTATATCCACAGAGTTATCCACAGGTTGTTAATTTCTGTTTAATTTCTGCAACCATTCGTTTAGTTTCTTCGTTTTTTTCAATTTCCTTCGTTATTTTATCGTACGCATGGAGAATTGTCGTATGGTCACGAGAAAAAGCTGCTGCGATTTGAGGATAGCTTTCATTGATCATATCGCGGCATAGATACATGGCGATTTGCCGTGGAAATGCGAATTGGGCTTTTCGTTTCTTGCCGAGTAGGTCTTGCTTTTTAATATTGAAATAAGAACTTACAAAATTCTGGATGCTTTCAATATTAACCATATTCACCTCTTCGGTATGAACGAGGCCCGCCAAGGCGTGTTTTGTGTATTCTAGGTCGATAGATTCGAGACGTTGATCGATGGATGCTGTACCGATGAGCTTGGTAAAAGCACCTTGCAATACGCGGACGTTTTCGCTAAATTGCAATGCTACGTAGTTAATTGAATCATTATCGATGCGAATAATGCGATTCTTTTTATATTCTCGTTCGAGCAGTGATCTGAAGATGGCAATGCGCGTTTCTAAATCTGGATTTTCCATTGTGGCAATGTAGCCAGCTTGGAAACGAGAGCGAAGACGATCTTCGAACTGTTCCATATCGTTTGGCATTGTATCAGAGGTAAGAACGATTTGCTTGTTGTTATTTAATAATTCATTGAACGTATTAAATAGCTCAGTTTTCGTACTTTCACGGCTTTCAAGGAACTGAATATCGTCAATCATGAGCACATCGATATTGCGGAATGTGTTGCGGAACAATTTACCTTGGTTGCGCTGTAATGTTTCGACGAAAATATTCATAAAGTTTTCGCTCGTAATGGACATGACCTTCATATGTGGATGATTTTCCTTGATAGCATTACCGATGGCGTGCATCAAATGTGTTTTGCCGAGGCCCGATGGACCATAGATAAAGAGCGGATTATAGTCTCCACCAGGAAATTCAGCTACATTTTGTGCAGCCCCAAATGGTATACGGTTGGCATTACCCGTTACGTAGTTATCAAAACGGTATGCAGGATTGAGATTAGATAGTGATAAATCCACAGGTACATTGTCAGACTGTAATGTTGGCGTTATTTCTGATAATTTCTTCGTTGTCGTTACCATTGGTTCGTCTGGAATCTCCACAGGCGCTGGTGTACGGTCGATATAGACAGGATCTTGATAGACTGGTGTGTAAAACTCCTCTTGATGAGTCTTTTCCTCTACTATAGGTGGTAAAGGCAATGGTGGTGCCACAACTGGCGTATCGATGAGACTTTCATCAACAAAGGTAGTATCTACACTCTCTTGATTGAAATCGAATAACACCATATCTCGATGGGAACCGATAACCGTAGTAATCGCATCCTGCAAAGCCTTGCTAATTTGCGGCTGCTGGTCGATTAAGTTTTTTACAAATGTTTGCATGACCCCAATATGGATTGAATGACTTTCGAGAGACATGGGAATCAACGATGACGTGACGCGCAAATACAATGCGTCAGGTAAATGTTGCATATTCTTTTTCGCCTCTTGCAATATATGCTCCCATATATTATTTAAATCAAATGATTGCATGACGTGCCTCTTGTGAATAACTATTGCGATAAATGTGTATAACTTTAGGAATAATGTGCATAACCATTGTAAAAGCTGTGGAAAAAACTATTATTCCTGTGAATAACTTGTGTATAACCTGTGAATAAGTAAAAATAAAAGTCTATTTTATATAGATAATTACTGACTTTTTAGTTATTATAAACTAAAAGAGAAAAAATGTGGATAACCTCGAAAGTTATCCATCAAAAACCTATAAAAATATACAATTTTTCCTAATTTCAGTTATGATTGTACCAAAAAATAAGTAATTTGTCATTCAATCTGTGGATAACTTTTATAAACTGTTTATAATGTATATTTTAATTTTCTCTTGGTATATCTATTACTTTTGGGATAGGAAGTGAAACTACTTTTATCGCTCCATACGACGCGTAAGTCACTCAAAAAGTAGTTTCACTTCCCCTCCTCCAACCATATAATTTTATAATTTCTATACACACAACTGGAAAAGTAATAGATATACCTTTTAGCAATCTACATTAGACCTGTTTATAAAACGTTATCTACACAACTTAAATGAAAATTGGGGAGAGAAGTCAGAGGAAATTAACAGCATCTACTTGCCCCCTTTCCACAACTAGAGGTTAAAAGGTAAGATTTGTTAAATCTTAGATCCGTATTCTGAAAGACTTTTAGATTTGCTATAAAAACTGATACTACTTTTTATACTGGCGGTAGGTGTTATAGTAGTCATTAGAATGTGTTGGGAGCAGGAATAGATG